>ERZ808240.43-NODE-43-length-157812-cov-5.542822_pt1 | contig 157812 bp, 132 predicted proteins | sample MGYA00521084_ERZ808240 | MGnify/ENA primary metagenome ERZ808240 (study PRJEB31516, sample SAMN03275571) | gut metagenome | biome: mammalia-associated habitat; material: feces | host: Papio cynocephalus | place: Kenya | collected 2012-08-06 ...
CTTGGACAACGTGCTGGAGTTTCTGACCATGAACGGCCGCCCGCTCGACCGCGCCGTCACCATGATGATTCCCGAGCCGTGGGACCATAACGACCGCATTTCCGACAAGCGCCGCGCCTACGACGCGTACCAGTCCATGCTTATGGAGCCGTGGGATGGCCCGGCGGCCATCGCGTTTACCGACGGCCGCATGCTGGGTGCCGCGCTTGACCGCAACGGCCTGCGTCCGGCGCGCTACTACGTTACGCGCGATGACTGGTTGATCCTGTCGTCCGAAGTGGGCACCATCGACGTGGACCCGGCCAACGTACTGAAGGCTGGCTGCCTGGGCCCCGGCGAGATGCTGGAAGTGGACCCGTCGCAGGGCCGCGTCATCTGGAACGACGAGATTCGTAACCGCTACGCCAACGAAAAGCCTTACCGCGATTGGCTGGACGAGGAAATGCTGGCCGTGGACGACCTGGAAGCGCCCGAGCCGGGGAAGCTGCCGGCCGAACGCGACGCCAACGTGGGCTTCACGCGCCGCATGGCCAAGCTGGGTTACCACTACGATGACGTGGAAGAGCTGGTGCGCCCCATGGCTGAGCAGGGCAAGGTGCCGCTGGCATCTATGGGCGTCGATGCGCCGCTGGCCTGTCTGTCCAAGAAAACGCGCAGCTTCTTCGATTACTTCAACCAGCTGTTTGCCCAGGTCACGAACCCGCCTATTGATGCGTTGCGCGAAAGCTTCGTCACCAGCAGCGTGCTGTACGTGGGCAACCACGGCAACATGCTGGAAGATTGCCGTGACACGTGCCGTTTGGTGCGTCTGGAAAGCCCCATGCTCACGCATGATGAGTTCAAGCGCCTGTGCGCCATCGATCGCGTGGGCTTCAAAACGCAGCGCTTCGTGTGCGCTTACGAACGCAACGCCGCCGAGGGCGCGCTTGAAGCGGCGCTCACCGAACTGTGCGCCGACGTTGAGCAGGCGGTGCGCGACGGCGTGAACCTGGTGGTGCTTACCGACCGCACCGGCGAAGGCGAGGTGCCCATCCCCAGCCTGCTTTCGCTGGCGGCTGTGCACAACCACCTGATTGCCGTGGGGCTGCGCACCGACGCCGACCTGCTGGTGGAAACGGGCGACGCTATGCGGGCGCACGATTTCGCCTGCTTGGTGGGCTATTCCGCCTCGGGCATCTACCCGTACGCGGCGCACGACTGCATTCGCGACCTGTGCGCGCGCGGCGAGATTTCGCTGCCCGGTGACGAGGCCGTGGCCAACTACGACCGCGCCGTTACGGCCGGCATCACGTCCATCATGTCGAAGATGGGCATTTCCACCATGCAGGGTTATCACAGCGCGCAGATCTTCGAGATTTTGGGCCTGGACGACAGCCTGGTGGAGAAGTACTTCACGCACACGTCCACGCGCATTGGCGGCCTGGACGTTGCCGGCGTGCAACGCGAGCTGAATGAACGCTACGACGAGGCCATGGCACTGGCGAAAAGCCCGGCGCCCGAGCAGCTGCCCACGTTGGGCACCACGGCGTGGCGCCCGCTTGGCGGTGAAGAGCACCTGATCAACCCGCAAACCATCTACCTGCTGCAACGCGCGTGCCGCGAGGGCGACTACGACCTGTTCCGCGAATACAGCGCCGCGTGTCACGTGCCCAGCCGCGCCGTTACGCTACGTGATTTAATGGACTTCGTGCCGGTGAACCAGCCGGTGCCGCTTGACGAGGTTGAGCCCGCCAGTGAAATTGTGAAGCGCTTCAACACCGGCGCTATGAGCTACGGCTCCATTTCCAAGGAAGCGCACGAATGCCTGGCCATTGCCATGAACCGCTTAGGCGGCCGCAGCAACACCGGCGAGGGCGGTGAGGACCCGGCGCGCGAGACGCCGCTTGCCAACGGCGACAGCAAGTGCAGCGCCATCAAGCAGGTGGCGTCGGGCCGCTTTGGCGTGACCAGCCGCTACTTGTCTAGCGCCATTGAGATTCAAATCAAAATGGCCCAGGGCGCCAAGCCGGGCGAGGGCGGGCACCTGCCGGGCAAGAAGGTGTACCCGTGGATCGCGGAAGTGCGTCGTTCCACGCCGGGCGTGGGCCTGATTTCCCCGCCGCCGCACCATGACATTTACTCCATCGAGGACCTGGCTGAGCTGATTTTCGACCTGAAAAACGCTAACCCCAACGCGCGCGTGTCCGTGAAACTGTGCGCGCTGGCCGGCGTGGGCACCATCGCCACGGGCGTGGCAAAAGGCGGTGCGGACAAGATCACCATTTCCGGCCACAACGGCGGCACGGGCGCGGCCCCGCGCGACTCCATTTACCATGCGGGTATTCCATTTGAGATCGGCCTGGCCGAAACGCAGCAAACGCTTTTGCGCAACGGCCTGCGCAGCCGCGTGGTGGTGGAAACCGACGGCAAGCTTATGTGCGGCCGCGACGTTGCCATGGCGTGCTTGCTGGGCGCCGAGGAATTCGGCTTCGCAACCATGCCGCTGGTGGCAATGGGCTGCATGATGCAGCGCGACTGCCAGCAAGACACCTGCCCGGTGGGCATTGCCACGCAAAACTGCAAGCTGCGCGGCTGCTTTGCCGGCAAGCCCGAGTACGTGGTGAACTTCATGATGTTCGTGGCCGAAGAGCTGCGCGAGATCATGGCGAAACTGGGCTTCCGCACCATCGACGAGATGGTGGGCCACCCTGAGTGCTTGCGTCAGGTAGAGGTGCCGGGCAACTGGAAGGCCAACGAGATGGACCTGTCCGACATGCTGGCTCTGGCCACGTGCGAGTTCGGGCGTACCATCCCCGGTGCCGACGGGCGTCACTTCCTGCCTGAGATGGCCGCCGATTGCCAGCTTGACAAGGCACTCGACGCCACGCTGTTCATTCCGTACACGGCCAATGCGCGCGAGCATTTGGAGCCCATCCGCTTCCGCGCCGACATCGACAACGTGAACCGTTGCGTGGGCACCATGCTGGGCAGTCAGGTTACGCGCCAACATCCCGAAGGCCTGCCCGAGGGGTCCATCACGGTGGATTGCGACGGCTCCGGCGGTCAGAGCTTCGGCGCGTTTTTGCCGCGCGGTGTGACGCTGAACATTACCGGCGATGCAAACGACTACTTCGGCAAGGGCCTGTCCGGCGGCATCTTAACGGTGCGCCCGCCCGAGACGGCCACGTACAAGTTCGACGAGAACGTGGTCATCGGAAACGTGGCGTTTTATGGTGCCACCAGCGGCAAGGGCTTTGTGAACGGCCTGTCGGGCCAGCGTTTTGCCGTGCGCAACTCCGGTGCCACCGTGGTGGTGGAAGGCGTGGGCAACCACGGTTGCGAGTACATGACCGGCGGTGTGGCACTGATTTTAGGCGAGGTCGGCCCGAACTTTGCGGCCGGCATGTCGGGCGGCGTGGCTTACGTGTACGACAAGTACGGCACGCTGGCAGGCAACTGCAACCTGGACATGGTGCGCCTGTGCGAGCCTTCGCCTGAAGAAATCGAGCTTATTCGCAGCCTGGTGGAAGAACATGCCGAGCGTACGCAAAGCCCGCGCGGCATCAAGCTGCTGTACCAGTTCAACACGCTGAAGCATCATTTCGTGAAAGTTATCCCGCGCGACTACGAGCGCGTGATGAACGTGGTTGCCGACGCCGAGGCGCACGGCAAGTCGCATGAGGACGCGCTGCAAATCGCATTCGACGCTATGACGGAAGGGAAGTAGGCAATGGGAAAGCCCGGAGCATTTTTGGAACACGGCCGAGTGGCCCATGGCCTGCGCCCGGTGGAAGAGCGCGTGCAAGATTTCGACGAGCTGGTGGTGCCGATAAGCCAGGAGCAAACGCGCGAGCAGGCAAGCCGTTGCATGGCGTGCGGCGTGGCGTTTTGCCAGGCCGGCGTGGCGTTTGGGCATGCGCGCCCCTCAGGTTGCCCGCTGCATAATTTGATTCCGGAATGGAACGACCTGGTGTGGCGCGGGCAGTGGGAGCAGGCGGCCGAGCGCTTGGCGCTTACCAGCCCCATGCCCGAGTTCACCAGCCGCGTGTGCCCGGCGCTGTGCGAGGCGGCGTGCAACTTGGCTCGCAACGACGAAGCGGAAACCATTCACGACAACGAGCGCGCCATTTCCGATTGGCAGTGGGCGCACGGTGGCCCGCGCCGCTTTGAGCCGGCGGCCGAAGATGCACCGCGCGTAGCCGTGGTGGGCTCGGGCCCGGCGGGCTTGGTGGCCGCATGGGATTTGGCGCACCGCGGTGCGCAGGTGTGCGTAGTGGAGCGTCACGACCGTGCTGGCGGGCTTTTGATGTACGGTATTCCGAACATGAAACTGGACAAGTCCGTGGTGCGCCGCCGCACCGATTTGATGGCTGAGCTGGGCATCGAGTTCCGCTTAGGCGTAGACGCAGCCGACCCCGAGGTTGCCCGCGCGTTAGCCGACGAATTCGATGCCGTAGTGGTTGCCGCGGGCGCGTGCAAGGCGCGCGGCGTTGCGGCAGAAGGGTTCGACGCCGGCGTTGCGGCAGGTGACGTGGTGTACGCGGTAGACTATCTGACCGAGCAGACGCGTGCGTTGCTTGAAGGGCGCGAGCCTTCCATCAGCGCGGCCGGCAAGGACGTGGTGATTATCGGCGGCGGCGACACGGGTAACGACTGCATGGGCACGGCGGTGCGCCAGGGTGCTCGCAGCGTTCGTCAGCTGGAGTATGGCCCGTGCGCGCCCGAACAGCGCTCGGCTGCAAATTTGTGGCCCGAATGGCCCAACGTGAAGAAAACGGATTACGGCCAGGAAGAAGCTGCGGCAATGCAGGGCGCTGACCTGCGCGAATGGTGCGCCGATACGCAAAAGGTGCTGCTGGACGGCGCGGGGCACGTGCGTGGTTTGCAGCTGCACACGCTGAATTGGTCAGCTGGCAAGCCCGTGCACACGGAAGGCTCCGAGCGCGAGGTTGACGCGCAGCTGGTGCTGGTGGCCTGTGGCTTTGCGGGCCCGGAACAGGGCGTGTTCGACGCGTTCGGCGTGCCGCTGGCCACGCAAGGTCGTCCGCTGCCCGTGATGACGGCCTGCGATTCGCACCGCGCCGTGCGCGCCGCGGGCAATGCCGACACTACAGGCGCAACCACGCCGGTGTATGCCGCAGGCGATGCCCGCAACGGCAGCAGCCTGGTGGTAAACGCCATGGCCGACGCCCTGAAGTGCGCCGCTGAAATAGCCGCTGACCTGGGGTTGTAGCCGGGGGCAGTGTGCCTGGCGCACTGGCGCGGCGCCTCCGGTGCCGTGTTCCGGTGTGGCAAACAGAATAGTACGCGAACAAGAAACGCTCGGATTCGGCCGGGCGTTTCTTGCATGCAAGGGCGGGCGGGTATGATTGCGCAGTGCCTTACTGTGCTTTTCGCCGGCGTGTTGCCGCGCTACAATAGCATGATTCCATGATGGGAGGTCGACATACCTGCACGCGTTTTTTGTTCGCGGTGCGCAAGAAAGTTGATGCGGATATGGCCAGTACGGGAAACGTAAAAGGAACTGTCAAAACATCTAAAGCTTGGCTGCTGCCGGTTGTCTTTCTTATTGTCGGCGTGGTTGTTCTAGGCGTGCTGGGCTATAGCGCGAAGAATAGTCAAGACGAGTTAAGCCGCTCCAAAGTAGAACTTAACGCAATGACGTATGCGCAGCATATGCAGCTCGACATTATGCAGGGCGTCAGTATCACCGACATGCTTGAGCAGGTTATCGTAAGCGGCGACGGTGAGATTCGCAACTTTTCCGAAATTGCGGAAAGCCAGATGAAGGACTACATCCAAAGCATTCAACTGGCACCGGGCGGCGTGGTGACGGATATTTATCCGGAAGCTGGTAACGAGGCCGGCAAAATCGATTTGATTCACGACAAAGATCGCGGCGAAATATCCTGCTACGCACGGGACAACAACGTTATCACCATGCAAGGCCCGTTCAACTTGAAGCAGGGCGGCGCTGGCATCGCCATCAGAAACCCCGTGTATGTGGAAGGCGCCGCCGGTCAAAAGGAGTTTTGGGGTTTCACCATCGTCATCATTCGCGTGCCGGAAATTTTCTCGGAGTCTATAAACGCGTTGTCGGAATTCGGTTACGACTATAAGCTCTCCAAAAGCGTGGCGCCCTGGGACGATTCCCCTCAAGAGGTGTACGGCTCTGGGGCGGACATGCAAGATGCGGCAACGTACAACTTCGATTTGGGCGATAGCCACTGGTTGCTGGAAGTGCGTCCGAAAAACGGTTGGGACAGCAACCAAGGCCTTTACATGACCATTGGCTGCGGCATCTTGATTGTCTTTCTGATTTCGGGATTGTTGGCGGTTTTAGGGCTGTTCCGTAAAACCCGTGCAGCGGAAAAGCAAACGGCCAGCCTCAACCAGGAATTGCAAGAAGCCCTGAAGCGGGCGCATGCTGCTTCGCTGGCGAAGACCCAGTTCATCAGCAACATGTCGCACGATATGCGCACACCTATGAATGCGATTATGGGCTATACAACCATTGCGCTTAACCGGCATCCGAAAGAAAACGTGGCGGAGTGCCTTCGGAAAATCAACGTGAGCTCAGATCATCTGCTGATGCTTATCAACGACGTGCTGGAAATCAGCAGAATCGAAAGCGGGAAGGAAGAGGCTAATCCAACGCGTGCGAACCTGCCTGCGGTTGTTAGCGAAGTTGCGGACGTGGCGCGTGGGTTTGCGAATGGCCGGGCGCTGAATATCAAGGTTGAGCTGGCGCTTCCAAAAGGGCTGTACGTCCTTATGGACGAGGTGCGCATCCGCGAAGTACTGGTGAACATGTTGAGCAACGCGGTTAAGTTTACCGGCGACGGGGGCACCATCACGTTCTCAACAAGCTACAAGCAGCAACGCGGCTCTTCCGATATCGCGGTAACGTTCGTTATCGCGGACACGGGTGTTGGCATGAGCGAGGAATTCCAGCGACATATGTTCGAGCCGTTTGCCCAGGAAAAGCTTGATGCGCGAACGCGCTACGAGGGCACGGGGCTGGGGCTGCCCATATCCAAGCACTACATTGAGATGATGGGCGGAACCATTGCCGTTGAAAGCCAAAAAGGCGTTGGCACCACGTTTACTATTACGATTCCCATGCAGCTTGCCCCTGTGCAAGATGCTATCGACGGTGGGTGCGCGGCGGTGCGTGCTGACCTGTCGGGGGTTCATGTATTGCTGGCGGAAGACAATGCGCTGAATGCGGAAATCGCCCAAACGCTGCTTGAGGAAAAGGGTGCATGCGTAACCGTTGCCGCAGATGGGCGGCAGGTGATTGAGCTGTTCCGCGACTCTGCCCTCGGGGCGTTCGACGTGATTTTGATGGACGTGATGATGCCGGAAATGGACGGTTTAGCCGCCACGCGCGCCATTCGCGCGCTCGATCGACCCGACGCGACGACGGTTCCCATTATCGCTATGACGGCCAACGCTTTTGCCGAAGGCGCGCAAAAGTGCTTGGATGTAGGAATGAACGCGCATTTGGCGAAGCCCTTGGACATGAAAAAGGTGGAGCAGGTAATGTGCCAACAAATTGAAGCAAGCGCGAAACATCGCGCCAGCAGGGCGCAACAGGCTTAGACACCGCACGTCAACGTTAAAAGAGCTACGCAAAACGCCCGGCCGTTTGCCGGGCGTTTTTTTGGGACAGGGGTCGTTTGGGACAGGGGTCGGGTACCGTCCCAGTTGGGACAGGGGTCGGGTACCGTCCCACATTTGGGACAGGGGTCGTTGGGACAGGGGTCGGGTGCTGTCCCATTTTTGGGAGCGTTCGGGATAACGCCTGCGTGAACAGGGGGGACGGAGCGGGTGTTCACGGTGAATCCTTGGGAGGTGCGAGGGTTGCCGTGAACACGCCCCTCCGTCCCCCTGTTCACGGTAGCTCTTCGGCCGACCTCGTCCCGCGGACCTGCTGGGACGGTATCCGACCCCTGTCCCATTGGGACGTGAGACAGTACCCGACCTCTGTCCCATTGCCGCTTGTTTTCTTTCGCGTTTGCAACGTGGCGGCTACGGGGCGGTAAGCGATGGCGATTGCTGCGGGCACGCCGCGGCGGCGGTGGTAGAACGGTTGCCGTCAGCAATGCTAGCGCTGCTGAAGCCCCGGCACTTATCCCCTCCTCCTCATGCCGGGGCGTTGCCAAGCTGGCTGTCTTCCCCTTGCGGCCTCCCTGTGCGTGGTGCTTCTTCATCGCGTTGAACTGGGAAACGGGTTGCGACCCTGATGTATGCAGCCCGTTGGCTTGGCTCTCTCGTCTTACGGCCCCGCTTGTGCACGGCGGGGCCGTTTCGCAACTGCTAACGTTATCGAAAGGAGCAACCTTTATGGCTGAATCGCCAAGTCCCCTTGGGCAGGCGGAAGTGCACGCTACCGCTGCGGTAAGCGCCGGCGCTCCCGGGTCTGCCACGGCAACGGGTTCCCCGGCGGCATCGCCGGACGGATCTGCCGCAGCACCCGCATCTGCCGCGTCAAACGCCGCGCACAAGCTGGGATTTTTCGGGTTCTTCGCCATTACGGCGTCTATGGTGATGACCGTGTACGAGTACCCCTCGTTCGCCTCTTCCGGCTTGCAGCTGGTGTTTTTCCTGCTGGTAGGCGGCATCTTATGGTTCTTGCCCGTGGCGCTGTGTGCGGCGGAAATGGCCACGGTGCGTGGATGGGAATCGGGCGGCATCTTCGCGTGGGTGGGCAATACCCTAGGCAAACGCTGGGGGTTCGCTGCGCTGTTCTACCAGTGGTTTCAGATTACCGTGGGCTTTGTGACCATGTCGTTTTTCATCCTGGCGGCGCTGGCGTACGTGCTGCATTGGGATGCGCTGTATAAAGACCCGCTGGTCATGTTCATTGGCGTGGCCGTTATTGTGTGGGGGCTTACCTTAACGCAGCTAGGTGGCACGAAACTTACGGAACGTATTGCGAAAATCGGCTTTCTAGCAGGAATTTTGGTGCCGGTTGGCATCTTGCTTGTGGGCCTGGTTGCCTACTTTGCAACCGGCGGCGTAACCGACATCTCCCTTGCGCCAGCGGCAGCCATCCCTGATTTCGGCAAGGTGGACACGCTGGTGATTTTCGCGTCGTTCATTCTGGCGTACATGGGCGTGGAGGCGTCGGCCAGCCACGTTAACGAGCTGCGCAACCCTACGCGCACGTACCCGGCTGTCATGATCGTGCTTGCGGCGCTGACCATCGTGCTTGACGCGGTGGGCGGCATGGCCGTGGCAACCACGTTGCCGGCGCGCGTGCTGGACGGCAACCTGTCGTTTGGCGTTATCGAAGCGTTTCGCGCCATATTCGTGGGCCATTTCGGCGTTGGTTTTGCTCCGCTGGTGTTCGTTGTGGCGCTGCTGCTGGCGCTTGGCGTGCTTGCCGAGGTGTCTGCCTGGATCGTGGGGCCGTCGCGCGCGCTGCTTGAAACGGCTAACGAGGGCATCATCCCGCCGGCGTTCGGCCGCCGCAACGCGCATGGCGTGAGCGTGCTCACCGTGGTGGTGCAGGCGTGCCTGGTAACCGTGTGGGATGCCGTGCTGTGCGGGTCTATCGCGCTGTCGGGCGGGTCGTCCTCGTCGGTGGGTTACCTGACCGCTATTGGCCTGACGGTGGTCATTTACCTGGTGGGGTACGTGCTGTTCTTCCTGGGTTACCTGGTGCTGACGCTGCGCCACGCTAGCCTGCCGCGCGCGTTCAACGTGCCGGGCGGCAAAGTGGGGAAGGTGATTGTGGCTTCTGCGGGCCTGGCTATTACGCTGGCAACGCTGGTTATCAGCTTCTTCCCGTCAAGCGATTTGGACGCTCAGGCCAACGCCGTGTACCAGGCCACGCTGGCCGTGAGCTTTTGCGTGTCGGTTGCCATCCCGTTCGTGATTTACGCGTGCCGCGGGCATTGGGCGCATCCAACGGGGTCGGGCACAAGCCGGCATTCGCATCACATGCGCATACATGGCAGTGACGCGCATTCTGCAACGCCCCTGGTCACAACGTCGGTGGCCCTTGCAAGCCTTGTAAAGCAGGCCCGTTCCGAATAGAAGCAAGTCAAAACGAGCGAGCGCGGGCACGGAAGCAAGCTGGGGGTGGGCGATCGTGAACACGGGGACGGAGAGGTGTTCGCGTAGCACCGCCACATTCCCGATTGTTTTCCGTGAACACGCCCCTCCGTCCCCGCGTTCACGCGTGCGTTGCCGCGTTTGCGTGCAACGCATCCCATCTAATTATCCTTAGGTAAGGAGTATACAGTATGTTCGATAAACCGCAAAAGCCTTCAAGCCAGCTGGCTGAGCTTGATGAGCAAACCCGTTACCTTACGCCTATTTTCGGCAGCGAGGCGTCTGATGTGGCCATGCCGTCTGCGCAGATGAACGATGCGCCTGTTGAGCCGCGCATTGCCGCCGAGATGATCCGCGAGTACTTGTCCATCGAGGGCAACGCCACGCAGAACTCTGCAACGTTTTGTCAGACGTACATGGAGCCCACGGCGGTGAAGCTGATGGCCGACAACCTGGAGAAAAACGCCATCGACAAGGACGAATATCCCATGACAGCCGACCTTGAGAACCGCTGCGTGGCCATGATTGGCAACCTGTGGCACGCCAACGCGGCCGAGCAGCCCATTGGCACGTCGACGGTTGGCAGCTCCGAGGCGTGCATGCTGGGCGGCTTGGGCATGCTGTTCCGCTGGAAGCAGCAGTGCGCCGTGCGCGGCGTGGACTACCGCACGCGTCGGCCTAACCTGGTAATTTGCAGTGGGTACCAGGTGTGCTGGGAGAAGTTCTGCCGCTATTGGGACGTTGACATGCGACTGGTGCCGCTTGACCGCGATCACTTGTCGCTGAACATCGATACGGTTATGGACTACGTGGACACCGACACCATCGGCGTGGTGGCCATTTTGGGCATTACCTACACAGGGCGCTACGACGATGTGGCCGCGCTTGACGCGAAGCTTTCCGCGTACAACAAGCAGCACCCGCGGGCGTGCGTGCGCATTCACGTGGACGCGGCAAGCGGCGGCATGTTCGCGCCGTTTGTGGAACCGAATCTGAAATGGGATTTCCGCTTGGAAAACGTGTGGTCCATCAGCACGTCGGGGCACAAGTACGGCCTGGTGTACCCGGGTGTGGGCTGGGTTGTGTGGCGAGGCAAGGCGGCGCTGCCCGAAAAGCTTATCTTCTGGGTAAGCTACCTGGGCGGCAAAGAGGCCACCATGGCCATCAACTTCTCGCGCTCGGCCAGCCAAATTGTGGGGCAGTACTACATGCTCATGCGCAACGGCCGCCAAGGGTATCGCGAAATTCACCAGCGCACGCTTGATGTGGCGCGCTACCTGGCGCAACAGATTGGCGACATGGGCTGCTTCGATTTGTTCGAGGCCGCCGAGCACCTGCCCATCGTGTGCTGGACGCTCAAACCCGGCGCGGGGTGCGCGAACGTTGGCGGCTGCGCGGCCGGCACTGCGGCGGCGGGCGAGCGCGGCTGGACGCTGTACGACCTGGCCGACCGCCTGCGCATGCAGGGATGGTTGGTGCCGGCGTATCCCATGCCGGCGAACTTGGAGCACCTTGACGTGCAGCGTTTGGTGGTGCGCCAAGACTTCAGCATGCCGCTGGCCATTGCGCTCGTGCGCGACATGCGCAAGCAAATCGACATCCTAAACGGCCAAGTTGCCGCTCGCACCGGCAAAGCCTTCGACCACAGCGGCAGGTAGGGTATTTTGTTCGCATTATGCGCACTGCGATGCATTTTGCGGCACAAAACGCCTCTTTTCGGAATGTTTCCCACGGTTATAGCAGGGATAATGCGAGTGGCAATTAGCCGACCAGGAGTTTTGTCGCGGAAGGCTTGTGCACCCTGGCTTGCAGGCGGTAAATCAAGTGGCTAACTTTCCGGAAATACGCAATTCGTGCCGTAATTTTCCCTTTGCTACGCAAAGCGGGCGTCGTTGGCCATGTTGCCAACGACGCCCGCTCGCAAATGCGAACACGGGGATGCGCGCAATGTTCGCGTTTGCCGCTCATTTCCCAATGGGCTATCCGCGAACGCCACCCCGCCTCTTGTTCGCGCGTGGCGCCTCCCCGATGGGTCAAAACCAACCTGGTTGGTTTTGACCCATTTTTACGCTAGCTGCCAGGTGTCGCTTTCCTTTTGCAGCTGCACCATGCGGGCGAACAGGCCACCGGCGGTTTTCAGCTCTGCCGGCGAGCCTTGCTCGGCAACCATGCCGTCGCGCAGCACCACAATGTGGTCGGCATTTTCCACCGTGCGCATGCGGTGGGCAATCACGATGACCGTTTTCCCTGCTAGCAAGCGTGAAAGCGCCTGCTGAACCTGCGTTTCGTTCTCCACGTCCAGGCTAGCTGTGGCCTCGTCGAGCAACACGATGGGCGCATTCTTGAGCAGCGCGCGGGCAATGGAGATGCGCTGGCGTTCGCCACCGGAAAGCTTGCTGCCGTTTTCCCCGATGGGCGTGTTGTAGCCCTGCGGCATGCGGCGCACGAACTCGTCGCAATTCGCGGCGCGCGCGGCGGCCAGCACCTCGGCGTCGGTGGCGTCGCGGCGGCCAAGGCGGATGTTGCCCATAACGGTGTCATCGAACAGCAGCACGTCCTGGAACACCACCGCGTAATCACGCAGCAACGTTTCGGGGTCTACGGTCGAAACGTCCACGCCGCCTACGCGCACTGTGCCCGCTGTGGCGTTCCAAAAGCGAGCGGCCAGGCGTGCGCACGTGGACTTGCCGCTGCCGCTGGGGCCAACCAGCGCGGTGATCTGGCCTTCCTTGGCCGTGAAGCTCACATCGGTAAGCACGGTGTCGCCGGCGCGGCCATCGGGGCCGGCACCGTAGGAAAACGCCACGTGCTCAAACGTCACATCGTGGTTTGCGGGCGCGAAATCGGTTGAACCGCTTGCCAGGGGCTCGTGCATAATCTCCTGCATGCGACGGGCGGAATTCTTAGCAGAGAACAGCTCGGCCACCAGCATAAGGCACTGGTCGAACGGCGCGTAGATGCGCGACACCACCAGCAAGAACGCGAACATCACCATAAAGTCAACCTGACCTGCGGCAACTTGAGCGGCGCCGCAGATAAGCGTGGTGGCGATGCCCAGGCGCAGCACGATGAACGAGCTGTTCACCAATAGGCCGTTGGCCAGCTCGGCTCCGGTGGTGGTGCGCTCGGCCGCGTCGATCTTGCTGTTCAGCGTGCTTAAGTAGTGCGCTTCCTGGTTTGTGGCGCGGATTTCGCGCACGCAATCGAGCGTTTCCTGCACACCCTCGCTTACCGTGATGGCGGCATCGCGCGTGCGGCGAATAACCGGCTCCATGGGGCGGCGCGTGGCGAACAGCACGGCGAACGCCACCGGCACGCTCCAAAACGCTGCCAGCGCCAGTTGCCAGTCGAACACCACGCAGCCGATGAATGCAAGCGAGGTTGACAGCACTGCGCCGTACAGCTCGCCCAGCACATGGCTGTAGGCATGTTCCATGGTGCGCACGTCGCCTAAGATGGTTTCGGTCAGGTCGGCCAAGTCGCGGCGGCCGAAGAACGCCAGCGGCAGCTTACGCAGGTGCTCGGCCAGGTCGATGCGCTGTCGACCGCTTTCCTTGTAGAACACGTTGTACGTGTAGTTGTACTGCTGCCAATTCGAGGCGAATAGCGCCACGATGAACACCGCAAGCCCGATGGCGAACGGAGTGATGCTGGGCAGCTCGGCTCCTTGCGTTAGATGCTTAATGAACGCGTCCATGGCCAAAAACAGTGCGGCCATGCCGCCCATGGTCACCAGGTTCGTGACGGCGGTCCACAATGTGCCCAATTTCACGCCGCGCACGGCCTCGTCGGACAGCGCGTAGGTTTCTTTCAGGGAATCGAACAGCATCACGCCTCACCTCCTTCCGTGGCGGCGGCAACAGGCGTGTCGTCTGCCGCCTTCGTGTCGTCGCTTGCGATCTTCCAGGCAACGGCTTGCTCGTAGTCGCTCCACATGCGGGCGTACAGGCCACCGGTGGCGACCAGCTGCGCATGGGTGCCCTGTTCGGCCACGTGCCCGCCGTCAAGCACCACGATGTTGTCGGCGCCAACCACGGTGGACAGGCGGTGCGCAATCATCAACACGGTGCGGCCGGCGGCCAAGCTCGCCAAAGCTCGCTGGATAAGCGCTTCGTTTTCCGGATCGGCAAACGCGGTTGCCTCATCAAGCACCACAATGGGCGCGTCTTTCAGGATGGCGCGCGCCAGCGCTACGCGCTGCACTTCGCCGCCCGAAAGGTACGCACCGCCCGTGCCCAGCTGCGTGTGGATGCCCTGCGGCAGCTTCGCCACGATGTCGTCGCATTGCGCGGCGGAAAGCGCGGCCAGCACCTGCTCGTCGGTGGCATCAGGGCGTGCGGCGCGCACGTTGTCGGCCAGGCTTTGCGCGAACAACTGGTTGGTTTGGAACACGAACGCCACCTGCCCCATGAGGTCGGCCGGATCCATGTCGCGCACGTCGGTGCCGCCAATGCGCACGCTACCTGCGCAAACGTCCCAAAAGCGCGGTACCAAGCTGGCGGCGGTTGACTTGCCCGACCCGCTGGGGCCCACCAGCGCCACCGTTTTGCCGGCGGGCACGGTGAAGCTCACGCCGCCAAGTGCGGGCTGCTCGGCGCCTTCGTACGTGAAGCTGACGTGGTCAAACGTGATGTCGTTGCCGCAGGCGCGCTTCGGCGCGGCGGATACGGGCAGTACGGGCGTGGCAAGCAGCTTGCCCACTTCGCCCATGGCATCACCAGCCATCTGCGTGGCCTCGCTCATGAACATAAGCTTCGTCATGGCCGTGGGGATGATGGCACTGAAGATGGCATAGAACGCAAAGTTCGTCGCAAAGCGCGCGAAGTCGCCTTCGCCCGGCGCCAGCAGAATGGCCACGGGCACCAGGAAGATGACCAGTCCGTTGAGCACCGTCAGCTGCGCCACCTGCGGCGCGCGGCAGAAGTTCACCGCATAGTTCTGCGCCATGGCCGCGTATTCGGTAATGGCGTCGTGGAACGCCTTGAAGCTGTACACCGTTTGCTGGAACACCTTCACCACGGGGATGCCGCGCACGTATTCGGTGCCCGTCTTGTTCATCTTCGTGAGCGCGCCCATGTACTGCTTCATGAACTTCATGCCCTCGCCGCTCATCATCTGCTTCAGGCAGAAGAACGAGACAACCACGGCGGCAAGGCACGCCAGGCCCAGGCGCCAGTCGAACACCAGCAGCATCGCCAGCATGCCCACCACCATGACCACCGAGCCTGCGCAGTCGGGCAGCATGTGGGCCAGCAGCGTTTCGGTTTGGGCGGCGCAGCCGTCGATGATGCGGCGCAGCTCACCGGTTGCGTGCGTGTCGAAGAAACCGAGCGGCAGGTGCATGAGGTGTTCGGTGGTTTGCTTGCGCATGTTCGATGCTGTGCGAAACGCTGCCATATGCGTGCACATAAGCGCCAGGAAGTACACGACGATGGACGCCGCCGCAAGCGCCACGGCCGCCCAGCCGTACGCGGCGATGTTGATGGCGGCCTGCCAGTTCGGTGCCACCTCAATAAGGTCGCGCGCTACAAACCAGATGCATAGAAACGGGCCGAAGCTCAGCAGCTGCGATATGCCGGACAGCGCACAGCCCAGGTACGTGAGCGCCTTGCGCTTGCCTGCAAAGTCCAGGATTTGCGCGAGCCCGCTGCGCTCTTTAGGCTGCTTGACGGTTGCAGGTTGCTTTGCGTTGCGCGAGCCATCGGCGCGGGGCTCCGCTGGTGTGTCTTGGTTGGCACCGCCGGTGTCGGGTTCTGCAGGGGCGGCGGGTACCGCGTCCTTTTCGCGTTTAGAATCCATAAAAACCTCCTTCTAAGTTATCGGCGTAGAACTTATCATGGGAGCGAATGAAAAAGGTTCGTTCAGGCAAACTTGAGACGAATGCCTAAAAGCGGAGGCTGCGGGGCAAAGGTGCCAGGGGTGCTTGTCCTGCTTGTTAGGTTTGTCGGGTGTTTGCACGAGGCAAGTCTTCCCGGATCTTCCTGTGCTGGGGCAGGGTGTTCGGAGTTTGACTTGAGGCGGGGGCACGGCATGCGCGACTGAGCGGAGCTGCGGCGAAAGGAGGTGCAGGGAATATGGCTGGCGAGAACATTGCCGCGAATGGTGATGCAGGGTTGCGGCACGGTGCGAGCGCGGCAACTGCGGCAACCTTTCCAGCTGGTGTTGCCCCTGCGGTTCTGCGCGCGGGAGAATCCACAACGCCCGTGGCACCGTTGCTGCGGCGCTTTTACGAGCCGCAGGTGGAGCAGCTGGGTATGAGCCCGGTCGCGCAATCTGGCGGCGTGGTGGCGGCGGGCGCGAACTGCTATGGCGATGGCAGCTTATGGGCGCAGCAGCTAGGCGAGTCGTGTCTAGTGGTTGCGCATTCCGTGGAGTTGACCAGCGACTTTGTGCTTGAGGAGGAATCGCCGGAAAGTCTGTGCGTGGCGTCCATCTCCAGCGACGGCGTGCCGCTGTGCCCGTTTTCCAGCATGCCGCAAAACCTGCGCCGCAACGAGAACGTGGCCGTGTTCGAGCAGGGAAGCCGCACCGTCAGCCACCTGCGCCGCGGCGACCAGTTCAATTCCGTGGCGGTGTGCCTGCTCCCGCAGTATTTCAGCAACCTGCGCACCTGCTATGGCGAAGCGGTTGCCCGCCGTGCGCACGGGCTGATGGCGCAACCCGGAGGCGTGCGCATGGGCGGCAGCGAGCCGTACGTGCGGGCAGCGCTGCGCTCGTTGGGCGCGGTGCGCAGCAGCTCGGCTTCCGTACAGCGCATGCTCGCGCGCAAAGTTGACGGCATGATGGCGTTGCTGGCGTGTGACAGCTATGAAGTCGAGCGTGCTTTCGGACTGCGGGGGTGCGCAGACAGCGTGCGCACGGTGGCTCAGGTGCGCTGTCTTGTGGAGGCCGACCCCGCACATGCGCCCACGGTTGATGCACTGGCGGAGCTGGTGGGCGTCAGCCGCGCACGTCTGTGCGCCACTTTCAAGCAGGAAACGGGTGAGAGCGTGGGTGCTTTCGTTGTGCGCAAGCGCATGGAGCTGGCATGTCGTTTGTTGCAAGACGGCAACCTCAGTATTGCTGACGTGGCGCAAGCCTGCGGGTACCAGCACCAAAGCAGCTTTGCGGACGCTTTTCGTCGCTCAACAGGCAAAACACCTCGAGCGTGGCGCGAGGGCGCGTTGCGTTAATGGTATTGCGGCCTTGTGGCGCCTCTGATGGCCGGCTGCGTTCGTATTTTTGCTTCGGGGTTCATGGCGTATTCGGGGCCATCGGTTTCTGCATTCCGCGCAAGCGGCGGGTGCTGCGTGAAGAATCGTGCTGGGATGCTATTCGCCAAAATCCTTGGTGCTTATGCCGCGTAAGGCCAAAACGCTTCTGCCCGTTGCCGATGCGTTCGCTTTGCTACAACTTGGAGTTGATTCATCGTGGTAAAGTAGAGGTGAACATTGATGAGTTTGCTTTTCGAAAGGCTTCCCCATGTACCGCATCCTTTTTATCTGCCATGGCAATATCTGCAGGTCGCCTATGGCTCAGTTCGTTATGCAGGATTTGGTGGAGCGTGCAGGGTGCGCCGAGCGTTTTGTTATTGATTCCGCCGCCACCACCAACGAGGAAGTGGGCCATTCGCCGCATCAGGGCACGGTCGACAAGCTGAAGCAGGTTGGCGTGCCGGTGCTGCATCACCGCGCGCGCAAGGTGCGCGTGGAAGAATACGACAACTGGGACTTGATCGTATGCATGGATGCCGAAAACGAGCGGCATCTCGAGCGCATTTTCGGTTGCGATTCCGAGAACAAAATCGTGCGTTTGATGGCGTTTGCGCCAGGCGCGGGGCTTGTTGGCGAAGATGGCCGCGCGGTAGCGGGTTCGCACGATGCGGCGGCTATTGCAGCTGCTAACAAGCAAGCTGCCGAAGTTGCCGATCCGTGGTTCACGGGCAATTTTGAGGACACGTACCGCGATGTGTCGGCAGGCTGCAAGGGCTTGCTTGCGTGGTGCGAGGCACGCTAGCGCATTCGCGCGTACAATATTTGCGAACGAACGAGGGTCGCCAATCGGATTGATTGGCGACCCTTTGTGCGCTTTTTTGGAACATGATTCTGCGCAGCTAAGCCTGATTTTTGGCACAAATTGGCTATTTCCGAAATCCCAGTTCAGGATGGCGCGCGGTTTTTCAGATGTCGCCAAATTCTGAACTGGGATTTTTGCTTCTGCCGGGTCTAAAACGTGCCGATTGGGGCGAAAATACCGCGTCAAACTTTCCGAAAGCAGCCGATTCGTGCCAGAAAATGCAGGTCGCTACGCGCGCTGCTTGCCGGTGAAGTGGTCGATGTCGATGCAGTAGATGTTCGTACGCGCAAGCGCCTGGTCGGTGAAGCCGGCCGAAGCCTCGGGCGCCAGGTGCTGCATGATGCGCGTGAGGCCGTAGCGCTTCGCATCGGTCCCCTGGATGCGATGGATGGTGCCCGTGCCCATGATGGAACGGTATGCGTACGAATAAGCGCAAGCATAGGTGCCCGTGATCAGGCCGTCTTGCACATCCATCTCAATGGCAACGCGCGGTTCGCGGTCGAAGGCTTCGGCCTTGCGGCCTGCGGCGGCCGAATGCACCCACAGCGCCAGCCGCGGCTCGTCGGCGTCGATTTCCTCGGGATCGGCCCAGTCATAGCCGAAACTCATGGGTACAATGAACAGGCCTTCTTCGTCAACGCATGCGATGCGCACCGTTTGGCACGCCTCTACCACGGAGTGCAGCTGCGTGGTGCTGCGCAGCTGGCGGCCCGCTTGCCGCATGGGCCGGTGCGCGGCAGGTGCGGGAACTTGCGAGGCGGAAGCGCTTGCAGGTGCGGAAGGCTGCACCGCCGCAGCTGTCTGAGCGGCATGCTGTTGAGCGGGTGCGGGGTTGGCAGCGGGTTGCGGCGCGCTTTGCGGTTGCTGGTCGTTGGGGTAGATGGCGGGAATATTCTGCAGGTTCATGGTTGCTCCTGATTGCGGTAGGCGAGTTCGTTTCTGTCTATGGTACGGCGTTGAGGCGTGCTTGCGAGCCTTATTTTGCCGATGCTTCAACAACACACGAACGTGAGGTGCGCTGCCAGAGCGCTGAAACCAATGGGGAATTGGCGCTCCGGAAACACTTGCGATGCGGAACAACAACGAACTGCCGCCCGGCGTTGCGTGATGCTATGCTGTCGTGCAAGAGCAATCGCAAAAGGCGCGCCTCGCACAGCGGGCGTGCGCGGCAAAGGAGTTGGCGAACATGGTGCTGCCAGAAAACGTTACAGGCGCGGCAAGCGCTGTGGAGTCGGCGAGCGTGCGCGTCCAGTCGCCCGACTTGCACGTGCGCCCTGAATTGCCGGTAGACCCCACTGGTATGGCGTGCTCGCTGCCGCAGCGGGGTGTACCTACGCTATGCGCCCTGGTTACGGGGGCAACCGGCGGCATTGGGCGCGAGCTGTGCGCGCAGCTGGCTCGCGAGTGCGGCACGCTGGCCATTGTGGGCTGCAACCAGGAAAAGCTCAACGAACTGGCGAAAGACTTAAGCGAGCGCTTCGACGTCAGCGTGCGCGTATTCGCAGCTGATTTCGCGCAGTCAGGTGCGGTTGACACGCTGGTGGCTCAAGTGCACGCGGCAAACCTGCAGGTGGAGACGCTTGTAAACAACGCCGGTTTCGGCTACGATACCCCGTTTGCGCAAAGCGACCTTGCGCGTCAGCGGGCGCTTTTGCATACGAACAATATGGCGCTTATGGAACTGTGCCACGCGTTCGCGCCCGGTATGGTCGAACGCGGGCATGGCGGCATTTTGAATGTGGCTAGTGTGGCGGGTTTCGTGCCGGGACCGCTCATGTCCACGTATTACGCGTCGAAGGCGTTCGTGCAGTCGTTTTCCAGCGCGCTGCATATGGAATTGCGCCCGAGCGGCGTGCATGTGACGGCGCTGTGTCCTGGCCCTGTTCGCACGCCGTTTTGGGACAACGCCGACGCGGGCAACACGGCGCTTGCGCACCTGACCATCAGCGCGCCGCGTGTGGCGAAAGCCGCTGTGCGCGCATTGGCATGCAACCGTTTGCTGTGCTGCCCGGGCGTGCTTGCGAAGGTAATTGTGTTCGGCAGCCGTTTTGTCCCGCGCACCTGGGCCGCCGCAGCAGCCGCAGCCCTGCAAAAACCGGGGAAGTAGCGATTTGTTTTTCGTGCTTGTTCCATTGCGCTTGAAATTGGTGCGGGTAAGGAACTTTTGCACGATGCGACTTTGATAGAATAGGCGGGCACACCAAAAGAAAAAGCCCGGCGGCAACCGGGCTTAACTAACCGTTACACGACCCTGCCCGCCACGGTTAACCAGACCCGGGCTTGGTGTGCATCCGCAGTATAGCATGGAGCGGTTGGATTTGCTAGGCGTCCACCTGCTCGACAAGAAAGGCAAAAGCGCATGGCAGAGTTCATCTACCAAATGTACAAGGCGCGCAAGGCGCATGGCGACAAAGTCATCCTTGACGACGTCACGCTGTCGTTTTACCCCGGCGCGAAAATCGGCGTGGTAGGCCCGAACGGCATGGGTAAGTCCACGTTGCTGAAAATTATGGCCGGTATCGAGGAGGTCAGCAACGGAGACGCGCGCTTGACCCCCGGCTACACCGTGGGCATCCTGCAGCAGGAACCGCCGCTTGACGAGGACAAAACGGTGCTCGAGAACATCGAGCTGGCGTTTGCCGACGTGAAGGCCAACATCGCGCGTTTCAACGAAATAGGCACGCTGATGGGCGAACCCGATGCGGACTTCGACGCGCTCATGGAGGAAATGGGCAAGCTGCAAGACGCCATCGACGCGGCGAACGGCTGGGACCTGGACAGCCAGCTGTCCCAGGCCATGGACGCGCTGCAGTGCCCTGACCCCGACATGCCCGTTAACGTGCTGTCCGGCGGTGAGCGTCGTCGCGTGGCGTTGTGTCGTTTGCTGCTTGAGGCCCCTGACCTGCTGCTTCTGGACGAGCCCACCAACCACTTGGACGCGGAATCCGTGTTGTGGCTCGAGCAGTTCCTGCACAAGTACCCCGGCGCGGTGCTGGCAGTCACGCATGACCGCTATTTCCTGGACAACGTCGCCGAGTGGATTTGCGAGGTTGACCGCGGTAGCCTGTACCCGTACAAGGGCAACTACTCCACGTACCTGGAAACGAAGGCGGCGCGCATGGCTTCGCAGAAGCAGCGCGACGAAAAGTTGGCGAAGCGCCTGGCCAGCGAGCTGGAATGGGTGCGTAGCTCCCCGAAGGCGCGCCAGGCGAAAAGCCGCGCCCGCTTGGAGCGCTACGATCAGATGGCCGCCGAAGCCGCGCAGTCCAAGAAGCTTGACTTCACCGAAATCCAAATCCCGGCCGGCCCGCGCCTGGGCGCCGAGGTTTTGAAGGTGGAGCACCTGCACAAGCAGTTCGGCGACCGCGTGCTTATCGACGACTTGTCTTTCGAGCTGCCACGCAACGGCATCGTGGGCGTTATCGGCCCGAACGGCGTGGGCAAATCCACCCTGTTCAAGATGATTATGGGCATCGAGCAGCCCACGTCCGGCACGCTTACCCTGGGCGAAACCGTGAAGGTTTCCTACGTTGACCAGGGGCGCGAGGGTATCGACGCCAACAAAAGCGTGTGGGAAGTGGTGTCCGGTGGCCTTGACTACATGATGGTGTGCGAAACCGAGGTGCCCAGTCGTGCTTACGTGGCCAGCTTCGGCTTCAAGGGTTCTGACCAGCAAAAACCGGCCGGCGTGCTGTCCGGCGGCGAGCGCAATCGCTTGAACCTTGCGCTCACGCTCAAGCAGGGCGGCAACCTGCTGCTGCTTGACGAGCCCACCAACGACCTGGACGTGGAAACGCTGTCCAGCCTGGAAGAGGCGCTGCTGCGCTTCCCGGGTTGTGCCGTGGTAACCAGCCATGACCGTATGTTCCTTGACCGTGTGGCCACGCACATCCTGGCCTGGGAGGGCACCGACGACAACCCCGGCAACTGGTTCTGGTTCGAAGGTAACTTCGAAAGCTATCAGAAGAACCGCGTGGAGCGTCTCGGCGAAGAAGCCGCCAAACCCCACCGCCTGCATCGCAAGCTGACCAGGGATTAAAATTAACGCTCTTTTCGGCCGGAATGCTGGTTGAGTTAGTGGCATGGGTGCCCATCTACCTGGGAAAACGAAGGAGGCTCGGGCAATTGCCCAAGCCTCCTTTTTGTTGCGGTAACGTTTTCGCGCCTGTTAGTTCTTCAGGCTGTTGATGGGGGCGGGCATGCGGCCGCCGCGATGGGCGAACACAGTGCCGGCGTGGGTATTCACGGGCATGACCGGTGCATAGCCAAGCAGGCCGCCGAAGTCCAGCTTGTCGCCAACCTTCTTGCCGATGGCGGGGATGACGCGCACGGCGGTGGTCTTGTTGTTGATCATGCCGATGGCGCACTCGTCGGCAATGATGCCGAAGATTGTCTCGACCGACGTGTCGCCGGGGATGGCGATCATGTCCAGGCCCACGCTGCACACGCAGGTCATGGCCTCAAGCTTCTCCAGACACAGCGCGCCGGACTCGGCTGCGCGAATCATGCCGGCGTCTTCGGACACGGGGATGAACGCGCCGGACAGGCCGCCAACGCTGGAGCTGGCCATCACGCCGCCCTTCTTCACAGCGTCGTTGAGCATTGCCAGCGCCGCCGTGGTGCCCGGGCCGCCGCATTGGCCCACGCCGATGGCTTCCAGAATTTCAGCCACCGAATCGCCCTCGGCTGGGGTGGGGGCCAGCGACAAGTCCAAAATGCCCTTGGCCACGCCCATGCGACGGCTGGCCTCGCGGGCCATCAGCTCGCCGGCGCGGGTGATCTTGAACGCGGTGGCTTTGATGGCCTCGGCAACCGACGTCATGTCGGCATCCTTGGGCATGTTCGCCAGCACCTGGCGCACCACGCCCGGGCCCGAAACGCCCACGTTGATAACGGCGTCAGCCTCGCCAGAGCCGTGGAACGCGCCAGCCATGAACGGGTTGTCCTCAACGGCGTTGCAGAACACAACCAGTTTGCCTGCGCCGATGCAGTCGCGGTCGGCGGTGAGCTCGGCGGACTTCTTCACGATGCCGGCCATCTTTAGCGCGGCATCCATGTTGATGCCTGCACGCGTGGAGCCCACGTTCACGCTAGAGCATACGCGCTCGGTGGCCGCCAGCGCGTTGGGGATGGATTCCATCAGTTTGTTGTCGGCTGCCGATGCGCCCTTGTGCACCAACGCGGAAAAGCCACCCACGAAGTCAACGCCCACTTCGGCACCGGCTTTGTCCATGGCCACGGCAATGCGCGACAGGTCGGCATCGGGCACGGCGGCGCAAATTTCGGCGATGGGGGTAACGGAAATGCGTTTGTTCACAATGGGGATGCCGAACTCGCGCTCAAGCTGCTCGGCGGTGGGCACCAGCTGTTCGGCGGCTTTCGTCATTTTGTCGTACACCTTGCGTGCCATGGTGTTGATGTCCGAATCGGTGCAGGAGCGCAGGTTCAGGCCCAACGTGATGGTGCGGATGTCAAGGTGTTGCTTGCTGACCATGGCCAGCGTTTCGGCGATCTCTTCCGGAGTGATTTGCATGGGGCAATCCTTTTGACGTGCGAAACTTTTGCAATAGGATAGCAAATTGCCCGCAACCCTGCGCACCCCGTTCAACTTCTTCTCGAAGGATTAACGGTTGACGGAGCTGGGCGGGCGATTGCATGAGCGAGAGAACGGGGGGAGCCTGGGTTCGCACTGCGTATGGAACGAACGCTTGAGATAGCGCATGCGTGAACGCGGCGACGGAGGTGGCGTTCACGGTAACCCTTGCGTTTCCTAAAAGGCCACCATGAACACCCGCTCCGTCCCCTGCCACGGTGCCCCTTTGGCTGAGCGCCACCTTCACCCCTGCGTTCGCGCCTGCTGCGAGCGGGCGTTTTTCCGAAAAGTCGATACGTTTGGATTTTAATTGCGTTTGCCAAGTAGCTGCAATGAAGGCATCCGGAAAATGCCTGGTCAGAAGGTTGCTTCGTCAAGCGATACTCTGTCGGACTGATTTAAAATCCAAACGTATCGACTTTTCGCCTATGGGCGCGGTATGCGGGTGGGCGGGCGATTGCTGAAGCGGGCGCGGGGACGAAAAAAGCGGGCCCGAAGGCCCGCTTTTCGCGAATCTGATGTTGTTGCGGCTTAGAAAACCGGGACAACAGCGCCGTCGTAGGTTTTGTTGATGTAGTCGCGCACCTCGTCGGACTTCAGGGCCTTGGCCAGAGCCTGAATCTTCTCGGAGTTCTGGTTGCCGTCCTTTACCACCAGCACGTTGGCGTAAGTGTCAGCGGCCAGGGAGTCGGAAGATTCAACAGCCAGGGCATCCTTGCCAACGGACAGGCCGGCAGCCTGGGCGTAGTTGCCGTTGATGCAGGCGATGTCGACGTCCTTCAGGGCGTTGGGGATGTTGGCGGCTTCAAGCTCTTTGATCTGCAGGTTCTTGGGGTTGTCAACAATGTCCTTCACGGTAGCGGTGATGCCCGCACCGTCAGCCAGCTTGATCAGGCCTTCCTGTTGCAGCAGCAGCAAAGCGCGGGCCTCGTTGGTGGTGTCGTTGGGCACGGCAACGGTTGCGCCGTCGGCCAGGGCGTCAAGCGAGGCGGTTTTGCCAGCGTACAGGCCGAAGGGCTCGAAGTGAATGGCCTCAACGGAAACCAGGTGCGTGCCCTTTTCCTCGTTGAAGGAATCCAGGTAAGGCTGATGCTGGAAGTAGTTGGCGTCAACCTCGCCCTCTTCGGTGACGGTGTTGGGCTGGACGTAGTCGGTGAACTCCTTCACCTCAAGCGTGTAGCCCTGCTCTTTAAGCTGGTCAGCCACAGCGTTGTTGAGAATCTCGGCATGCGGGGTGGGGCTTGCGGCAACCGTGATGGTTTTGTCCTCGGAGCTTGCGCTGCTAGAGCTGCCGGAGTTGGAGCCGGAGCAACCGGCCAGCACACCCGCGGCCAAAACGCCGGCGGCGGCAAACGCCACAAGTTTCTTCAATGCAGATTTCTTCATGTGTTGGGTCTCCCTCCCATCGTTTGGTGCGCCTGCGTGCTCACGAGTTTGCTTGACGAAGCGGCAGGTGCGCCTTGTTTCTTGCGTGACGCCTAGTATACCGACCGGGATTTTTTGAGCAATACGTTTGCTCATACGAAAAGGTGGGCGGACGTTATCGCTAAAACAGATTGCCGGGCGGTCGATGCTATAGAATGGGATAAACGGCCGCTTGGCGGGTGCGACCGGTAGGGTGGCATAGGAAGCGCTTTCCGTACCATTTTCTTTACCTATATATGTAGAGGTTGCGGGATGCGGTGCCAACGCCCGCACGTTCGTTGATTCCAGTTTGCGCGCTCGCTAAAATAACGCTATTGAACAACTTGTGCATTATTGCGCAGCTTGTTCAAAAGACGAGAGGTTGCGCGGCGGGCGCGGGGCGCGTTCCCCAAGCCCGCGTGCATCCACCTGGCAAACCGAAACCGGAAGGGGGCATATGGCGGCAGAAGAACATGGCGCTGCGGAAGACAGGCGTATCACGCGCTCGAAGTGCGCGTTGCGCGATGCGCTCGTTGAGCTTATTGAGGAGCGCGGCCTGGCAAACTTCAGCGCAAGTGACTTGTGCAGCCGCGCGAACTTAAACCGCGGCACGCTGTATAACAACTTCGGCGACAAAGACGGCCTGCTTGCGGCCCTTGAGGCCGACATCATGGCCGACCTGGAGGCGTTCCAGGCACAAATGCAAAAGCTCACGCTGAAAGACGTGCTGCGCTACCGTGTGAACAAGCAACCCATGCCGTTTTTGGTGAACCTGTTCGACTACCTGCGCGAACAGGGCGACTTTTTGCATGCGGTCATGGGCCCGAAAGGCGATCCGAGCTTCGGCCCGCGCGTGCGCGACGCCGTATGCACCGAAATCATTCAAACCATCCTGCACGAACGCTATCGCAACAACCCCGCGCCGTTCGTGCAATATTACGTGGCGTTTTACGCCAGCGCTTATCTGGGGGTTATCACGCATTGGGTTGAGACGGGCATGAAAGAAAGCTCGCAGGACATGGCCCGCATCGCCATGCGTCTGTTCTTCATCAAACCCGGCGACCCGATCAAACTGTAAGGAAAAGACGAAACCATGAGCGAGAACAACGAAAACGAGCAGCTGCACATTGGCATCGACGTGGGTTCCACCACGGTGAAGCTGGCCATTTTAGACGACGCGAACAACATTCGCTATGCCGTGTACCGCCGCCACCACGCCGACGTGCGCGCCACCATCGTGGAGGTGTTGTCCGAGGCCGCGAAGGACTTCGGCAACAAACGCATGACCATCGCCATCACCGGCTCGGGCGGCCTGCTTTTGGCCCAATGGCTGGGCATCGAGTTCGTGCAGGAAGTTATCGCCAGCAAAACCGCTGTTGAGACGTTCATTCCGAAAACCGACGTTGCCATTGAGCTGGGCGGCGAGGACGCGAAGATCATCTATTTCGACAACGGCATCGAACAGCGCATGAACGGCACGTGCGCCGGCGGCACGGGCGCGTTCATCGACCAGATGGCCGCGCTTCTGAACACCGACGCGGGCGGCTTGAATGAGCTGGCCCAGCACGCCACCACCATCTACCCCATTGCCAGCCGCTGCGGCGTGTTCGCGAAAACCGACGTGCAGCCACTGCTCAACGAGGGCGCGCGCCGCGAGGACATCGCCGCGTCCATTTTCCAGTCCGTGGTCACGCAAACCATTTCCGGCCTGGCGTGCGGACGCCCCATCCGCGGCTACGTGGCCTTCCTGGGCGGCCCGCTGCAGTACCTGCCTGAGCTGCGCAAACGCTTCTACGAAACGCTGAACTTGGACGAAGAGCACCGCATTGTGCCGCAGAATGCTCACCTGTTCGTGGCCGGCGGCTGCGCCATTGCGGGCGCGGCCAGCGAAACGGTGCGCGCCGAGCTGCTCTCCGACGTGCTCGAGCGACTGAAAAACCTTGGCGACATCCAGGGCAGCGAGGTTGTGCGCTTGCCCCCGCTGTTCGCCAACCAGGCCGAGCTGGACGAGTTCAACGCTCGCCACGCGAACGAGCGCGTGCATCGCGGCGACCTGGCAAGCTATCGCGGCACGGCGTTTTTGGGCATCGACGCCGGTTCCACCACGTTCAAGGCGGCGCTTATTGGCAAAGACGGCGAGCTTCTGTGGACGCACTACGTGTCGAACAAGGGCGACGTGCTGGGCTGCGCGAAGGCGGCCATCGCCAAGTTGTACCGCGAGCTGCCGTGCGACGCCGACGGCAAACCGCTGGTAACCATCGGCCACTCCACCGTCACCGGCTACGGCGAGCACCTGCTGCTTGAGGCGCTGCGCGTGGACTCCGGCGAAATCGAAACGGTGGCGCACCTGCGCGGCGCGCAGGAAATGCTGCCGGGTGTGGAGTTCATCTTGGACATTGGCGGCCAGGACATGAAGTGCCTGCGCGTGAAAGACGGCGTCATCGATCACATCATGCTCAACGAGGCGTGCTCGTCGGGTTGCGGCAGCTTCATCGAAAGCTTCGCAAGCGGCCTGAACCTGGACGTTTCCGAGTTCGCCAAAACCGCCATTAGCGCAGAACATCCCGTTGACCTGGGCAGCCGCTGCACCGTGTTCATGAACAGCCGCGTGAAGCAGGCGCAGAAGGAAGGCGCCACCGTCGGCGACATCGCCGCGGGCCTTGCCATCTCGGTCATCAAGAATGCCCTGTTCAAAGTTATCAAAATCCGCGACCCGCACGATGTGGGCAACAAGGTTATCGTGCAGGGCGGCACGTTCCTCAACGACGCTGTGCTGCGCGCGTTCGAACAGCTTTCGGGCGTGAACGCCGTGCGCCCCGACATCGCTGGCAACATGGGCGCGTTCGGCGCGGCGCTTCTGGCACGCGACCGTTTCAGCCGCCAGGATTCCCCGGTCAGCGGTCTGTTGGCGCTTGACGCGCTTGAGGCGCTTGCGCCCACGCATAAAACCGTGCGCTGCAAGGCGTGCTCGAACCACTGCCTGCTTACCGTGAACGATTTCGGAAAAGACGAGGTCACGGGCAAGCACCGCCGCTTCATCACGGGCAACCGCTGCGAGAAGGGCGCCGGCGCGCTCGGCCAGGCCACCAAGGGCGAGGCGGTTCCGAACCTGTTCGAATACAAGTCCAAACGCCTGTTCGACCACTACACGCCGCTGGCGGCCGAAGATGCGCCGCGCGGCACCGTGGGCATCCCGCGTGCGCTGAGCATGTACGAGAACTACCCGTTCTGGTTCACGTTCTTCACGAAGCTGGGTTGGCGCGTGGTGCTGTCCGACCCGTCCACGAAGAAAACCTACGAAGCCGGCATCGAGTCCATGCCGTCGGAAAGCGTGTGCTACCCGGCGAAGCTGTCGCACGGCCACATCATGAACCTGCTGGAAAAGCACCCCGACTTTATCTGGTTCCCCTGCAGCAAGTGGGAGCGCCAGGAAGACGAGGGCGCCGGCAACCACTTCAACTGCCCCATCGTGGCCAGCTACGCCGAGGCGCTGCGCCTGAACATCGACGAGCTGCGCACGTCCACGACGCAGTTCTTGAACCCGTGGCTGCCTTACGACAAGAAGGAGCACCTGAAGAAGCGCCTGTTCGTGGAGCTGATTCAGGCGCACCCCGAGCTGTGCGGTAAAGGCATCGCCGCGCCTACGCAGGCCGAGGTGGATGCCGCTGTTGACGCCGCATGGGCCGAAGACGAGGCATTCAAGGCCGACATGCGCGAGAAGGGTGCCGAAACGCTGTTGTGGATGGAGAAGACCCATACGCACGGTATTGTGCTTGCAGGCCGTCCGTACCACAACGACCCGGAAATTAACCACGCCATCCCCGAGCTGCTCACCAGCTTCGGCCTGGCTGTGCTCACCGAGGACTCCATTGCGCACTTAGGCACGCTCGAGCGCCCCATCCGCCTGGTGGACCAATGGATGTACCACACGCGCCTGTACGCCGCGGCCAAGGTGGCGTCGGAGCGCAAGGACTTAGACCTCATCCAGCTGAACAGCTTCGGCTGCGGCCTTGACGCGCTGACCACCGACCAGGTGCAGGAGATTTTGGAATCCGCCGGCAAGGTGTACACCGTGCTGAAAATCGACGAGGTGTCCAACCTGGGGGCCGCGCGCATCCGCGTGCGCAGCCTGCTTGCCGCGCTGAAAGACCAAGCTGACGAAGAGGCCGAGGCGAAGGCCGCCGAGCAGGCGCAAAACACCGCTGGCTGCGGCGCGTGCAGCTTAGACGTGGAAAAACTGCTGGCCGAGGCCGAGGAACGTGCCGCCGGCAAGCAGGCCGGCGGGGCCGATGAGGCGGCAGTGGAAGCGGTGGCCGAGGCCATCAAGCCGCCTGCAAGCTTCACGGAAAAGGCCACGCCCGAGGTGCAGGCCGAGTTCAAGCAGCGTGAAAGCGCGTCTACGGAGTTCCCGCGCGCCCAGTTCACCAAGGAGATGCGTGATGCGGGCTACACCATCCTGGCCCCGCAGATGGCGCCGTACCACTTCGAGCTGTTGGTGCCCATCTTCGAGCGCTTCGGCTACAACGTGGAACTGCTGCCGTCGGTGGACCACGGAGCGGTGGACGCGGGCCTGAAGTACGTGAACAACGACATCTGCTACCCGTCCATCCTGGTGACGGGCCAGATCATGGAAGCGGTTATGTCGGGCAAGTACGACACCGACAAGCTGGCCGTGCTCATCACGCAAACGGGCGGCGGCTGCCGCGCCACCAACTACATCTCGCTGATTCGCAAGGCGCTGAAATCGGTTGGGCTGTCGCATATCCCGGTCATCGCCATCAGCTTCAAGGACCTGGGCGAATCGAACCCCGGCTTCTCCATCACGCCGGCCATGCTGTATCAGGCCGTGTCGGCGCTGCAGTATGGCGACCTGCTGATGATGTGCCTGTACCGCACGCGCCCCTACGAGGTGGAGCCCGGCAGCGCAAACGCCCTGTTCGACCACTGGATGAACGAGTGCAAGCGCCAGCTGAAACGCGGCGTGAAGCGCAGCGAGTTCAAGCAAACGGTCAAGCAGATCGTCGAGGACTTCGACACGCTGCCGCTGCAAGGCGAGGGCACGAAGCCGCGCGTAGGCGTGGTGGGCGAGATTCTGGTGAAGTTCCACCCCACGGCCAACAACCAGATCGTTGACGTCATCGAGCGCGAGGGCTGCGAGGCCGTGGTGCCGGGCCTGATCGAGTTCTTCCTGTTCGGCGCCGCGGGCGGTATCTTCCAGAAGGACCCGCTGGGACGTTCCGCCAAGGGCGCTGTGGGCAGCAAGATTGCCCTACGCGTGGTGAAGGCTCTGCGCGCGCCGGTGACCAAGGCACTTGAGGAGTCCACGCGCTTCAACCCGCCGGCGAGCATCTACGAGCTGGCCGACTACGCAAGCGAGATCCTGTCGCTGTGCAACTCGATGGGCGAGGGCTGGCTGCTCACCGCTGAGATGGTGGAGCTTATCCGCACGGGCGCGCCGAACGTGGTGTGCACCCAGCCGTTCGCGTGCCTGCCCAACCACGTGGTGGGCAAGGCCGTCATCAAGGAGCTGCGTCGCCGCTACCCAGAAAGCAATATCGTGGCCGTTGACTACGACCCCGGTGCGTCCGAAGTCAACCAGCTCAACCGCATCAAGCTGATGATCGCGGTGGCGAAAAGCAACCTGGCCGACAAGGAAGCCGAAGCCCGCGCCGCCCGCACAGCAGCCGCAACCCCGCAAGCCGAAGAAGCCGGCAAGCTAGACGTCGAGGAAACAAGGGCGTAATGGCTGGCAAGCTGATTATCTGCCCGACGCCTATTGGCAACTTGGGCGACATGCCGCAGCGTGCGCTTGACGCGCTGGCCAAGGCCGACGTGGTGTGTGCGGAGGATACGCGCGTGACGGGCAAGCTGCTGGCGGCGTTCGGCATCGAAAAGCGCTTGGAACGCCTGGACGAGGCACTTATCGGCGCGCGCGCCGACGGCATTGTGGCGCGCGTGGCTGGCGGTGAGGTTATCGCATACTGCAGCGATGCCGGCATGCCGGGCGTGTCGGACCCGGGCCTGCGCTTGGTGCGTGCATGTCGTCAGGCGGGCGCGCCCGTTGAGGTGCTGCCGGGGCCTACCGCCACGGCCACGGCGTACGTGGCCAGCGGCTGTACGAACGCGCGCTTCTATTTCGGCGGCTTCTTCCCGCGCAAAGCCGGCGAGCAGAGGGCAACGCTCGAAGCGGTGCGCACGCTTGATGCGGCGCTCATTTACTACGAAAGTCCGAATCGCCTGGTGAACGCCCTTACCATGCTGGCCGAGGTATTCCCGCTGCGCGAGGCGGCGGTGTGCCGCGAGCTTACCAAGTTGCACGAGGAAGTGGTGCGCGACACGCTACCCGCGCTGCGCGACACGTTCGCCAAGCGTGCGGAAGCGGGTGCTATCAAAGGCGAGATCGTGCTGGTCATCGACGGTCCCAGCGAGGCGGAGGGTGAAGCGGCGCAGGAAAATGCTGAGGACGCCGCGCGCGTTCGCGCTGCGGCGTTGAAGGCCGAGGGCATGCGCAACAAGGACATCGCCAAAACGCTGGCGGCAGAGTTCGGCCTGTCGCGCAACGCCGCGTACGAGATTGCGCTGGAGGCGTAAAGGCTGTGGCATATAGCAACCAATCGGGCCCCGTGCGCACGCGCTACGTCGACCCCGGCCAGCTCAAACGTGGGGGAGCGGGCAAAGGCTCCCGTAAGGCGGCGGACAGTTCGCGTTCCGCCGGTGGGGCAGGGCGCTCTGCCGGCGCAACGCGGCGGTCGAGCTCGCAGGCGCCCCGCGCGAAGGCGCGCACGCTGCCGCCGGAAATCCTGGACGTTGACGGCATCGAGGTGCGCCTGTCCCGCAAACGCGTAAAGAACCTGAACCTGCGCATCGCCCGCGACGGCGACCACGTTGAGGCCTCCGCGCCCGCCTGGATGACGCCGGCCGATGTGGCGGACTTCGTGCGTCGCAAGCGCGATTGGATAGAAACGCAGATGGCGCGCGTGGCGGCAACCCCCATGGCGCAAGCCTCGCAGGCGTCGCCCGCCGAAGTGGCGCAGTGGCGTGCGGTTGTGCAAGCATGCGTGCCGGCGCTCATAGCGGCATGGGAACCCATCATGGGCGTGAAAGCCGGCCCGCTGGCCTACCGCAACATGACCAGCCGCTGGGGCAGCTGCCAGCCCTCAACAGGCCGCATCTGCATCAACGTGCGCCTAGCGCTCTACCCGCCCGAATGCCTGGAATACGTAGTAGTGCACGAACTGTGCCACCTGCTAGAACGAGGCCATGGCCCAAGGTTTCACCAGCTCATGGACACCTTCATGCCCGACTGGAAGCAACGCCGTGACAAGCTGCGGTAAAGGAGCTGGTCGCGTCTCGCAAGGTCTGCTCTTCGCTTTACTTGCACTTTGCGACGAATATGGTGTTCGGACAACGCCAACGTGAACGTGAGAGGTGGAGCGGATGCTCGGGATGACGCCTGCGTGAACACGGGGCGGCGCGGTGTTCGGGATGACGCCTGCGCGAACACGGGGACGGAGCGGGTGTTCACGGTGGCGTTTTGGGAAATGAAAGAGCTACCGTGAACACGCCCCTCCGTCCCCGTGTTCACGGTAACCCTCCGGCCGAACACGCCCCTCCGTCCCCGTGTTCACGGTAACCCTTCGGCTGAACGCTGCCACCTCGTCTCTATGCTTTCGATATGCTGCCCAGGGAAAGCCCGGTTAGACGCTGAATCTGCCGTGCGCCTATTCCGTTGTTTTTCAGCAAGCGAATGGCCGCATCGCGCTCTTTCTTCGAAGCCTGTTTTAGCGTGCTAAGCGACCTTTTGCCGATTAAGCTTGCGGCCAGTGTGCCGGCTTGCTCGTCCGATAGCCGCTTGGGCTGCGCAGAAGTTTGCGGCACGTCAATCGGCAATCTGCCTACATGCTCAAGTTCGTGAAACTTCTCAAACGCCTCGATTCCTCCCAGCATATCTAGCACCAAACCGGTCTTCGCAAATCCCGGCTTGCCAAGATACTCTTGATAGCTGCTCCATTCCCAATTCGCGGAAGGGGACAAACCGGCAGCAATCGGATTGTTGTGGATATAGCGAACAACGGTCAGAAGGTAGTCGTCATCTTCAATAGGCTCGCTTTGAAAACGCCCGCCGAATAAGTGCCCGCATCGATGATGACGTTCGTTGAACCACAGGGCATAAGCTCCAAGTAGCTGCCGCATGCCTTTGGAAAGGCCGTCAAGTGGGCCTTGGACCAAAATGTGAACATGGTTGTCCATAAGGGCGTACGCCAGAACGGACACGCTCAGCTTGTGAAACGAGGCGCGCATCAGCCCCAAAAAGCGCTTGCGGTCAGTACCGTCCTCGAAAATGAGTTGCTTAGAGGTCCCACGAGCCATCACGTGATATGTGCTGCAACAAGATTCCCTTCGAGCGCATCGAGCCATAGGCAATTCCTTTCATCAACAATAAGAAGTAAACCAAAAAAGACGCGATATTCGGGATAGCGTTCGTATGGGCGGGGTGGGGCAGGTGTTCGGGATGACGCTTGCGTGAACGCGGGGACGGAGCGGGTGTTCACGGCGGGGCTTTTGGGAAATGAAAAGGTAACCGTGAACACGCCCCTCCGTCCCCGTGTTCACGGTTGCCCATCGGCCGAACACCGGCTCTTCCTACTTGCGGTAACTTTTGAGTATCCCTTTTGCTCGCGCTGGTCTCCGATCCAACGCTCCCTTTTACCCACGTTAATCTCCGACCAATCACCCATTTTCGCCCGCGGCATTCCTTAACCAACTCTCACTCCCAATTCCCCAAGCTTGCGTGCTATCGCTTGCTAGCCGGCGCGTATTTGGTTGCCAAACTATAACAGGGCGCTGCTGTGCAGCCTGTTTGGGGTGGGGAAGTGTCGCGAACTTGTTGTTTTCGGCCGTGCAAAAGCAACTTTTGCATGATTTTGCCTTGCGCTAGGCAGCGGGGGGGGGGTCATAATCAAATAGCTTATATGCAAACGAACTACGTGATATACAGGCAAACCTCAACAGAATCGAAAAGATCATGGCAAACATCAAAAACGCCAAGCACGCGAAGGTGCAGGCAAAGGAGCCGGGCAAGCTGACCCGCGCGGGCATGGCGGTGCTCATGGCCTCCACCGTGGCCACGCCGGCCGTGGGCGCGGCGAGCGCCTTCGCCGACGAGCAGAAGGCGGCGCCGGAGGGCGATGACGCAAAGGACAAGCTGACGGCCGAGGGCGCAGCGCCGGCCGAGCAGCAGAAGATCGACGAGAAGCAGGCCAGCGAGGACAACCTGACGGCGAAGCAGGAAGCTGCCACGGCGGCCGCCTCCGAGAAGGCTTCGGCCAAGTCCGACCTCGCCGCCTCCCAGGCGAAGGTCGACGAGGTGCAGCAGACGATCGACCAGTCCCAGGCTGCGGCCGACGCCGCCAAGGCAGAGGCGATCCAGGCGCAGCTCGACACCGCCAACGCCGCGCTGGCCGCCGCCGAGCAGGCGCTCGCGACGTCCAAGGACGCGCAGGCCAAGCAGGACGACGCCGCGAAGGCGCTCTCCGACGCGCAGGCCGACGCCGAGGCGAAGGCGAAGGCTGCGGACGACGCCGCGACCGCGCTCGCCGCCGCGCAGAAGGCTTACGAGGCCGCCGGCGGGTCTGCCGAGCTCGACGGCGCCCAGAAGGCCGTCGCCGACGCCCAGGCCGCGCTCGATAAGGCCAACGCCGATAAGACGGCCGCCGAGCAGGCGCTCACCGCCGCTCAGGCCGCTTACGCCCAGGCTCAAAAGGAATCCACCGCCGCCGATGCCGCGCTGGCCGACGCGACCGCGAAGCAGGACGCCGCCGCCGGCGAGCTGGCCGACGCCGAGGCCGAGCTCGCCGCCGCGAAGGCGGACCTCGCCCGCGTGGAGGCCGGGGAGGTCTCCGAGGAGGTGACCGCCGCCAAGGCCAAGGTCGCCGCCGCCGAACAGGTAGTTGCCCAGAAGCAAGCTGCAAAGGATGCAGCAGACGCTCAGGTGACGGCCGCGAAGGGCAAGGCCGATTCCGCGCAGGCCGCCTACGCTGCCGCCGCCGCAGAGCAAACCAAGGCTCAGACGGCCGCCGACGACGCCGCCGCGAAGGCAAAGGCCGCCCAGGCCTCCTACGCGAAGGCGCAGGACGATCTCGCCGCGCTGAAGCAGCAGAAGGCGGTGGACGACCAGAAGCTCGCCGACGCCAAGGTCGCGGTATCTGCGGCCGAGCAGGCCTATGCGCAGGCCGAGACCGCCGCGTCCGACGCCGCAGGCGCCGTCGCGAGCGCGAAGGCCGCCTACGATGCCGCCGTCTCCGCGCTCGAGGCCGCCAAAGCCGAGCTTGCCCAGTACCAGGAGCGCGCCAAGCTGGGGTCCCTCGGTTTCTTCCAGGAGATCGGGGCGGAGACCGCAATCGAATGGCTCTCCGACCCGGAGGCTTGCTTCGACGAGGAGTACCGCGCCGGCGGCGTGGGCACCGACCCCGACAACCTGGACAAATGGGCCACGAGCCTCGACAACATGAAGCTCGCGCTCGAGACGATGGCGAAGGTCAACGACATCCGCAAGTCTGTGGGTCTGGACTCCCTTGGTGTGTCCTCTGCTATGATGGCCGCCGCCCAGATTAATCAGAACTATACGTATAAGGTCGCAAACACGCCCAACGGCAAGTTCGGCCACGCGCCGAGCAACGTCCGCGGCAGCGAAAACATTGCCCGCGGCTACTCCAACCCATTCGTAGGTTGGTATCAGAAAGAAAAGCAATGGTTTGACGAAGCTGTGGCGAACCTGTACGGTGTAACGGGCTTGCAAGGTAAGGACGCATGGGACTTCTACGAAGGCGAAAAGGCAGAGGCCATCGCATCCGAAGTTATTAAAAACCATGGCGCGAACGCCAGCGTTGGGCATTACATCAACATCATTTGTCCGACCGATTTAGCATATGGCTGCGCTCAAATTGGTGCATATACATGCCAGGATTTTGCTGATGCTTATATCCTGGGAAATAAGGTTGATAAAACCTATTCCGCCGATGAGTATTATCAGCTGTTCATGGCGTATTACAACAAGGTGAAGGGCAATATCGACCCGAAGTACCAGGCTGCGGTGGACGACGCGCTCGATAAGCTGAACGCAGCCAACGCCACCAAGGCGGAGAAGGACGCCGCAGCCGCGCAAGCGGCGGCGGCGCTCACGCTGGCGCAGCAGGCCGAAAAGGACGCGCAGGCTGCCGTCGATAGCCACGCCGCAGGCATCGTGAAGGCCGAGCAGGCGGTGTCCGATGCGAAGGCGGCCAGCGACGACGCGGCCGCGAAGAGCGAGGCCGCGCAGGCGGAGCTCGCCGCCGCCAAGGGCAAGGCCGCGACCGCCAAGGGCGCGCTGGATGCTGCTGACGATGAGCTGAACACGGCTGTTGCGGCTCAATCGAAGGCCGCTTCCGAGCTCGCATCCGCTCAGGGCGAGCTCGCAGATGCGAAGGCGTATCTGGAGGAGGTGTCCTCCGACGAGCTGAAGGCCGCTCAGAAGCGCGTCGACCGCGCCGAGAAGGCGGTCGATGAGAAGACAGCCGCGAAGGCTGACGTGGACGCCGCCGTCGAGAAGGCGCGCGCGGCCGCCCAGGCCGCCGGGCAGGCCGAGGCGCAGGCCAAGGACGCCCAGAACGCGGCCGATGCCGCGCTGACGCAGAAGGCAGGCGCCGCAGACGCGGCGAAGGCGGCTGCGGATGCGGCAGACGCTCGCCTGGCCGCAGTGAAGCCCGCAGCCGACGCCTACGAGAAGGCCGCTGAGGCCAGCAAGCAGGCAGAGGCCGCCAAGGTGTCCGCCGAGCAGGCCGTGCGCGAGAAGTCCGACGCGCTCACCGAGGCGACCAAGGCCGCTGCGGCCGCCAAGGTCGCCTACGACGCGGCCCAGCAGCGCGCCGACCTGTATGCCCCGCTCGCGGCCGATGGAGCCGCGCAGGCGGCGTTTGCGACCGGTGCCCTGCCCAAGGCCATCGCTCAGGCCGACCCCGACCTGCAGGCGCTCGTAGCGCAGAAGAAGGCCGCCTTTGACGAGGCGCTTGCCGCCAAGGAGAAGGCCGAGGCCGAGCTCGTGGGCGCCAAGGCCGACCTGGCCGAGAAGCAGGCGGCGTACGATAAGGCCGCCGAGAAGCTCGCGCAGGCCGAGGCCGAGCTCGCGGACGCTCAGGCATGGTACGACCGCATGCACCCCGCCCCGAAGGCCGAGGAGGAGGCCGCGCAGGCGTCCGATGAGAAGATCGCCAACGCCAAGCACGCCAAGGCCGAGGCGCAGAAGGGCACAGACGAGTCCAAGCTCGCCCAGACCGGAGATGGCGACGAGGTGTTCTACATCGGCGGCGTGGCGTTCGTGGCCGCCGGCGCGGCAGCTGCGGCAGCTGCCATGAAGCGCCGCCGCGAGGGCGCGCGGTAAGCTGTCTGAGGGTTATAAGGTAGAAGCTGGTTTTAGGAAGCCGGCGGGTGTTTTGCCCGCCGGCTTTTTGTTAGCTGCAAGGAGATCGCTGCAGGTTTGGGGCAGGTAGATTGCGAGGTCCTAGCTTGAAATACAGCTTCACGATACGAAGCAGGTGTCCGGGATAGCGCAGCGCGAACAGGGCGGCGCTCGCGATGCCGCCTTCGTGAACAAGGGGGCGCGGTGTGTTCGGGACAACACTTGCGTGAACGGGCGGCGGCGGATGACGCTCGCGTGAACAGGGGGACGGAGCGGGTGTTCACGGTGGGGCTTTGGGAAATGAAAGGGCCAACGTGAACACGCCCCTCCGTCCCCCTGTTCACGGTAACCCCTCGGCCGAACACGCCCCTCCGCTTCCTCGCCCTCCTCCGTCCGCGGAAGCTTCCGGCAGAACCCACGTCCCGATGCCCCTTGCTTCGTTCATGCTTCCGTGCGGGTTTCGTGCGGTTGGGGTTTGGGTGCGCGCCGGCTGGTACCATCACGAGCATGAATATGAACGGAACGTTATCAACGAGTGCGGTTGACGCACTTTCCTCAAATCAATCGAAAACAGTTGCTGCGTCTAAGAGCGCTACCGACGCATCTGCTAAGCCCGCGCGCAAGCCCGAACCCGAACGCGACGGCTTGCCCCCGCGGCAGCGGCGTTTGGTGCTGAGCATTATGGTGTCGGGCACCACGGCGGCATGCATTTCTCAGAGCATGATGATCGGTGCGCTGCCGGCGGTTATGCATGAGTACGCCATCAGCGCCAGTTACGGCCAGCTGCTTACCACGGCCTACATTTTCGTGTTGGGCCTGATCAGCGCTATGACGGCGTATTTGATGAACCGCTTCAACTCCAAGAAGCTGTTCTTGGCTTCCATGGGCTGCTTCGTGACAGGGTGCGCAGCCGCGCTTCTGGCGCCGAACTATCCGTGCCTGCTGGCGGCGCGCCTTCTGCAGGCGGGCGGCGCGGGCATCTGCTTGCCACTGGTGCAGCTGGTGGCGCTGAACATCTACCCGAAAAGCCAGTACGGCCAAGCTACGTCCATCGTGGGCATGATCATTGGGTTCGCGCCCGCAATCGGCCCATCCATCAGCGGATTCCTCATTGACGCATGGGGGTGGCGCTCGATTTTCTGGGTGTTGGGAACCATCACGTTGGTGGTTATGGTGCTTACCGTGTTCCTGTTGAAAGACGTGGTGCGTCGCCCTGACCATCCGGGGCATTTCGACCCGGCGTCGGCGCTGCTGTACTCTGCAGGTTTCGTGCTGGTGATGGTGGCGGCCACTATGCTGGAATCGGGCGGGGTGGCTGGCCCGGAATTCTTGGTGCCGCTGGTGCTGGGCGTGACGGGGCTTGCGGTGTTTGCGCGCCGTCAGCTGCGCATTCCTAACCCGTTGCTCAAGTTGCAATGCTTCCGCGACCGCACGTTTGCGGTGTCTACGCTTATCGTCATCTGCGCGCACATGATGTTCATGGCGCCGTCCATTATGGTGCCGCTGTTCGTGCAGGACATTCAAGGGCTGTCGGCTACGGTGTCGGGCCTTACGCTTTTGCCCGGCGCCATCATGATGGGTGTGATGAACCCCATTACCGGGCGTTTTCTCGATCGCCGTGGCCCGCGGCCGCTTATTGTGGTGGGGTGCGCTACGGTGCTAGCGGGCACGGCAGCGTTCGCGCTGATTCCCGCAAGTTCACCCGAGTGGGTGATCACGGTGTTGTACGGCATCCGTGCAACCGGAATCGCGTGCCTGATGATGCCGCTGACGGCGTGGGCATGCACCACGCTGCCATCAACCGAGCTTGCGCAGGCGTCGGCTATCACCACGTCGTTTCGCCAGCTGTTCGGCAGTTTGTCGGCGTCGGTGTTCATTGCTGTGATGGCGCTCACCTCGCAAAACGCACTGGGCGTGGACATCGGCGGCTTCGATTTCAGCTTCTGGTTACAATGCGCCGTGCCTGTGGTAGCGTTCGTGCTGGGCATGTTCGTGCTGCCGAAGCCGGGGAAGCAATAAGCGGTGCGTTTGGGCTGACGCATTAGCGTTTGAGGGCGTCCGCGTCTTGCCATTGGATTACGTCAAAATAGCCTTCAGCGTTTCGATTAACGGCTCGAACAAAAAATCGTCGTTCGTTTTGTTGCGGACAAGGAAAATGGGAATATCCGCTTTGCCATCAGCGAAAGGGACAAACGCTGCATTGCGATACATGTTCGTGATGTAATCCTCGCTCGTTGCAATGAGGCAGCCTTTGTCTTCATGGACGAATCGCACGTTGTCTTCAACCGTATCAAGGTTTGCAAAGTGGGGTTTGATACCCAAATCGTCGAATAGGCTCGTAACCAAAGGCAAAGCGTATCGTATGTCATGAGGGCAACCAATGGTAATGCCACGAAGGTCTTCGGGTGAAACGGCGGATAGGCTTGCAAGCGGATTACTTTTGTTGACAACGATGATCGATCGAGACGTGCCAATGCGAGTGAAGGCCAGAGCTTCGTTTTTCGGTTCCCCGAGGATAAGGGCGGCGTCAACGGCCCCTTCGATTACGGCCGACAAGCACGACCCGCTGTCTCTTCTCACGATGATAAATCTTCGTTGTGGGTCAAGGCATTCCAGAGCCTCTAATTCATCATGTTCGATAAGTTTGCTTCTTGCCGGGGCATAAGCTGCAGCAAGGATAAACGTTCTTGGGGTGCCGTTCCCCTCTTCGGTCAGTTTGGCCAAGCGTACGAATTCCTTGACGTTGCTATTGATTTCATCGGCAACAGGTTTAAGAAGCAGGGCTTTTTCTGTTGGGACGATGGCGCGCCCTTCCTTTACGAATAACTTTACGCCAAGCTCTGTCTCCAAATCGCCTAGCGCCTTCGATATGGCGGCGGGCGTTACGAAGTGCGCTCGGGCGGTTTCCCTAAAGCTGCTGGTGTCTACGGCTGTGGAAAAATAGCTGAGCTGCTGAATGTTCATATGTTAATCCAATCAAAGTTGAGTTCGAGTTCGATTATAGAAGGACCTCGGGTTTGTCGACCGTAAAGTCGGTGTAGGGGCATAGGCGACAATTAGTTGCTTGTCGCAAACCGATGGTGTCCAATCGAGCATAAACAGCCGTGTTACAAAAATAAGATAACCGATATCGGACAAGCAGATGTTCAAAAAATGAAGGGAGATGATTATGGAACATGTTGGGAAGAATAGTACGCTGAAGCTGAGGTTTGTTGCTGCACTGGCTGCTTGCGCGTTGGCTTTCGGTGTAGCCGCTAGTGTGAGCGACTCAGCGTATGCATACGATTACAGTCAAGGCAACTGGAGTGATACTTATTATTCGAGTTTTGCCTATGCATCAAATGTTTCGTATACGGATGCCCGTGAGAAGTGGAATGATTCTTCTGCCTGGAACTCGTGCTATAGCGGTGCGCCCCATAAAGTTGAAGTTGCGGCAACGGGATGGAGCTGGAACGTTCAGTTTGTTGGGAGTCCAATTTATTGGTGGGGGTCTAATACCAGCGACTTTATGTTGAACAACGTGAATGAGTGCGGCTATCCACGCGCTTTGCTGTGGTTTAACAATTATGTCGGCTATGACACGACGATAACCGGCGTATGGAGCCCAGATAGCATAGATTGGTAATAATGATGCGAGGGCATTGCGTTTCGCTCGCAATGCCCTCTGTCGAATGGAGCCTTCGATGCGTATAGAAGTATCTCATTATACGAAGGTTATAAAAGGCGTAACGGTTCTTGATGACGTTAATCTTGCTTTTGAACCGGGGACATGTTATGGCTTGCGTGGTAAGAACGGATCTGGCAAAACTATGCTGCTACGCGCGATTGCTGGTTTGCTGTTTCCAACATCGGGCGGTGTTTTCGTTAATGGAAAGAAGTTGGGGAAAGACATCGACTTCCCTGCTTCTGTAGGTCTATTGATAGAAACCCCGTCGTTTTTGCCTCGGTACACAGGGTTTAAGAACTTGCAGTTGCTTGCTGGGCTGCGCGGGATTGCTAGCGACGACGACATAGCTGAAGCCCTCCGGCGTGTTGGGCTTGACCCCGGTGATAAGCGAGTCTTTCGCAAATATTCGCTTGGTATGCAACAACGTTTAGGGATTGCGTGCGCCATTATGGAACATCCTGACCTCATTCTTTTGGATGAGCCTATCAATGCACTTGACCCATCTGGAGTTGCGTGTGTAGAAACAATCGTAGGCGAAGAAAAAGAGCGCGGGGCAATCGTTGTTGTGGCTTGCCACGACGCCGAAGAGCTAGATCTTCTGGCTGACGAGATTTTCGTCATGGCGGAAGGGCGTTTGGCGAGTTGCGAGCAGGCGGGTGGCTAAGATGAGACAAGTAAAGAGCACGGTTTCCGCCAAGCGCTACGTTAGACTGGGGATCGCGCTTGTGTTTGTAGCGATTTTGGCTGTAGCTTGCGCGTTTCGCATCTATTCGGTAAATAATCCGCCTCAACAGAAATCCCCTATTAGCTATTCAGTTTCTGAAGATATGCCGATTCTGAATTCTGCAGGTTCTGGTGTATATGCCAAGGCGCTTAGTTATTGCGTTCTGACCAAAGATGAAGCGATGCTTGCTTTTTCCGATTGCCAAAGCGAATTGGAAACGTTGGGGCCCGATGTAAAAACTAAAATGCTCATCGTACGGGTCGTTTTTTCTAACAAGAGCAATAGCGAACAGATAGTGGAACCTGCTCGCGTAAAGGCTCAGGCTGGTGCTTGGGCGAATGGCATGGACGCTAGATTGTTTTGCAAAATAAACAACGTTGCGAATATGGCAGGACGTCTCGCTGCGGGGCAATCTGCGGAAATGCTGGTTCCCTATGTTGCGTCCGATAATCAGTTTGGCTTCAATCACGAGTGGGATACGTTTGAAAACGCATCATTCAACTTGGTGACAGCGACATATCCGCAAAAGACGTATATCCAGCTTTCGAACAAGCTTGCTTTTGAAGATTTTCCCTTTTCGGCAAATGCGGGGGAAGGGGAATAGGATGAAACGTGCAATTGCATATGAAATTAAGCGAGCATTTTGCTCTAGCGGCTTTGCTGTCGCCTTGCTTGCCGCGATGGCGCTTTGCGTTGCCCAAGTTGCTATGGTTTCTGTTCCATTTGCATATTCGGATGGCTGGCAGTTTTGGCGAAGTGGCGCAAACGGCGCGTTTCCGCCGTCGTTTTACAATACCTGGATAGGGCTTACTGCGTATTCAGTTTTCACCATGATGTTTTACTATGCGCTTCCCTTGCTGGCTTGTTTCCCTGCAGCGAGTTCCTTGTGCTTTGATAATCATTCCGGGTATGCGTGCCAGGTTGTTTCGCGTATTGGTCGAGTGCGCTACATCGTTTCGAAAATACTTGCTGCCAGTTTGGCGGCGGTGGTTGTGATTGCTGTTCCGCTGGCGTTGAACGTTGTGGCATCGGCGTGCTTGGTTCCTGCATTGTGGCCGGATTCGGCTGAGTTTACCTTTTTCGTTGGTCCGAGCAATACGCTGGCGAGCGTCTTCTTCGCATGTCCGCTAGCGTTTATTGCTTTATTTTCTGCGTTGGCTGTAGGCTTGGGTATTGCCTGCGTGGCATTCTCTTGCGCCTTGTCATTTTTGATTGCGAGTCGGTTCATTGTCTTGCTTGCTCCTATGGCGGCGTGCTTCGCTCTTCAGTTCGCTTTGCAAGGTTCCGCGCTTGCGGGGTTTGCCCCCATCAACGCGATATTGCCATTTCAGCCCCAGCCCTCAATTTTTGTGGTTTCGGTTGGATTGCAGGTGCTTGCCATTGTGATGCTGTTTGGCATTACCGTTTTTCAGGCTAAACGTTTTGAAGGCGCACGATGAGCTCGACAAAACGGCATTGGATCGTATCGGGCATTGGCTATATGTGGAAGGTGAATCGGTCGGTTTCTTTTACCCTGGTGGTTTATGGGGTGCTGTCGGCGACGCTTCTTGTAAGGTCTATTTGGGCAGCCGATAGTTTACTTGATGCGCGGACTATGTTGGAGGTTGGCTCTTCGTACGACGGAACGTCTGATTTGCTGAGCGTAACCTGGTTTGATTGCTTGCTGTTCTTTCTATTTGGCATGAAAGAACCGTCAGATGCCATAAACGAGGTCTTAACGCTGAATATCGCCTGGGTTCTTTTGTTTGTGCTGACTGGCTTTGCAGCTTGTTGCGGAGTTGGGCAAAAATGCACCTTGTCGGTTGCTTTGGGGTGCGGGAGCAGGAAACGGCAAGCTCTTGTCATGCTGTTGTGGCTGGTGACGGTGGTTTTGCTGTTGCTAGCTGAGCTTGCTGTTGTTGCGTATATCGTTCCAGCTGCGTTAGGCGTGCTGTCGCAAGGCGATATATGTTCGCTTTCCCCGTACGTCCAGCTGTTGGTTAAGGAAGGGGCTAGCTCGTTAGAGCTTGCGGACTTTGGGCTTATGTTCGTTGCGAACGCCGCCTGGCTTATCGCGGTGGCATTGGGTGTTTCGGCGTTCTGCGCGGTTGCTAGTCGTTCCTTGGCTATGCTGCTACTGGTTGGGCTAGCTGTTGGCTCGGGGTTTGCGCCAACGGCGTTTCCCTTGTTGGATTATGCGATGCTCGCTCGTTCTACGATGTTCGAATCGGGTTTGATTGACCCGCTGATGAGTTTGTTGATTGCAGCTGTTGCTGATGTTGCGGCGTTGCTGCTTCTAATTACCGCTCGAGTGCATGCTGAATGGATGTGAATATGGCTAATGCAATAGTGCGTTCTGCGAAGAATCTTAAAGCGTATGTTGTAGCCGCCGGGCTGATTGCCGCGTTTTTGATCTCGTTGTGCGGGTGCTCTTCGCTCCCTTATTCTCATACGGGGGAAGCGTCAATTGACCCGGGTGACGCATCGGATGTGCAAGGTGCGAGAGTTTCGGAAGAGCTTCCTTTTAATAACACGATTATAAATAAAGCGTCGGCAGATGAAGGGAATCTTGTTATAACACTGCTTGAATATAGCGTTGACTCATCGCTGCCGTCGGGTGCGGTTCCGCTTTGGGTGAGCGGCCGAGCAGATGAAAGCGCGGGCGGGCATTGGGAGATTAATGAGGATGGCGTGGTTTCCGATGGCTGGGCGTTTGTGAATGCTCGTTTTCGCGTGACGAATAACGAGGATGTTGTAAGAACGTTTAATGTGGGGCCTATTCAGCTAATGTCTTTTAATGAAGCCGGGGAAAGAACGCCAATTTTGTATGGGAGTGATCCCATTTGGTTTGAGCTGGGCGAGCCGAATACGAAAAGCTACTATAACGCGACTGTTCAACCGTATGAATCGGTGGAGTTTGGCATGTCGTTTATTTGCCGGAAGGACTTGTTCGACAACGCCAACGTTTATCTAACTGTTGGAGAAGACATTATCGGCCTTGAAACCACGAATATAAAAGGCTACCTTCTTGAGCCGGCTGTGGGGCAGCAATGAGCACCTTGCGTTCTGGGCGAAAGACGGTGGTGCGTTTGCCCGGGGGTTTGTTTAGCTTGCATAAAAGCTTGTCGTTCATGGCGTTGCTGGTGGGAGTCGTTGTCGCGTCTTTCGCGTATGTGAAAACGGCGGTTTCCGTTGATGTAGGGCTGTGCGCTTTGGATTGCTTGCTTGACGCCTGTGATTCGGCGCGTGGAATTCCCCTGCTGTGGTTGGTATGCCCAGTATTTTCAGCGTTTTACCTTGGATGGTTGTGGCAAGCGCGCGAGGTGCCGGTTGCGGTTGCGCTTTCGGGAAGCCGTGTGCGCTTGGCGGGCATTCAGCTGGCGGATGCAGTGGTTGTTTCCGCCGCGGTTTCGTTAGTATTTGTTGCGTCTACCGTGTTGTTCGGCATGCTGTTCACAGGGGTCTTTTGCAACTTTGACGCTGTAGCCAGCCGCTTCGCGTACGTTAACAAGGGGCTTACGCTTGAGGTTGTGCCGGTGACGGAAATGATGGCTGCGGTCTACTTGTATTGCGTTGTTTCGCAGGTGGCGTTATTCGAGGTGTTTTATGCTGTGCGTAATTTTGTGGCCACAAAGGGAGCGATAGCGATTTTGGGAGTGCTTTGCTTACCTGCGGTACACGGTCACGATTCTTTTATCTATGATATTGCGCATAATATTCTTGGCGGTTCGATTGTTTTTCCAAACCCTCTTTCGTTCTTGTTTGAGGCCGCTAGTGTCGGTCATGCGTCGTGGGTGCCTGGGGCCAGTCACGGGTTTACCGTGCTGTTTGCTATGACGGGCGTATTGCTGGCGCTGTCGTTTTTGCTGGCTCGCAGGCGAGAGTTTTTATAGAGCAAGTGCGAAACCGCGAGACGTGGAAAAGCGAACTTGCGAGTCGTCCCAACTAGTGAGAAACCCGGTGCATGGCCGGGTTTCTCACTAAATCATGTTCATTTGCGCGAGCGTTGTGTTGTACCAGTGCTCCCAGTTGGGTGGGCAGTACTTCTTGGCGGCCTCTACCGAAATGGTGTAACCGTAGCCGCGCGCCAGGCCAGCCACGTGGTCGCGGATGGCGTCTTCCCAGTTGTCCCAGCTAGTGCTGCCCCAGCCCCAGGCGTTACAGCTGCTGAAGCAGTACAGGCCCTTGGAGCTTTCGGTGTAGGAAATAGCGGGCGACCAGCGCGGGTCCACGCCGTAATCCCAGGCAGCTTCGGCGAATACCTCACCAGTGCCGGCCATGGGCGAGCCTGCCAGGTACGCGTCGATGCGGCCGGCCCATTGCACAACGAACGAGTCTTTGTCGCTGGTCCAGTCTGCGCCGTCGTTGCTGGGGGCTTCAACGGTGCCCGAAGAGCTTCCGCCCGAAGCGTCGGTCGATTCACCTGCGGAATCTGCTGCGGCGTTGGCGGATGCGGCCTGTTCGGCCTCGGCCGCTTCTTTGGCGGCCTGCGCTTCCTGCGCTGCTTGTGCCTCGGCTGCAGCTTTTGCAGCTTCTTCGGCTTGGCGAGCAGCCTCTTCCTGCGCCTTGCGCTGGGCTTCCTGGCGCGCTTCCTGTGCGGCGGCAAGCGCCTGCTCGGCATTGCTGGCTTCGGTGTCGGCGTCTTTCTTTGCCTGGGAAAGCGTGCGGCGCGTTTGGTCAAGCTCGTCCTTCATGTCCTGCAGGCGCTTGATTTCAGACTGATTGCTGCTGAAGATGTGCGACACGTATTCCAGCGAAGTGAAGAAGTCCACGATATTTTCGGAGCTGAGCACCATTTCCAACAAGCCGGGCGTGGAAGCCTGCGTTTTATACAGCTTCACGGCGGCCGCCGAGCTGCGTTCTTGCTGCGCGGGAAGCGTCTCCTCGATTTCCGCGATGCGCGCTTCGTTGTCGGAGATTTGCTGATTCAGCTCATCGATACGAGCCATGGCCTGGTCATATTCTGCAGCCGTACGCTCGACCTCTTGCTGTGCGGCATCAGCCTGCACGTTCGTGTCGATGTCCTCGGCCCAGGCTGCTTGGCCGGAAAGGCCAAGTGCCGGCACGCTGCCGAATGCCAGTGTTGCGCTCAACGCAACTGCCAGCGGCATGCGTTGGCGAGGGCGGCATTTCGGGTTCGGTTGAAGTTTGTTAGAAAACATCCGCCATCCTTTGGTTTATAACAATTGCAGCCATTATACCGAGCGGTTGTGTGCATCCCATGCGACCCACCAAACGCGCACAAGTGTCCGAACGGCATGCGGGGGATGGCTCGCGCGAGCGGGGGCGGGCGTTCGGAATGGCGCATGCATGAACACGGTGGGGCAACGCATGCGCGAACGCGGGGACGGAGCGGGTGTTCACGGCGGGCCTTTGGGAAATGCAAGGGCAATCGTGAACACGCCCCTCCGTCCCCGTGTTCACGGTAACCCCTCGGCCGAACGTCCTCGTCCCCGTGTTCACGGTGACCCTTCGGTCAAATGCGTCCCTTCGTGGTACAATCAGGGGCACTGCGAAAACCCAGGTTGGCGGGGCATCATTCGCCCGACTGCGGCCGCGAGCAAAAGGAAGCACCATGTCAAAGGGAACTTACTCGTTCACCACGCCTATTTATTATGTGAACGCCGAGCCGCATCTGGGCACGGCTTACACCACCGTTGCCGCCGATACCGTTGCGCGCTACCAGCGCATGAACGGCTACGACGTTGCCATGGTCACCGGCATGGACGAGCACGGCCAGAAGGTTGCCGATACCGCCGCAGCTAAAGGCATGACTCCGCAGGCTTGGTGCGATTCCATGGAGCCGGCGTTCCGCAACGTATGGGACCTGCTCGATATCACCTACACCGATTTCGTGCGCACCACCCAGCCGCGCCACGCCCGCACCGTGCAAAAATTCTGGCAGGACCTCTACGACAAGGGCTACTGCTACAAGGGCAGCTATGAGGGCTGGTACTGCGTGCATGAGGAAACGTACTACGCCGAGTCCGACCTGGAGAAAAACGAGGACGGCGTGTTCGTGTGCCCCGACTGCAAGCGCCCGGTGCAGAAGGCCGGCGGCGAAGAGAACTGGTTCTTCAAACTGTCCGAGTTCCAGGAGCCGCTGCTGAAGTTCTACGAGGAGCACCCCGATTTCATCCGCCCCGAAACGCGCAAAAACGAAGTGGTCACGTTCGTGAAAAGCGGCCTGAAGGACCTGTCCATCAGCCGCTCCACGTTCGACTGGGGCGTGCCGCTGCCCTTCGATGAGGGTCACGTGGCCTACGTGTGGGCCGACGCGCTGCTGGCGTACCTCACAGGCATTGGCTACGGCGACCCGGAGCGCCCCGGCGAGTTCGAGCGCCGCTGGCCCATGCAGTACCACTTCGTGGGCAAGGACATCACGCGCTTCCATTGCGTCATTTGGCCGGCCATGCTTATGGCCGCCGGCCTGCCCATCCCGCACACCGTGTTCGGTCACGGTTTCCTGCTTACCAAGGGCGAGAAGATGTCGAAGTCTAAGGGCAACGGCATGAAGCCTGCTGACCTGGTGAAGATCTTCGGCGTGGACGCATACCGCTACTATTTCATGTCCGACGTGCAGTTCGGCCACGACGGCAACATCTCTATGGAGCGCATGGTGCAGGTGTACAACGCCGACCTGGCCAACACCTGGGGAAACCTGTGCAGCCGCGTGTTCAACATGACGAAGAAGTACTTCGACGGCAAGGTGCCCGCCGTGCCAGCCGACGCCGCCGAGCGCGTCGCCAACCCCATGCTGCCCATCGTTGAGCAGCTGTATGCGAAGTACGACGCATGCATGACCGTGGTCGATTTCACGGGCGCCGCCGCAGCGGTGCAGGAGCTGGCCAGCCGCGTGAACCTGTACGTGGAGGAAAGCACGCCGTGGAACCTGGCGAAAAATCCCGAGACGCAGGGCGACTTGGCCGCTGTCATCTACAACGCGCTTGAGGCCATCCGCATCATCGCGCTGTACATGGCGCCGTTCATGCCCAACACGTCCAACGAGGTGTTCAGCCGCCTGAGCTTAGGCAACGTCACCGACGTGGCGGACATCGAGGGCGCAACGAAGTGGGGCCAGCTGCCCGCCGGCAACGAGGTGACCATCGGCGACCCGCTGTTCCCGCGCCTGGACATGGACGAGATCGACGTAAACGCTGAGTAACTTGTTCCGCCTGCCTGACGGCAGCCGGTCCGCTCGACGTTGCGGCCGCTTGTGGCGCCCCGCCTTCGCGTTCAGCTTCACGGGCATGGCCCGAAGGCCAATGCCCACTCGCTTCACGTGAATTCGGGGCACCACAAGCGCCCTCACTGACTTTTACCTAACGGAAGGGATGCATGTCCGAAGAGCAACAACAGCCGGTGTTTGCGGATGCGCTGTTTCGGCAGAAGCGTAAGCATGGGAAGTTTCGGTTTGTGGAGCCACCGCGCTTGGGCGGCTTCGTTGCCGACACGCATGCGCATGTACATCTGCTGGCTGACCCGGCGTTGGAGTTTGCGCGCTGCGCTGTGTGGGGCGTTGACTTCGTGTGCGACATCATTGACGTGGCTGAAGATGCGCCCGATGTGTTCGAGCGCTTCGATGGCTGGTACGCGCAAGCGGCTGAATGCTTGCCGCAGGTGGTGGCGCGTTCGCGCGAGGTGCTGGCGGCTGGCGGCGACGAGCTAACGCATTTGCCCGACAAGGCGGATGCGGCGGCGTTTGCGCTTCCCGAAGATGCCGCCGCCCGCGCATTGCCGCACTTGCGTCTGGCGACTGGTGTGCATCCGCATAATGCGAAGTTCTACGATGATGCTATGGAGGCGCGCCTGGTCAAGCGCCTGGCCGACCCTCGCGTGTGTGCGGTGGGCGAGATAGGCTTGGACTACCACTACGATTTGTCGCCGCGCGAAGACCAACGGCAGGTGTTTCGCCGGCAAATAAGGCTGGCGCACGAAACGGGCTTGCCGGTGGCGCTGCACGTGCGCGAGGCTCACGACGAGGCGTTTGCCATCCTGCAGGAAGAGGGCTTTCCCGAGGCGGGCACGCTGCTACATTGCTTTGACCTGGATTGGGAAACGCTTGAACCCTGGGTTGACCAGGGGTGTTACGTGGCGCTTGGCGGTGCGCTTACCTTTGGTCGCTGCCAAGATACGCGCGACGCGGTGGCGCGCACGCCGCGCAGCCTGTTGCTCACCGAAACTGATTCGCCGTACATGACGCCTGAACCCATGCGCGGCGTGCCGTGCGGCCCGGCGCACACCATATTCACCGCTGCTCGTATGGCCGAGGTTTTGGGGTGCGAAACCGAAACGGCCCGGCGCGAACTGTTTGCCCAGCTAAGCGCAAACGCGCGCGCGTTGCTTGATCGCCCGCCAACTTCTTGGCAGCAAAGTGCTGCACACGAAAGGAATTGTGAATGAAACGCCTGATCATCGTTGGATCGCCTCGCGTTGAGGGCCGTAGCGGCGCGCTTGCGGACCTGCTGTTCGAAACATGCATCGAGGAATGCCCGGAAGACGAGGTGTTCCTGGCGCCAGTTTCTACGCTCAACATTGCCGGCTGCAACGCATGCGATTGGTGCAAGCGGAAGACGAAGGGCCAGCTAAGCGATGAAGAGCTGGCTGACGATGAGGCGTTTGAGGCGCAGCGTGCCGAAGACGAGGCTTCGCATCGCTGCATTATGCGCGACGATATGGACGACGTGTACCCGCTGCTTGAAGATGCCGACGAGCTGATTGTGGTGGCACCGGTGTTTTTTGCAGGTCCGTCGTCGCAGCTCAAGGCTATGCTTGACCGTTTTCAGCCGTATTTTTGGACGCGCACCCGCGCGCGCAAGCGCCCGTGCACGCTGCATGTGGTAGGCGAGGGCGGCGACCCACACGGCTTCGATCCGCTGGTGGGTTGCGTGCGCTCGGCTGCGGCAGTGGCAGGTTTTCGCTTGGAGCGCGTGCTGGACTGGGTTGGCAAAATCGATGAATCCGGCGAAATTGTTGCCGACGCCGATGAATATCCGGTTGACGGCCCGGTTGTGCGTGCGTTTGCCGGCGGGAAGCTTGGCGAAGCCGCCCAAGACGTTTCGTACGAGGGCGCTTCGGCGCAAGGGGTGGAAGCGGGGTTGGAACCCGACTCTGAGCCCGAGCCTGACCCTGAGCCGATTGCGGAAAACGACTTTGCAGCGCAGCTGGCATCGCAAGCCGCACGGCGCAAGAGCCGCGCACGCCTGGATTTGGGCGAAAACGGCTCTGAGCGTCAGGTTATTCAGCTTGATGAGCAGGGCAATCGCGTTGACGCGGCGCAACATGGCCGCAAGCGTGCGGCGCAGAAGAAGAATGCCAACGCAAAGCGCGGCACCAACGGCGTGAACCAGGCTGCGCGCAGCGCTTCCCATGCGCAGAAGGGCAAGGGTGGCAAACAGGGCGGTAAATCCGGCGGCAAGCAAGGTGGCAAAGGTGGCAACGGCAGCCGTGGCAACAAGCAGGGGAAACGCCGTGGATAGCATCTCTTCGCTTGCCAACTTGACCACCACGCGTGAGGTGCTAGCCGAACACGGGCTTACGGCAAAGTACTCGTTGGGGCAGAACTTCCTGGTCAACGACGCCATTGTCGAGAAAATCGTTACACTGGCCGATTTGCAGGACACCGACCGCGTGCTGGAAGTCGGCCCCGGCATTGGCACGCTTACCATGGCGTTGCTGAAAAACGCCGCACACGTTACGTCCATCGAGCGCGATACTGACTTGCGCGCCGTGCTTGCCGAAACGTTGCGGCCGTGGTGGAACTCGTTCACGCTTATCCAAAAAGACGCACTTGACCTGCAGATTTCTGACCTCGATGCACATGCTGCACCCAACAAGCTGGTGTCAAACCTGCCCTATGCGGTGGCGGCAACGGTAGTGCTGGACTATTTCCAGCGCATTGAATCGCTGCAATCGGCAACGGTGATGGTGCAAAAGGAAGTGGCCGATCGCATGTCGGCCGAGCCGGGCACGAAAAACTACGGCGCTTACACGGTGAAGTTGCGCCTGTATGCGCAGCCTGCCGGGCGTTTCCCGGTAAGCCCGAACAACTTTTTCCCGCCGCCGCGTGTGGACAGCGCCGTCATTCGCCTGAACCGTACGGCAGCGCTTGACGAGCAAGGCAACCCGCTTGGCGGGGAAGTGGTGCGCGCGGCCTGCACTATGGCCGATGCCGCCTTCGCCAGCCGCCGCAAAACGCTTTCGAACTCGTGCAAAACCTACTTTGCCGGCCGTGGCACTGTAGGCGGGGCGGTTGTGCCGCATCTGCCCGAGCTGTTCGACCAAGCAGGCATCGACCCCAAACGTCGCGGCGAAACGCTTTCGCTTGCCGAGTTCATAGCCATGGGCAAAGCGTTTCTGGCTCTGCAGACTAGCTTGTAGCGGGTTATTGCGAATGGGGAATTAGAATTATACGTTGCAAGAGCGATAGCGGGCGCGTGAACATGGAGGGCGGAGCGGGTGCTCGGGATACCGCTTGTGTGAACATGGGGACGGAGGGATTGTTCACGGTGGCGTTTTGGGAAATGAAAGGTTGATCGTGAACACTCCCTCCGTCCCCATGTTCACGGTTGCCCCCCTCGTTCACGTAAGCGCCACGCTCGGATTCTCCTTCCGCTTCGCGTTCGCCCTCTATCCGAGCTTATTTCAATGAGGTTGCCTCTCCATGTCTCCGCAACCCGCCGTTATGCACAAACCAACGGCCCAAGGTTGTGGCCGTTGTGTGATAAATGCTACGGAATTGGGTGCAAAAGATGGAGAAGTAAGCGTCCATTGACCTGCATGATACAATTTTGAACTGTTATCTGTGTGTTATGCGGGAAAGAGCTACTTATGGATTTAGCGAAGCAAGCGAAAATCGTCGACTCCATTCATGATACGTTACACGACCTTGTCGGTCAACGCCTGAAGGTCCGCGCAAATATGGGACGTTCCAAAATCGTCGAGAGCGAGGGCGTGCTCATGCAGGTGCACCCTCAGCTGTTCATCATGGAAGTTGACCGCAAGCGCGGTCGCACTGCTCGCCAGTCGTATCAGTACGTGGATGTGCTCACCGGCATGGTTGAGCTGTCCCAAAACGGCGAGCCGCTGTTCGAGCCCTTCATCCCCGAAGGTGACGAGCCTGGTGTAGAGACGCCCATGCTTGAGGAAAAGGTGCTTTCGTAACTGCGCAAGAAGGCATTGCAACGGGGGCGAAGGCCCCCCGTTTTGCGTTGCGGCGTTGGCGGTATGCTGGGTGCTTTACAAACGTGAACATTTTGCGGATGCTTGCGAAGAAGTGTTTGACAAAGCGCGTGCGAACGAGGAAAATACTTTCTCGCGCAAAGCGCAATACCCGTGGGGATGTAGCTCAGTTGGGAGAGCATTACGTTCGCAACGTAGGGGTCGTGGGTTCGAATCCCATCATCTCCACCATGGAAACGCAAGAGCTGTTGGTATTCCAGCAGCTCTTTTTTGTTAGCGGCAATGTGGGATTCGAACCGATGAGGTGGAATTCCGTGAAGAAAACGTGCCGGTGGCACGTTTTTAGGAATTCGCCCGACTGAGCTTGCGAAGGAGGGGTAGGCGTTCGCGCAGCGAACGCATGAATCCCATCATCTCCACCATGGAAACGCAAAGGTCGTCGGTTCGCCGGCGGCCTTTTTTCTTGTGCAGAGGAGCAGTATGGCTGGCTTGAAGGCGGTTTTGTTTGACAACGATGGCACGTTGGTGGACTCGCATGATTTGATTCTTGCGAGTTTTCACCATGCTGGACCGGTGGTGCTGGGCCGGCAGTTAAGCGATGCCGAGTATTTGCAAAAAGTGGGTCAACCGCTAAATGTGCAAGTGAAGGACTTCACGGACGACCCGCAGCTGCAGGAGCGTTTTTGCGAGGTATATCGCGCGCACAACAAAACAGTGCACGACAAGATGATCAAGGCGTTCCCTGGCACGGTGGAGGCGCTGGCGAAGTTAGCCGGGGCGGGGCTTAAATTGGGCGTAGTCACGTCGAAGCGCCACGAAACGGCGTGGCATGGGCTAGAAATTGTTGGCTGCGCGCCGTATCTAGACTGTTGCGTAGGCTGGGACGACATCGAACGCCCGAAGCCCGATCCGCAACCGGTGGAACGCGGATGCGAGCTGCTGGGCTTTGCGCCCGAAGAGTGTCTGTACGTTGGCGATGCGCCGTTCGATATACAAGCCGGTAATGCGGCCGGCGTGAAAACCGCCGCGGTGACCTGGGGCATGTTCGGCGAAGCGGCACTTGTCGCCGAGAGCCCAACGTTTGTGGCCCACACCTGGGACGAGCTTGTCAAAGGCGTATTGGCGTTGCTGTAGAAAATCAATCACGTGTGAAGCGCATGATGGGGTGCGCGGTATACTGGGCGCACAATGTAAAGACAGTTCGAAAACCTCCTGTCGGTAAACAAAACTAGGTACCTTGCCTGCCATTGCGGCGGGCGTTTCGCGCAATCAGGACGTGCGGAAGCGCGGCGGACGAGTATGCTTCGCCACGTTATCGCAGGTGCACTTGCGCTTCGGCAAAGGGCCTTTTCCGATGACGGTTTTCGCTGAGGGAAAGGCTTTTCTTATGTACGGACTGAAAACGGAAAGCAGTTTTGACGCTGCGCACTTCCTTACCGACTATCACGGAAAGTGCGAGAACCTGCACGGTCATCGCTGGCGCGTGGTGGCTTATCTTGAGCAGGCCGAACTGCAAACCGAGGGCACGCACAAGGACATGGTCATCGATTTCGCCGACTTTAAGCACGCCTTGCGTGATTTGACCGAGGCGCTTGACCACTCGTTTGTGGTGGAAGAGGGCTCGCTGATGCCGAAAACGCTGGAGTGCCTGGAGGAAGAGGGCTTCACGCTGTCGGTAGTGCCGTTCCGCACTACGGCCGAGAATCTGGCGCATTACTTCTTCGACAAACTGGCTCAGCAGGGCTTCCCGGTGTCGCAGGTTGACGTGTACGAAACGCCGAACAACTGCGCTATCTATCGTGCGTAGCGAAGTGGCGGCGCACGGGCAGGAAACGAAGCCGCGAACATACGGGAGTTTGTGGGAAGCCTTGGCTGCTGCAAATGGCAACGTGCAAGCCGGCGCGGCAGCGCGTGATGCCGCGAACTGCGGACAAACGAGCGCACAGGTATGCGGCAACGATGGATCATCGTTCGCTGCCATGCCCGTGGCGGAGAAGTTCGTCAGCATCAACGGCGAAGGTCGATGCGCGGGGAAACTGGCGGCGTTTATCCGCTTTGCGGGGTGCAATTTGCGCTGCAGTTACTGCGACACCATGTGGGCAAACGAGCCCGGCGTGCCCGTGCAGCCTGAACGCATAGGGCAGCTGGTGGCGTGGGTTCGCGCATGCGGCGTGGAGTGCGTAACGCTTACCGGTGGCGAGCCGGTGCTACAGCCGCTGTTGCCGCAGCTGGTGGAAGCGCTGCTGGCAGAGCAAGGCCCCAACGGACACGGCTTGCGCGTGGAAATCGAGACGAATGGCGCTGCGGACCTGGGCGAACTTGCGGCATTGCGCGAGCGCTTGGCAGGCACGCCGTGCGGCAAGCTCACGTTCACCGTTGACTGGAAACTGCCGTCAAGCGGCATGGAAGACCGCATGCTGCCAAAGAACTTCGGTCTGTTAGATGCGCGCGACACGGTGAAGTTTGTGTGCGCAGAAAGCGATTTGCCGCGCATGCTGGAAGTGGCCCAGCAGCTTGGCCTGCCGGGGCGCGTGCCAGTGTACGTAAGCCCGTGCTTTGGGGCCATCGAGCCGGCGCGCATTGTCGAATTCATGCAAAAGCACCAGATGATTTGGGCATGCGCGCAGTTGCAGCTGCACAAGATTATCTGGCCGAATACGGAAAAGGGCGTGTAAGGATGAGCGTAGAGCAAGGACAAGCGTTTTCCTCGTTTGCTGCCGCAGCGGCGGCTGCGCGGGAAAACCCTCGCGTGCACGGAACGCTGGCGGAAGCGCCGGTATCGCGCGACGAGAACGGCAAGGTAACCGGCGCCGCGCAGAAGGCGTTGGTGCTGTGCAGCGGCGGCGTGGACTCCACCACGCTTCTGGCCATGGCGGTTAAGCGCTTCGGCGCCGAAAACGTGTACGCGTTGAGCATCTCGTACGGTCAGCGCCACGAAAAGGAAATCGAAAGCGCAAAAGCGGTGGCGGCATATTATGGCGTTGAGCAGCGTTTTCTAGACCTGTCGGCCATTTTTGCCGACAGCAACTGCAGCTTACTCGCGCATTCAACCGACGATGTGCCCGAGGAAAGCTACGCCGAGCAGCTTGACGAAACCGACGGTGCGCCGGTAAGCACGTACGTGCCGTTTCGCAACGGGCTGTTCCTTTCGTCGGCGGCATCAATGGCGCTGTCGCTCGGCGCAAGCGTGCTGTTTTACGGCGCGCATCACGACGATTGGGCGGGCAATGCCTACCCCGACTGTTCGGTGGAGTTCGTGAACGCAATGAACCTAGCTATCACGCAGGGTACGGGCGGTGAGCTGCATATGGAGGCGCCGTTTGTGCAATGGTCGAAGGCCGACATTGTGAAATGCGGCCTTGAGCTGGGTGTTCCGTATGAGCTTACGTGGAGTTGCTACGAGGGCGGCGAGCGTCCGTGCGGTGTGTGCGGCACGTGCATCGATCGCAACCGCGCATTTGAGGCAAACGGTATGCGCGATCCGTTGCTTGACAAACTGGATGCCGAAGGGAAATAGGAGAGTATTGTGACTAACGAAAAACCTATGCGCGAAGGCGCTAGTGACCTGTCGCTTTTGGGCAACCAGGGCGTGCATTATCCGCAAACGTATGACCCCAGCGTGTTGGAAACGTTCGAGAACAAGCACCCCGACAACGATTACTTCGTGAAGTTCAACTGCCCGGAGTTCACGGCATTGTGCCCCATCACCGGCCAGCCCGACTTCGCCACCATCTACATTTCCTATGTGCCCAACATCCGCATGGTGGAAAGCAAAAGCCTGAAGCTGTATCTGTTCAGCTTTCGCAACCACGGTGATTTCCACGAGGATTGCGTCAACGTGATCATGAAGGACCTGATTGCGCTGATGGACCCGAAATACATCGAGGTGTGGGGCAAGTTTCTGCCGCGCGGCGGCATCTCCATTGACCCGTACTGCAACTACGGCAAGCCGGGCACGCGCTGGGAGCAGGTTGCCTGGGATCGCCTGGCCAACCATGACTTGCATCCCGAGGCTGTGGATAATCGCTAGCCCTATCGTGCACACAGGCGTAAATTTTGGCAGGAACAAAACAGTACGATTGACCTGGGAATATGTTGCATAATGCCAGGTCAACTGCTCTGTCAAAATTTGCGGCTGTGTGTGCAAGCGCAACGTTTACCGTACAATAGCTTCATGCGAAAAGAAACCTACATACGAATGGTTGAGGGGCTGCGCGCGCGGCCTACGCTTGCGCGCGGCATTACGCTGGCGAATAAGGTTATTACCGATGCAGTGTACGTGGCATACCCGTGCTTGCTTGTGTGGCTGGCGTATGCGGCCGTAATTGCGGGCGGCGGGGAAGCGATAGGGGCGCTTGAGCGGGCGGTGCTGGTACCGGGCATTTCGTTTGCGCTGGTCACGGTGGTGCGCAAAGCTGTGAACGCGCCACGGCCCTATGAAGTGTTTGGCGTGGCGCCCGTTATCCCGAAAGACACGCAGGGCAACTCGTTTCCCAGCAGGCACGCGTTCAGCATTTTCGTGATAGCCATGACGTTTTGCGCTTGTTGCCCGCTTGCCTGGGCAGGCCCCGTGATGCTGACAGCAGGCGTTGTGCTGGCCGCCATTCGCGTAGTCTCGGGCGTCCACTTCCCGCGCGACGTTGCCGCCGGTGCGCTGTGCGGTGTGCTTGCGGGGTGGATTGGCTTCTGGCTGCTGTGAGGCTTCGACAGGTGCAGATGGCGTTGGGCCAAGCGTGAACACGGGGACGGAGTCGGTGTTCACGCTTGGCCTTTCTTTTTGAAACGCTTTTTGTGAACACCAACTCCGTCCCCGTGTTCACGGGGGGTTTGCGCAGACACTCGCCGGCGCTTGGCGCCATCACACTGTAAAACGCAAAAAGGCCCGCTCAATGGGGAGTTGAGCGGGCCTTTGCTGCTGCTGGCTGGCCAAGCGTGTCTGCCAGCAGCATATGTGCGAAGCTGCGGCAGCGCGGCGATTCGCCGCCGCGCTCGCTTGAGGGAATAGGCTATTTAATGGCTTCGAAGCCAGCGGCCAGGTCGTCGATGATGTCGTTGATGTTCTCGGTGCCGATAGACAGACGCACGGTGGTGGGCTTGATGCCGGCGGCCAGCAGCTCTTCCTCGGTCAGCTGAGAGTGCGTGGTGGAAGCAGGGTGGATGACCAGGGACTTCACGTCAGCAACGTTGGCCAGCAGGCTGAACAGGCTCAAGCTCTCGGTGAACTTACGAGCATCGTCGGCCGTGCCCTTCACATCAAAGGTGAAGATGGAACCGGCGCCGTTGGGATAGTACTTGTCGTACAGTTCCTTGGCGCGGCCGGTGGCCAGCGAGGGGTGGTTCACGGAAGCAACCTGCGGATGGTTGTTCAGGAACTCCACAACCTTCAGGGCGTTCTCCACATGGCGGTCTACGCGCAAAGACAGCGTCTCGAGGCCCTGCAGCAAAAGCCATGCGTTGAACGGCGACAGCGTAGCGCCCTGGTCGCGCAGCAGCGTGGCGCGAGCCTTTGTGATGTAGGCGGCAGGGCCAGCGGCCTCGGTGAACACAACGCCGTGGTAGCTGGGATTGGGCTTTGCCACACCGGGGAACTTGTCGGCGTTGGCGGCCCAGTCGAACTTGCCAGCGTCGGTGATCACGCCGCCCATTGCCGTGCCGTGGCCACCGATGAACTTTGTGGCGGAGTGCACAACCACGTCGGCACCGTGCTCGATAGGACGCAGCAAGTAAGGCGTAGAGAACGTGGCATCGACGATCAGCGGGATGTTGTGGCGGTGCGCGATGTCGGCCCAAGCCTCAAGGTCGAGCACGTCGGAGTTGGGGTTGCCCAGCGTTTCGGCGTACAGCAGCTTGGTGTTGTCCTGGATGGCGGCCTCAACGGCGTCCAGGTCGGCGGGATTGACGAACGTGGTGGACAGGCCCTGGTCGGACAGCGTGTGCTCGAACAGGTTCAGCGTGCCACCGTACAGGTTGGTGGAGGACACGATGTGGTCGCCGGCAGTAGCGATGTTCTGCACGGCGATGGTGATGGCGGCAGAACCGGTGGCAACGCCCAGGGACCCGACGCCGCCCTCAAGTGCGGCTACGCGCTCTTCGAAGATGCTGACGGTGGGGTTGGTCAGGCGGCTGTAGATATTGCCGGGCTCGGTCAGGCCGAAGCGGCCAGCGGCCGTGGCGGCGTCCTTGAACACGTAGGACGAGGTCAGGTAAATCGGCACGGCGCGGGAATCGGTTGCCGGGTCGGGTTGCTCCTGGCCAGCGTGCACCTGCAGGGTTTCAAAGGCGTACTTCTTGTTTTCGGACATTTTGTTATCTCCTTTATCGATTACCATTGCTCTCTTGATTTCATATACCTTGATGACGATTTCAAGTTATACCGGAGCCGTGGAAGTAGGTCAATAGGAATATAGGATATTCCGCACGCCGGGTATTTCGAAATATCGATACCCGGCATTCCGCGCGGTCGATAAGCCTAGCAATTTTGTAGGCTATGCCGGGCAAAGCGGGGCTTGAAACGGTGAAATTCACCTGGCAGTGTTTGAAGAAAGCAGCCCATGAACAGGCCTTACTCTATGCGAAGCCCCAAGGCAATGCGCACTTCGCAACAGCACCCTTACGAGAACTTCACTACGCACAGCGCCACGAAACCCACTACGATTACGGCAGCGGCAACATTCATCACGCGGATAGGCACGCGCGAAAGCGCCTTTTGCATAAGCGGGTACACCACCCAGGTGTACAGCATGGCAACCGCGCCTAATCCCACGTCGTTGACGATCCACGCTTGGCCAAGGATATTGCCTGGCAGCTGTGAATTGTCCCACAGCGGGTAGTTGCCCGCCGCGTCGGGTTGGTTGAGCATAAGCCCCATGGTAAGTTCCATAGCCATGCACACCAGCACGGTGATGACGAAAAACTCAAGTGCGGCGCCCCAAAGCGTGCGGCGACGCTTTACCAGCTGAATGCGCAGCGGCACCAGTACCAGCGCGCACACCAGGATGCCTACGCCGTACACGCAAAACGGGTACATCGGGTCATCCCATACCAGCGAGTTGGGGTCTACGATGCCGAAGATGTTCATAAAGCTGCAGTACGCAATTTCCATCCAGTGGCCCAGCACCGAAAACAGGCAGAAGTACACGGCTTGGTTTCGCCAGAAGGCAAATGCGTCAGGGGCGTAGCCGTACGTTTGGTCTTGTCGGGTGATAAACGGCATAGGGCACCTCCTGGTGGTGGGCGTTGGGCGCATGTGCGTTTTCCCAGGTAGGCTAAGTATAACGTGCGGGCGTATCAAAAGCATTCGTGCGCATGACCCTAAGGTTGCAGCTGTGCTTCGTGCAGTTTTCGATTTCTGCAAAAATATGCCCCCAGGGGGTATAAAGGTGTTACAATCGGCTAAGTTTTTGTTAGTGGCATCTAAGAAAGGTGGAATCATGGCTGCTACCGTGATTATTTGCGTAGTTATCGCCGTGGCAATGGTGTTTGCGGGGCGGCAGGCCATCCGCACGTTTTCCGGCGACGGGTCGTGCTGCGGGAAGAAAAGCGCGAAGAAGGCCAAGCGCGTGCATGTTGCCGACACCGATAAGGCGAACTACCCGTACGCAACGGATGTGCCGGTTGGTGGCATGACCTGCGAAAAGTGCGTTGACGCAGTAGAAAATGCACTCAACGGCATCGATGGCGTGTGGGCGCAGGTAGACTTGGATGCGAAAAACGCCCATGTGCTATCTAAGCAGCCGCTTGACATGGCGCGTGTGAAAGACGCGCTGCGTGATGCGGGCTACTACATGATTCAGCGCTAGCTGCTAAAGCGTTGAACCACGTGAAAAGGGGCGTTCCCGAACACCATCGGGAACGCCCCTTTTGCGTTTGCGGGTTGGCTGCGTTATGCCAGCTGAGCACCCAGACGCATGCATTCGGACGCCGCGTCGTCATCGGGATAATCCTTGGCAATGACGCTGTCCACTACGTTCAGGCCGGCCTCGTCGGCGCGCTGCTCCCACAGCTCCATCCATTCGCCGTCGTTCCAGTCGTACGAGCCGAACAGTGCAACTTTCTGGCCGGACAGCGCGGGCTCAACTTCGTCGTACATAGGCAGAAACTCGGTGTCTTCCAGCTCTTCATCGCCCATAGCGGGGCAGCCGAAGGCGAACGCGTCGTAGTCCGCCACGCGATCGGCGCTGAAGTCGCCGCACTGCACGATGTCAGCTGTGCCGCCGGCGGCACGCACGCCCTGCGCCACCAAGTCGGCCATGGCCTCGGTGTTGCCGGTGCCGCTCCAGTAAACCACTGCTACTTTGCTCATCTGCTAATCCTTTCATATACAAGGGGAGTGTCGGTCTTGTGCCGAACGGCCGAGGCGCTCAAGGCAAGCGCACCGGCTGTTCGGCGCGAGGGGTGCCGCCGAGCGACGGGAGCGGCTGTCCGGCAGTGCGTGCCTGGCCGACCCGCGACCTGCCGCGCACCCCATACACATAAGCTTCGCGCGGGCTAAACAGCGGCCGCAAACGCCTCTTGAGCTGGGAAGTTCTCGTCAAGCGTTGCCAGGCAATCGATGGGCACGCCCTCGCTGTACAAATCTTCGTACGCTGCGGTGCACGTTTTGTAACAGCAGAAACACGCCTGCGCGTCACGCTGCTTGCTGTACACCTTCCAGCATCCGGTGCATAAACTGTTCTCGCCGTTGTTCTCGATAAATCCCACCACGTCGCGGTAGGGGTAGCCCAGGAAAAAGCCTATTTCGTGCGGGAATGCGCAACTGCCCGAAAGCGTGGCGGCCAAGTCGGTGCCGCAAATGCGACGATGCAACTTCGTGATGCAGGCCGACAAATCGGCGGGGTCGTAGCCTTCGCGTCGTAAATAGTGGGCAACCTTGGGCTGGGCAAGGCTGTTGCGTAGCATGGTTGGACGATACACGTACAACAACAGCCCGGTTTTGCGCCGGGCCAAAACTTCTATGCGCACGCCGCATGGCTCAAGCTTTTTCCTGCACAACGCAAGTTCGTGGGAAAACGCGCAAGACTCGGGAGCAAGCCCTGCGGTGCTTTCGCCTATCTCGCCGTCGGCCGCAAGGCCTTCTCGGCACACGAACAGGTTCGCCGGCTTCAGTCCTGCCAGCGTGGGTGAACAGTGGTGCACAAGTTTGCGTTCGAGTGTGCTGCACAACGGTTGTGAGGTCATGCTAGCCTCCTTCATAAGTATGAAACGGCTAACATAGTACCAATAAGTACGCCATAGTCAACTTATGGCGTGCATTTATTTCGGAAACGGCAAAAAGCGTTCGTTACGCGAGGGTCAGCGCAATGGTTGTTGCGGCTATGACGCCCAAAATGATAGTGGCGGCATTGGCAAAGCCGGCCAGGCCGCCGTCGCCGCCCGACATTTGCGTGTACATAGGCGCCAGCGCGCTTGCCGGACCCCATACTAAAAGCGTGAGCACGGCTTTCAGCATGCCATCGCAGGGCAGCACCGCCCAAATCAGGCAGGTGAAGGCAATGCTGAACGCCACGCGCAAACTCAGCAGCTTCGCCACGCTGGCTAGACGCTCGCGCGACACGGCAAAGCTCATCATGCAGCCCAGCATGAACATGGCCAAAAACGAGTTCGCGTTCGCAATGGGCTCGGTGAACAGCACGATTTCGTTGGGGAGGCGGATGCCTAGCACGGCCAGCACGATGATAAGCAGGTACGTGTCGAAGGGCAGGCTGCCGAAAAGGCGCTTGGCAATGAAACGCGCGGGGTGCTCAACACGGCCCGCGCCGGCAACCAACCCTGTGAGCGCGTACGACCCGCCGGCCATCATGAAGGCGTTGCCGGCATCGAACAAACACGTTGCCACCGCCATGGTGGGCGAGAAGATGGCCTGCACGAAAGGCAGCGCAAAGCACCCGATGTTAAAACCGCAGGAGTTTAGCAGGTAGAAGATGCGCGCCTTGCGTTCGGTGCGCAGGGTAAGCACAAGGGCAACCAGGTAGGCGCCAAACGCGCACGCAAACCCAAGCGGCACCAAAAGCAACAGGTCGTACGTGAAATCTGCCGCGCCGAACGCGTGAATGATGGCGCACGGCAGCGTGATGGTGAACACGATGTTCGACACGAACGTGCCCGGCGTTGAACCCAGTTTGCCGCCGTGTCCCATAAGGTAGCCCGCAACAATGGCGCAAACGAATGCAAGTACTTTGATAAGGGCGCCTTCCATGCCCGAAAACCCTCTTTCCGAAACTGCGTGCGCCGCGTTTTAGGTTTGCGGCGGGGAAAACACTAAGCCCCCGACCGGTCCGTCGTGAAACGTACCAGGTCAGGGGCTTACGCAAAATGCGTGCTCTGCGGCTTACGCGCGCTTACAGGTGAGCCACGATCAGCTTCGGGCGGAAGCCTGCGTCCTCAAGCGCCTTGACAATTTGCTGCTTGTGGTCGGTGCCGAACGCCTCGATGGTGACGCGCAGTTCCACGGCAGCCTGGCGGTTCGTGGTGACGAACTGGTTGTGGTCCAGGCGGATGACGTTGCCCTTGTTGTCGGCGATAACCTGCGCCACGCGCACCAGCTCGCCGGGGCGGTCGGGCAGCAGCACCGAGACGGTGAAGATGCGGTCGCGCTGAATAAGGCCGTGCTGCACCACCGACGACATGGTGATGACGTCCATGTTGCCGCCGGACAGGATGGACACAACCTTCTTGCCCTCAAAGTCCAGGTGGCGCAGGGCGGCCACGGTAAGCAGGCCGGAGTTCTCCACCACCATCTTGTGGTTCTCCACCATGTCCAGGAACGCAGCAATCAGCTCGTCGTCGTCAACGGTGATGATGCCGTCAAGGTTTTCCTGGATGTAGGGGAAAATCTTGTCGCCGGGCTCAAGCACGGCGGTGCCGTCGGCGATGGTGTTGGCGGAAGGCAGCTTCACCACATGGCCGGCCTCAAGCGAGGCCTTCATACACGCAGCGCCGGAGGGCTCCACGCCAATGACCTTGATGTGGGGGTTGAGCAGCTTGGCCAGCGTAGACACGCCCGTGGCAAGCCCGCCGCCTCCGATGGGCACCAGGATGTAGTCGACAAGCGGCAGCTCCTGCACGATTTCCATGGCGATAGTGCCTTGGCCCGTGGCAACGCCCAGGTCGTTGAACGGGTGGATGAACGTGTAGCTGTTTTCCTCGGCAAGTTTCAGCGCGTGCTCGTAAGCCTCGTCGTACACGTTGCCGGCCAGCACCACGTCGGCGCCAAGCGTCTTGGTGCGCTCCACCTTGATAAGCGGCGTGGTGGTGGGCATGACGATGGTGGCCTTCACGCCGTAGTGCTGGGCAGCGTAGGCAACACCCTGCGCATGGTTGCCGGCAGATGCGGTGATCAGGCCGTGCGCGCGCTCCTCGTCGGTAAGCGTGCTGATTTTGTAATATGCGCCGCGCACCTTGTAAGCGCCGGTGCGCTGCATGTTCTCAGGCTTGAAAAATACGCGGTTGTGGGAAATCTCGCTGAAGTAGGAGCTTTCAATAAGCTTCGTCTCCTGTGTAACTTCCTTGACTTTGGCGGCTGCTTCTTCGAATGCATCCAGCGTCAGCATAGTTCACCCCTCTTTAGTATGATTCGCGACGGTTTTATGGTGAGAACCATCATAGTCGTGTGCGCGGTAAAATAGGGCAGTTCCACAGCAGCGCGACAAAATATAGTGCGGCAAAAGGGCTTTTGCTCCCTTTGCGCGTGCCAAAGCGCTGCGAGTTTGCGCGTTTTGCGCATGTTGGGGCCGCGCGCCCCGGAAAGGTTGGTCACCATGAAGGTTATTGCCACGCCGAAAGCCCCGGCAGCTATTGGCCCGTATGTGCAGGGTCGCGTGTCTGGCAACCTGCTGTTCGCCAGCGGTCAGATTGCGCTTTCCCCGGAAACGGGCGAGCTGGTGGGTACCACCATCGAGGAGCAAACGGCGCAGGTTATGAAGAACGTCGCCGCCATTTTGGCCGAGGCTGGTACCGATTTCGACCACGTGCTGAAGGCAACGTGCTTCTTGGACAATATCGACGATTTTGCGGCGTTTAACGCCGAATACGCCAAGTCGTTCGGCGATGCGCGTCCGGCACGTTCCGCCGTCGGCGTAGCCAAGCTGCCCAAGGGCGCCCTGATAGAGGTAGAGGTCATCGCCGAGATTTAATTGTTTCGTCGGCCTGACGGCCGGCGAATCTACTCGACGCTGCTGGGCCTGCGGCACGCTGTCTTGCCTTTCAACTTCACGGGCATGGCCGCTCGGGCGTACGACGTGCCACAGGGCTCCTCGCCGACTTTTGCGCCACCTGTGAGAAGCGTCTGCAAGAAAGCGGCACGGGACATGGCCCCGTGCCGCTTTCTTATGCCCCGGTTGCGCTCTGGGGGTGAAGCGACCTCAGGGAAAATGCGATACGTTTGGATTTTAATCGGTATCGTGCAGGTAATGGGTTTGCGCGTAAAACGCTGACCTGGGGAAATGCCTCGTGCTCTTGTCGAACTAGATTGCTCAGCGCAATTAAAATCCAAACGTATCGCATGTTTGGGATTGCTTGCGGTGAAAATGCCGCTTGAGAGTACGTCTGGCGGCTCTTGCGGTGCGGTTGTGACGCCTTTTCGGGCGTTGGGTGAAACGCTTGGCGCAGCGAATTTGCGCAGCGTTGCGGTTTGCGCGGGTGAGCGGCGGCGTGTGCGGGGTGAGCGGCGTGTGCGTTAGAGATTGTGCGCAGGCGCCTTTCAGCGGCGTTTCGCTGCTCTACCATTTCAGGATACGACAAACCCGAATTGCACCCGTTGCAATATCATTTGCGCAGGTTACAGGCCATATTCGGGAATGCAAAACCAAACGGTAAGGAGCAAAACGCATGTGCGGAATCGTTGGTTACACGGGTACGCGCCCGGCGCAGGGTGTTCTTATCGAGGGCCTGTCGCGGCTTGAGTATCGCGGCTACGACAGCGCCGGCGTTGCCATTTCGCAAGATGGCAAGCTTGAAGTGGTACATCGCAAGGGCAAGGTTTCCAGCCTGGCGCACACGCTGGGACACTTTAATTTCGCGGGCACGTGCGGCATCGGCCATACGCGTTGGGCAACGCACGGTCGTCCCAGCGAGGCCAATGCCCACCCGCACACTAGCTGCGACGGGCGCATTGCCGTGGTGCACAACGGCATCATCGAGAACTTCGCCGACCTGCGCGAGGAGCTTGAAGCGGCGGGCCACACGTTTACCAGCGATACCGACACCGAAGTGATCCCGCACCTGATTGAGCAAGCGCTTTCCGAGGGCGCGGACGATTTGGTAACGGCGGTGCGCGAAGCCACGGAACGCCTGGTGGGCGCATACGCGCTGGCCGTGGTGTCGGCCGATGAGCCCGACACCATCGTGGCGGCGCGCAAGGATTCGCCGCTAGTGGTGGGCCAGGGCGCCGACGGCGCGTACGTGGCCAGCGACATCATTGCCATGATCGACGCCACGCGCGACGTGGTGGTTATGAATGACGGCGAAATGGCCAAGCTTACGCCGGCGGGCGTGACGTACTACACTGCTGCGGGCCAGGTTATCGACGAGCCGAAGATCACGCACGTGGACTGGGACTTGGACGTTGCCGAAAAGGGCGGCTACCCCGACTTCATGCTGAAGGAAATCCACGAGCAGCCGCGCGTCATCCGCGATACGCTTGCCGGCCGCTTGGTGGGCGGCGCGCTTTCCATCGACGAGCTGGATCTTTCCGTCGAGGAGCTCAACCTGATCGACCGCGTGTACATTATCGCGTGCGGCACCAGCTATCACGCCGGCCTGATTGCGAAGAACCTCATCGAGGGGTGGGCGCGCATCCCCTGCGAATGCGAGGTAGCAAGCGAGTTCCGCTATCGCAACCCCATCATCACGCCCACCACGCTGGTAGTTGCTGTGTCACAGTCCGGCGAGACGGCCGACACGCTGGCGGCCATTCGCGACGCTCGCGTGAAAGGCGCGCGCGTGTTCGGCATCACCAACGTGGTGGGAAGTCCTGTGGCGCGCGAGTCCGATGGCGTTATCTACACGAAGGCGAACAAGGAAATTGCCGTGGCCTCCACGAAGTCGTTTTTGGGCCAAGTGGTGTCGCTCACGTTGCTTGCCATGCTGTTGGCGCAGGTCAAAGGCAAGTTGAAGATGAACCAGATTCGCCTGCTGTTCCGCGAGCTTGCCGATACGGCCGACCAGGTGGAGCGCATCTTGGCCGAATGCAAGCCGGCTATCGAGGAAGCGGCGCTGGCGTGCAAGGACGCGCACAGCGCGCTGTTCGTGGGCCGCGGCATGGGCGCGGCAGTCAGCCGCGAGGGTGCGCTAAAGCTCAAGGAAATCAGCTACCTGCACGCCGAGTCGTACCCGGCCGGCGAGATGAAGCACGGCCCCATCGCGCTTATCGACGAGGGATTCCCGGTTATTGCCGTGGCAACGAAAAGCCCCGTGTACGACAAGCTGATCAGCAACCTGCAGGAAAGCAAAGCGCGCGGAGCTATGGTGGTAGCCATTGCTACCGAGGGCGACGAGGAGATCAAAAAGCACGCTGACCACGTCATTTACATCCCGAAGGTGCGCGACGCGTTTTCCGCCATCACGGCAAGCGTGCCGCTGCAGCTGCTGGCGCGCGCCATCGCGGTGGCTCGCGGCTGCGATGTCGACCAGCCGCGCAACTTGGCGAAAAGCGTGACGGTGGAGTAAATTCGCGTACAATATGCGGCAATAAGGTAACGCGGGCACCTGCGAGGTGCCCGCTTCGTTTTGGAGGTGGGCGTGAGCGAAAGGGCGAACATGCCGAAAATGGATGGTACGAACACGTCGTCGCAGGTAGCTAGCGCATTCGATGCGGTAGACGGCGCGGTGGGCTTGGGCGTTGACATTGTGGAAATCGAGCGTATGCGCAAGATTCTGAAGCGTTCGCCCGCGTTTGCGCGCAAGGTGTTCAGCTGCGAGGAATGTTGCTACTGCGATGCCACCGCTCAGCCCGAGGTCCACTACGCCACGCGCTTTGCTGCGAAAGAAGCTGTGCTCAAAGCGTTGGGCACGGGCTTTTCGGAAGGCATCGGGGTGCGCGACGTTGAGGTGCGCCGCACGACGAAAGGCCGCCCGTACGCCGTGCTTTCGGGGCGGGCCAAACAGGTTGCGCAGGCACTTGGCGTGCGCGAGCTGCCGCTTTCGCTTTCGTTCACGCACACCGATGCGGTTGCGTGCGCCATGGCCATCACCGAAGGTTCGGTGCGCGCCCAGCAGCAGCGCCGCGACCCTATGGAAGAGCTGGCTCGCCAGTTCAAAGAGGCGCGTACCATGCTTGACGAGCTAGACACCGCCGAGCCTGCGCCTGCCGCATCGCGCGTGCCTGACGCGCACGCGGCCATGAGCATGGTGCGCGACTCGCAAGAGGCCGCGCAGTAGCGCGGGTGCGGCGTACTGGCCGACGTTGCCCCGCTTGCCTTTGCTGCGCAGCGCGCTTGGCTCTGTTTACCTTTTGCTTACACAGGTGCGCTACACTTCTGGAAACTTCTGAGCATTATGGACGGTTCGAAAGCGGGGAGAGAGCGTGCAGCGCACGAAAAAATATACGTTGGAGCAGGTGGCGTCTTTGCTGCCGTGGCCGGATGACCAGGCAAACAAGTACTCGCGCGGCAAGCTGACGCTGGTGGCGGGTTGCGCGGAATATCCAGGCGCGGCGTGCTTGGCGGCCACGGCGTCGCAGCGTATGGGTGCTGGCTACACCGAGGTTGCGTGCGCGGCCGAATCGGTTGCGCAGGTGCGTGCGGCAAGCGCGTCGCTGGTGGTGCGCCCGTGGGACGAGCTTGCCGCCTATGCACAGCTTGACCCCGATGAGCGCGGCGTGGGAATCGTGCGCGCCGAGGGCTCCGGCTCGTTGAAGGCCGCTGCGCGTTTGGCTGCCGCCCGTCCGCCGCGCACAGCTCCGCGCCCGCGCGTGCTTGGCCCCCAGCACCCCGCGCATCCGCTGGCGTTTCTTGTGGGAAGCGGCATGGATGCGCATGATGCGCTTTCTTCCCAGTTGACCTGCGCCGTTCTTGCCGACGCCGCTGCGCCGGTGCTTGTTGACGGTGGCGGGCTTGACGCGCTTACCACACCCGAGGGACGCCTGCTGCTGCGCCGCCGCTTCATCGACGGTGTGCCTACGGTAATCACGCCGCACGCTGGCGAGGCCGCCCGCCTTGCCGCCCCGCTGGCGCTTCCCACCGGAGATGCCGCGCACCTGGCAAAACTTCTGTCTCTTGCCTATGGCGTCACGGCGGTGGTAAAAGGCCCCGTTACCTATATATCTGACGGCGAATCGGTTGTGCGCATGTCGGACGGAACGCCCGCGCTTGCAAAGGCGGGAACGGGCGATGTGCTTGCGGGCATAATTGCGGCGCTGCTGGCGCAAGGGCTTGCTCCCGTTGACGCGTGCGTGCTCGGTGCAACGTTGCATGCCCACGCAGCTGGTCATGCGGCCAAGCGCCTGACCAGCATTTCCGTTGTGGCCGAGGACGTGGTTGCGGCTATTCCCGAGGCAATCGCATCCGTTGCAGGCGAGCGCGGGTAGCCCTGCTGCGCGCGAAATTGCCGCCGTTTGACCAAGCTGCTGCCAAAAAGCTCGATAATGTGTGGTTGCCATAACTGCTGAGAAAGTCGGGCTGTCATAATCGCGTGCTTATTTGCCATATCCGCGACGCTCGCTCCATTTCTCGCTTACGAGGACGTGAATTTGCCAGGCAAGAGGCGCAACTTGCTGCTGAAAGCGCACATTATCGTAAATTTTGGCAGCGCAGGCTGAAAAAGCGGCTGGTTTGCCCTTTTCGGGCATGGATGCAATCAATTGCGCACGTTTTTCGGCGGAGTCCGGTATAGTTTTCGGTGTTGAAGTACTGTGCTTGCCTGTTTGACAAGCTGCGTGCGACTTAACCGCTGAAGGGGATGCCCATGAGCGATACCGAAACTCAAGATGACATGTCTTCGCAGCCTGGCGCCGCGCAACGAAAAAGCGCTGCTTTTGCCATGTTCTCGCGCCGCCCAATAGGCATATTCGCTGTTTGCTTCGTGGTGTATTTGCTGGTCATAGAGGCTTTTATTGCTGTCCCGCAGTTTAACGATGTCGTGCAGATTCGCCCCGCGTCGGCGCTTGGACCGGTGTTGGGCTTGTTTTTCGGTCTGCCGGGAATTTTGGGATGTGCGGGCGCTAACCTGGTATCCGACATCCTGCATGAAGATGCTACAGCGTATATGCTGGCGGGCTACTTTGTTATACAGGTTTTGTACAACGGTTTGCCGCGCTGGGTATGGTATGCCGTCAATCGCAGAAGCGCCCACCCGTACCCGCGTTTCGAGTCGGCGGGAAAAACGGCGCTGTATATGGCGTTGGCCCTGGTAGATAGCCTATGCGTCAACGCGGCGGTGTTCTTGTTCGTAGGTGCGCCGCCTGAGGCAGGCCCTACGTTTGCGGTGCGCGCATTGAATAACGTTTGGATGCTGCTGTATGTTGGCTTGCCACTTTTGTACGTGCTGGAACGCAGTCCGCTGGCGCAGCGTCCGCCGCATTGGATTCACGTGCCCTACCGCAATCAAACGCAGGCAAACCTTACGCAGCGCCTGGTAATCACGTTCACCGTGGCATCGGCGCTGCTGCTGCTTATCGTGTCGCTGGCTGTCATTTTCTTCGCGCAAGGCAGCGAGGATTTCTCGGAGATCGTGCATGGCATGTACGTGGAGGTGGCGGCGCTTGCGGTGCCCATCTTCCTGCCCATGTTCGCGTTCCTGCATTTTACGGAGAACCGCTTCACGCGGCCTATTGAAGTGCTGGCGGCCGACCAGGACACGTTCATCAAGCGCATAGAAGACGATGCTGAACAGGGGCGGCACGATACGCGCATTGCCGTTGACGAACGCGGCACGAAGCCGCGCTACGAGGTGGCCGAGCTGTTCGATTCCACGAACAAGATGCGCCGCGACATGGTGGGTTTCATCGAGCGTTTGTACAACGTCACCGCTGAACGGCAGCGCACCGCGGCCGAGCTGGACATTGCCACGCAAATCCAGATGAGCGCCGTGCCGCACGATTTCAGTTCGTTCACGGAACGCTTTGCGCTCGATATCGCCGGCTTTATGCGTCCGGCGCGCGAGGTGGGTGGTGACTTCTATGACGTGTTCGAAGTTGGCGAGCGGGGCGTGGCGTTCGTCATCGGCGATGTGTCGGGCAAAGGCGTGCCGGCGGCGTTGTTCATGATGCGCGCGCAAAGCCTGCTGCGCCAGTACTTGCTGGAAACCAATGACATGGGCACGGCGTTTACCCTGGCCAATCGCCAATTGTGCGAACGCAACGATGCCATGCTGTTCGTGACGGCGTTCGCGTGCGTGGTGGATACGGAAACGGGCGAGGTTCGCTACGCCAACGCGGGCCACAACCCGCCGGTGCTAAAGCAAAGCGGCAAGCTTTGCTACCTGAAATGTCGGCCTGGCCTGGTGTTGGGCGCTATGGACGTGGTGAAATATCGCGAGGGGCGGTTTGCGTGTAGCCCGGGCGACGGCCTGCTGTTGTACACCGACGGCGTGTCCGAGGCGGCAAACGCTGCCGAAGAACTGTACGGCGAAGAGCGCTTGCTGAAAACGTTGGCGCAAACCGATGCGCCTGATGGGGAAGGGGCCTCTGCGGGTTCGGACGCTCCGACAGCCGCAGGCGCAGCCGCTGCGTCCTCGGCCCAAGTCGCCGTGGATTCCCTGGTGGCAAGCGTGGACGCCTTTGCAGGTGCCGCCCCGCAGGCTGATGACATTACCATGCTGGCGTTTCGCTGGAACCTGCCCGTGCAGCGTTTGACGCTGCCGGCGCAAGACGAGCAGTTGGACCACTTGTTTGCGTTTTTGGAGCCGCTGTGCGAAGGCGAGGGCCGTACGCCGCGCATGATGGCACAGCTTATGCTTGTGTGCGAGGAAGTGTTCGTGAACATCTGTCATTACGGGTTCCCCGACGGGCAGCCGCGCCTGCCCGTGGACGTTGAGGCGGCTGTGGACGAACGTGCTGGCTGCCTGCATCTGGTATTCAGCGACCAGGGCATTGCCTACGACCCGCTGTCGCACGAGGCAAAGAAGGTAGACCCTACCGACGAGGAACGCAAAGGCGGCCTGGGCATTTTGCTCATGCGCAAATACATGGACGATTTACGGTACACGCGCACCGATGGCCGCAACATCCTGCGCATGACGAAGCGATTCGTATAAAGTAAGCGCAACGGCTTGCGGAAGTTGAGGCATGAAGGGGCAATGTGCGCAGCACAGCTCTAACTGGCAGAAAGGAGCCATCCCATGGAAATCAACGGCACGAAAAACGGCGAGGCTTTGGAAGTGGTGCTGTCCGGCCGCTTGGACACGAACACGTCGCCCGAGCTGGAAACGTACCTACGCGAAAACCTGGCGGGCGTCACTAGCCTGGCCATCGACCTGACCGATGTGCAGTATGTTTCCAGCGCCGGCCTGCGCGTGTTTTTGTATGCGCATAAAGAGCTGGCGAAGGTGGGCAGCGCGTTGGTGCTGCGCCACCCTAACGAGTACATCGCCGATGTGCTTGAGGCCACCGGCTTCACGGATATCCTGACGGTAGAGCAATAGGGGGCATTATGGCGCGAGACGAACGAATTGACCAGCTGACCAGCAACAATGCTCATGCAGAAACCGCAGCGGCGCCGTCGCGAACGCCTATGCCCGACGTGCCAACGCTGCGCCGCATGATGTTCGACCGCCAGTGCGAAGCCGGCCGCGCCCTTGGCGCGCAGCTTGAGGCCGACATTGCGCATGCGCGCGAGGTGCAAGAAGAGCTGCTGTTCGAGATGCTGAAGGCGAACGCGGACACGCCATTTGGGCGCGAGCATAACTTTGCGGGCATCAAAACGGTGGAAGACTTCAAGCGCGAGGTGCCGTTTACCACGTACGACGATTACGCCGGCTACATCTACGAGGTGATGGAGCACGGCACGCGCGGCGTGGTCACCACCGAAGAGATTGTGCACTTCAACGAAACGTCGGGCACCATGGGAAACCCCAAGGGCATTCCCTACACCAAGCGCATGGCTGAAGTGCTCATGGGCTATTCCGGTGCTTACACCTATTACGTAACGGCGCAGGCCACCAGCGACAAGCTGGCTGGCGGCCGCATGTTCACCATGATGGAAAGCCATTTCGACACGCTGAAAAGCGGCATCACGTTCGGCTCGCTTTCGTGCAAGGCCATCGCGGAGAACCGCCCGTTTTTGGCGGCAACCACCACCAGCCCCGACGAGGCGGTGTTCGCCAAACCCGGCACCGACACGCGTTACCTGCATGCGCGTTTTGCCATTGAAGAGCCCGACATTCGCGACATCAGCGTCGTGTTCATCACGGGCATTTTGGACTTGATGCGCTACATCGAGGACAGCTGGGAGCTGCTGGTGCGCGACATTGAGCAGGGCACCATCGATTCGACCATCCAGATGGACGCCGACGTGCGCGCCGGCCTGCTTGCGCGCATCAAGCCCAACTCGCAACGTGCGGCGCAGTTGCGAGCCATTTTCGAACGCGGCTTCGACGAGCCCATTGCACCTGCTATGTGGCCGAACCTTACCGTGGTGCGCAGCGTTGCCGGCGGCGGCTTTGCGCCGTACACGCAGCGTTTGCGCCGCTTCATCGGCCCCGACGTGCACATTCTGTACACGGGTTACAGCGCGTCGGAGGGTGCGTTTTCCGTGCCGTTCGAAATTGACAACCCCGCCAGCGTGCTGCTGCCGCGCAGCGTGTACTTCGAGTTCGTGCCGCTTGACAACCCCGATTACGAGCACACACTGGGCGTGGAGGACTTGGAAGAGGGCCGCGACTACGAGGTAATCATCACCAGTCGCTCGGGCTTTTACCGCTACAAGATGCGAGATGCCATTCGCTGCGTGGGCCACAAAGGCACCATGCCCACCATGGAATTCCTGTTCCGCTTAGACCAAACGGTGAATATGCACGGCGAGAAAACCACGGAGATGGTGCTGCGCAAAGTTGCCGACAAGGTTGCCGAACGCATGGGCTTAGACCTGGTGGACTTCAGCGTGTACCCCGATGTGGACCATCATCCGGCACGCTACGAGTACTTGTTCGAGTTCTTCCATGCCGACCATCAGGCCATCGACTTGTCCGAGCTGTCGCGCGTGACTGACGAGGAGCTTCGCGCGGGCAATTACGACATGGACTACATGACCGCCGACGGCACGTTTGCGCCGGCGGTGGCGCGTGTGCTGCAGGACGAAACGAACTTGCTGTGGCGCGACATGCGCGTGGTGCGCGGCGCGGCGCCAAATCAAATCAAGCCGGTGCACATCATCGACAATGAGCAGAAGCGCCGCTTTTTCTTCGCGCTTGTTGACGGCGAGATGGAAGGCTAGGAAATGAACATGGACATGGCAGGGGATACGTCGGCGGGTTTGCGCGAAATGCGCGATGCGGGAACGGCTGCGGTGGCTGCGGAAAACAACAGCCTTATCAAGCGAACGTTCGGCAAGTACCTTGTCATGTCCATTTTGATCACGCTGTCGGCCACGTTGGGCATGATGATCGACAACGTGATTGCCGGCAACCTGCTGGGATCGGACGCGGTGGCGGCCATTGGCATGTCGCTTTCCGTGTTCATGCTGTTCTCGGGTTGCGCCGGCATCATCGAAACGGGCGCGGTGGCCCTGTGCGCCCGTGCGCTGGGCAATCGCGATACGCAGCGCGTGAACGTGCTGTTCAGCGTGGCGTTGTTCACGGCGTTGTGCGTGGGTGCGGCTCTTTCGGTGGGCGGCGTTGCTGCGGCAGATGCGCTGGCAACGCTTCTGGGCGCGTCAAGCGGTCAGCTGCATGCCGACACGGCGGCGTACCTGGGCGGCATTTGCATGGGCGCGTTTGCCATTGTGCTGTTGCAGCTGCTTATGGGTTTCACGCGCCTGGACAATGCGCCGCAGCTGGGCATGGCGGCCATCATCGGCATGAGCGTATGCGATGTGGTGTTTAACCTGGTGGCGGTGTGCGTGCTTCGGTTGGGCCTATGGGGCATGGGCGCGGCTACGGCGCTGGCGTATTGCGTGGCAGTAGCCATTTGCTGCACGCATTTCGCCGGCAAACGCAACACGCTGCGCCTGGTTAATCCCTTGCCGCATATGGGGCAGCTGGGCGGCATGTTGAAAACCGGCCTGCCGGATTCTCTTACGCGCGCTACGGTGATGTTGCGTACGTTCGTGTTCAACTGGCTGTTGCTGGTGGTGGCAAGCGGCGCTGCGGTGGCGGCGCTGTCCATGCTGTCTTCGGTGAATTCGTTTGCGTCGTCGGTGACCATCGGCGTAGGTCAAACGGCCACGCTTCTGTGCGGCATCTTTTTCGGCGAGGAAGACCGTGCGGCGCTGAAGGCCACGTTGCGTGCGGGTTTGCGCATGGGCTTGGTGCTGTCGTGCGTGTTGTGCGCGGCGGTGTTCGCATTCGCGCCGCAGGTGGTGGGGCTGTTCGGGCTTGACGGCGAAGCGGCGGCGTTTGGCGTGGTGGCGGTTCGAGCATTCATCTTGTGCGTGCCCATCGACCTTATCAACCAGCTGTTCGTAAGCTACTACCAAAGCACGGGCAACGTGCGCGCGGCAAGCGCCATTGCCGTGGGGCAATCGGGCTTGTTCGCCGTGCTGTTCGCGCTGTGCACCGTGTGGACGTGGGGTGCTGTGGGCGTGTGGACGTCGTTTTTGGTGGGCGAGGCCGTTACGCTGGCGCTGCAGCTGGTGGTGGCGTGCGTGCTGTGGCGGCGCCGCGGTGCGAAAGCAGGCGTTGCCAACGGTGCCGCGCCCGCGGCGGGCTTGCCTGTGCCTGCCAACCGTGCGCGTGTAAACTTGCTAGACAAGATGCTGTACCTGCCTGAAACCTTCCAGGCGGATTGGCAGGCTGCTGCTACGTTTTCGTGCCAGCCCGCTATTGATGCTGTGGTGGCATGCTCGCAGCGTGTGGCAACATGGTGCGAAACGCAGGGCATCGATGGAAAGCGTGCCTATTTGATTTCGCTGGCCGTTGAGGAAATGGCCGGCAACGCGGTGGAGCACGGCTTTGCCAAAACGAAGCATCCGGCTATCGATGTGAAGCTTATCTTGAAGCGCGACGGTGCCCTGGTGCTGCGCATGCGCGACAACGGTGCGCCGTTCAACCCCATGGACCTGGATCTTTCGGCTGCTGACCCGTGCGCCGCCGTGGGCATTCGCATGCTGCGTCAAGGTGTGCGCAACGTGGAATACCAGAACACCGTCGGTCTGAACAACGTGGTGGTTACGTTATCTGCGCCTGCATAGCAGGGCGCTTTCGATAAAATCGCGCTTTACGGCCGCCTGCAAGCGTTGCAGGCGGCCGTTTTTTATTCGCGTTCCTTTACATTCTGATTCCAAAATAATTCACGAAAATGAATTATTCACGATTGACTAACATATGCAAATGCGGATAATATAGCTACGTTACAGCGATGATGCATCGCGGCATTTAATAGGGGAACAGTTCTTTAGGCAAGAAAGGGAAGACATGAAGAAGCAACTTCGCGTTGTGGTCGCGTCCGTGTGCGCGTTCGCCATGGTTGGCGCTTTTGCTCTGACCGGCTGCTCGTCTAACACGAGCTCCACGGAGCAGAAATCCGACTCCACCAAAACTGAGCAGGCTGCTGATAACAACAAGGAACAGGTTGAGCTGCAGGTTTTCGCAGCAAACTCCCTGTCTAAGGCTATGGAAGAGGTTGAGGCCGCCTACATCGCCGACGGTCATACCAACGTGTCTTTCGCCGATACGCAGTACAAGGCTTCCGGTGAGCTGAACGAGATGTTAGGTGCGGGCTCTTACGCCGACCTGTTGATTAGCGCATCGAAGGGCTCCATGGACACCGCCGTGGAGAAGGGCTACGTTGACAGCTCCACCCGCGTTGACATGTTCAAAAACGACCTGGTGATGGTTTCCAAGGAAGGCAGCGACCTGAAGGACGTCACGCTTGACGACATTGCCGCTGGCAAGTACTCCATCTGCGTTGGCGACGATTCCGTGCCGGCCGGCAACTACGCTGCCCAGTCCCTGTCCACCGTGGGCGTGTACACGCCTGCCGCATCCGACGAGGGCAAAACGGGCAAGGACATTTCCGGCAAGGGCGGCAGCTACCAGGCTTTCGTCGACGCGGGCCACTCCGTTGTTACCGACACCTCCGTGGGCAACGTGTGCAAGCATGCTCAGTCCGGCGACGTTGACATTGCCTTCGTGTACACTTCCGACGTGTACCGCTTCGGCGGCGTGCAGATTGTGGGCACCGTGCCGGCCAACACGCACAAAAACATCGTGTACCCCGGTGCGCTGACCACCAACTGCAAGAACAAGGAAGCAACCCAGGAGTTCTTGGATTGGTGCCTGTCCAGCGACAAGGCGCAGGAGATTTGGCAGAAGTGGGGCTTTGAGCTGGCCTAAGGCAGCGCTTGAGTCAACATGCTAAACAAGTAGGTTAAGCAAAAGGGGATGGGCTGCAGCGCGGCTCATCCCCTTATCGTGTGAGGGTGGTATATGGCGAAAAGGGGGATTGGCGTGAAGCGGCTTATCGCAAGTCTTGCTGTTGCATGCGCGCTGGTGCTGGGGTGTGCGCCAGCGGCGCTGGCCGACGATGCGCTCGGCGATGTGGATACGCCGGCGGTGGGCGCGAGCGCGGCAAGCGCGTCGGCAACGGGCGCGGCGCAACCTGCGGGCAGCGTGGACATATCGGCGGTGCAGGTGTCGAAAGACGGCGATGCGGCTGCGCTTGACGGCAGCAGTTTTGCGATAAGCGATTTCTCGCGTGCGCAGAAGGGCTCCAACCGCAGCATCGACGGCGAGTACCGCGGCTACGCGTACCTGGTTGGACAAGGGGCCGGCCGGGTTGCGCAGCTGATTGCCGTAGACGATTACGTGGTGGCCTACATTCCGCAGAGCATGGCGGCCGAGCGCAGCCTTGACTTCACGGATTCGCAGACAACTGATGCGCTCAAGCAGCTGTTCTGTGCGCTTGATGCCGGGCAATCGTCGGGCTCTGTGCCGCTGACGGATATCTCCACGTGGCATTTCACCACGCAGCAAACCTACGACGTGGGCACCGTGCGCTTTCAGTTCGACCAGGAAATCTCGGGCAAGGTGTATGCACTGGTCATCGGTACCGACGGCAGCGACATCACCGACAGCGAGAACGCGAACTATGCCAAGCCCTCGTTTGCCGATTTCGGCACTGTCGCACCGGCCGACAGCGTAACCATCGTGGCAAAAGCCACCGGCCTGGCGGCGGCGGGCGAGTTTTTGCAGAACCTGGACTGGAGCCCGCTGTGGGTAAGCCTTCGCACCACGGGCATCGCCATCATCTTCATTGTCATCTTGGGCCTGTTGGCGGCATATTTCTGCCTGAATTTAAGCCCGCGCGTGAAAGGCATTTTCGATGCCATCTTCACCATCCCCATGGTGCTGCCGCCTACGGTGTGCGGCTTTATCCTGCTGTTTGCGTGCGGTTCGAACACGGCGTTTGGCCGTTTCTGGATTGAAACGGGCTTCCCGCTTATCTTCAGCCCTACGGCATGCGTCATTGCTGCCGTGGTGGTGGCGTTCCCGCTGATGTACCGCAACGCGCTGGGTGCGTTTGAGAGCTTGGATCGCAACATGCTGGACGCGGCGCGTACGCTCGGGTGGTCCAACGCAAAGATTTTCGTGCGTCTGATGCTGCCGCTTTCGTGGTCGAGCATTGCCGCCGGCATGGTGCTGGCGTTTGCGCGTGCGCTGGGCGAGTTCGGCGCCACGCTGTTCATGGCGGGCAACTACGTGGGCATCACGCGCACCATCCCCATTGCCATCTACTTCGAGTGGATGAACGGCAACAGCGACGTGGCCTGGTTCTGGACGGGCGTGATCATCGTGTTCTCCCTGGTGGTCATCGTGTTCATCAACCTGTGGAGCGGGCATACCACCAAGTACCGCAAGCGTTCGGAGTAAATCATGAGCCTTGAAGTAGACATTGAGAAGAAGTTCAAAGGGTTCCACCTGCAGTCGCAGTTTTCGGCAGGCGACGAGACGCTGGGCTTGCTGGGTGCGTCGGGCTGCGGCAAAAGCCTGACCATGCGCTCCATCGCCGGCATCGAACGGCCCGACGCGGGCAAGATTGTGGTGAACGGTACGGTGTTCTTCGACCGAGCGCCGGGCAAGAAACCGCGCGTGGATCTAACGCCGCAACAGCGCAAAACCGCCCTGCTGTTCCAAAACTATATGCTGTTCCCCAACCTTACCGTGGCGCAAAACGTGGCCGCCGGCATTTCGAAGAACGTTGCGCCGGCCGACCGCGATGCCATGGTACAGGCGGAGCTGAAACGCTTCGGTCTGGCGGGGTTTGATAACCGCTACCCTGTACAGCTGTCCGGCGGGCAGCAGCAGCGCGTGGCGCTTGCCCGCATGCTGGCGGCCCGTCCGGGCATTTTGATGCTTGACGAGCCGTTTTCCGCGTTGGACGCGCACTTGAAAAGCGTGCTGGAACAGAACCTGGTCAGCCTGTTCGATGCGTTTGGGGGCACTATCCTGTACGTGTCGCACGACATCGACGAGGCGCTGCGTTTCTGCGATCGCATTGCCGTGGTGGAGGCCGGGCACATCATGGAGATGGGCACGGGCGATGATCTGGTGAACCGTCCGCAAAGCCAGGCGGGCATCAAGCTGTCGGGCTGCAAAAACGCCACGCCTACGGTGCGCACGGGCACCCATGAGGTATGGCTGCCGAAGTGGGGCGTTGCGCTGCGCACGCAGCAGGAGGTGCCCGAGGGCGTGAAGTGCCTCGGCGTGCGCGCATCGTATCTAGAACGCGCGGACGGGCCGGGCGACAACTGCTTCCGCATGCGCGTGGACCGCGCCAGTGATGCGCGTTTCGAGCGCACGCTGCTGCTGGGTTTCGTGGATCGCGACGGGCGCGATTTCCCCACGGTCGAGCGCACCGACGACGAGATGAAGTACCTGCACCAGCACCTGTTCTGGCGCGTAAGCAAACTTAACGCGTGCCCGGAAGACTTGCCGCACGAAGGCGAGGAGTTGTGGATCCGCATTCCCGAGGACAAGCTGTACCTGGTAGAAAAATGAGTCAAAACATGCCGGGCTGCTTTGACTTATTTGGGCCTGATGGGGCGGATGCTCGGCAGGCTAGCAATCGTGAACACGGGGGACGGAGCGGGTGTTCACGTAAGCGTTTTGGGAAATGGAGGGGCTATCGTGAACACACCCCTCCGTCCCCGCGTTCACGGTGGCCCCTCGGCCGTCCCCCGCGTTCGCACAAGCGCTGCCCCAAGCGCCCGCTTCTGTGCGATTTCGGCAAGCGGCTTTGCTTGTTCGGTTGGCGAATTGCTATCGCGACGGTTACATTGTCCTTGTCCGTGGTACAATCGGCTCTCGGAAAGAGAGGGGCTTTCATGAAAGACGGACACGGCCGCACCATCGATTACCTGCGTATATCGTTGACCGACCGCTGCAACTACCGCTGCATCTATTGCATGCCCGAAGAGGGCGTGCAATCCATGTGCCATACCGACATCCTGCGCATCGAGGAGATTGCGCACGTGGTACGCGTGTTTTCGAAGCTGGGCATCAAAAGCGTGCGCTTGACCGGCGGCGAGCCGCTGGTGCGCAAAGGCGTGGTTGACCTGGTGCGCGACATCAAGGAAACGCCGGGTATCAAGAACATTTCGCTTACCACCAACGGTGTGCTGCTGCCGCGCATGGCTGACGATTTGCGCGCGGCGGGCCTTTCGCGCGTGAACATCTCGCTGGACACGCTTGATGCCCAGCAGTTCCACGCCATCACGCGTCGCGGGTACTTGCAGGAGGCGCTTGACGGCATAGACGCTGCGCTTCGGGCGGGCTTCAACCCAGTGAAAATCAACGCGGTGGCTGTGCGCCAGCTGAACCAGGATTACCTGGCGTTCGCGAAGCTGTCCATCGACCGCCCGTTGCATGTGCGCTTTATCGAGTACATGCCGGTGGGGGAAAGCTCCGGGTCGGACGGCTGCGGCTGGGGCCCGGCCGACGTCATCAGCTGCGAAGAACTGTATGACCGCATCAACGAAGGCGCTCGCGCCGAGGGCCTGCCCGAATTGGTGCCGGCCGGCACGCATCAGCCGCTTGGCTGGGGGCCTGCGCGCTATTTCGAGTTCCCGGGTGCGAAGGGCACGGTTGGCTTCATCAGCCCTATGAGCAGGCACTTTTGCGGCGAGTGCAACCGCATGCGCTTAACGGCCGACGGCAAGCTGCGTCCGTGCTTGTTCAGTGATCGCGAATACGATGTGCGCAGCGTTTTGCGTAGCGGCAAAACCGAGGCGGAAATCGACCGGGATTTAGCGGACGTGTTCCGCACGGCGCTTGGCGCGAAGCCCGACGATCACGACGACGACATCACCGGTACCGAACGCCGCATGAGCCAGATTGGCGGCTAGATGGTTTCGCCGTTCTACGAACGGCGAATTGACTCGACGTTGCGGCTGGCTATGGCACGCCGACTTCGCACGAACCCGAAGGTTTGCGTACCAAAGTACGCGGCACCTTCGCGTTCCCGCGAATTCGACGCACCACAGCCAGCCTCACTGACTATGGTGGCGTCCCTGGTGTTTATAATCGTGCGGTAAAGAGAATCCACTTGTGCTTGTTTTAACTGTGTTCAGCGCAATGCAGGTGCCCTCACCGACTATCGTGGCGTCCCTGAGGTTTTGCTATCCCTCTCGGGAGGGTTGATTTTAAGGAGCGAATATGACTGAGCAGCAGCATTTGACGCATATCGACGAGAAGGGCGACGTGCGCATGGTGGATGTGTCCGAGAAGGCCATCACCAAGCGCGTGGCCGTGGCCGAGGGCTTCATCAGTATGCACCCCGATACGCTTGCCCTTATTGTGGAGGGCAAAGCGGCCAAGGGCGACGTGCTTGCCTGCGCGCGCGTAGCCGGCGTTATGGCGGCCAAGCAAACCAGCACGCTTATCCCCATGTGCCATCCGCTGAACATCACGAAGGCGAAGGTGGAGTGCGACCCGGTGTACGCTGGCGAGCGCGAAGACGGCCGCGTAGGCATTCACGTGACCACTACCACTGGTGTTACGGGCAAAACGGGCATTGAAATGGAGGCCCTCACCGCTGCAAGCGTGGCGTGCCTAACCATTTACGACATGTGCAAGGCCGTAGACCGTGGCATGGAAATCATGGACGTGCGCCTGCTGCTGAAAGACGGCGGCAAGACGGGCTTGTGGGAGCGCAAGGAGGTTCCGTCTGCCTAATGGCAGCCGGACCACTCGACGTTGCGGCTGGCTGTGGCATGACGACTTCGCACGTTCTCAAGGGCTCACGTACCAAAGTGCGCTTCGCCCTTGCGAACCCGCGAACTCGACGCACCACAACCAGCCTCACTGACTTTGACGGACCTGCAATTATGGGTAATCCCCTTGGACATATCCTGCTGATTGCTAACCCTGCTGCGCAGAGTGGGGCGGGGGCCGCTGCGGCCGATCGCGCGGCGGCGAATTTGCGTGCTGCGTTGGGCGATGCTGCCGTTACCGTGGTGCGCACGGCCGGGCCGCGCCACGCGTGCGCCATTGCCCAGGCGGCTGAAGGCGCAAGCACGGTAGTGGCGCTTGGCGGTGACGGCGTCATCCACGAAGTGGTGAACGGCCTGATGGGACGCCCTGCTGCTGCGCGTCCGCAGCTTGGCGTGATTCCTGTTGGCTCGGGCAACGACTACGCGCGCTCGCTGGGCGTGCCGGCGGATGTCGACAAAGCTTGCAAGGCGTTGCTAGCGGCGCAGGCGCAGCCGACGGACGTGGGGTGCGTAAACGGTGAATATTTCGCTGAAACGCTATCGTTCGGTCTGGACGCTGCCATTGCGTTGGACACTATGGAGCGCCGCAAGCGCACGGGGCGCCATGGAGCGGCGCTGTACATGGCCAGCGGCTTTGACCAGCTATTTCATCATCTTGACGAGCGTGTATATCGCTTGCAGCTTGACGATGGCCCGGTTGTGGAAGGCAAGTCCATCACGTTCGCTGTGCAAATGGGGCCGTATTACGGCGGCGGATTCCGCATCTGCCCCGCGGCGCGGCTTGACGACGGTCTGTTCAGCCTGTGCATCAGCCATCCGCCCATCAGCCCGGCGGGTGCTGCAGCTATTTTCCTGCGTGCAAAAAACGGCAACCACGTGAATTCCAAGCGCATGGAGTTTCACCAAGCGTGCCGTGTACACGTGGAATTTGAAAGCATCCCGCCCGCCCAAGTAGATGGCGAACGCATAGAAGCCAAAACCTTCGAAGCCGAAGTAAAACCAGCCGCCCTGCGCGTGCTGCGGTAGCGCGCAATGCTGCTTTTGCATTCGCGGGTTGTTCGAATTCGGCAAATCCTAGTGCCGCTTCACTTTTCTCAGCACTGCGTAGCAAATAATTGCGCCGATGGTGGTGGCTATGGTGTCTACTAGCCAGTCCATAGGGTCGCAGCTGCGGCCGGGGGTGAAAATCTGGTGGAACTCGTCGGTGACGCCGTATACGCTGCTTAGCGCGGCGGCAATGGCGGGTGCCCATTTCGACAGCGCATCTACGGGCTTCGCCACGAACAGCGCGCCGGCAGCGCCCTCGGGTTTAAGGTGGAAGCGCAGCGCGTTGGCGAGCGCCACGCCAAGCACCAGGTACTCGCAGAAGTGGCCGACAGGGCTCACGTCAACCTCGTGTCCGGTCAAGGCGAGGGCCTGCGCAGAAAGCCATTGCTTCACGGCCGAGAAAATGCCGGTGTTGTTGTCGATGTCGATGCCGCTGCGGCTGGACATATAAAAGATGAAACCCAGCATAAACGCCACGGCAATCCAAGAGATAACGCAAGCGGATTTGCGCGAGATGCGGCCGACGGCTTGCGTGTTGTTGGGGTTTTCGGCAGCGTCTGCTGCGTTCGTTACGTGTTTGCTATCAGTCATAATGCTGATAAGTCTAGCAAAACGCTTCGGCTTACATGCTGCAAGCCGAAGCGTTTCACGAAAGGCGCGGGTTCGGCGGCGCGTATCCCGCCTGCGCTACAGCTGACGCAGAACGTTCACCATCTCGATGGCGCCGGTGCCGCACTCAAAGCCCTTGTTGCCGGCTTTGGTGCCTGCGCGCTCAATTGCCTGTTCGATAGTGTCGACCGTCAGTACGCCCATCATCACCGGCACGCCCGTTGCCAGCTGCACCTGCGCGATGCCCTTCGATACCTCGTTGCACACCACGTCGTAGTGCGAGGTGGCGCCACGGATAACCGCGCCTAGGCAGATAACGGCGTCGAACTTGCCGCATTCGGCCATGCGCTTGGCCACCACGGGAATCTCGAACGCGCCGGGCACCCATGCTGCGGTGACGTCTTCTTCGGGCACGCCGTGGCGGCGCAGCGCGTCAAGCGCGCCGCCAAGCAGCTTCGACGTGATGAATTCGTTGAAGCGGGCGCACACGATGCCCACCTTCATGCCTTCGTTGATTACTTTGCCTTCGATAACGTTGATAGCCATAACGGTTTCCTTTCTGTTGTACGTTTAATGTGCAACACTTGTTGTGCTGCGTGCGGGGCGGCAAGGCGACAAAGGGGCAATCCCGAATGCCACCTTGCAGAGGGGGTTGGTATGCGGGCTGACGAGGCCACGGGTGCCAAAATGCGTTCCGCTAGTCTTCCAGGTGCTCAAGCAGATGCCCCATGCGGTGCGCTTTCGTTTGCAGATAGCGGCGGTCGTGCTCTTGCGGGGCAATCTCGATGGGCACGCGCTCGGCAATTTCCAGGTTGAAGCCCGAAAGCCCGTATACCTTGTCGGGGTTGTTCGTAAGCAGCCGCAGCGACTTGCAACCCAAGTTGCGCAGAATCTGCGCGCCGCTCCAGTATTCGCGCAGGTCAGGGGCAAATCCCAGCGCTTCGTTTGCCTCAACGGTGTCCAAGCCCTGCTCTTGCAGCTCGTAGGCGCGCAGCTTGTTCATCAGCCCGATGCCACGTCCTTCCTGGCGCATGTACAAAAGCACGCCGCGTCCCTCGGCCTCGATGGCGGCTAGTGCCGCGTGCAGCTGTTCGCCGCAGTCGCAGCGCATCGAGCCGAACACGTCGCCGGTCAAGCACTCGGAATGCACGCGACACAGCACATCGCGGCCGTCGCCGATTTCGCCCTTCACCAGCGCAACGTGCTCCTCGCCGGTGATGTCGTTCACGAACCCGTGCGCCTCAAACGTGCCGAATGCGCAGGGCAGCTGCACGCAGGCCTGCTCGTGCATGTGGTTGTCGTGCATGCGGCACCAGTCTTGCAGTTGTTTGATGGACACGATCACCAGGTTGCGCTGCCGTGCCAGCTCCATCAGCTCGGTTGTGCGCATCATGGTGCCGTCTTCGCGCATGATCTCGCAGCACAGGCCGCACTGCTTCATGCCCGCGTGGCGCATCAAATCTACGGTTGCCTCGGTGTGCCCGTTGCGCTCAAGCACGCCGCCCGCCTTTGCCACCAGGGGGAACATGTGCCCGGGGCGGCGGAAATCGCCGGGCTTCGCATCGGCGTCCACGCACTTCACGGCGGTGATGGAGCGCTCGGCCGCCGATATGCCGGTGGTGGTGGACACGTGGTCGATGCTGACGGTGAACGCCGTTTCATGGTTGTCGGTGTTTTCCGATACCATCTGCTCAAGGCCAAGCTTATGTGCAAGCTCAATACTCATGGGCATGCAAATAAGGCCCTTCGCCACGCTGGCCATCAGGTTGACGTTCGCCTGCGTGGCAAACTCGGCCGCGCAAATCATGTCGCCCTCGTTTTCGCGGTCGGGGTCGTCTACCACAATGATGACGTGCCCGGCGCGCAGTTCTTCAAGCGCCTCGGGGATGGTGTTCATGCTCATAGGGAAATCCTTTCGGGAAAGGTTGATGAAATGGGTGAAACAAATGGGGAAGATGGAGCTAAAAGCCGTTGGCAGCAAGGAAATCCAAGGTCAGTGGCGGGGAAGTGGCCACGCTTTCGCGAGGTTCTGCAGCGTTGTGGAACGTGCTGACCGCGGCTGATGCACTATTGTTGTACAGCAAACGTTGCACATACTTGCCCACCACATCGTTCTCCAGGTTCACGGTGCTGCCGGGTTGGGCGTTCCCAAGCGTGGTTGCGGCCGCGGTGTGCGGGATGACGGAAACTTCAAACGCGTCGGCAAACAGGTTTGCCACCGTTAAGCTGATGCCGTCGACGGCAATAGACCCGCGCAGCACCACCAGCGCCAAAACGTCTGCGGCGGCTTCAATGGTGTAGCGCACGGCGTTCTGATCGCGCTTGATGCGCCGCACCCTGCCTGTGCCATCGATGTGGCCCGACACGATATGCCCGCCGAAACGTCCGTTTGCGGCCATGGCGCGTTCAAGGTTCACGGTGCTGCCTGCCCGCAGCGCGCCTAAGTTGGAATGCGAAAGCGTTTGCGGCATAACGTCGGCGGTAAAGCTGCCGGGGGCAATGCTGGTGGCCGTCAGGCACACGCCGTTCACGGCGATGCTGTCGCCAACGTGCGAGTCTTCCAGCACGTGCTGCGCGGCAATGACCAGCTGCCCTGCGCGTCCGGGGGCGGGAGTGCGCACAACGCGCCCCGTTTCCTCTACGATACCGGTGAACATGGCGCACCCCCTTGCGCAGCAGGGGCGGGCGCTTCGGCGGCTTTGCGGTACGTGGGCGTTTGATCGGCAACGCGCGCGGCACCTGCTGGGGCGAACGAAAGCTTCACATCATTGCCGAGCACGCACGACGCTGCGCGACCAAGCGCAACGGCGTCGCTCATGCGTGCGGCCCCCGTGCCGGCCACGGGGGCTGGCGCCGCCGCTCCGCCAATAACTTTCGGCGCAATATACGCAACCGCTTCGTTGACCAGGCCTTCATCGAAAAACGCCCCGTGAATACGCGCCCCGCCTTCAACAAGCACAGAATCGATGCCGCGTTTCCCTAGCGTCTGCAAAAGCTCTCGCACATCAACATGGCCGCTGGCATTTTGCGCAACTCGCAGCACCTCAACGCCCTGCGCTACAAGCCGCGCCGCCTTGACACCCGCATCGGTTGCAGGGTCGTTAACGCTGGTACACGTGGCAACCAACAGCGGCGCGGTACCTTCCGCACACGAGCGAACCAGCGCGCAGCCCTCGGGGATGCGCAGGCGCGAGTCTAGCACCACGCGCACAGGCTGGTTGCCAGCTGCGCCGTTGCGGCGGCACGTGAGCAGCGGGTCATCGGCAAGCACGGTGTTGATGCCCACGGCAATGGCTGCCAAACGATGGCGCAGCTCGTGGCCGTCGGAGCGCGCTTCAGGGCCGGTCACCCATTTCGCATCGCCCGATGCACAGGCGATTTTGCCGTCGGCGCTCATAGCCCATTTCGCCACTACATAGGGCATGCCGGTGGTGATGAAGTGGAAGAACACGGGGTTAAGCTGGTCGCACTCATCGCGCAACACGTCGATGTCCACGCGAATGCCCGCGGCTCGCAGCGCGGCAACGCCGCCGCCGGATACAAGCGGGTTTGGGTCGCGGCTGCCCACTACCACGCGTGCAATCCCTGCCGCAATGAGCGCATCGGTGCACGGTGGTTGCTTGCCGGTGTGGCAGCACGGTTCAAGCGTCACGTATGCGGTAGCTCCTTGCGCGGTGCTGCGAGTGGGGTCAGCGGCGGGAGAGGCTCCGCCTGGTTCGCCGACCGGCTGGCAAGCGGGTGCGCCGCCTTGGGGGCCGGTTCCTGCGCGTCGCGCACAATCGGCAAGCGCGTTGCGCTCGGCGTGCGCCTGCCCATAGCGCGCATGCCAGCCTTCGCCGATGATGTGCCCGTCGCGCACCAGCACGCAGCCCACCAGCGGGTTTGGGTTCGTCCAGCCCGCTCCGCGCCAAGCAAGCTCAATGGCACGGCGCATGAAGCGCGCATCGTCAATCGGGGACGCTGCTGCGCCTGATGCCGTGTACGTCGCGTCGCCGCGCGAGGCATTCGATGCAGTCGCGCTTGCCGCTTGTTCCTTTCCTGATTGTTGTTCGGATATGCCTGCCATGGGGTGCCCTTTCTCTCGTAGCCACCCTGCGAGGTCCAGGCATGAAAAACGCCCGCAGGGAATCTGCGGGCGTAAACAAGCAACGATAAAGCCGGCAAGCTGCGTTTTCAACGCTTGGCAAGCGGCATTGTGCTGCGGTGTGAACCGCGGCGCGCATGGGCTTTGGGGTCGCATGCGCTCGTGCTTCTGTTCTTCCATCCGGACTGTAACCGTTGGTCCTGGAGTTTCACCAGGTCAGCCTCTTGTTGCTCTGCGCATCCGACCAGGTCGGACGAGCAAGCTTCCATAAGGGTCGCGGACTTCGCAAATCTCCACGCGCAGCGCGGATTCGCGTTACCGCCAGTGAGGAATTGCACCTCGCCCTGAACAGATATCTTGGCTGCGAGTATAGGCCTACCCTCAGCGCTGTGCAAGAAAAAAGTTTGCCAATGGTTGCAAATCTATCAGCCATAGGTTTTGCTCATAGCCAGGCTACGAGAAACGCGGCCGCATATTCGGTGGGACAGCGCACCCGGTGCGCTGTCCCAGTTTCGCTTGGCGTCTGGCAACAAAAAACGGCACCTCGATAGATGCCGTTTCGTATGCGTTGTTCGCGTTGCTAGTCTAGGCAAGCGCTGCAGTTCGTTTCGTCGCCGAACAGCAGGTTGTGCTCCTCGCCGTCAAGCGCGTCGCGCGCCTGGTCGCGCAGGTTATTCATGCCGGAAAGGAACTGGCGGTACAAGATGAGCACCAGGTAGCGGCCCATGGTGGTCAGCGTCAGCTCGTCGCGGTTGTCGGTGGCAAACGCGCGGTGCGCACGGAAGAACGCCATCTCGGCGGGCAGCAGCGTTTCGATGCTTTGCCCGAATTGCTGCTTGAAGTCGCGCTTATCTAGCCGCAACTGGTACAGGTGCAGCAGGAAGTAGTAACGTGCCAAGTCGCGCTTGCTCATGACGCACTTGCCCATGATGGACATGTGACCAGCCTCGATGGCCTCGTTGTACTCCTTCAGGCTGAACGTGTTCACGTACAGCGCGCCGTTGAGGTGCGTGATGGAGCCTGACCCGATGCCCGGATATTCGTTGTACGCAACCTGCAGCTCCTCGGCGTAGAGGTTGTGGTCGTGATGTCCCTCGTGGTTCAGACGGTTAAACGTCCAGATGGTGTCGCGGCTGAAGAACGGATGCTCGCCGCCACACAGCACCTCGTCGAGGATCTGGTAGTAGCGGAACTCGCGGTTGTAGTCCATGTTGCCCAGCGATTTTTCCATTTTGCGCGTGGTGGCGCTGGAAACGTATAGCGGGCTGAACGTGGTTTGGCGCGCCCCGCAGGCCACGATTTTCTCCAGGTCGTTGATCAGGATGTCTTCCGTTTGGTTCGGGAAGTTGAAGATCATGTCGACGTTGATGGAGTCGAAATAGGGTGCAGCCTGGCCGATGCGCTCGAAAATCTCTTCGCCGCTGCCGTACTTCTTGTAGCGGTCCATTTGCTTGAGCAGATCGTTGTTGAAGCTTTGCACACCGACGGACAAGCGCTGCACGCGGCCCTGCAGTTCAGACAGCCACGGGTCCATCAGGTGGTTCGGGTTCGTTTCCACGCCCACTTCTTTGATGTGGAAGTTGTCGCGGGCAAGGTCGATGGTCTCGCACAGCTCGTCAAGCAAAATGGTGGGCGTGCCGCCGCCGAAGTACAGCGTTTCGAAATCCCAGCCGCGCTCTTTGAGCATCATCATCTCGCGGCGCAGGTTTTTGAAGTATTCGCGGGCGATGTCCTCGTGGAACACGTAGCGGTTAAAGCTGCAGTACGGGCACAGGACCTGGCAAAACGGAACATGCAGGTACAGCATGTACTTCATGCCTGGCTTCGGGTCCGGGAAAAAGTGCTCGTCGGTGGGCTTCAGGTCAAGATGACGCTTCGTCATCCCCTTGACCAAGTTCGTTAAAAATCGTTCGGAAAGCATGAGCGCCCCTTACGCATCGTAGCTTCAAATTCGGTAAGCGTACATTTTAGACCTTTGGACGGTAGAAAGTCGGTCAGGGCAAATAAACGGAAATGACGAACACAAACGCCTTGACAACGTTACGAACAGGTTTCAATAAGGTGCGCAACTGACTCATCGTTGCCTCGCTCAAGCCGGGCAGCAAGGGCCGCGTTGCCTGCCGGTCTTGTTTCCATTCGCTTCTGAAATGCGGTATAGTGATATTTCCGTGAGTTTTTGTGCGGCCGCACAAAAACAAAGGAGACTCATCAACTTCGGAAAAAGGGGAAAGCCACATGGATTTCAATGCATGGCTTGTCGACGTCACCGGTGAAATCGACGGCTTCATGTACACGTACATCCTGCTCATTTTGCTGGTTGCAACGGGCGTGTACTTCACCATCCGCACGCGCGGCGTGCAGATTCGCTTCATCAAGGACATGTTCAAGCAGCTCACCGAGAAAAAGCACGTGCAGGGCGAGCGCTCCATTTCGTCGTTCCAGGCGCTGATGGTGTCCACCGCAAGCCGCGTGGGCACGGGCAACATCGCCGGCGTGGCCACGGCCATCGCCACCGGCGGCCCGGGCGCCGTGTTCTGGATGTGGCTCATGGCGCTTGTGGGCGCCGCATCGGCGTTCGTGGAGTCCACGTTGGCGCAAATCTGGAAGGTGCGCGGCGTCGACGGCGAGTTCCGCGGTGGCCCGGCCTACTATATTCACCAGGCGCTTGGCAGCCGCAAAATGGGCGTGGTGTTCAGCGTGCTGCTTATCCTGTGCTTCGCGTTCGGCTTCAACGGCTTGCAGGCGTTCAACGCATGCAGCGCGCTTGAGTACTACATTCCCGACTACGCCACCAACGGTGTGGCCGTGGCTGCCGGCCTGGCGCTGGTGGTGTTCACCGCTGGCGTTATCTTCGGCGGCTCGAAGCGCATCAGCGTGATCACGTCCATCATCGTGCCGGTGATGGCCATGGCCTATATCGCCATTGCGCTGTGGACCACCATTACCAACATCACGTGGCTGCCGGCTGTTTTCGGCCTTATGTTTGAAAGCGCGTTCGATATGCAGTCCATCTTCGGCGGTTTTGCCGGCTCGGTGGTTATGCTGGGCATCAAGCGCGGCCTGTACTCCAACGAGGCTGGCATGGGCTCGGCTCCGAACGCCGCCGCAACGGCCAGCGTGTCGCATCCGGTGAAGCAAGGCCTCGTGCAAAGCCTGTCGGTGTACATCGACACGCTGCTTATCTGCACGTGCTCGGCCATGATGGTTCTGGTGTTCTACGTGCAGGACCCCGAGGCGGCGCAGGCACTCAACGGCATGCCGCTCGTGCAGATGGCCGTGAACAACTCCGTAGGCCCCATCGGCATCCACTTCATCACGTTCGCCATCTTCATGTTCGCGTACTCCAGCCTCATCGGCAATTACTTCTACGCCGAGTCCAACTTCCGTTTCATCAAGAACGACTCCAAGGCAGCGCTGATCGTGTTCCGCCTGGCGTGCCTGGCCGTTATCTTCTACGGCGCGGTGAACAGCTTCGACTTGGCGTGGAACCTGGCCGACATCTTCATGGGCTTGATGGCCATGGTCAACCTGGTGGCCATTTTGCTGCTGGGCAAATGGGCTTTGGCAGCGCTGAAGGATTACTCCGAGCAGCGCGCCGCGGGCAAAGACCCGGTGTTCGTGGCCGACAACATCCCCGGCCTTCCGAAAACCGAGTGCTGGCATTTGGATGAGGTGAAGGACTTTGGCGAGGCTCCCGTAAAGGAATACTTCGAAGAAGCCGTAGACGTAGAGGTTGATAAAGCCTAACGCGCGCAATGTGCGCCGCGCTTGGCGGCGGCATTTTGCTGGGGTAGTCGACACTTCCATAACCAATAGACGCGCCACCTGGGTTTCCGGGTGGCGCGTTTGCATGTTTGAGAGTTAGTGGGAAGCGAACGCCAGGCTTGCTGCAAGTTTTGGGCGGAATAAGAACGCGCGGGGGTGCGTTCGTGCACGTTTTGGGACCAGTGTGAAAGGGATCGCGGGGACAAGCGTGTGGTTGTTGCAAGTTTCGGGGCTAGTGAGAAACAGTTTCCTCACTAGCCCAAGAATCGGCATCCGTACGCTGTGGCAACACGTCGTGGCTGCTGGATGCGGCTGCTAGAACAGGGAAATTTGCTGAGGTTCCGAGGCGTACTTGCAGACGATTTCGTCATCAAGAAACGCAATCTCGTGCGATTCCCATTGCTTGATGGGCGCGATGAAGTGCATCCCGTCCTGCCAAAACACCAGGTTAGACCCCACCATGCCTGCGCACACGCCGCCGCATACGTTCGAAAATTCTTCTTCGGTAGGCAGCTGCATGGTGTGAGCGCTAGGGGAGGGGCCGCCGAAGTAGTACGGCGACAAGTCAAGCGCATCTTCAGGTGCGAACCCCGCCTGCGCCACGGCGTCAACGTTTTCAAGCCTGTCGGACGCGGCAGTCAGCGTGTGGCATGCTTCGTCGAAATCGAACGAGGCTTCCGCCAAAAGTTTCGTCTTAAGCGACGCGCGCATAGTTTCGGCCACGTCGTCTTGCGCGCACAGTGCGGCTTCAAGCACGCGAGCGTCGTCGGCGCAGGTGAAGCGCCCGACAACGCGTGCCGCGCGAGCGCCTTGCTCAAGTAAGCGCTCAATGCCGCGCGTTTCGCTTGAAATGCCTGCCTTCACGTAACCGGGCGCAAAATATGCCAGGTACACGTAGTGCGGCGTTTGGTTGTACTCGCGTTGCTGTGGCGACACGTAGCTGCTGAAGTAAAACGAGGGGTTGAATCCCGTTGCCTCGATGCACGCCGGGCACATGTCTTCCTTGCTGTCGGGCAAAAGCTCGGCGTTAAGCGGGCAGGTGCTTTTCTCGTACGTGTGCAGGTCGAAACGGCCGATGCAATGACGTTTGGGCAGGCGCCGCAGCGAAAACGTGCGCCCTAAAACGGGGACGTACTGCACCGTGCTGTCGGCAAGATCGTTTACGGTAAGGTATGGCCCGTCGGTGCTAAAGCCGTAACCAGCCAATATAACAGTATCGGTTCCGAACAGGTTCGGCATGGGAAGTCCTTTCGTAACGCAAGTGGAGTGCAACGTGCAGGTAAGGCGCACCGTCGTGCGGGCAAAGTACAACGCGCAGACAATACGCAAGCGTGACTAAGGCGCAAGGCGCAGCCAAGGTGCGGTGTGCGGCAAGGCTCGCAGTGCAGCTCAAGGCTCGCAGTGCAGCCCAAGGCGCAGCGTGCAGGTAAGATGCGTCGTAAACGGGCCACAGCGTAAACACGGCGCGACGCGTGGCACTCTGCTTGCTGGCTTTGTGTTATGCGCATCATATATCACGAATCAAACGACCGCGGTCTGTTCATGCTCTTTTTCGTGGCCGATTTTGCATGGTGTACTGCGAGACAATTCGCTTGCTGGTTTTGTATCACGCGCATCATATCCTAGCGGTGGGCGATTAGCGGCCTGTTTGCGCACCTGAGGTGAAAAACTGGCACGAATCGCCTATTTCCGGGATATTAGCGCAGGCTTCAGAGGGGAAACCATGCAGAAAGGTTACTCGACCTGGTGTTTTGGAACGCGAAAGATGTTTCGTATGCAAGTTTGGCACCGATAGCAATGTCTAACATTCCGGAAATAGGCGATTCGTGCCAAAAAATGCGTCTGGGTGCGCAGAAGCTTGGGCGCATTTGGGTTGCGTGCGGCGATGACATTAAGCATTACGCATGGCGATGGCGTTTAGGATTATGTACGGTGATGATAGTAAGCATTGCGTGCGGCGCTGAGGTTTGGATCGAGTGGCGATGGGGCCATTCACCATGTGCGGGCACCGTCGCGCCGCACAAGCCGCTGCCGCACCGCACAAGCCGCCGTTGCACCGTACAAGGAAAAAGTTCCCGTAAAGTCGTTGCTTTATCACTCTACTGTGCTAAAGTAGCTACCGGTACATGAGGCACATGAAGATGTACTGGCTGTCATAAGCTCCGAAAGGCGGTGTGCTGGTCAACGAACTCGTTGGGCGCTGCAACCGGGCGCGGCAATGAGCGAAGATGCGGCTGCTTGGACGGGGCGCGGGCCAGCTGGGCATAACGAAAGGTAGGATGAACCGCATGAATTACGTGACGCCTTCGGGCTTTCGCGACGTGCTTACCGATGAGGCGGTGCTGCGCGAACAAGCCGCGCAGGCGGTGCAGGCGAACATGGCGAAGGCGGGCTATCTGCCTGTGGAAACGCCGACGCTTGAGGTGATGAACGTGCTGCAAGCTGGCGGTCGTTTGCCCGGAACGCCGTTCAAGTTGTTCGACGCGCGCGGCGACCTGCTGGCCATGCGTCCCGACGTCACGCTGCAGATTGCGCGCATGTGCGCAACGCGCCTGGCCGGGCAGCCCGGCCCGTTTCGCTTCCGCTACATGCAGCGCGTGTTCCGCGAGGCCGAGGGCCAAACGCAGGCCGAGCCGCGCGAAACCACGCAGATGGGCGTGGAGCTTATCGGCGAGTGCGGCGCGGCGGCCGATGCCGAGGTAGTGGGCCTGCTGGCCGAGTCGCTTAAGCTGGCGGGCGTGCGCAACTTCAAGATTGCGCTGGCGTCCGTAAGCGTTCTGCGCGCGCTGCTGGCCACGTGCGGCGCCACCCCGCAGTGGCGCGCCGCGGTGCTTGACGCGTACCACACCTCGAACTTCGTCACGCTCGATGAGCTTACCCAAGGCGAAGGCGCGCAGGGTGTGCCGCCTGTGTTTGCCCAGGCCATCGGCAAGTTGGCGCGCATCCGCGGCGGGCGCGAGGCCATTGACGAGGTGCGGGCGCTTGTGGCGCCGTTGGGGTGCGAAACGGGCCTTGACAGCTTGGACGAGGCGTGCGACCTGCTTGAACGTGCAGGCTTGGCCGACAGCATCCAGGTGGACTTCTCCGTTATGAGCAGCTTCGACTACTACACGGGCATCGTGTTCGAGGCCTATGCGCCCGGTCTGGGCGCCCCGCTGGGCAGCGGTGGGCGCTACGACAACACCATCGGCGCGTATGGCGAAGGTCGCCCGGCGGCTGGTTTCGCGTTCTTCCTGGAACGCGCCATGGCTGCAGCTGCTGCGGCCGACGAACGTGAGGCCGCCGGCAACGCTGAGCGCCCGTTGCGCATTGCCGTGCCGAAAGGCTCGCTTAATGCCGACTCCATCGCGTGCTTGGCGGCGTGCGGCTTAGACGTCACGGGTCTCGATAACCCTGGCCGTCAGCTGATCATCCGCAACCCGGGCGTGGAATACATCATCGTGCGCCCTTCGGATGCGCCCGCGTTTGTGGAGCTAGGCGCGGCTGATTGCGGCATCTGCGGCGAAGATTCCCTGGTGGAGGCGCAGCCCGACGTGGTGGAGCTGGCTGACTTGAAGTTTGGCGCGTGCCGCTTCATCGTGGCCGAGCCCGCCGGCGCGGCTGAGAAAACCGCCGAACACTACCGCCGCTTGGGATCCATCCGCATTGCCACGAAGTACCCCAACATCACGCGCGCGCACTACGCGAAAACGGGCACGCAGGTTGAGATTGTGAAACTGCACGGAAACATCGAACTGGCACCATTAACAGGGCTGGCCGAGCGCATCGTCGACATCACGGCAACCGGCACCACGTTGCGTGAAAACAACCTGGTCATCGTGGAAGACGTGCTTGCGTCAACGGCGCGCTTCTTCGCTAACGGCACCTCCATGCGCACCGACCCGCGCATTGTTGCGCTGGCAGATGCCATGCGCGCGGGTGCCGCGGCAGGCAAGTGGGAGGCCACGGTTATCGCAGGCGGCGTGCAGTCGCCGGCAGAACCGCAGGCGTAAGGCACGCGGGCAATACGCGGCAGCCAGCGCAAAGCAGCGCAAACGCCGCAAAAACGCCGCCATTGGGAACAGCAGGCAATAGGCGAAATGCGCCGTTCGCGGTACCATGGCAAGGCATACGAAGGCAACGAGCCGGGGCAAACGCTTCAGCTGCTTTATACAGAAAGAAGGACATCATGCGTCGCGTTATCCTGAACACCGACGAGAAATTCTCCAACAAGCACCTCAAGCGCACGGGCGCGTTCAACGCTCGCGCCATGGAGGCGGCCACCAACATCATCGAGCAGGTGCGCGAGCAGGGCGATGCGGCGCTGCGCGAGCTTACCGAGAAGTTCGACGGCGTGAAAATCGACAACTTCCGCGTGCCGGCCGAGGCCATTGCAACAGCCGCTGCGCAGGTCGACCCGAAAACGGAAGCCGCGCTGCAAAAGGCCGCAAAGCAAATCCGCGAATTCCACCAGCGCCAGGTCAAGCAAAGCTGGTTTTCCGTGCGCGAAGACGGCGCGCTGGTAGGCGCGAAGGTTACGCCGCTTGAAAGCGTGGGCATCTACGTGCCCGGCGGCCGCGCGCTGTACCCTTCCACCGTGCTCATGAATGCCCTGCCCGCCGCGGTGGCCGGCGTTGAGCGCATCGTGTGCGTTACCCCGCCCACGAAGGACGGCTCCATTGACCCGGTGGTGCTTGAGGCGTGCCGCCTGGCCGGCGTTACGGAAATCTACACGGTAGGCGGCGCACAGGCCATTGCCGCGTTGGCTTACGGCACCGAGTCCATCGAACCGGTGTGCAAGATCACAGGCCCGGGCAACGCGTTTGTGGCGGCCGCGAAGAAGATCGTGTCCGGCGATGTGGGAATCGACATGATTGCCGGCCCGTCCGAGGTGTGCGTTGTTGCTGATGAAACGGCCGATCCGGCTATGGTGGCCATCGACCTTATGGCCCAAGCCGAGCACGACCCGTTGGCAAGCTGCTACCTGGTCACCTTCAGCGAGGAATACGCCAACAAGGTGGAGGCCGCTATCGAGCAGCACATGAAGTCCTCCACGCGCGCCGAAATCACCACGGCGTCGCTTGCCGACCAGGGCCTCATCGTCATCTGCGCTTCCATGGAGCAGGCTATCCAGTCGGTGAACGTCATTGCTCCTGAGCACCTTGAGCTGCACTTCGACGGTGCGTTTGAGCAGCTTGGCGCCATTCGCAACGCTGGCGCCATCTTCGTGGGCGAATGGACGCCCGAGGCCGTGGGCGATTACGTGGCTGGCCCGAACCACACGCTGCCCACCGGCGGCACGGCGCGCTACGCCTCGCCGCTTTCCACCGACGAGTTCATCAAGCACTCCAGCGTTATCCAATACTCCGCAAAATCCCTGGCAAACGACGCTGACGCCGTTATCGCCATCGCCAAACATGAGGGCCTGTGGGCACACGCTCGCAGCGTAGAGCTGCGCAAGGCGCTGGTGGAAACGGGCGACATGTTCGGGTTGGACGGCACGAATGAATAGCGTGCGCGCGTCTGCTCCGCAGCTGGCCGACATCACGCCCTACGACCCGAAATACCTTCCGGCGCGGGCGTACCTGTCGGCCAACGAGAACCCCTCGGACGTGGAAACCGAGGTGCGCAACGAAATTAAGCGCGAGATCAACAAGGTGGCGTTCAACCGCTACCCCGATCCGCTGGCAAACGAGCTGCGCGACATGATCGCTGAGGCCAACGGTCTTGACCGTGATTGCGTGCTGGTGGGCAACGGCGGCGATGAGCTGCTATTCAACATCGCGCTGGCGTGGGGTGGCCCGGGGCGCAAGTTTTTGAATATGCCGCCAACGTTTTCGGTGTACCAGAACAACGCCGAGCTTACCAACACCGAAGTGGTGAACATCCCGCGTCGCGCCGACTACTCCATCGACGAAGACGCGGTGCTTGCGCGCGTGGCGCAGGGCGACATCGACTACGTTATTGTGACCAGCCCGAACAACCCCACGGGCGATTTGGCCGACGAGCGCTTCGTTTTGCGCTTGCTTGAGGCAACTGATGCGCTGGTCATGGTTGACGAGGCGTACTTCGAGTTCTCGCGCGGCACGGTGCGCCCGTATTTGGCGGCCCACAAGAACCTGGTCATCTTGCGAACGTTCTCCAAGGCGTTTTCGCTGGCGGGCGTGCGCGTGGGCTACCTGCTGGGAAACCCCGAGGTCATCCGCGAGTTTATCAAGGTTCGCCAGCCGTATTCGGTAGACGCCGTGTCCCAGGCCATCGCGCGCGTGGTGTATCGCAACCGTGCAAAGTTCGAGCGCGGCATCATACAGATCATCGATGAACGCGCCCGCGTGTTCGAGGCGCTCGCGCAGCTGCCGGGCGTTGTGGCGTACCCTTCGAACGCTAACTACATCTTGTTCCACGTTGAAGGCGCGGGTCAGGTGTGGCAGCAGCTGTACGATCGTGGCATTTTGGTGCGCGATTTCAGCCGCTCGGCCATGCTTGAGGATTGCCTGCGCGTGTCTATTGGCAGCCCCGAGGAAAACAGCGAGTTTTTGAGCGCGTTGCGCGAGATTTTGGCGAAGTAAGCGGCGGAGGAGCACGGCATATGAGCGAACGCACGGCGCGCATTTCGCGCACTACGAAGGAAACCGATATCGAGCTGTCCGTTGACCTGGATGGCACGGGCGTTACGGATGTGGAAACGGGCATCGGGTTTTTCGACCACATGCTCACGGCGTTTGGCCGCCACGGCTTGTTCGACCTGTCGGTGCGCTGCGATGGCGACCTTGAGGTTGACGGGCATCACTCGGTGGAAGACGTGGGCATCGTTATGGGGCAGGCGTTCGCGCAGGCGCTTGGCGACAAGCGCGGCATTCGCCGCTTCGGGGACATCGCGCTGCCCATGGACGAGGCGCTCATTTTGGCAGCCGTGGACATTTCGGGCCGTGGCCAGCTGTTTTGGGATGCGCAGGTGCCACCGGTGATGGTGGGTAGCTTTGACGCTACGCTGGCGAAGGAGTTTTTCATCGCGTTCGCCGCCAATGCGGGCGTTACGCTGCATGTGCGCCAACTGGCGGGCGAGAACACGCACCACGTGATCGAGGGCATGTTCAAGGCCGTGGCGCGCGCCATGCGCCAAGCCTGCGAGCCCGATCCCCGCATGGGCGACGCGCTGCCGTCAACGAAGGGAATGCTGTAGCTGCGGTTCCCGTGTTCGCGGCGACGGCAGTTCGAGCGCCGGCGCCGCCCCTTCGGCCTTCCGGTTCCGCTCGTCGGATTCGCTGCGGTTGCATGTACTAGCCTACGAGTTTTGAGAGACGTCTATGATTGCTGTTGTTGACTACAAAAAGGGCAACTTGCTGTCGGTTGAACGCGGGTTGCGCGCGGCGGGTGCGGAAGCCCGCATCACGGCCGACGCTGCCGAAATTGCCGCTGCCGATGGCATCGTTCTGCCGGGCGTGGGCGCGTTCGCCGATGCAGCGGCAACCATGGTTGAGCTGGGGCAAATGGACACCATTGCCGCCCGCATCGCCCAGGGCGTGCCGTTTTTGGGCATCTGCCTCGGCGAGCACCTGCTGTTTTCCGAAGGCACCGAAGGCGCAGGCGCTGCCGGCAATCCGCAGGGTTTAGGCGTGCTGCCCGGTTGCGTTGACCGCATGCCCCGCGAAGATGCGCAGGGCAACGTGTTCAAGGTACCGCACGTGGGCTGGAACACGGTTGATTTCGCGCCGGGCGCCGAAGAAAACCCCCTGTTCGCGGGCATTTCCTCGGGCACGTATTTCTACTTCACGCACAGCTACATTGCCCCGGACGGTCCCTACGCCATCGCGTACACCACGCATAGCGTCACGTTCCCCTGCGCTGTGCAGAAGGGCAACGCGTTCGGTGTGCAGTTCCATCCCGAGAAAAGCTCGGATGCGGGTGCGGCGGTGCTGCGCAACTTCGTGAACATCGTCAATGCTGCGGGCGTGCCCGCATCGCAAAACTAGGAGGCTTTCATGTACCTGCTTCCCGCAATCGACATCTTAGGCGGCAAAGCCGTGCGCCTGGCAAAGGGCGACTACAACCAGGTAACTGTGTACAACGACGACCCCGTTGCGCAAGCGCGCGCCTTCGAGGCGGCCGGAGCGCAGTGGGTGCACGTGGTTGACCTGGACGGTGCGCGCACGGGCGTGCCCGAGAACATCGCCATTGTGGAGCGCATCGTGCGTGAAACGTCTTTGCAGGTGGAAATCGGCGGCGGCATCCGCAGCTTGGAAACGCTGCAGCGCCTGGCTGACGTGGGCGCGGCGCGTATGGTGCTGGGAACGGCGCTTGTGAACGACCCCGACCTGGCGCGCGCAGCCGTTGCCGCCGTGGGCGGTGACCGTCTTACGGCCGGCATCGACGCGAAGGGCGGGGAAGTGGCCGTTTCGGGCTGGATCGAGGGCTCGGGCGTTGCCGCCACCGACCTGGCGCGCGCCATGAGCGAAGCCGGCTTTGTGCACATCGTGTACACCGACATCGCGCGCGACGGCATGCAAACCGGTCTTGACGTGCAGGCGTACGTTGACATGGCCGCGGCGTTCGGGCATCCCGTTATCGCCAGCGGCGGCGTGGCAAGCGTGGCCGACATTAAGCGCTTAGCCCCGGTGGCGGAAAGCATTGAAGGCGTCATCACAGGCCGCGCCATCTACGAAGGCACCCTTGACGTGGCCGAAGGCGTAGCTCTTTGCGCCGACCTGTCGGCCAGCGCATAAGCTCGACGCTGTGAAGGCGCCACGCGTCACACCTCGCGGTGAAACCAAAAACTTGCGTACCGAAGTGCGCGGCGTTTTCGCTTTCCCTGCGATGTGGGACGCGCGGTGTCTTCGCGCTGACTTTTCCATGTCCCTGAGCTACTGAGGAGCAAAGTAATGCTAGCTAAACGCGTGATTCCTTGTATGGACGTGAAAGACGGCCGTGTGGTCAAAGGCGTCAACTTCGTGAACCTGCGCGATGCGGGCGACCCCATTGAACTGGCGCAGCGCTACGACGAGCAACGTGCCGACGAGGTGATCTTCCTTGACATCACCGCAACCAGCGACAAGCGCGAAACTACGGTTGACCTGGCAAGTCGTGCCAGCGCGCAGCTGCATCTGCCGTACTGCGTCGGCGGCGGTTTTCGCAGCGTGGCAGATATCCGCCGCATGATAGCCGCCGGAGCCGACAAAGTTTCCGTGAACAGCGCGGCGGTGGACAACCCGCAGCTTATAACCGATGCGGCCGCGGCGTTCGGCACGCAGGCCATCCTGTGCGCTATCGACGCGAAGCAGCGCCCGGGCAATCCCAACAAATGGGAGGTGTACGTGCACGGCGGGCGCACGGCCACCGGTATCGATGCGGTGGAGTGGGCGACCGAAGCGGCGCGGCGCGGCGCGGGCGAGATCCTGCTTACCAGCATGGACCGCGACGGCAGCAAAGACGGCTTCGATTGCGCGCTTACCCGCGCGGTGGCGCGCGCGGTGAATATCCCCGTTATAGCCAGCGGCGGTGTAGGCAAGCTCGAGCATTTCGCCGAGGGCATCATCGAAGGCGAGGCCGATGCCGTGCTAGCCGCCAGCGTATTTCATTTCGGCGAATTCACCGTGCGCCAAGTCAAGGAATACATGGCCAGCCAAGGCATCCCTGTGCGTCTGTAGGAGACACCATGCAAGCAGAACTTCCCGAACTGAAATATAACGCTGACGGTCTTATCCCGTGCATCGTGCAAGATGCCAGCACGCGCGAGGTGCTTATGATGGCATGGATGAACGCCGAAAGCCTAGCGCTTACGCTTGAATGCGGCGAGACGGTATTCTGGAGCCGCAGTCGCCAAGAGCTGTGGCGCAAGGGCGCCACCAGCGGAAACACGCAGAAGATCACCGAGCTGCGCTACGATTGCGACGCCGATACGCTGCTTGCCCTCGTGCACCCAGCAGGCCCCGCCTGCCACACCGGCGCCACCACCTGCTTCTTCCGCACGCTTAAAACGTTTGGCTAGCAGGTGCTGCAAACGGTTCGATATGGCGAGGTTTCTGCCAAAAATTGCGCTGGTGTGCGCTGACGTGGCAGCCTTCGCGAATGATTCGAATAGCGTATGTAACAACCGGCGGAAAATATGGCGCAAACGATTATTCGAGCAAGGCGCCCCCCTTTGCAAATCATCGCTGGCAGGCTTTGATGCGCACACTAGCGCAATTTTTGGCAGCGGCTGCGGAAAACCCTTCTCAAACGCACTCGCCTCGGCATCCTTCTTGTAAAGCCTCATCGATTTTGGCGCGTGTTCTTCGCGTAGTTATCTGGCGTTTTGCGCTTGCGCACGCCGTGTGCCTGCGTTATTCTGCCCGTAGTTCTTTTCCTCGGAAGAAAACCCTTCACATCATCCGTTCCCATGAATCCCTTGCGCTCTATCTATGCGCTTAGTGGGTAACGACCCGAATCTACAAGGAGGAATAAGGGTGAAGTTCTTTCTGGACACGGCAGATCTAGCCGAAATCGAAGAAGCCGCTAGCTGGGGCGCGCTGGCAGGCGTCACCACCAACCCGTCGCTGTACGCGAAAATCGGCGGCAAGCTGGACGATTTCCACAAGCACATGAAACGCATCTGCGACATCGTCGGCCCCGACTGCCCGGTGTCGGCTGAGTCCGTCGCCATGACGCGCGACGAGATCGTGGCCGACGGCCGCAAGCTGGCCGAGATCGCTCCGAACATCGTGGTGAAGGTCCCCACCATGGTTGAGGGCCTGGCCGCCACCCACACGCTGGCCGCCGAGGGCATCCCCGTGAACATGACGCTGTGTTTCAGCGTGCCGCAGGCGCTGCTTGCCGCTCGCGCCGGCGCGCGCTACATCAGCCCGTTCATCGGCCGTTTCGACGACATCTCCGAAGATGGCCTGGAGCAGGTGGGCAACATCGTCACCGCCATCCACAACTACGACTTCACCGACACCACGGTAAACGGTGAGGAAGTCGAGATCATCGCCGCGTCCGTGCGCAGCGCCAACCACGTCACGCAGTGCGCGCTCATGGGTGCCGACATCGCTACGGTGCCGTTTGCTGTGCTGAAGAAGATGGTGCAGCACCCGCTTACCGACCGCGGCCTTGACGCGTTCATGAAAGACTGGGAGAAGGTAGCTAACGCATGAGCGAAGACCAGAAAGTAGCAGAGGCCCCGGCCGCCGAGGCTTTTGCTGCCGAGGCTTCGGTTGCACCTGCCGCCCCGGCGAAGCGCCGCCCGGGCCGTCCGCGCAAGCGTTCCGTTTCTGAGGCTGATGCGGCAGAAAAGCCTGCTCAGAAAGATAAAGCTGCTGAAAAGCCGGCTGAGAGCAAGGCCGAGGCTGCCGCGGAGACGCCGAAGGCGCCGGCGCGTCGCCGCCCGGGCCGTCCGCGCAAAAAAGCCGAAACCGCCACGGCGGAAAAGGCGCCTAAGACCGAAAAGGCCGAAGCTGCCGCAAAGCAAAAAGCCGCCGAAAAGCCTGCGGATGCGGAAGCTCCGGCTGCTGAAGAGACTCCCAAAACGCCGGCGCGTCGCCGCCCGGGCCGTCCGCGCAAGAAAATCGAAGTGGCTCCGGTGGCCGCCGAAGCGCCGGCGCCCGAAAGCAAGCCTGAAGCCGACAGGCAACCTGAACAGGCCGCTCAGCCCAAGGCAGAAGCCGCAGCCGCCGAGGCGCTTGCCGCACCTGCCGAGCAGACGGAAAGCGCCGAGCCTGCGCAAGACATGGCCCCGGGCCGTGCGAACCGTGCAGCTCGCACGCCGCGCAAATCGGTGCGCGCAAGCGGTTCGGCGCGCGAAGAGCGCGCCGAGCAGCACGAAGGTCGCAACAGCAACGGCAAGGGCGAAGGCCGTAACAACCACGAAGGCCGCGAGGGTCGCGACAACCGTCACAACAACGACCGCAACGACCGCAAGAATCGCGACAAGAACAACCGTCACGACCGCCATCAGCGCAACAACCGCGAAATCGTGCCGAGCGTCACGAAGGACGACTTGGCAAAGCTTAAAGTTGCCGAGCTGCGCGCAAAAGCGGCCGAGCTTGAGGTTGACGTTGCGGGCCTGAAGAAGGCCGAGCTGGTAGATGCCGTGTACGACGCCACCATGAAAGCTGAGGGCTTCTTAGAGGTCGAGGGCATTCTGGACATTCTGCAAGATGGCTACGGCTTTTTGCGCACGAACGGTTATTTGCCCAGCGAGCACGATTGCTACGTGGGCCTTTCCACCATTCGCCGCAACGGTTTGCGCAAAGGCGACAAAATCACGGGCACTACGCGTCCGGCGCGTCCGAACGAAAAATACGCCGCCGTGCAAAAGGTGCTCACCATCAACGGCGTAGCGGCTGAAGAAGTGGGCAAGCGCGTGCGCTTCGGCGACCTTACTCCGGTGTACCCCGACGAGTGCCTGACCATGGAACACGGCAAGTCCACCATCACGGCGCGCGTCATTGACCTGGTAAGCCCCATCGGCAAAGGCCAGCGCGGTCTTATCGTAAGCCCCCCGAAGGCTGGCAAAACCACCATCTTGAAGGACATCGCTGCAGCCATCAGCGCTAACAACCCGGAAGTGCACCTTATGTGCCTGCTGGTGGACGAGCGCCCCGAGGAAGTTACCGACATGCAGCGTTCCATCAAAGGCGAGGTCATTTCCTCCACGTTCGACATGCCCACCGAAAACCACATCCAGGTTTCCGAACTGGTCATCGAACGCGCGAAGCGCCTGGTGGAAAACGGCAAAGACGTGGTGGTGCTGCTTGACAGCCTCACGCGCTTGGCACGTGCTTACAACCTGGCGCAACCTGCTTCCGGACGCATTCTGTCCGGCGGCGTGGATTCCACGGCTTTGTCCCCGCCGAAGAAGTTCTTGGGCGCTGCCCGCAACATCGAAGGCGGCGGCAGCCTGACTATTTTGGCATCTGCCCTGGTGGAAACGGGCTCGAAGATGGATGAAGTTATCTTCGAGGAGTTCAAGGGCACGGGCAACATGGAGTTAAAGCTAGACCGCAACCTGGCCGACCGCCGCATTTTCCCGGCAATCGACCCGGTGGCATCCGGCACGCGCAAGGAAGATTTGCTGCTTGACCCGCAGGAAGCTCCGCTTATCTGGGCGGTGCGTCGCATCCTTGCGAACACGAATAACACCGAGCGCGCCATGGACATGCTCATCAAGTCCTTGAAGCGCACCGACAACAACGCCGAGTTCCTTATGCGCACGGCGAAAAAGGCGCAGCATTCCAACGGCGCTGCAAACTTAGAGTTCTAAGGGAGATAGAATCTGATGGCAACAACGCAAACCAACGTCTCGCCAGTGACGTGGCCTAAGCGCGCGGTGGTTACCGCGGGCATGCCCTATGGCAACAAGCCGCTGCATTTCGGCCACGTTGCCGGCGTGTTCGTGCCTGCCGACTGCTTCGCGCGTTTTCTGCGCGACCGCATTGGCGCCGACAACGTTCGCTTCATCAGCGGCACCGACTGCTTCGGCTCTCCCATTAACGAGGGCTATCGCAAGCTGGTGGAAGCGGGCGAGTTTACCGGCACCATTGAGGACTACGTGCTGCAAAACCACAACAAGCAAAAGGCCACGCTTGACTCCTACGACATCAGCCTGAACATTTACGAAGGCTCCAACATCGGCCACTGTGGCGAAGTGCACCAGGTTATCAGCGAGGCGTTCATCAAGAAGCTCTACGAAAACGGCTGGCTGCACAAGCGCTCCACGCTGCAGTTCTACGACCCCAAAGCCGGCACGTTCCTTAACGGCCGTCAGGTGCAGGGCCATTGCCCGGTGCAGGGTTGCAAGTCCGAGCATGCCTACGCCGACGAGTGCGACTTAGGCCACAGCTTTGCGCCGGAAGACCTTATCGCGCCGAAGTCGTCACTTACGGGCGTCACGCCTGAAATGCGCCCGGTGGAAAACTGGTACTTCGACCTGCCGGCGTTCACCGATTTTCTGAAGAAGCACGTCGAAGCGCTTGAAGCCGATCCTGAGGTGCGCGCCATCGTGCCGCAAACCATCAAGGAGTTTTTGGCACCGCCGGTGGTGTACATCAAAAACGAGCTGCACGAGCAGTACCTGGAAATTGCCGACAAGCTGCCGCACCACCAGTTCCACGAGGCGGAAAAGGGCAAGCAGTCCTTCGAGATTGAGTTCGATAACATCGACGACCGCGACGCAGCGCGCGACGTGCTCACCGGCGCGGGCATTCGTTTCCGCACGGGCAAGGCGCTCGTACCGTTCCGCATCACGGGCAACATCGAGTGGGGCGTGAAAGCCCCGGTCATCGAGGGGCTTGAGGGCCTTACGGTGTGGTGCTGGCCCGAAAGCCTGTGGGCTCCTATGAGCTTTACCATGGCGGTAAACGATAAGATGGGCCTGCCGCGTGGCAGCTGGCGCGACTTCTGGTGCTCCGAGGATTCCGAGGTATACCAGTTCATCGGCCAGGACAACCTGTACTTCTACGGTGTGGCTCAGCCGGCGCTTATCGAGGCGCTGCGCCCGGGCGACATCCTTGCGCCCGGAGAAACCGATCACCCGCTGCGTCAAACGAAGCTGGTGGCGAACCATCACATTCTGCTTGGCAACAAAAAGGCGTCGTCGTCGGGCTCGGTGAAGCCGCCTACGGCCGATGAGCTGCTGGAATACTACACGGTTGAACAGCTGCGCGCGCACTTTTTGGCGCTGGGCCTCGACCAGAAATCCGTTGGCTTCAAGCCCAAGCCGTTCGACCCCGACGAGTCCAAGCGCACCGACCCGCGCGTGGCCGACCCGGTGCTGAAGGAAGGCACGCTGCTCACCAACGTGTTCAACCGCTTGGCTCGCAGCTGCTTTTATGAGGCGCAGAAAAACTTCGAGGGCTGGATGCCGCTTGGCGCCGTATCGCCCGAAGTACGCAAGCGCGCTCATGCCGTCATGGCGGAATACGACGCCACCATGCACAAGGTGGAGCTGCACACCATCATGTCCATCATGGACGCGTTCATCCGCTGGGCGAACAAGTACTGGACGGACAACATCCGCACCGCCGAAAAAGAAGGTGACGAGGTGCTGCGCCGCCAGGTGCTGGTGGACTGCTTCTATCTGCTGCGCGTGGCTACACTGCTGATGCACCCGGTAGTGCCGAAGGGGTGCGAGAAGATCGCCGATTATTTGAGCTTTGAGTTCGACGACTTCTTCAGCTGGAATTACGACTTCGAGGACATGAACGAGCTGTGTCACGGCCTGGAACTTGAAGACGGCAAGCACCGCATCCGCGAGCTGCCGCCGCGCTTCGACTTCTTCTCCAAGCACCCGAGCCAATTCAAATAACGGTTTCGCTGTTCTGCCGAACAGCGAAATTGACTTGACGCTGTGGACCGGCCCGGTGCCCCGTCTTCGCACGTTCCCGAAGACTTGCGTACCAAAGTACGCGGCGCCTTCGCGAACCCGCGAATTCGGGGCACCGGGCCGGTCCTTGCTGACTTTTCCATGTCCCTACTGTTGAAGGAGAGTTCTTCGTGCACGTAGATTTGTATTCCGATGGGGCTTCTCGGGGCAACCCTGGTCCTGGCGGATACGGCAGCATCTTGCGCTTTGTGGATAGCAAAGGCGGGGTGCACGAACGCGAGTTTTCGCAGGGGTATCGCTGCACTACGAACAACCGCATGGAGCTGCTTGGCGCCATTGTGGCCCTAGAGGCGCTGAAGCGTCCGTGCCACGTAACGCTGTACTCCGACTCCCAATACCTGGTGAACGCGTTTAACCAGCACTGGGTTGACGGCTGGCTTAAGCGCGGGTGGAAAAACTCGCAGAAACAACCCGTGAAAAACTTCGATTTGTGGAAGCGCATGCTTGCGGCGAAAGAGCCGCACGACGTTGAGTTCGTGTGGGTGAAAGGCCATGCCGGCCATCCTGAAAACGAGCGCTGCGATGCGCTGGCAACCGGTGCGGCAGACAACCCCGCTCGTCACAAAGAAGACACTGGCTTTCGCGGGTAACGGCGAAAGCTTTCGGTCAAAGCGCAAAGCAGCCCGAGCGGCATGAATCCGCTCGGGCTGCTTTGCATTGCGGGGATGTGGTTGCGTCGCTTTACCCCTCGCAGGCTTGTTCGATGAGTTTGCGCAGGTTGTCGAAGCCGGTTCGCTTGGCGCTTGACGTGACCAGCATGGGCACGTCGTCGGGCAGCGCCAGCTGGCGGCGCAGCACGCTGATTTGCTTGTTTTGCTGGTTGCGCGACAGCTTGTCGGCCTTCGTGAGCACCACGGCAAACGGCAGTCCCGCTTCCGTCAAGAAGTTGATCATGTTCAGGTCAAGCGGCGAAGCTTCGTGGCGGATGTCCACCAGGCTTACCACCAGCGCAAAGTTGCGGTCCTGGTTGAAGTAACCCTCGATCAGTTCAGCCCAGCGGCCCTTTTCCGATTTCGCCACGCGCGCATAGCCGTATCCCGGCAGGTCGACGAAACGCGCCGTGTCGGTGTTGAAAAAGTTGATGGTTGAGGTTTTGCCGGGCTTTTGAGACACCTTGGCCAGGCTTTTGCGCCCGAACAGGGCGTTGAGCATGGATGATTTGCCCACATTTGAGCGCCCGGCAAACGCCACTTCGGGAAGGGTTGAGGGCGGCAGCTGCGAGGAAGTGCCGAACGAGCGCTCGAAAGATACCTTGTTGAAGTTCATGAATGCTCCAAATGTCGAAAAACGTGCTACGGCAATACTACCGTAGCCTGCCGCGCCAGCAGACGCGCGGCTTCACGATTCGCACAAACCTCGTATGCCGTGGGTTACCGTTATTCGTCGCAAACTTTATTGCGCGCGGCATCGGGAAAACCGCTGCTTACTTGTGCTTCTTACCAGTGTAAACGCACAGGCCCATGCACACGCATGCCGCCATGGCGAAAAAGCGATGCCATTTCATGTGTTGCCTCCTTCCGCGTAAATGGGAGTTAGACGAAATCAACGCAGATAGTTAACCGTATTTTAACCATTTGACCTTGGATTTACGTGGCATTATTCTATCGTGGTACGTAAAGAAAGCGCAAGGTTACTTCGCTTGATACCGCGGCTTGTCCGCAAGAAAGGATGTTCATCATGAAGCTTGGTAAGCGCGACGGTTGGATGATTGCTGGCGGTTTTGCTCTGGGTACGCTGGGTCTGAAGGCACTCACCAGCAACACCGCGAAAAAGTGCTACGTGCAAGGCGTTGCAAAGGGCCTGCAGGCAAAGGCTGCCTACCAGGACGTGGTTGAGCAGGCTAAGGCTCAGGTTGACGACATCGTTGCAGAGGCCAACTACATCAACGAGTCCAAGGCCACCGATGAGGCCGAGGCTCCCGCAGCTGAATAGCGCATAAGCTAGAAGCGGTTTTCTATGAAATACAAAATTGCAAACGAGCTTCCGGGCCGTTTGCGCGTGACGCTGGCGGGCCATGTCCCGCCAGCGGACCTTGATGCGCTGTATCGCGTGTTGGGGCAGTGCCCGGATATCGTGAAATCAACCATTTACCCGCGCATCGGAAGCATCGCGCTCACGTATCGAGCCACCCCGGGCGCTCGTGCCCGCGTGCTCGGGCATCTTTCCGGTGTGGATGCGGCGGCTATCGCGAAGGCCAAGCAGGGCTGCGGCCTTGAGCTTGCCCCGCGTGCGCATTCGCTGCTGATGGACTTAGCGGAGCTGGTGGGTTCCTACCTTATGCGCCGCTGGTTCTTGCCGAAGCCGGTTGCGGCGGTGTGGGCCGTGTGGAGCTATCGCAAGTTCCTCTTCGAGGGCCTCAAATCGCTGGCACGTGGCCGTTTGGACGTGCCCGTGCTTGACGCGGCCGCCATCGGCATCTCCTTCCTGAAGCGCGATCCGCGCACGGCAGGCATGACCATGCTGCTGCTGAACGTGGGCGAAACGCTTGAGGAGTACACGCGCAGCCGTTCGGAAGGTGCGCTTATCAACGCGCTGCTCGACCTGCCCGAAACCGCTCAGCTGGTGGAGGGCGACACCGAGGTGCAGGTTGCGGCCAACACCTTAAAGCCCGGTCAGCTTATTGCCGTGCGCACCGGCATGCCCGTGTGCGTTGACGGCGTGGTGGTTCGCGGCACCGCTATGGTCAACCAGGCGGCGCTTACCGGCGAGCCGCTGGCGGTGGAGCGCACCGCAGGCGACGATGTGTTCGCCGGCACGGCTGTGGAAGACGGCGAGATCATCGTTGAGGTGAAGGCTAACGAAGGCGAAACGAAGCTGCGCAGCATCGTGAACCTGGTGGAACAGACCGAAACGTACAAGTCCGAAACCCAGTCGCGCATGGAGCATCTGGCCGACCGCATCGTGCCGTGGAACTTCCTTTTGGCAGGTATCGTGGCCTTAACCACGCGCAGCTTGGTGAAAACCTCTGCGGCGCTGATGGTGGACTACTCGTGTGCGCTCAAGCTTACTGGCTCCATTGCGGTGCTTTCGGCTATGAGCCAGTCGGCGCAGGCGGGCTTTACCGTGAAGGGTTCGCAGCATCTGGAGTCCATGGCGCAGGCCGACACCATCGTGTTCGACAAAACGGGCACGCTGACCGAGGCCACGCCTGAGGTGGCGCGCGTCATGACGCTTGACGGTTGGGATGCCGACGAGGTGCTGCGTTTCGCCGCATGCCTGGAAGAACATTTCCCGCACCCGGTTGCCCGCGCTGTTGTGCGCGCCGCTGCCGAGAAGAACCTTGAGCATCGTGAACGCCATGCCGAGGTGGAGTACATCGTGGCTCACGGCATTGCCAGCTCGCTTGACGGCAAGCGCGTGGTTATCGGCTCGGAGCACTTCGTGGTTGAAGACGAGCAGGTGCACATCACCGAAGAGCAAAAAGAGCTCATCGCGAAGGAAACGGAAGGCCTCTCGCCGCTGTACCTGGCCGTTGACGGCAAGCTTATGGGCGTCATCGGTGTGCAGGACCCGCTGAAGGCCGGCGTGCCCGAGGCAATTGCCGAGCTGCGTCGTTTGGGCCTTGCGCGCGTCATCATGCTCACGGGCGACAACGAGCGCACTGCCGAGCGCATCGCCGAGCAGGCAGGCGTCACGGAGTTCCACGCCAATCTGCTGCCCGAGGACAAGTACGCGTTTGTGGAGCAGCTGAAGGCCGAAGGCGCCCACGTGGTGATGGTGGGCGACGGCGTGAACGACGCTCCGGCTTTGGCGCTGGCCGATGTGGGCATTGCCATGGGGCAGGGCACTGCGGTTGCCAAGGAAGTTGCCGACATCACGCTTACCGGCGGCACCTTAAACGCCATCGTGGCGCTGCGCCGCATGAGCGAAGGCTTGATGGAGCGCTTAAACGGCAGCTTCAAGCAGGTCATGGTCATCAACTCGTCGCTTCTGGCGGCGGGCATCGGCGGCATCATCACGCCGCAGATGTCCTCGCTTCTACACAACGCCTCCACGGTAGCGCTCTCAATGCGCAACAGCAAACGCTACAACGTGTAATACATTCGCCGGTCTTCTGGCCGGCGAATGTGCTTGGCGCTGCGGGCCGCTGTGGCGCTCCGCCTTCGTATTCGTGCGAATCCGGGGCGCCACAGCGGCCCTTGCTGACCTGTATGGAACCATGCGAGTTGGCATTTCGTGAAAATGAGCATAAAACTCAACGCCCCCGTTGCAAACGCCCGGGGGCGTTGGTATACTTCGAGGGCTGTTTTTATCACACATGCGTGTGCGACTCGGCCCGCTAGTGGCCAATACTGGTTGCGGGTTTCGGGGAAGACCGCACGCAGAGGACTAACGAATGGAGAGTGTCATGGCTAAGATCAGCATTCAGACCCTGCTTGATGCAGGCGCGCACTTCGGTCATCAGAAGCGCCGTTGGAACCCCAAGATGAAGCCCTACATCTTCGGTGCTCGCGGCGACATCTACATCCTGGACCTGAAGCAGTCCCTCATCGGCATGGACCAGGCTTATACCTTTGTTTCCAACATCGCTAAAAACGGCGGTTCCGTCCTGTTCGTCGGCACGAAGAAGCAGGCTCAGGAAGCCGTTGCCGACGCTGCTAACCGCTGCGGCATGCCTTACGTCAACGCTCGTTGGCTCGGCGGCATGATGACCAACTTCGTGACCATCCGCTCCCGCGTCACCCGCATGGAAGAGCTTGAGGCCATGGAGGCCGACGGCCGCATGGCTCTGCTGCCGAAGAAGGAGCAGATCCTGCTGCGCAAGGAGCTGTCCAAGCTGCAGACCAACCTCAACGGCATCCGCAACATGAAGCGCGTCCCCGACGCCATCTTCGTGATTGACACCAACCGTGAGGAAATCGCCATCCGCGAGGCTCATCGCCTGAACATCCCCGTGGTGGGCACGCTGGACACCAACTGCGACCCCGACGACGTCGAGTACGGCATCCCGGCAAACGACGACGCCATCCGCTCCGTCAAGCTGCTGGCCGAGTTCATTGCCGACGCCGTTATCGCTGGCACCGGTGCCCCGGTTACGGCCGAGGAAATGGCTGCTCCCGAGGCCGAGGCTGCTGCTCCGGCTGAGGCTGCCGCTCCTGCTGCTGAATAAGCACCAGGCTTACTTTGGGTAAGATGCGCCGTCGGTCCCTGCTTCAGGCGGCCGACGGCGTTTTGAGGTTATTGCGGTACGGTGCATATGCCGTGCCGAAACAACGATAGAAAGGATCAACGTGGCTGCTATTACCGCTTCCATGGTCAAGGAACTCCGCGAGATGACCGACGCTGGCATGATGGAGTGCAAGAAGGCGCTCGTCGAGGCTGACGGCGACATGGACAAGGCCGTCGACGTGCTGCGCACCCGTGGCCTGGCCGCTGCCGCCAAGAAGGCCGGCCGTGCCACTAACGAAGGCACCGTCATGACCGTTGTTGCCGACGACGCAAAGTCTGCTGCCGTTGTCGAGCTGAACTGCGAGACCGACTTCGTGGGCATGAATGAGAAGTTCAAGGCCTACGCCGAGAAGCTCGGCCGCGCTGCTTTGGCTACCAAGGCTGCTGACGTTGAGGCTCTGAAGGCCGCTTCCTTCGAGGGCGAGGCCGTTGAGGACATCCTCACCGACGCCATCCACGTGCTTGGCGAGAACATCCAGCTGCCCCGCGCCACCACTGTTGAGGCCGGCGGCGTTGCCACCTACATTCACGGCGGTGGCAAGATCGGCGTTGTTGTGACGTTCGACGTTGAGGGCATCGACCCCGCATCCGAGGGCTTCCAGGCATTCGGCCGCGACGTTGCCATGCAGGTTGCAGCTGCTTCCCCGGTTGCCGCTACCCGCGAGGCCGTTCCTGCTGAGGTTGTCGAGCACGAGAAGGCCATCTACAAGGCCCAGGCCGCTGAGTCCGGCAAGCCCGAGAACATCCAGGAAAAGATGGCCACCGGCCGCATGGAGAAGTTCTACAAGGAGAACTGCCTCACCGAGCAGGCTTTCGTGAAGAACCCCGACCAGACGGTGAACCAGTACACCGACGAGTGCGCCAAGAACCTGGGCGGCTCCATCAAGGTCACCGGCTTCATCCGCTGGGCTCTCGGCGAGACTGCCTAAAGTTTCATTTGCCTGACGGCAAACGAATTGACTCGACGCTGCGGGACCCTGTGGCACCTGGCCTTCACCTTCAACTGCGAGAGCATGGCCCAAAGGCTAATGCTCTCTTGTTTCAGGCGAATTCCGGGCACCACAGGGTCCCTCGCTGACTTTGGCGGAATCCCGAGGTCGTTCATAGCAACAATCGTTTGCTTTCATCGTGAAGGCCCGCCTTGTGCGGGCCTTCGTTTTATAATGGGCTTTCGCAATCATCAACGCACAAGGGGGACGTTTTATGGCTGAGAAAGAGATCATCGTTGTCGAAGGCAACAACACCCTCTCTGGCGAAGTTCAAGTTTCCGGCGCGAAGAACTCGGCGCTGAAGCTTATTGCCGCATCTATTTTGGGGCAGGGCAAAACCATGCTGCACAATGTCCCGTTCATTAGCGATATCGTTGTCATGTCCGAGGTGCTTGAGTGCCTGGGGGCTACGGTTGCGCGCGATGGTCACACCATGACCGTCGACACGTCCACGGTTGAGTCGCGCGAGACGCCCTACGAGCTTGTTTCGAAGATGCGCGCCAGCATCAGCGTGCTTGGCCCGCTTATCGCGCGTTTCGGTGAGGCGCGCGTTGCCATGCCGGGCGGGTGCCAAATCGGCGCTCGTAAAATCGACATGCACCTGGTGGGCCTTGAGACGCTCGGCGTAGAGTTCAACAACGACCACGGCTACCTGAACGCCCACACGCCCCATGGGCTTATCGGTGCTGAGGTTTCCCTGGAATTCCCCAGCGTTGGCGCCACGGAAAACTGCTTGATGGCTGCTATCACCGCAAAGGGCCACACGTGTATCGAAAACGCTGCGCGCGAGCCCGAGATCGTGGATTTGGCCAACATGCTCAACGCCATGGGCGGCAAGGTTTCCGGTGCGGGTACGTCCATCATCGAGGTTGAGGGCGTCCCGCTTTCCAGTTTGCATCCGTGCGAGCACACCACCGTGGGCGACCGCATCGAGGCGGGCACATTTTTGGTGGGCGGCGCACTTACGGGCGGTCCTGTCACCGTGCACGGCATCGATCCGGCGTATCTGCACATGGCTATTGTGAAGCTGCGAACCATGGGGTGCACGGTTGAAACGGGGCAGGACTGGGTTCGCTGCAGCCGCACGCAACCGCTGCAACCCACCGACATCCAAACGTTGCCGCACCCGGGTTTTCCCACCGACTTGCAGGCGCAGTTCATGCTGCTGTGCGCGCTGGCGCACGGCACGTCCATGGTTACGGAAAACGTGTTTGAGAACCGTTTCATGTTCGCAAGCGAGCTGGCGCGCATGGGCGCCGATATCACCATCGAGGACCACCACGCGCTGGTACGCGGCGTAAGCGGCTTGCAGGGCACTGACGTGTCGGCTACCGATTTGCGCGCGGGCGCTGCGTTGGTGCTGGCGGGCATCGTGTCCGAAGGCGAGACGCGCGTGCACAACATTAAGCACATCGATCGTGGCTACGAGGACTATTGCGGCAAGCTTGACCAGCTCGGCGCGAACACCACGCGCCGCAAGCTGGGCGTTTGCGCCGAGTAAACGCGAGGCGCTATGGTTAGGAAACGCAAGGACATCACGCAAATCAATTCCAAGCTCACGTCGCGGCGTATGCGCAGCGCCACGTTGGGCACGCATGTGCCGAAGGTGCGGCCCGCGCATATGAACGCCGACCAGGTGGGCTTTTCCAGCCCGCGCCGTCAAAAGCGCGCGCAGCGCGGCTACGTGAACAACGTCATGCCCGGGGCAACCGGCCCGCGCAGCGGCGGCGGTTACGCGGGACGGCTTGAGTTCTCGCCGGGCGAAAAGCGTCGCTCGGTGGTGCGTCGCGTAGGCGCCATCGTGGCTATTGCGGCGCTGCTGGCTGCGGTGGCCTACGGCGTGTACTCGTTTACGCTTATGGGCAACTTAAGCGACAAGCTGGCGCTCAAAAACTCCGATGCAACCAGTGCGCTTGTGGCGGCAAAGTCGGGCGAGCCGTTTTACACGCTGGTGGTGGCCGAGCTTGACACGCCCGGCATGCCCAATTCCGCCGATGGCCCCGATGCACTGGCGCTCGTGCGCACCGACACGTCGGGCAAAAGCGCCACCATCGTGTCCATCCCGTGCGATGTGCAGGTGTCGCTGAAAGACGGCAAGTACTACCCGCTGCGCGAGGCGGCCACGCGCGAGGGCGACGCCGCGCTCATAAACGCGGTGGCTAGTCTTACCGATGTGAGCATTTCGCACGTGGTGAAAATCGACGCTGCGGGCCTTACCAAGCTGGTAGACCAGCTTGGCGGCGTAGATGTGACGTTGTCCGAGGAAGTGGACGACCCCAACGCCGGTGATGTGTACCTGCCCGCTGGCGAGCAAACGCTTTCGGGCGCTGCGGCGGTAACGTTGGCGCGTGCCACCAATTTCCAGCAGCCGCGTCAAACGCAGGCGGAAAACCAGCAGAAGCTGCTTGCGGCCGTGGCGCAGCGCATGGTGGCAACAGGCAAGTCGGGCTTGGTGGGCTTGCTTGACAACCTCAGCGGCGCGTTCGGCACCGACATGAGCTCTAACGACGCGCTTTCGCTTGCCGAAAGCTTAAAGGGCCTTAGCGCTAGCGACGTGCAGGGTGCGCTTGTGCCCGGGTACGTCACGGAAAGCGACGGCAACACGGTGTACGCGGTTTCCACCTCTTCGCTTTCAAGCATGATGGACCGCGTCGACGCAGGTCAGGCGCCGGCGGAAGACAAGCAGCTTGCCACCACCGATCCGGGCAGCTTCTCGGTTACCGTGCGCAACGGCGGCGGTATCACCGGGGCGGCGGCAGCTATGCAGTCAACGCTTACGGCTCAGGGCTTCAACGTTTCGGAAACGGGCAATACCGACACCTCGGTGTACAACGAAACGCTTGTCATCTACAACACCAGCAGCGACGACGCGGTGGCGCAGGCGCAAACGGTGCTCGACGCCATGGGTGTGGGCCGCTTGGTGCAAAACACCGGTTCCTACACGTTTAACACCGACGTGCTGGTGATTCTGGGTAAGGATTGGAAGCCTACGGCCTAAGCGCGCGTGTGCGCCGGTGGGCTGTGGTAGAATCGCGAATAAGAACGCTAAACCATACGATGAAGGAGATTCCCATGGTTGAGAAGTCTGAAGTTGCAGCAGTGCTGGAGCTTATCCGCCCGAGCCTGCAGGCTGATGGCGGCGACGTGAAGCTGGTTGACGTTGACGCTGAAGGCGTTGTCACCGTTGAGCTGCAGGGTGCCTGCAAGGGTTGCCCCATGTCTCAGATGACGCTGGCAAACGGCGTTGAGCGCATCCTGAAGGAGCGCGTGCCCGGCGTCACCCGCGTTGTGCCGGCAATGATGTAGTTTCGCGAAGCAGGCGGAGAAGAGGTACCGTTTCATATGAAGTGTTGGGAATTGCGCGGCTGTTACGAAGACGAGGAAATGAACTCGCGGTGCCCGCATAACATCCCCGGCGAGCCATGTCCCGCCGATTGCCATTTCGCCGCCTGCTTTCGCCCTACGCACGTGGTGTGCACGGATTTCGGCAAGCTGCTGAACCCCGAACGCGACTACGATGCGGCGACAAAGGAAATTTGCCGCTTCTGCGAGTTTTTCCTGGAGCACGGCCCGTCGTCGGCCGATCGCGCAGAAGGCGCGTCAACGCGCCAGGGCAACCCCAACCGGTTTTTGCTATAAGCCGGCTATGTCAGGCAGGGAAGGAGCGCCGTATATGCACGCACAAGCTTCCTGCCCCCGTTGCGGGGGTCGCACGTTCGACCTGACTTCGTATCAGGCCATGATGGTGCTTCGACCCGATTTGGCCTTGTTCACCGTTACGTGCCCCACATGCGGCGCTACGGTATCGCTTTTGCAGCCCATTCCTCCTTCGCTTCGTGAAGAGGTGCGGTTTGCTGCCATCGAGGTAGGCGCAGGCGGCATGAACTAGGGTATCCTCTTCTCCGTTCATGAATTCAGGAACGGAGAAACCTCATGTTGAACAATCTTTACCACATGCTTGACCCCGTAGCGTTTTCGCTGGGGCCTTTTGTTGTGCGCTGGTATGGCCTTGCGTACGTCATGGGCTTTGTATGCGCGGCGTTCGTGCTGTGGCATACGGCGAAGCGCTGGCGCGTGCGCATAGACACCGACAGCTTGCTTACCATCATGCTGTGCGTGATCATCGGCGTTATTTTAGGCGGGCGCTTGGGCTACGTGCTGGTGTACGGTGACGGTTACTACTTTGCCCATCCCGCTGAAATCCTTGCATTCAACCACGGCGGCATGAGCTTCCACGGTGGTCTTATCGGCGCGCTGCTTTCCGGCATCGTGGCGGCGCGCGTCACGCACATCCCGTACTTAACGCTGGCTGATTTGGGTTGCATTGCCGCGCCTATCGGGCTGTTTTTCGGCCGCTGCGCCAACTTCGTGAACGGCGAGCTGTGGGGCGCGCCTACCGATGCACCGTGGGGCGTGGTGTTCGGCGGCGCTGCCGGCATGATGCCGCGTCATCCTTCCCAGCTGTACGAGGCGCTGCTTGAAGGCGTGCTTTTGTTCATTTTACTGTTCGCGCTGTCTCGCAAGCGCCCGCCGCGCCCGCAGGGCACGTTTTTGGGCATTTTCCTTATCGTTTACGGCTGCTGCCGTTTCTTGGTTGAGTTCGTGCGCCAACCCGATGCGCAAATCGGGTATTTGTGGGGCGGCTGGCTTACCATGGGCCAGGTTTTAAGCGTTCCGCTGGTGGTGGTGGGCGTTGGCGTGCTCATATATGCCGTTCGCGCCAAAAAGCCGCAACAGGGCCTTCCAGAAATGGTACAAAACTAGTATCATATAGACACGCAAACGGACAGGTGGCAAAACCGTAACGAATGTGCATCAGCTGTTAGGGTACCGGCCACTGTTCGAAAAGCGCTTCTATACTGGATGCAGCGGCGCCAACGGGGGTTAGCCGCTGAAAAGATGAGAGGGGTCTGTTATGGACGTCAAATTCTTCAAGTGCAATCATTGCGGCAACGTGGCAATCAAGCTGTTCGATCAGGGTGTGCCGCTGAGCTGCTGCGGCGAGGCCATGGCCGAGCTTACGGCCAACGCCACCGACGGCGCGTTTGAGAAGCACGTGCCGCAGGTTACGGTTGACGGCGCAACCGTGCACGTGCAGGTGGGCGAGGCTGCTCATCCCATGACCGAGCCGCACTTCATCACCATGGTGGTGCTGGTTACGGAAAAGGGCTACCAGGTGGCTCCGCTTACGCCCGCCGACGCTCCCGAGGCAACGTTTGTTGTTGCCGCAGGCGATAAGCCGGTGAAGGTATACGAGTACTGCAACCTCCACGGCCTGTGGGTTAAGGAGCTCTAAGGTTTCAGCTTCTTGGGGGTAACCAAGGTGTTCACGCTAAAAGATGCGAACACGCTTTTAGCTGGCATCAAGGTGCCCTGCCAACATATCGTTCACTCATTAAACGGGCTCGCGGCCATACGGCTGCGGGCTCGTTTGCGCTAGATGGGCAGGCCCATGGTAACCAGCCAGCTTTTTGCTAGAGCGGGGTACAGAGTCTAGCGCAAAAGTGGGATTTTCCGATTGCCGAAGTTTCGCAGCCGTTTAGCGGTATAGTTTTCATATAGATGAGATTTCAGGCGCATCGGAGAGGTGGCTGCATGGCAAAGCGAACGAAAATCGTATGCACGCTTGGCCCGTCTGTCGACAGCGAGTCGACGCTAAAAGGGCTGATCAACGCGGGTATGGATATCGCCCGTTTCAATTTTTCGCATGGCACGCACGATGAGCACCGCGCGCGTATGGACCGTTTGCGCAAAGTTCGCCGCGAAATGGACAGTCCGTGCGCCATTTTGCTTGATACAAAAGGCCCCGAAATTCGCACGGGCGAGCTGGCCGGCCACACGCCGGTGCAGCTGATGGCGGGCAACTCGTTCACCTTCACCGAGGCAGAGGTCAAGGGCACCGATCGCGTGGTAACCCAAACGTGCAAGGGCCTGGCAAAAGTGGTTTCGCCCGGCACGGTCATTTTGGTTGATGACGGGCTTATCGAGCTTGCCGTCGACAGCGTTGAGGGCAGCGACATCCATTGCACCGTGCAAAACTCCGGCATGCTCGGCGAGCGCAAGTCAATGAACCTCCCCGGCACCTCTGTACCCCTGCCCGTGATGACCGATCAAGACCGCGCTGATTTGCTGTTCGGCATCGAGCAGGGTGTGGACTTCATTGCCGCTTCCTTCATCCGCGACGCCGCAGGTGTACGCGAGATGCGCGCGTTTCTAAACGAGCACGGCGGCACCGACATCATGTTCCTCTCGAAAATCGAGTGCCATGAAGCCGTTGAGAACATCAACGAGATCATTGACGCGTCCGATGGCATCATGATCGCCCGCGGCGATTTGGGTGTGGAAGTGCCGGCGTACAAGGTGCCGCACATCCAGAAGGAAATCATCCGCGCGTGCAACCGCGCGTCGAAACCCGTGATCACGACAACGCAGATGCTCGACTCCATGATTCGCAACCCGCGTCCCACGCGTGCGGAAGTGGGGGATGTGGCAAATGCCATCTACGACGGCACCGATGCGGTTATGCTGTCGGGCGAAACGGCGTGCGGCCAATACCCCGTGCCCGCCGTGCAGATGATGGCGCGCGTGGCCGAGGCCAGCGAGCCGTACCTGTTCGACGAGCGCTTCCCCGATCGTACGCGCGTTGCTGCGCGCGTGGCGCTGGCCGTGGGGCTTGCCGCCGTGCAAACCGCCGAAACCATCAACGCCGCCTGCATCGTTGCGCCCACCATGTCAGGTCGCACGGTGCGCTTGGTGTCCAACCTGCGCCCGCGCGTTCCCATTTACGCGGTAACGCCTTCGGAGCGCGTTATGCGCCAGCAGCAAATCCATTGGGGCGTGGTGCCCATGCTCGGTGACGTGCAGGGCGATATGCGCAGCGTTGTGGACAATGCGCGCGATGCGGTGGTGTCGAAGGGCCTTCTGCGCCCCGGCGACATCGCGGTGTTCACCGCCGGCGACCGCTCTACCAGCCCCGTGGTGTCGAAGGGCCCCGACGGTGCGGAGTCGGTTGCGGCAACCAACGTCATGTACGTGGTGCAAATTCGAGATAAAGACAACACGGAATCAAAGGGAGTCAAGTAATGCCACAAAAGCGTTACTACCTTGCCATCGACATCGGGGCGTCAAGCGGGCGTCACGTGCTCGGTTGCGTGAACGAAGACGGCGTCATCGAGCTTACGGAGGTGCACCGCTTCGACAACACGCAGGTGCGCCTGCGCGGCCATGACTGCTGGGATATTGACATGATCTGGGAAAACATCCTGATCGGTCTTGAGAAATGCCGCGAAGCGGGCACCATTCCGGAAACTATCGGCATCGATACGTGGGGCGTTGACTTCGTACTCACCGATGCGCAGGGCAACCGCATCGGCGATGCTGTGGCGTATCGCGATGCGCGCACGAACGACGTTGCCGCGCATGTAGACGGCAACGTTGGCCTTGAGCGCTTGTATCGCGCTACGGGCATCCAGCGGCAAACGTTCAACACCATCTACCAGCTTTCAGCCCTTGCGGGCGAGCACCCCGAGGAGCTTGAGGCGGCGCAGCGTTTCCTCATGATTCCCGAGTACCTGAATTACCTGCTTACGGGCAACATGGTGAACGAATACACCAACGCAACCACCACGAACTTGGTGAACGCCCGCACGTGCACGTGGGACGCCGACGTGCTAGAAGAAGCGGGCATCCCGCAGCGGCTGTTCGGCAGCCTTGCCATGCCGGGCACGGTGGTAGGCGAGCTTACCCCGCAGGTGCAGCAACGCGTTGGCTTCAACGCGCGCGTGATGCTGCCCGCCACGCACGACACGGGCTCGGCGTTTTTGGCCGTGCCGGCTCTTGACGCGCAGGCGGTGTACCTGTCAAGCGGCACGTGGAGCCTGCTTGGCGTGGAGCACGAGGGCCCCATCACTTCCGATGCCAGCCGTTTTCAGAACTTCACGAACGAAGGCGGCTTTGAAAAGCGCTATCGCTTCCTGAAAAACATTATGGGCTTGTGGATGATTCAGTCCATCCGTCGCGAGCTGAACGGCGTTGACTACGTTGCCGGCAAAGGCACGGCGCGCGAGCGTTCCGAAAAGGAAATCGGCTTCGGTGATTTGGCCCAGGCCGCGCGCGACGAGCAGCGCGCTCATCCTGACGCTGCCGTGTCCCACGTTAACGTCAACGACGACCGTTTTTTGGCGCCGGAATCCATGATCGAAGAGATCAAGCGCGCTTGCCACGAAACCGGGCAGGCGGTGCCTGAAACGCTTGGGCAGCTTATGCGCTGCGTGTATGAAAGCCTTACCAGCTGCTACGCTGATTCCATCAACGCGCTTTCGGCGCTTACGGGGCGCACGTACACGTCCATCAACATCGTGGGCGGCGGTTGCCAAGACGCATACTTAAACGAGCTGACGGCGCGCACGTGCGGCATTCCTGTGTATGCGGGTCCTATTGAAGGCACTAGCTTGGGCAACCTTGTCGTGCAGATGATTGCCGATGGGTGCTTTGAAGGCCTGCAGCAGGCGCGCGAAGCCATTCGCCGTTCGTTCGACGTGGTGGAATACCTGCCAAACTAGCGCGGGCGTATACACCGCATACCCTCCAGGGTTCACTGCCGCTGTACGCGGCATGGACATAACATGTACATCCGAGATAGGAGAACACATGAGCACTGCCTATGAGCTGGCACGTAAGGCCTACGCCGCTGAAGGAATCGACACCGAGGCGGTTCTAGAGAAGCTTGCCGGTAAGGCCATTTCCGTCAACTGCTGGCAAGGCGACGACGTTATGGGCTTCGACCAGAAGGACAATGCCGCGTCCGGCGGCATCATGACCACGGGCAACTATCCGGGCCGTGCCCGCACGTTTGAAGAGCTGACGGCCGACTTCGAGAAGGCGTGCAGCCTCATCCCTGGCAAGAAGCGTATCAACCTGCATGCAAGCTACGCCATCTTCACCGACGAGAACCCCTGGGTTGACCGTGACCAAATTGAGTACAAGCATTTCGAGCCGTGGGTGACTTGGGCCAAAGAGCACGGCTACGGTATCGACTTCAACCCCACGCTGTTCAGCCATCCCATGGTCAAAGAGGGCCTGACGGTTTCCTCTCCCGACAAAGACGTGCGCGATTTCTGGATTCGCCACTGCATCGCGTGCCGCAAGATTGCCGAGCGCATCGGCGAAGAGCTTGACGACAAGGTGCTTAACAACTTCTGGATTCCCGACGGCTTGAAGGATTACCCCGCCGACCGTTACGGCATGCGCGAGCGCTTGAAGGAATCCCTCGATGAGATTTACTCGTTCGACACGCCGCACGTCATCGACGCTATGGAGCAGAAGGTCTTTGGCATCGGCGTTGAGGGCTTTACCACCGGCAACCAGGAGTTCTACGTGTCCTACGCCGCGAAGAAGGGCGGCAATCACGTGGTGCTCATCGATGCGGGCCACTTCAACCCCATGGAAAACATCGCCGACAAGCTGTCCAGCTTGCTTCTGTTCTTCCCGTACGTGCCGCTGCATGTCACCCGCTCCATGCACTGGGATTCCGACCATGTGGTGCTGTTCGATGACAACATCAAGGAAATCGCCGGTGAGATCGTGCGCTGCCCGGGCGGCTGGGACAAGGTCATCATCGGCCTGGACTTCTTCGATGCGTCCATCAACCGCATCGGCGCCTGGTGCACCGGCACGCGCGCCATGGAGAAAAGCCTGCTGTTCGAGCTGCTGCAGCCCACTGAGCGCCTCAAGCAGCTGCAGGACACGTATCAGTTCTCCGAGAAGATGATTGTGACCGAGCAGTTCAAAACCATGCCGTTCGGCGCTGTGTGGGACGAGTACTGCCGTCGCGAGGGCGTGCCCGAGGACGGTCAGCTGTGGGCGCCTATCAAAGCATACGAAGACGAGGTGCTCTCCAAGCGCGCGTAGGCCGCGCAGGCACTTCGGTTACACGGCGCGGCTTGGGCGTTTTAGCCAAGCCGCGCCGCTTTTGGGCAAGGCAGGCATAGCGCGCCGCCTTGCCTGTGATGGTTTACAGAAAGGTTGACACAATGGGCATTTTCGATAACGCGCAGGACGTGCTCGGACGCGGCGCTCAGGCGGCGCAGGGCGTGTTGGACAAGGGCGTTTCGGCTGCAAAAGGCGCAGTTTCCGGTGCTGCGGTCGAGCAACAGGCGTTCATGAAGGCGTTCGTGCGCCTGTGCTCCGACGGTTGGGAGCAGGGCTGGCACGAGCGCAACGGCGGAAACCTCACGTATCGTCTGACTGACGAGCAGGTGGCGGCATGCCGTCCGTTTTTCTACGACAACCCCTCTAGCTGGGTTTCCATGGGCGTGCAGGCCGACAACCTGCGCAACGCGTTTTTCGCCACCACCGGCTCGGGGCGCTACATGCGCAACGTGCCGCTTGACCCGGCGCACAACGTGGGCATCGTGGAGATCAACGACGCGGGCGATGCGTGGCGCATCGTGTGGGGCCTGAAAGACGGCGGCGTGCCCACAAGCGAGTTCCCTACGCACTTCATGAACCACAGCGTGCGCGTGGCCGCAACCGACGGCGCCTGCCGCGTCATCTACCACGCACATCCGCAAAACGTCATTGCGCTGACGTTCGTGATGCCGCTTGACGCACGCGCCATCACCCGTGCGCTGTGGAAGGCCATGACCGAGTGCATCGTGGTGTTCCCGAAGGGCGTCGGCGTGGTGCCGTGGATGGTGCCGGGCGGTTCTGACATCGCCCAGGCAACGTGCGAGCTTATGAAAACCTACGATGCCGCTATCTGGGCGCAGCACGGCTTGTTCGTGTCCGGCCCCGACTTCGACACGGCGTTCGGGCTTATGCACACCATCGAGAAGGCCGCTGCGGTGTACTCGCAGGCGCGCCTGCTCAACGGCGGCAGCGATGAGTTCCGCAACACCATCACCGACGACGGCCTGCGCGCCATTGCACGCGACTTCAAGCTTGACATCAACGAAGACTTCTTGGACTAACTGCAAAACAGCTAGCGAAAAGCTAGGGAAAGGCGATTTACCATGGCAATGTCTCAGGAGCGTAAGGGCACCATCGCGGTGTCTTTGACGAACTTCCTGGATTCGGGCTGCATCGTGGCCTCTTCCGTTGCGCTTACCGCATGGGCGGCGGCGTTCGGGTTCGGCTCTATGTGGACCTCAATTCTGGGCGCTATCGGCGCAAACGCGTTCGGCGCTGCGGTAGGTGCGCTTATCGGCGGTTTTCTAACCGACAAATACGGGCGCACCATCATATATAAGTACAACTTGCTTGTGTACGCGCTGGGCGTGGCCATTGCCATGTGCGCTATGAACCTGCCCATGGTTGTGGTGGGCGTTGTGCTGTCGGGTTTGTCGGTAGGCGCCGGCGTTCCGGCGTCGTGGAGCTACATTTCCGAAACGTCCACGTCAACAAAGCGCGCCGCGAATATCGGCATCAGCCAGTTTGCGTGGAGCTGCGGCCCGGCCATCATCTTTTTGCTGTCGCTGGCGCTGTCGTTTGTACTGCCCGGGTTTGCGGCTGACGGCAAAACGCTGCTGCCCGCAGGCACCTATGGCCCGTTTGATGGCTTGCTGTCCACGCGCATCCTGTTCTTGGTGCTGCTGATCGTTGCCCTGGTGGCTTGGAACTTGCAGCGCCAGTTGCAAGAGTCCAAGGACTGGGCGGAAAAGCAAACCGATGCGCAGGAAAAGCACGAGTCGTTCGGCCGCATGATGGCCAACGCGCTGAAAAACCCCGTCAACGTGAAAACCATTGTGTTTTTGGTGGCCGTGTACCTGACGTGGAACCTAGCTGCCGGCACCAACGGCCAGTTCATGCCGTATTTGTACGCAGCAGCCGGCAACATCGACTCAGTGGGGCAAAGCCTGCTTGGCGTGGTGCAGTGGGTGCTGGTTGCCGTCTGCTCGCTGGCCGTGTTCTCCAAGCTGGGCGATAAGGTGCCGCATCGCATCCTGTTCGGCGTCTCCGCGCTGTTGGCGCTTGCCTCGTGGGTGTGCATCGCCATCTTCGGCGCTGCGCTGAACAACGGCACCACCGACTCCATGGGCTGGTGCCTGTGGGCCTACGTCATCCTGTGGGGCGTGTCGGCAGGCTTCTCCGCACAGTGCTTCTACGCGCTGTGGGGCACCGAGCTGTTCCCGACGCAATACCGCGGCGGCGCGCAGGGCATCATGTTCTTCCTGGTGCGCGCAGCGCTGGGCGTCTGGTCGCTGGTGGGCGTCGGCGCCATCATGGGCGACATCACCACCAACCCCGCGGGCTTCTTCCCGGCGGCGCTCATCATGTGCGGCGTGCTGGTTATCTCGCTGGTGGTCGGCGTGGTGTGGTGCCCGAACACGCAGGGCAAGACGCTCGATCAAATCACCGAAGAGCGTTACGGCAAGCTGCAGTAACGCACCTGTGCGCCTGGGCATACCGCTCAGGCGCCCTCTTTTTGGCTCGCAGCCGAAAAGAGGGGAGTTCATGCAAGTGAAAGGGCGAGGCAATGACGATACGGAAAACTGCCGAAGGGCGCACCATAAGCGGCTTTAAGATGAAGCTGTATCCGGGGTTTGCCCAGGAATACGAACGTCGCCACAACGAGCTGTGGCCGGAAATGGCCGATATGCTGCACGAGTACGGCGGGCACAACTACAGCATCTTCATCGACGAGGAAACCAACATCCTGTTCGGCTACATCGAGCTTGACGACCCCGAGCGCTATGCGAAGTCCGCTGAAACGGAAATTTGCAAAAAGTGGTGGGACTTCATGGCCAGCGTCATGGAAACGAACGCGGACAACTCGCCGGTAAGCGTTGATTTGCCCTGCGCGTTCCATCTGGATTAGCGCCCAACTGGTAAAAGGCTGTCGGCGAAGCGGCAGAAGCACCCGCAATCGGGTTGAAAACAAGCGCTCGCAGCCTGCTTGTGTGCAGGTTGTGGGCGCTTTTCATTTGCCCAAGTTTTCCTTGAAGTTGTTCGCTGGCGCCCGTATAATATCCAGTTGCGTCTGGTGACTTATGGATACACCCGGGCGCGTGGATTGACGGAGTCGGTGTGTTCGGCCTCAAACGAACGCACTTGGGCAATCGCCAATTCCACAGCATGTTGGAAGGATCTCCGGTGCATGGTGAGGCATGCGAGCGGAAATCCAGATGGAAAGGTTTGAAATGGGAGTCAAACAGTACAGGCCGACTAGCCCCGGTCGTCGCTTCCAAACGGTTTCGGACAAGGCCGAAATCACCTGCGACAAGCCGGAAAAGTCCCTGCTTGCGCCGCTGAACAAGAAGGCGGGTCGCAACAACCACGGTCACATCACCGTCCGTCATCAGGGCGGCGGCGTGAAGCGTCGTTACCGCATCATCGACTTCAAGCGCAACAAGGACGGCGTGCCTGCAAAGGTCGCTACCATCGAGTACGACCCCAACCGCTCCGCTCGTATCGCTCTGCTGCACTACGTTGACGGCGAGAAGCGCTACATCCTTCACCCGAAGGGCCTGAAGGTAGGCGACATGGTCGTCAGCGGCACCGACGTGGACATCAAGCCCGGCAACGCAATGCCGCTGTCCTGCGTCCCCGTTGGTACGCTCATCCACGCTGTGGAGCTGCAGCCTGGCAAGGGCGCCGCAATCGCCCGTTCCGCCGGCACCAGCATCCAGCTGATGGGCAAGGAAGGCAAGTACGCAATCCTGCGTATGCCGTCCTCCGAAATGCGTCGCGTGCTGCTCACCTGCCGTGCAACCATCGGCGAGGTTGGCAATGCCGAGCATGCCAACATCACCATCGGCAAGGCCGGTCGTAATCGTTGGCGCGGCATCCGCCCGACGGTTCGTGGTACGGTTATGAACCCGGTTGACCACCCCCATGGCGGTGGCGAAGGCAAGAACAAGACTTCTGGCCGTCACCCTGTCAGCCCCTGGGGCGTTCCGACCAAGGGTCATCGTACGCGCAACCCGAAGAAGGCCTCTAGCCGCCTGATCATTCGCCGTCGCAAGAAGTAGCGCTAAGCGTTAAGGAGTAATAGTGAGCAGAAGTTTGAAGAAGGGTCCTTTCGTTGAGCCTCGCCTTCTTGAGCGCATCGAGAAGATGAACGCGGCCGGCGAAAAGAACGTCATCAAGACCTGGTCCCGTGCAAGCACCATCTTCCCCGAAATGGTGGGCCACACCATCGCGGTGCATGACGGTCGCAAGCACGTGCCGGTGTACGTTACCGAGTCCATGGTCGGTCACAAGCTGGGCGAGTTCGCCCCCACGCGTACCTTCAAGGGTCACGCGGCCGACAAGAAGAAGAAATAAGAAGGGGTGAATCATGGAAGCTAAAGCAATCGCACGTACCGTGCGCATGTCGCCCCGCAAGGCACGCATCGTCGTCGACCTGATCCGCGGCAAGTCCGTTCCGGCCGCCCGTGAGATCCTGATGTTCACCAACCGCGCAGCTGCCGAGGTTGTTGAGAAGACGCTGAACTCCGCTGTGGCAAACGCCGAGTACCAGCATCATGTGCGCCCGGAGACGCTCGTCGTGAAGACGGCTTTCGTTGACGAAGGCCCCACGCTCAAGCGCATCCGTCCCCGCGCTAAGGGTTCCGCTTCGCCTATCCGCAAGCGCACCTGCCACATCACCATCATCGTCGCTTCGCGAGAGGAGGCTTAAAGTCTATGGGTCAGAAGGTAAGCCCTACCGGGTTCCGCCTCGGTATCACCGAAGAGTGGCGCAGCCGTTGGTACGCTGACAAGGATTACGCCCAGAACCTGGCAAACGACTTGGCCATTAGGAAGTTTTTGGACAAGCAGCTGGCCCGTGCCGCCGTCTCCAAGGTAGAGATCGAGCGCGCTGGCGACAAGATCAAGGTTATCGTGACCACCGCTCGTCCGGGCGTTGTCATCGGCAAGAAGGGCGCTGAGATTGACGCCCTGCGCAAGAAGCTTGAGAAGGTTGCCAACGGCCCCGTGAACATCGAGGTCGTCGAGGTGAAGCGCCCCGAGCTGGACGCCAACCTCATTGCTCAGTCCGTCGCCGAGCAGCTGGAAGGCCGCGTTGCTTTCCGTCGTGCTATGCGCAAGGCTGTTCAGTCCGCTCGTAAGTCCGGTGCTAAGGGCATCCGCATCCAGTGCGCCGGTCGCTTGGGTGGTGCTGAGATGAGCCGCCGCGAGTGGTACCGCGAAGGTCGCGTGCCGCTGCACACGCTGCGTGCAAAGGTGGACTATGGTTTCTGCACCGCCGCTACGCAGATGGGCTCCATCGGCGTGCAGGTGTGGGTGTACCATGGTGAGGTTCTGCCTGGACAGAAGGCGCCGCAGCCGGCGCTCGAGGGTAACTCCCGCCCGAACCGTGGTCGTCGCAATGATAGGGGGCGCAAGTAATGCTCGTACCTAAGCGTGTTAAGCACCGTAAGGTGCAGCGTGGCTCCATGAAGGGCCGCGCAAAGGGCGGTACTCGCCTGAACCACGGCACCTGGGGCATCCAGGCGCTGGAGGCTCACTGGATCACCAACCGCCAGATCGAAGCCGCTCGTATCGCCATGACCCGCGCTATGAAGCGTGGCGGTAAGGTTTGGATCACCATTTTCCCGGACAAGCCGATCACCAAGAAGCCGGCTGAAACCCGTATGGGTTCCGGTAAGGGCAACCCCGAGGCTTGGGTAGCAGTCGTCAAGCCCGGCCGTATCATGTTCGAGATCGACGGTGTCGATGAGGCCACGGCCAAAGAGGCACTCCGCCTTGCAATCAACAAGTTGCCCATCAAGTGCAAGATTGTGAACAAGGAAACGGAAGGGCAGGAGTAAATGAAAGCAGCAGAGATTCGTGAGCTGTCTGCCGACGATCTGCAGGCCAAACTCAAGGAAGCGCGCGCTGAGCTTTTCAACTTGCGTTTCCAGATGGCAACGAGCCAGCTTGACAACACCGCACGCGTGAAGCAGGTTAAGAAGGACATCGCTCGCATCCAGACCGAGATGCGCGCCCGTGAGCTGAGCGCATAAAAGGAAGGTTTGATAGTATGAGCGAAGAGCGTAATACGCGTAAGGTCCGCCAGGGCATCGTGGTGAGCGCCGCTAACGACAAGACCATCGTCGTGTCCGTTGCTGAGCGCAAACCGCATCCGGTGTACAAGAAGATGATGACGACCACCAAGAAGTTCCACGCACATGACGAGAACAACGAGGCTGGCGTCGGCGACACCGTCACCATCATGGAGACCCGCCCGCTGTCGAAGATGAAGCGTTGGCGCCTGGTGGAGATCAACGAAAAGGCTAAATAGTCTTTTCCTCTTATCCCATCAGTTACCGATTGAAAGATAGGTTGAAGCAATGATTCAGATGCAAACCATGCTCGCGGTCGCCGACAACTCCGGCGCTCGCAAGGTGCAGTGCATCAAGGTCCTGGGCGGCTCGAAGCGCCGTTACGCGGGCCTGGGCGACGTGATCATCTGCAGCGTCAAAGAGGCTATGCCTAACGGTGCTGTGAAGAAGGGTGACGTTGTGCGCTGCGTCGTTGTGCGCGTCAAGAAGGAAGTTCGTCGCGCTGACGGCAGCTACATCAAGTTCGACCAGAACGCCGCTGTTCTGATCGACGCCAACGGTGCGCCGCGTGGCACGCGTATCTTCGGGCCCGTTGCCCGCGAGCTGCGCGAGAAGAAGTACATGAAGATCGTGTCCTTGGCACCTGAGACGCTGTAAAGGGGGTTACCGCAATGAACAGCATGAACATCAAGAAGGGCGACACAGTCCGCGTTCTGTCCGGCAAGGACAAGGGCAAGGAAGGCACGGTTGTCCGCTCCCTCCCCAGCAAGCAGCGTGTGGTCGTTGAGAAGGTCAACGTTGTCAAGAAGGCAATGCGTCCTACCCAGCAGAACCCCCAGGGCGGCATCATGTCCGTCGAGGCTCCTATCCATGTCTCCAACGTCATGGTCATCTGCCCCGAGTGCAAGAAGCCCACGCGCGTGTCTCACCGCAAGAACGACGCTGGCAAGAACGTCCGCGTTTGCAAGAAGTGCGGCAAGGACATCGACAAATAGGTCGTTGAAGGCGGCCCGCCTGCGCGCGGGCCGCATCAAAGATATGACCCCGGCCCATAAGACCAGGGACGCAGGGTCGGAAATCCTGCGTTTAATTCATCGAAAGGAAATCGCATGACTACTCCTCGTCTCAAAGAGAAGTACAAAAACGAGGTTGTGAGCAAGCTCGAGTCCGAGCTGGGCATCACCAACATCAACAACGTTCCGCGTCTTGAGAAGATCGTCGTGAACATGGGCGTTGGCGCTGCCGCTTCCGACCACAAGCTGCTTGATGCTGCCATGAACGACATGCGCATCATCACCGGTCAGCAGCCCTGCATCACGCGCGCCAAGAAGTCCATCGCTGGCTTCCATGTGCGTGAGGGCCAGGCCATCGGCTGCAAGGTCACCCTGCGCGGCGACCGCATGTGGGAGTTCCTGGATCGTCTGCTGGCCACGGCCCTGCCGCGCGTCCGCGACTTCCGCGGTATTTCTCCGACCAGCTTCGACGGCCGCGGCAACTACACGCTGGGCATCACCGAGCAGCTGATCTTCCCCGAGATTGAGTACGACAAGATCGACCGTACCCGTGGTATGGACATCACGTTCGTCACCACTGCCGGTAACAACGAGAACGCTTACGCGCTGCTTTCCGCGCTCGGCTTCCCGTTCAAGGACCGCGACTAACCCTTTTGTAGACCGTAAGGATAACCGGCCAGGTTATCCTGCAGGCAGTTTAAAGCCCGCCTGACTTTGGCGGGCTTGGAAACAAGAAAGAAGGATTTGCATGGCAAAGAAATCGATGATCGCCAAGAGCAAGCGCGAGCCGAAGTTCTCCACGCGCCAGCACAATCGCTGCACGCGTTGCGGACGTCCGCGCGCTTACTACCGCAAGTTCGGCCTGTGCCGCGTGTGCCTGCGCGAGCTGGCCAACAAAGGCGAGCTGCCCGGCGTGACCAAAGCTTCCTGGTAAGCCCTCAAACAAGGTACGTACGGGTGTGCCACGGTTGAGGCGGAGGCGCTAAGGGCGCCTGTCCGAACCGAACCGATCGGCTCATCACGAACCAAAGGAGAAATTCACTATGACCATGACTGACCCTATCGCAGATATGCTTACGCGCGTGCGTAACGCTAACTCTGCCGGCAAGGCTACGGTCTCCATGCCCTCCAGCAAGAAGCTGGTTGAGATCGCCCGCATCATGCAGGAAGAGGGCTATGTGGCTGGCTATGAGGTTGTTGAAGGCGACCCCCGTGCCACCCTCGAGATCACGCTGAAGTACGGCGCGAAAAAGGCCAAGACCATCCGCGGCATTCGCCGCATCTCCAAGCCGGGTCTGCGCATCTACGCCGGCAAGGATGAGCTGCCCCGCGTTCTGGGCGGCTTGGGTACCGCAATCATCTCCACGTCTAACGGCGTGATGACCGACCGCGATGCTCGTAAGAAGGGCATTGGCGGCGAAGTTATCGCGTACATCTGGTAGGAAAGGAAGGGATAGGTTTATGTCTCGTATCGGCAAGCAGCCCGTTACCGTTCCTGCCGGCGTCGACGTGAAGATCGACGGCCACATCGTAACGGTTAAGGGCCCCAAGGGCGAGCTCACGCGCGAGTTCAACCCCATGATGACCATCACCCAAGAGGGCGAAGAGATTATCGTCTCCCGTCCCGATGATTCCCGTGAGGCTAAAAGCCTGCACGGCCTTACCCGCACTCTTATCCACAACATGGTGGAGGGCGTGCACACCGGCTACCAGAAGAAGCTGCAGCTGGTTGGCGTTGGCTATCGTGCCGCGCTGAAGGGCAAGGACCTGGAGATGCAGCTGGGTTATTCTCACCCGGTTCTCATGGAGTGCCCCGAGAACATTACGTTCGAGGTTCCCAGCCAAACTGAAATCGTTGTGAGCGGTATCAGCAAGGAGCAGGTTGGCCAGGTGGCCGCAAACGTCCGCGCATGGCGCAAGCCGGAACCCTACAAGGGCAAGGGTATTCGCTATGAGGGCGAGCATGTGCGCCGCAAGGTTGGCAAGGCTGGCAAGGACTAAGCGCGCAAGCGTAACTGAACGAAGGGATTACCATGAATAAGCTTCAGAAAAAGCAAGCTGCGCTGGCCCGTCGCCATCGTCGCGTGCGCGGTAAGATCTCCGGCACGCCGGAGCGTCCCCGTCTTTGCGTGACGCGCAGCAACAACAATATTTACGTGCAGTTCGTTGACGACGTTGCGGGCAAAACCCTGTGCGGCGTTTCCACCCTCGGCCCTGATTTCAAGGCTACGGGCAAGAACGGCGCAAACGTCGAGGGCGCTACCGCTCTCGGTGAGATCGCAGGCAAGAAGGCTCAGGAATGCGGCATCACGGAAGTTGTGTTCGATCGTGGCGGCAACCTGTACCACGGGCGTGTCAAGGCTTTGGCCGAGGCTGCTCGTGAAGCCGGTCTGAAATTCTAGAAGGGGTTTAGTCTATGGCTCGCAACAAGCAAGAGAACGCCGCAGCTCCTGAGCTCGAAGAGCGCGTCGTTTACATCAATCGCGTGTCCAAGGTCGTCAAGGGTGGTCGCCGCTTCGGTCTGACCGCACTGGTGGTCGTGGGCGACCGCAACGGTCATGTTGGTGTTGGCATGGGCAAGTCCCAGGAAGTGCCGACGGCCATCAAGAAGGGCGTGGAGGACGCAAAGAAGAACATGTTCTCCGTGCCGCTGACCGACGAGAAGACGCTGCCGCATGAGATTATCGGCGAGTATGGCGCAGGCCGCGTTCTGATCAAGCCCGCTGTTCCTGGTACCGGCGTTATCGCCGGCGGTGCTGCTCGTGCCGTCCTGGAACTGGCTGGCGTTGAGAACGTGCTGTCCAAGTCTCTGGGCACCGACAACGTCATGAACGTTGTTAAGGCTACGGCCGAGGGTCTGAAGGAAATGCAGTCTCCCGAGGCTGTGTCCGAGCGTCGCGGCGTTTCCGTCGCTAAGATGTACGGCTGGAAGGAGTAAGGCTGATGTCTGACGCTAAGAAGTCGCTGCGCATCACGCAGGTGAAAAGCTCCATTGGCTACAAGAAAGATCAGCTGGCCACGCTGAAGGCTCTGGGCCTTGGCAAGATCGGCCGTTCCGTGGACCAGGTGGACAACGAGTCCGTCCGCGGCATGATCTTCAAAGTTAAGCACCTCGTGAAGGTGGAGGAGCTGTAAAGCGTCAAGGTTTAACCTTGGCACACTATCCCATGTAGGGTAGAATTCTCGATTGGCGTGTCGGATTCCCGGCGCGCCAATCGGCTGTATTGGAAGTTTGCTGGCGGCGAGCTGCCAGCCCGGGCACTGTGTCCGGTAGCTATCTTCAAGGAGAAGAAAACATGGAACTCAAGGATCTTAAGCCTTCTGCAGGCTCTCGTAAAAACCGCAAGCGCGTTGGCCGCGGCCACGCTGCAGGCCAGGGCAAAACCGCTGGCCGTGGTATGAACGGTCAGAAGTCCCGTTCCGGTGGCGGCAAGGGCGCTGGCTTCGAGGGCGGCCAGACTCCGCTGGCTCGTCGTCTGCCGAAGCTGCCTGGCTTCCGCAACATCAACCGTGTTGAGTACCTGCCGGTGAACGTTTCCCGCCTGGAGGAGAAGTTTGAGGCTGGCGACGTGGTGGACGGCGCAAGCCTGAAGGCCAAGGGCATCATCAAGCACGAGGATGCGCTGGTGAAGGTTCTGGGCAACGGTGATATCACCAAGGCTCTCACGGTTAAGGTTGACAAAGTTTCTGCCTCCGCTCAGGCGAAGATCGAGGCAGCTGGTGGAAAGGTCGAAGAGCCTTGCTAAGCTCTCTTATCGACGCGTTTAAGGTTCCCGAGCTGCGCAAGAAGATTTTGTTTACGCTGGGTATCCTTGCGCTTTATCGTTTCGGCGCCTACGTGCCGGTACCGGGCATCCCGTTCCACGAATTCGCAAACTCGTTCCAGGATTCGGGCGTGTCCATGACCATGCTTGACCTGTTCACCGGTGGTGCTCTTTCGAACTTCTCGGTGTTCTCGCTGGGCATCATGCCCTACATCACTGCATCCATTATTATGCAGCTGATGCAGGGCGTTATCCCTGCAGTTGGGCGTTGGGCTAAGGAAGGCGAAACCGGTCGCCGTCGTATCACCCAGGTTACGCGTTACCTTACGTTGGGTTTGGGTCTGATCAACGCTATCGGTTATCTGCTGCTGTTCAAGTCCCCGCAGTACGGCGTGGTGTTCACCGATCAGGTACCCGAGATTGTCACGGACGTCTTGATCGTGTTCACGCTGGTTGCAGGCACGGCGTTCATCATGTGGATGGGCGAGCTTATCACGCAGCGCGGCGTTGGCAACGGCATGTCGCTCATCATCTTTGTGAGCATCGTAAGCCGTGTGCCGTCGGCCATTTTCTCTTCCGTGAACCTGACCACCGACACGGGCATGGGTATTGCCATCACGGTTCTTATTCTCGCCGTTGTGCTGGTGTGCATCCCGGCAATCATCTTCGTTGAGCGTGCTCAGCGTCGTATTCCGGTGAACTACGCCAAGCGCGTGCAGGGTCGTAAGATGATGGGCGGACAGTCCACCTACATTCCCTTGAAGGTGAATGCGGCGGGCGTTATCCCGATCATCTTCGCAAGCTGCCTGATTTACTTCCCGGCCCAGCTTGCGGCTTTGTTCAACGTGGGTTGGCTGACGGCGTTTGCCGACGCCATCTCTACGGGCTGGGTTAACTGGATTTTGACCATTGTCCTTATCGTGTTCTTCGCGTATTTCTACACTTCCATGGTGTTCAATCCTGAGGAAACGGCGGACAACCTGCGCAAGCAGGGCGGCTTTATTCCGGGCGTGCGTCCGGGTTCGGCCACGGTTACGTACATTAAAAACGTGCTGCATCGCGTTACGCTGCCGGGTGGTATTTTCATTGCGGTTATCGCAGTGGTGCCTTCCATCATTTTCTTCTTCACCGGCAACCAGCTGATTCAGGCGTTCGGTGGTACGTCCATCCTCATCATGATTGGCGTTGCGCTCGATACCATGAGCAAGGTGGAAAGCCAGTTGAAGATGCACAACTACGAAGGTTTCTTTAAGTAGTTTGGTTCCGCCGTTCTAACGAACGGCGGAGTTGGTCGACGCTGCGGCGGGCTCTAGCCGCCGGCCTTTGCGTGAACCCGAAGACTTGCGTACCGCAGTACGTGGCGTCTTCGTGTTTCCACGAATTCCGGGCACTAGAGCGCGCCTTGCTGACTTTTGCGCTACCTGGGATTATCTTGTTGTGCTTTCACCGAAGGGAGGGCTTTTTAGCCCTCCCTTTTTGCTATAGTAAATGGGCATTATTTGCATCTCTCGAAAGGAATGCTGAGATATGAACATCGTGTTGCTGGGCGCTCCGGGCGCCGGTAAGGGCACGCAAGCTGCAAAACTGGTTGAGGATTGCGGTTTGTGCCATATTTCTACGGGCGACATTCTGCGTGCGGCTGTTAAGAACCAAACTCCGCTTGGTGTGAAGGCTAAAGGCTTCATGGATGCCGGCGAGCTGGTTCCCGACGATTTGATCATCGACCTCATGAAGGAACGCATTCAGCAGCCCGACACCGAGAAGGGCGTTATCCTGGACGGTTTCCCGCGTACCACCACGCAGGCTGTTGCGCTTGACACCATGCTGGCCGAGCTTGAGCGTCCGCTGAACGCAGCGCTGCTTATTGACGTTGACTTCGAGGTTATCGTCAAGCGTCTGACCTCCCGCCGTATGTGCAAGGAGTGCGGCCATATTGGCACCGTAGCTGATCAGAAGTGCCCCGCATGCGGTGGCGAGATGTATCAGCGCGATGATGACAACGAGGCTACCGTGCGCAACCGTCTTGACGTGTACGAGAAGTCCACGGCTCCGCTGATCGATTACTATCGCGGTTGCAACCTGCTGGTTACCATCGACGGCGACCGCGATGTTGACGTTGTGTACGCCGACGTGAAGCAGGCTTTGAAGCTGTAAACGCAGCGCATCGTGCATATTGCTTGATAAAGGCAGGGGTAGCAGTACCCCTGCCTTTCTTTATCCCTTATAATTTGACAACATATGCCTACGATGCGTCAGAACATATCCTATTGGCACAAGCGCCTTATGCTCAAGTACGGCGTAACGATGAAACACGTGCTGAAAAGTGCCGCGGTGCTGGTGCTTGTTGCCGTGTTGCTTGAGACGTTCGTGTTCAATATCAACTATTTCCGCACGGCGGGTTATCACACCACAAATCTTGATAACCGCCTTGAGCTTACGAAAACCACCGACAATCAATATCGTGTAACTGAAGTGAACCACGTGATTGAATTCAAGGACTTGAATTCCGAGGTTCATAACCTGTGGCTGAATTTCGACTACCGACAACCTGCTCAGCAGCTGAAGGTGAAAATCCAGTTCACTGACGAGGCTCATAGCACGTATTTTGACTCCACGGAATACACCGTGGGCGTGCCCGATGTTGATGTAAACACGTTGTGCGATCAAAGCGAGTTCATCAATCTGAACACCACTGGCTTGGTTACCAACTTGAAGATAACCATTACTGGCGAGGACATCAGCTACCCGGTTTTGCTTTCCGATGTTTCCATCAACGCGCGCGAGCCGTTTATCTTCAACCAAACGCGCTTTTTGCTAACGCTAGGCTTGCTTGCGCTGGCGTATGTGTTGCGACCGAAATCTGCCGTGTATCGCATTGACATGGTACGCAACCCGCGGAAATCGAAAGCCGCAATCATAACGGCCGTTGCGCTTGAGGTGGTGCTGCTTAGCTCGTACTTGTTCATGGGCTCGAATTTGGTGGGTGTTGCCACCAGCACGTATAACTCGGGTTCGTGGGATGGCACCAGCATTGCTAACTCGTTTAAGGTGGGCGGCGAAAACGCGCAGCAATATGCCGAGCTTGTAAAAGCCATGGCACATGGCCAGTTGTACCTAGACGAAACGCCCCCGCAGTGGCTGCAAGACATGGATGACCCCTACGACAAGGGCGCACGCGACGAGCTGCAGAAGGAAACGGGGGAGGAATACCTCTTCGACGTTGCCTACCACGACGGACACTACTATGTGTACTTTGGCGTGGTACCCGTGCTCATTTTCTACCTGCCGTTTTACTTGCTTACGGGTGCGAATTTCCCCACCGCCATTGGCGTGCTCATTGCCATCATTATGTTCGTGCTTGGCTGTTCGGCGCTGCTTGACCGATTTGCCCGATACCATTTCAAGCGGGTGAGCTTAGGGCTGTACTTGCTGCTGCAGATTCCGCTGGTAATGTGTTGCGGCATTTTGTACCTGCTGAAATTCCCTACGTTCTATTCGCTGCCTATTTCGCTAGGATTGGCGTTTTCGGTATGGGGTTTGTACCTGTGGATGCGCGGGCGCGCATCAGCGCGGCCTTGCGGATGGTATATCGGCGGCAGTTTGTGCATGGCGCTGGTTGTTGGGTGCCGCCCGCAGCTGATAGTGTTGTCGCTGGTGGCGTTCCCGCTGTTCTGGCGCAGCTACATTACCAAGCGCAAAATCCTCACGCGCAAAGGCGCCGTTGAGTTTATGTGCCTGATTGCGCCCTATGTTGTGGTTGCTGCGGGCCTGATGCTGTACAACCATGCACGTTTCGGCAGCTTCACCGACTTTGGCGCCAACTACAACCTTACGGTTAACGACATGACTAAGCGCGGCTGGAACATCGGCCGCTTGGCGCCGGCGTTGTTCGCGTACTTCCTGCAGCCGCCTAGCGTTACAGGTGTGTTCCCGTTCTTGCAAGCTGCTCCGTTTGAAACCACGTACTTGGGGCAAACCATCAAGGAAGTTACGTTCGGCGGCATTTTGGCGTGCTTGCCGGTGCTGTGGATCCTTCCGTTTTCCAAGAGCATTTTGCAGATGCGCATACGGCAACGCTCCACGCGCACCATCGCGGGCGTGATCATCGCGCTTTTGTTTGGCGGTGTGGTGGTTGCGCTGATGGACGCCGAGATGGCGGGCATTCTGCAACGCTACTACGCGGACTTCAGCTTCATGTTCCTGGCGGCGGTGGTGTTGCTTGCGTTCATTGTGAACGAGAACGTGCGGCCGGGCTCAACCACGCAGCGCTTGCTTATGAAGGTGCTGCTGGTGCTGGTAGCAGTATCGGTGCTGTACAGCGCGCTGGTGTGCTTTATCCCGGAAACCGGATGGTTCTCGGATATTTACCCGTGGTCGTATCAAGACATTATTGAAACGGTGTTGTTCTGGACGTAAGCGCCCTGCGGGACGTGCGCGTGGTAACGTTAACCTGTTCGCTTTGATGAAGTGCATCGGGCGTATATACATTTGAGAAAGGGAAGTCATGCAACTGTTCATCGAGGAAACCTACGAGGATATGAGCCGCCGTGCGGCCGATCTGATTGCCGCGCAACTGGTGGTGGACCCCACGTCCACGCTGGGTCTGGCCACGGGCTCTACGCCTATTGGGCTGTACGCCGACTTGGTTGAAGACTTCCAAAACGACCGCATCAGCTTTGAGCAGGCAACCACGTTCAACCTGGACGAGTATCGCGGGCTTTCCCCCGAGCACGAGCAGAGTTATCGCTACTTCATGCAGAAAAACCTGTTCGACCACGTGGACATCGACCCCGAGGCCACCAGCGTGCCCGATGGCGCAAACCCCGACGCCGAGGCTGCGTGCGAAAGCTACGAGCAGGCCATCAGCGAAGCGGGCGGCATCGACCTGCAGCTTTTGGGCCTGGGCCACAACGGCCACATTGGCTTCAACGAGCCGTGCGACGAGTTCCCCGTGCGCACGCATCTGGTGCAGCTGACGGAGAGCACCATCAACGCGAACAGCCGCCTGTTCAATTCCGCCGACGAGGTGCCGCGTGAGGCTTACACCATGGGCATCGGCACCATCATGAAGGCGCGCGCCATTTTGGTTGTTGCCAGCGGCACGGACAAGGCGCAGATCGTGCGCGACGCGTTCTTTGGCCCGGTTACCCCGCAGGTGCCGGCATCTGTTCTGCAGCTGCACCCCAACGTAACCGTGGTGGTAGACGCAGAGGCCGGCTCGCTGCTGTAGAGGCGCGCAAGAAACGTTACGTGAAATACCAAGGGCTTTCCGCTGGCTGCGGAAAGCCCTTTTGCTTGAAAGGAGTGTGCGCAATGAGGATTGCGAACGGTATGGTGTTTGATGGTCAGTGCTTCCGCGAACGCGACGTGGTGGTGGAAGAGGCGCGGTTTGCTCGTGTTGAGCCGGCCAGCGATGGTAAAGCGCTTGGTGCGCAAGACGTTGATGCAGGCGGCTGCTATGTGATCCCGGGCCTGATTGACGTGCACTTCCATGGTGCGATGGGGCATGATTTTTGCGACGCCTCGCAAGAGGGGATTGCGGCGATTGCCCGCTACGAGGCCTCGCGCGGCGTGACGTCCATCTGCCCGACTACTATGACACTTCCCGAAGAGCGCCTTGTGCCCATTATGGCGTCGGTGGCGCAGCACGAGGGTGCAACCGACGAAGCAGCCATTGTGGGCATCAACATGGAAGGTCCCTATATAGCCCCGGACAAGGTGGGCGCGCAAAACCCTGCGTACGTGCGCAGCGCTTCTGCAGATGAGTTTGTGCGGCTGCAGCAAGCGGCAGGCGGGCTTATCAAGCTGGTTGACGTGGCGCCTGAGCAGCCGGGCAACCTTGACTTCATCCACGACGTTTCCCACGACGTGCGCGTGTCCATTGCGCACACGTGCACGGATTACGATACGGCGTGCGCGGCGTTCGATGCGGGCGCGCGCCATATGACGCACCTGTACAACGCCATGCCCAGCCTGCATCACCGCAACCCTGGCCCCATTGCCGCCGGTGCCGAGCGCAACGACGTGACGGCTGAGATTATCGCCGACGGCGTGCACATCCACCCGGCCATGGTGCGCCTGGCGTTCACGCTGTTTGGCGATGACCGCATGATTTTGATCAGCGACAGCCTGCGTGCATGTGGCTTGGGCGATGGCGAATACGAGCTGGGCGGCCAGCAGTTCTTCGTGCACGGCAACCGCGCCACCATTGCCAACGGCAGCTTGGCCGGCAGCGTGTCCGACGTGATGGCGTGCTTGCGCACCGCGGTGCTTACCATGGGCATCCCGCTGACAAGCGCCGTAAAGGCCGCCAGCGTGAACCCGGCTCGTGCGCTCGGGCTGGCAAGCGAGCGCGGCGCGATTGCGCCGGGCTATGTGGCCGACGCCGTGGTGCTCGACCGCGAACTGAACATCAAGCACGTGGTTCTGCGCGGAAAGAAAATTCCTACGGCTTAAGTGGCGCGGCCTGATTGAGGAGAGCGTGGCGAAATGGGTTTGCGTGAACACAGGGACGGAGGTGGCGTTCACGATTGCCGCTCCATTTCCCAAAAGGCCGCCGTGAACACCACCTCCGTCCCTGTGTTCACGGTTGCCCTCTGCGCGCGCTTGCGGGCCTTTCGTGCGCCGTTCGCACGATATTTCGTGCCGTGCGGCGGGTTCCGTCCTTTGTTTGTGAAGGGCGCCCGCTTACGTTGACGAACCGTTACCTGGGATACTATCCTCATAACGTTTGCTCATTTATTCAGAAAGAGGCAAGGTACTTATCATGACCGATTCTCCGTTCCACGGCGTAATCCCCCCGGTGGTCATTCCGCTGACCGAAAAGAAGCAGCTTGACCTGGAGGCGTTCGAGCGCTCCATCAACCGTATGATCGACGCCGGCGTTGACGGCCTGTTCTTCCTGGGCTCCTCGGGCGAGGTGGCTTTCCTGACCGACGCTCAGCGTTATCACGTGCTGCAGGAGGCTGTGGCTATCGTGAACCATCGCGTGCCCGTGCTGGCCGGCATCATCGATATGGAAACCCTGCGCGTGGTCGACCAGGCCAAACGTGCCAAGGGTTACGGCGTGGACGCGCTGGTTGCCACCGCTCCGTTCTACGCTCTGGGCGGCCCGAAGGAGACAGAGCGTCACTTCCGCGCTATCCGCGAGCATACCGACCTGCCGCTGTTCGCCTACGACCTGCCGGTGTGCGTGCACACCAAGCTTGATCCCACCATGCTGGTGCGCTTGGGCAAAGACGGCGTGCTGCAGGGCGTGAAGGACTCCTCTGGCGACGACGTGAGCTTCCGTTGGCTGGTGCTGGAGAACGAGGACGCAGGCCATCCGCTGCAGCTGCTCACCGGCCATGAGGTGTGCGTTGACGGCGCGTACCTGGCTGGCGCTGACGGCAGCGTTCCGGGCCTGGCAAACCTTGACCCGTACAGCTACGTGGAGCAGTGGAAGGCCGCTCAGGCTGGCGACTGGGACCGCGTGAAGGAGCTGCAGGATCACCTGGCGCGCCTGATGTTCCTTACCCGCGTGGTGAAGGCAACGGTCGGCTTCGGTGCCGGCGTCGGCGCGTTCAAAACCGCGCTGTGGCAGATGGGCGTGTTCAACACGAACCAGATGCGCGAGCCTGTTCAGGCGCTTGAGGGCGAAGACGTGGCAGCTATCGTTGAGGTTATCAAGAAGGCTGGCCTCATGGACGCTGACGCTCCTATCCGCAAGTAACGAAAACCTTGCAAGATTGTGGCCGGTGTATGCGCAAAGCGTGCACCGGCCTTTTTTGTTTGCGAAAGTTAAGATTGGCTGGTGTTCACGTCTGCGGTAACATGGTTCCATATAGGTTTAAGAGAAGGGATGGGGTGCATGGAGTATCCCGCTATTGTTGCGGCGCTTGATATCGGCGGTACGAAGATTGCTGGCGCGCTGCTGCGTTATGCGCAAGCCGACAAGGCGCCTGAAGTGGTGTTCGAGCGCCAGGTTCCCACTGAGGCTAAGCGCGGCGGTGGGCCGGTGCTGGTTTCTGTGTGCGATATGGCGAACTCGCTTCTAGGCGAGGCGCGCGCCCGGCGCGAAGAGGTGCTCGGCATTGGCGTGAGCACTGCAGGCCGCGTGGACGCTGTGACGGGCGGCATTGCGTATGCGAACGAGATTATGCCCGGTTGGTCCGGTCAACCGGTGCGCGAGCGTCTGGAAGAGTCGTGTGGGCTTTCCGTTTCGGTGCTTAACGACGTGCAGGCGCACGGCTTGGGCGAGGCGCGTTGGGGCGCTGCGCGCGGCACGGAAACGTGCATGATGATTGCCGCGGGCACGGGCATCGGCGGTGCGGTTATCGCGCATGGCAAGCTGGTGCGCGGGTACCACGGCTTTGCGGGCGAAATCGGGCACATCGCGTCCAACCAGGCCGTTGGCATCCCATGCGTGTGCGGTGGCAGCGGGCACTTGGAGCTGGTTGCGGCTGGCAGCGGTATTGAGGCGCGCTATGAAGAACGCACGGGCCAGCATGTAAGCGGTGCCGAGATTTCCCGTCGCGCGGCGGCGGGCGAGGCCGATGCACACAAGGTGATCATGACGGCCGGCATTGCGCTGGGTGAGGCCATTGCGGGCATCACGAACCTGCTGGATCCCGATATGGTGGTTATCGGCGGATCGGTGGCAAAAGCTGGTACGAAGTGGCGTGCGGCGGTACAGGAAGGCTTCGAGCGCCAGATTCCCTTAGCGCAGCGCGGGCTTCCCATTATGCCCGCTGAGCTGGGCGAGCACGCACCGCTGGTAGGCGCTGCCGAGGACCTGCTGGATTCGCTAGGTATTGAACGCTAGAAACTGGGACAGCGCACCGGGTGCGTTGTCCCAGTTCGGTTGATGGAAGGATAGGGAAGATGGATCCTATTATCGAGCAATTGCGTGGCAAGGTTATTGCAAGCTGCCAGGCGTACATGGGCGAGCCGCTGCGTCACCCTGAAACCATGGCGCAGATGGCGCGCGCCTGCGAGCTGGGTGGTGCGGGCGGCATTCGTTGCCAGGGGTTGTCCGACATTGCGGCCATCAAGGGCCGTACGGAAGTGCCGGTGATCGGCATTTGGAAAGAAGGGCATGAAGGCGTGTACATCACGCCGACGCTGCGCCATGCGCGCGCATGCGTGATGGCGGGTGCCGATATTGTGGCCGTTGACGCTACCGACCGCCCGCGCCCTGACGGCAAAACGCTTGAGGACACGGTGTTGCCCCTGAAGGAAGAAGGCGTGCTGGTGATGGCCGACTGCGCCACCATCGAGGACATTCGCCACGCGTTTGCCATTGGCTGCGACATTGCTTCCACCACGCTTTCGCACCCCGGTGCCGCTATTGACTGCGGCATGGCCGATGGTCCGGACGTGGCGCTGGTGCGCCAGGCGGTTGAGGAATTCCCCGACAAGCCGGTTATCTGCGAAGGCCGCGTGCACACGCCGGCCGACGCGAAGGCGGCTATGGACGCCGGTGCGTGGGCTGTGGTGGTTGGCACTGCCATTACGCATCCCACCAGCATCACCAGCTGGTTTGTGGAGGCTGCTAGTAAGTAGCGGCTTTAGACGCTTCCCGCCGGAACCTCTGCCTGGTACCCCAGTCGCTCAGACAGTCCTGCTCGCATAAAAGCCCCAGGGGGCTTTTGGCTCGTGCGGAACTCGCTTTGTGGGGCACCAGGCAGAGGTTCCTTTGTTTATCCGATTGAAAGCCTTCAAATACAAATCGACCCCGCAGCTTAGGTGTGGCTGCGGGGTCGATTGCGTTACCTACTCTTTATGAGAGGGGCTACTTGCCCAAGTCGGGGTGGAGCAGGGACGGGGCGGCGCCGAGGAGCAGGCGGGTGTAGTCGTCCTTGGGGTGGTTGAACACCTCGGCGGCGGTGCCTTGCTCAACAGCTTGGCCGGCATTCATGACGATGATGCGGTCCGAGATGTAGCGCACGGTTTGAATGTCGTGGCTGATGAACACCATGGACAGGCCCAGTTCCTTCTTCAGGTCCATAAGCAGGTTGAGGATTTGGGCGCGCACCGACACGTCCAGTGCGGACGTGGGCTCGTCGGCGATGATGGCGTCGGGCTTGAGTGCCAAGGCGCGGGCGATAGCCACGCGCTGACGCTGGCCGCCGGACATCTGACCGGGCAGCGCGTCAAGCACGCTTTCGGGCAGGCCTACCATTTCGATAAGGTCGTGCACGCGACGCTCGCGGCTTGCCTTGTCGCCCACCTTGTGGACGATCATGGGGTCGGCCAGCTGGTCGCGCACCGTCATGCGGGCGTTCAGGGCCGTTGCCGGGTCCTGGAACACCACCGAGATAACGCGGCCGATGGTTTTGCGCATATCGGCCGTGCGCTTCGTGACGTCCTGGCCCTTGAAGTACACCTTGCCCGAAGTGGGGGACTGCAGGCCGCACATCACGTTTGCGGTGGTGGACTTGCCGCAGCCCGACTCGCCTACGATGCCGATGGTTTCACCGGGCATCAGCTTCAGCGTAAGGCCGCGCACAGCCTGCACCTTGTTCGGGTGGAAGATAGAGCCGGTGCGCGTTTTGAACGTCACGCGGATGTCGTCCAAGAAGATGATGGGGGTTTGCTCGTCGGCCTTGGTGGCCGCGTTGTTCACAGCTTCGTTCATGCCGACTCACCTCCTTCGATATACGGCTTGATGCCTATGCGCTTCAGCTCGCTGTCAGGCAGCTCGGCATAGTAGTGGTCCGTGCCCTTGACGCGCTTGAGCATCGGACGAATCGGCGAAACCTTGTCCGGATGGCTGGAGCGCGGCGTGAAGCGGTCGCCCTCGGGGAAGTCCTTCGGGGACGGCACGGAACCGGGAACCTGATGCAAACGACCGGTGCCGGCTTCGATGGAAAGCACAGAGCCAAGCAGGCCGCGCGTGTACTCGTGGATGGGGCTGCACAGGATGTCCTTGACCGGGCCCTGCTCGACCACCTGGCCGGCGTACATGACGGTGATGGAGTTGGCCACCTCGGCCACCAGCGCCAGGTCATGGCTCACGAACACCATGGCGAAGCCCAGTTCCTTCTGCAGGCGGTTGAGCAGGTCGACTACCTGCTTTTGCACCGTCACGTCAAGAGCGGTGGTGGGCTCGTCGGCGATGACCAGTTTCGGGTCGCGCGTCAGGGCCATAGCGATAAGCACGCGCTGGCGCTGGCCACCGGAAAGCTCGTGGGGGTAGGAGTCCAGCGTGCGCTTCGGGTCCAGGCCTACCAGCTCAAGCAGCTCCTCGGCGCTGCGGGTGCCGCCGCGCTTGGTGAGCTGCTTCATCTGAGCCTTGATGAGCATGGAGGGGTTCAGCGACGACAGGGCGTCCTGGTAGATCATGGCGATTTCGCGGCCGCGCAGGGCGTTCATCTGCTTTTGGTTCAGCTCAAGCAGGTTCTGGCCGTTGTACATGATCTGGCCGGAAATCTGCGCCTTCGGGTCAAGCAGGCCCATGATGGTAAGGCTGGTGATGGACTTGCCGCAGCCGGATTCGCCTACGAGGCCCATGGTCTGGCGCGGACGAACCACGAAGCTGACGTGGTCGACCACGTTCACGTCGCCGTGGCGCGGGAACTTGATGCACAGGTCCTTCACTTCCAGGATGGGCGGCACGTCGGTGTGCGCCGGGAAGCGGTCGGTGCGCTTTTCCTCAACCTCGCGTAGGGCGGCCAGACGGCGATCAAGCTCGGCAGCCTGGGCCTTGTAGGCCAGCGTGGGGTCGGCAACCAGGCGGTCAGCCTCGCGCTCGCCGTTGAGGTCGGAGTCGCTCGGGGCCACGGGGGCCTTCGGCGCGGCGGCCATGGCATCGGTGATGCCCTCGGACAGGATGTTCAGGCACAGAACCGTGATCATAATTGCCAGGCCGGGGAACAGCGCCTGCCACCAACGGCCGGACAGCACGCCGTTGCGGGCGTCTGCCAGGATGTTGCCCCACGTAGGCGTGGGCTCGGGGATGCCGGCGCTGATGAAGGACAGGGACGCCTCGAACACGATGGCGTCTGCCACCAACACGATGGTGAACACCATGACCGGAGCCAGGCAGTTGCGCACCACGTGCTTCATAAGGATCCACGGGGCGCGAGCGCCGGACACGATAACGGCGCGCACGTAGTCCTGGCCGTATTCGGACACGATGTTGGCGCGCACGATACGGGCTAGCTGCGGGATGTACAAAAAGCCGATGGCGAAGATCAGCGACGGGATGGACGCGCCGAAGGACAGCACGAACGTAGCGGCCAGCGCGATGCCCGGGAACGACATGATGATGTCGCAGATGCGCATGATGACCTCAGAGACCCACTTGCGCGAAACTGCGGCGATGGCGCCCACGATAGAGCCGGCCACCAGGGCGAACGCGGTTGCACCCAAGCCGATGACCAGCGAGTAGCGCGCACCGTACATCATGCGGGACAGCACGTCGCGGCCCTTGTCGTCGGTGCCGAACAGGAACTGCGAATCCGGTGCCATGCGGGCGGTGAAGATCTCGTAGGGGTTGTGCGGTGCGATGACGTTAGCCAGCACGGCGATCATAGCCACCAAAACGAGCACGACCAAGGAGATGCGGGAGCCAACGGTCATGGCTTTCAGGTGCCTGAAGCGCACCTTACCGGCGTTGTCCTCCATCTTCTTAGTAAGGTTTCCACGAAGTTGAACCATGCTACACCGTCCTGATTCGAGGGTCGATCAGGATATAAAGCATATCCACGATGATGTTGATGATAATAAAGGTGAAGGCAACCACCAACACAACGCCCTGCACCAGCATGACGTAGTTGGACTGGATGCCGGACATGATGGCCGCGCCCATGCCGGGGAGGTTGAAGATAACCTCGATAACCACAGCGCCGCCGATAAGGTAGCCGATGCGCAGGCCAAGCACGGTAACCGGCGTGATAAGGGCGTTGCGCAGCACGTTGCGCGCCACAACAACACTCTTCGGGATGCCGGCGCCAATGGCGGTGCGCACGTAGTCCTTGTCAAGTTCTTCCACCATGGACGTGCGGATAACGCGCGTCATCTGGCCCGTAACCGGGATAGCCAAGGCTACGGCCGGCATTGCCATACGGGCGATCCATCCGCCCGGGTCGCTGGCAAAGCTGGGCAGCTGGCCGGAAGCCGGCAGCCAGTGCAGCATGGATGAGAACAGCAAAATCATCAGCACTGCAAGCCAGAACGACGGGGTGGCAATGCATGCGATGGAAAACACGCGTATAACTTGGTCGGGCCATCGGTCGCGATACAACGCCGATACCACGCCGAGGATAGTGGAGAAGATCACCGCTATGATCAGGCCCATAAACGTTAACTGCAACGTGACGGGCAATGCCGAGCCGATGCGGTCGGCCACCGACATATTGCTTGCTCCATAGGTGCCCATGTCACCCTGGAACAACCCCACCATGTAATTTCCGTACTGCACAAGCACGGGGTCGTTCAGCCCATGCTCCTCGCGGTACTGGTCCGCCTGTTCCGCCGTGGCGTTTTCGCCCAAAACCTGGTATGCCTGGTCGATGGGGGAAAGCGCCATGATGAGGAACACGAGGATGGTGACACCGAACAACATGATAGGCAGCGCGATAAGACGCCGTCCGATCAATCGCAGAAGGTTGCTCACCAGACCCTCCTTTCGCTCTTTTGACTCTCGTCCTTTACTTACCAGCTGCTCGCACGCTGACCGACCGCGTTTCTTAGCGGCCAGCGTGCAAACAGCCAACAGTGCATTTTATCGGAGTTTTACACTCTTATATAGGTAAAAGGCGCAATCCCCTCGTTAGGTACGTATAGTTTTACCTTGGTATACCGTTCATGACAAAAAAGAAGCCGTTCCCCGTGGGGAACGGCTTACTTCGTTAAGAAATTGTGGCTGGAACAGCCGCTTGCCGAAAGGATTTACGCCTTAGCGGAAGCGCCCAGGAACACCAGACCGGTGGTTGCGATGGGCTCGAAACCGGTGATGGTGCCGGCCTGGTAGCCCGTGGCCAGCTCGCGATGGAACAGCGGGTACAGCGGAGCTTCTTCGGCGATGATGTCGAAGCACTGGTTCCACAGCTCCTGCTGCTTGGAGGATTCGGCCTGACGAGCCTGCTGCATGAGGTCGGCCAGCTCTGCCCACTTGCCGTCGCCGGCCTTCTGCCAGCAGGAGCGGCCCTTGGTCCACACGTTGTCGCCGTACCACCAGGACATGAGCAGGTCGGGGTCGTTGCCGAAGCAGGTGGGGTCGCCCGGGGTGAGCATAACGTCGTAGGGCAGCTCGGAGTCGGACGGAGCAAGCTTTGCCCAGTCGATTTTCGTCTCGTTGATGGTGACGTTCAGACCCACGGCGTCCAGGTCGTTTTTGATCTGAGCGGCCAGGTCCTTGACCCAGTTGTTGTTCACCATCAGCTCTAAGCTGGTGCCCTCGGCGCCGGCTTCCTTGATGAGGCTGGCGGCCTTGTCCTTGTCGTAGGTGTACACCGTGGAGGCCTGGTGATAGTTCTTGTGGTCCTTCGGCAGGAAGGAGGTAACCTTGGCGGCATGGCCGTTCAGGGCGTTGGAGATCAGCTTGTCAACGTCGATGGCGTAGAAGAATGCCTGACGCACGCGCTTGTCGTTGAAGGGGGCCTTCTGCGTGTTGAACATGAGGAATGCCTGGTTGAAGCCCTGGATGTACTCAACGGTGGCGCCGGCTGCGGTGAGCTGGTCGGCGTTGGCATCGGGCACGTTTTCCATGACCTGCACCGAGCCCTCCTGCAGGGCCGTGGTGCGGGAGGTGTTGTCAAGCAGCACATCCCAGTGCATGGAGTCGGCCGTGGCCTTGTACTCGCCGTTGTAGTACTCGTTGGGCAGAAACTCGATGGCGCCCTGGTCGTCGCCGTTGATCTTGCTGTACTTCCACGGGCCCGAGCCGATAGGAGCGGTCTTCAGGTCGTCGGTGGAAAGGGACTTCGGGAAGATCTTCACCACGGACAGGCGGCCCTCAAGCAGGCTGTCGAAGGGGTACTTCAGCGTGATGGTGACGGTCTTGTCGTCCTTCTTGGCAACGGAGTCGATGAACTCCAAAAACGCACCGTAGGTGGCGTCGGCCATGTTCAGCTCGAAAGCGTTCACCACGTCGTCTGCGGTGACGTCGGTGCCGTCGGAGAACTTGGCGCCGTCACGCAGGGCAACGGTGTACTCGGTGTCGGAGACCTTCGTGGGCTTGGCAGCTGCCAGCGCGTTGTAGGTCTTGTAGGTGTGCAGGTCCAGGTCGTACAGGCCCTCGAACACGTGCCACGTGGCGGCCAACATCAACGCAGAGCTGTTGCCAACAGGGTTGACGTTCGTGGAGCTGTAGGCGCAAGCACCGGTGAGCGTGCCGCCCTGGGCGGCGGTGCCGGTGTCTGCCTTCTTCGTGTCAGAAGAAGAGGAGCTGCTTGAGCCGCAGCCGCTCAGAGCCAGGCCGGCCGTTGCGGCGGCAACGGCGCTGCCCGCCAGGAAAGTGCGGCGCGACAGAGAATTCTGCTGTTCCATGGGATTCCCTCCGTTCAGTAGTCGGGGCGGTTTTGCCCCGAGCTTGGCATGCGCCCAAGCGCACATGCACAACAGCAAACGAGGCCTATTATCCATGATTAGCCATGGAAAATAAAGCGCAGGTAAAGGTTTAACCGGTGCGTTACAAGGAAACTTGTTATGTGTGCCCACCTGGGATTATGTTCTGGCGCGGTAAGCGGTTGCATTCAAAGGGCGAACGGTAGGCGCAAGCGGTGGGCGGCAGGTGCACATGCACGGCGCACCGCTTGCCGAAGCAGGCAAACCGCGGGCACATCTTCGCTGCATTGGGGGTTTTACGGCTTGGAAACACTGGTAATATGCACCACTGTACGGCCAGACGATGCTTCCGATCCGCGCTAGTTAGCGGGCAAGCTTAGGAGAAGAAATGACGAGAGAATTCAAGTCAATGGACGGCAATACCGCCGCGGCGCATGTGTCGTATGCGTTCACGGAAGTTGCCGGCATTTACCCCATCACGCCCTCAAGCCCCATGGCCGACCTGGTCGACCAGTGGTCGGCCGCCGGTAGGAAGAACATCTTCGGCACGAAGGTGAAGGTGTGCGAGATGCAGTCCGAGGGCGGCGCGGCAGGTGCCGTGCACGGTTCTTTGGCCGCTGGTGCCCTGACCACTACGTACACGGCTTCCCAGGGCCTGCTTTTGATGATTCCCAATATGTATAAGATTGCCGCCGAGCAGCTGCCGAGCGTGTTCCACGTGTCCGCTCGTACCGTGTCCACGCACGCGCTGAACATCTTCGGCGATCACTCCGACGTTATGGCTTGCCGCCAAACCGGTTTTGCCATGCTGGCCGAAGGCAACGTGCAGGAAGTTATGGACCTGTCCGCTGTGGCGCACCTTGCCGCCATCAAAGGCCGCGTGCCGTTCTTGAACTTCTTCGACGGCTTCCGCACGTCTCACGAGGTGCAGAAGGTGGCCGTGTGGGATTACGCCGACTTGGCCGACATGTGCGACTTCGAGGCCGTGAAGGAATTCCGCGACCATGCGCTCAACCCGGAGCGTCCGCGCATGCGCGGCAGCCACGAAAACGGCGACATCTTCTTCCAGAACCGCGAGGCGTGCAACGGCGTGTACGATGCGCTGCCGGGCGTGGTGGAAGAGTACATGAATAAGGTAAACGAGAAGCTCGGCACCGACTACAAGTTGTTCAACTACTACGGCGCCCCCGACGCCGACCGCGTGATCGTTGCCATGGGCAGCATCTGCGACGTGGCCGAGGAAGTTATCGACTACCTGATCGCCCAGGGCGAGAAGGTGGGCCTGGTGAAGGTACGTCTGTACCGTCCGTTCGTGACGGCGAAGTTCGTCGAGGCGCTGCCCGAGACGTGCACGAAGCTCGCCGTGCTCGACCGCACGAAGGAGCCCGGCGCGCGCGACCCGCTGTACCTTGACGTGGTCAACGCGCTGATGGTAGAGGGCCGCATGGGCATCAAGGTTGTTGGCGGCCGCTACGGCCTGGGCAGCAAGGACACGCCGCCCGCGTCCGTGTTCGCCATTTACACCGAGCTGGCTAAAGACGAGCCGCGCAGCGAGTTCACTATCGGCATCGTCGACGACGTTACCGGCCTTTCTTTGCCCGAGGACCCGGATGCCCCGAACACGGCGGCGCCTGGCACCATCGAGTGCAAGTTCTGGGGTCTTGGCGGCGACGGCACCGTTGGCGCGAACAAGAACTCCGTCAAGATCATCGGCGACCACACCGACAAGTATGTGCAGGCCTACTTCCAGTACGACTCGAAGAAGACCGGCGGCGTGACGGTAAGCCACCTGCGCTTCGGCGACGCTCCTATCCGCAGCAGCTACTACATCAACAAGGCCGACTTCGTGGCGTGCCACAACCCCAGCTACATCACGAAGAACTTCCCCATCGTGAACGACGTGAAGCCCGGTGGCGCGTTTTTGATCAACTGCCAGTGGACGCCTGAGGAGCTGGAGCATCACCTGTCGGCCGAGGCCAAGCGCTACATTGCAGCCAACAACGTGCAGCTTTACACCATCAACGCCATCGATTTGGCCGTTGAGCTGGGTATGGGCAAGCGCACGAACACCATCTTGCAGTCCGCGTTCTTCGCGCTGGCCAACATTTTGCCGGCCGAGGATGCGCTGAAGTACATGAAGGACGCCGCCACGAAGTCCTACCTGAAGAAGGGCCAGGACGTGGTTGACATGAACCACCGCGCCATCGATGCGGGCGCTACGGCGTTCGTGAAGGTTGACGTGCCGGCTTCCTGGGCAAACGCCGCTGACGATGCTGAGCCTGAAGCGCTTGAGGGCCGCCCCGAGCTTGTCAAGCAGGTGCGCGAGATCATGCAGCCCGTCGGCCGCATGGCTGGCGACTCGCTGCCGGTTTCCACGTTCGTGGAGCATGCCGACGGCCAGTTCGAGCAGGGCGCAGCCGCCTACGAGAAGCGCGGCGTGTCCGTGAGCGTTGCGAAGTGGAACGCCGACACCTGCACCGAGTGCAACAGCTGCTCGTTTGTGTGCCCGCATGCCTGCGTGCGCCCGTTTGGCCTGACCGACGAGGAAGTTGCCGCCGGCCCGGACAACATGGCCGTGCTGCCCATGAAGGGCAAGGTCAAGGACCTGAAGTACACGCTGGCCATCAGCCCGCTTGACTGCATGGGCTGCGGCGTGTGCGTGAAGGCGTGCCCGGCTGACGCGCTTGAGATGGTGAACGTGGAAGGCGAGCTTGCCCAGCAAGACGTGTTCGACTACTGCGTGAACAAGGTGGCCGACAAACCGCAGATCGAGGACTTCACCCTGCGCGGCAGCCAGTTCAAGCAGCCGCTGCTGGAGTTCTCCGGTGCGTGCGCCGGTTGCGCTCAGACCGCGTATGCACGTCTGATCACGCAGCTGTACGGCGATCACATGTACATTTCCAACGCCACCGGCTGCTCGTCCATTTGGGGCGGCCCAGCTGCCACCAGCCCGTATACCGTGAACAAGGATGGCCATGGCCCGGCGTGGTCTAACAGCCTGTTCGAGGACAACGCTGAGCACGGCATGGGCATGCTGCTTGGCTACGAGGCTGTGAATAACATGCTGGCCGCTGAGGCGCAGGTGCTTGTTGAAGCTGACGCTGCTGCCGATGTTGCGCAGGCGTGGCTTGACGCCCGCGAAGACAAGGCGGCAAGCCGTGCTGCGGCCGACGCCCTGATTGCCGCGCTGCCGGCGGTTGCCGCGGGCGAGGGCGCTGCTGCTGAGGCTGCTCAGCGTATCTTGGATCACAAGGAGTACCTGGCCAAGAAGTCCATCTGGATCTTCGGCGGCGACGGTTGGGCCTACGACATCGGCTACGGCGGATTGGACCACGTGCTGGCGTCGGGCGAGGACGTGAACATCTTCGTGTTCGACACCGAGGTGTACTCCAACACCGGCGGCCAGGCTTCCAAGGCGTCCAACATCGGCCAGGTGGCGCAGTTCGCCGCGGCTGGTAAGGACATCAAGAAGAAGTCACTGGCCGAGATTGCCATGGCGTACGGCTATGTGTACGTGGCGCAGGTTGCCATGGGCGCGAAGCCGGTGCAAACGCTCAACGCCATCAAAGAGGCCGAGGCGTATCACGGTCCGTCCATCATCATCGCGTACTCGCCGTGCGAGATGCACTCCATCAAGGGCGGCATGGCAAACTGCCAGACCGAGATGAAGAAGGCTGTGGACTGCGGATACTGGAACCTGTTCCGCTTCAACCCGGCTGCTGCCCCGGGCAAGAAGTTCGTGCTGGACAGCAAGGAGCCGGCGGGCGGTTACCAGGAGTTCCTGATGAACGAGGCTCGCTACAGCCGTCTGACCCGCGAGTTCCCTGAACGCGCTGACGAGCTGTTCGGCCGCAACGAGCAGGCCGCCATCGAGCGTTACCAGCACCTGGTGCGCCTGAAGGCCATGTACGACGGCGAATAAGCTGCGGTTGCGCGGCTGCGACGCGCGTTGAGCGCGCTGATCGCGGGCGCGAGCGGTAGTAGGTAGGTCTCGAAGGCCGGTTGCCCTTTGCGGGCGGCCGGCCTTTTGCGTTCCAATTTGCAACGAAGATGACGGGTTTTCGGCAACTTGTCCGAAAGTTGGAACGATTTTCGTCAAAACGACGGGATATTGGAAAGAAAAAGGGATGAGATTCGGGCATTGAATGAAACGCGTTTTGATGTGCTTAATTTTCCCAGGTCAGGGATCTTGTGGAGGTGTAAATTCCTTATAACATGATGAAATTCGTTGGCAATCAATTCCAACTACTTACAGATTTGCCGAAAAACCGTCATTTTAGCTGCATGTTGGAATGGAACCGTTGATGGCGGATGTTGCGTGCGGGGGTGCGGTAAAATGGCGAGTATGGATACTTTGAATGCATACGATGTGGTGCTGTTGCCTGACCTTGCGCAGGCGATGGCGTACAAGAAACAGGCTGCGAACAGGGGTAACGCGCTTTTAGGCGTGACGGTTAGTTCGTTTGCCGCCTGGATTGGCAGCTTGTGGGAGCTGTACGGCGACGGGCGCGCGCTGGTGGGGCGCGTGCAGCGCGAGATGTTGCTGCGGGCCGTGTGCGAGTGCAGCGCGTGCGAGGGCGCTGCGGCCGATGCGGGCGCGGCGAGCGATGGCGATGGCGACGATGCGGTCGCGGCGTGCGCGTGCGAGGGCGCTGCGGCCGGTGCGGTCGCGGCGTGCGCTGGTGGGGACGATGCGACGAACGCTGGCGCGCGCGGGCTTGACCGGGTTGCGGCGTCGTGCGTGGTTGCGGCTGCGGGCCTGCCTGAGTTCGAGGCGGCTGTGCGCGCTGCAGCTGCAGGTGGGGCTGCGGGCACCGGAGCGCTTGCGCATGTGGACGCGGCTGAGGTGCCGGTGCTGCAGGCGGTGGCGCGCTATTATGCGCGGCTTGAGCAGCTGGGGCTGGTTGAGCTGGGGCAAGCGTTAAACCTGCTGCCAGATGCGCTGCCTGCGCGTCCCGTGCGGGTGCTGCTTGAGGATGCAGCGCCGCTTTCCGCTGGTGAAAAGGCGTTTTTTGCGGCGTGCCCGTGGATGAGCGTGCAGGTGCATGCAGCCGGCGGCGCACAAGGGCCAACGCGCGCGCCGCAGGGCGTGCGTGTGCGGTTTGCGTTTCCCTCGGGGCAGTATGCGTGGCCGGCGCTGCTGGCGGACATCGTGCGCGAACGTGTGGACGTGCGCGTGGCGGACGCCCACGTCGCAGCCGCTGGTGCGCCTTGCGATGCCGGGCTTGCTTCTGCGTCTGGTGGCGCGGCTCCTGCAACCGCCTGTGCGTTGCGTGCGGCGTCGGTGGTGGTGAGCGCGAAGGACCCGGTGGCGCTGTATGCGCGCATGGCCCCGGTGCTTTCCGACGAGGGGTTTGTGGTGGCGCTGCGCGCGCGCAAGCGTTTCGCGGACACCGATTTCGGCCGCGCGGCGTGTGCCCTTCGACGGTTCCTTGCCGATGGGGATGCGGCTGACAACACTTCGCATATCGAAGGCTATGGCGATATAGCGCCGTGCGATGTTGAACGCTGGAATCACGCTGACCTGGCCGATTGGGCATTGTCGGCATTCTCGGGGCTTTCGAAAAAGGCGGCGTTCAAGCTGGACGCCGACGTGCGGGGTGACCGCACGGTGCGCTGCGCGGCGGTACGTGAGCGGTTGCGCGGCGAAAGCGCCCTGTTCGGCTTGCTTGAGCGGTTGACTGACGCGCTGGACGAAAGCGCACTCGCTGAGCTTGAAACTGCGGTGCAGCGCATGACGAACCGCTCGGAGGCGTGGCGTGTCGAGCAGCTTGCGGCGCTGCATGCGTTTGCCGGCGTGGCGCAGGCGGCCAAGCTTGCCGGGCTGGGTGCCGATGCGGTGTTTGACCAGCTTGAACGCGTTCGCGTTGACGTTTCGCGCTTGGTGGCTCCGCGCGGCGTGGATGTGCGCGAATGCGGTGTTCCCGATGTGCTTGTCACCGATCAGACAACGGCTGCAACGCTTGGTTCGCAGGCATGCGACACGCTGGTGGCAGCTGACCTTACGAGCGCGGCGTATCCTGCGGCAGACCCGGAAACGCCGGCAAGCGTGTTGCTTGCGCGGTTGGGCGTGGCGCCGGCTGATTCTGCGCTGGCTCGTATGCGCCGGGAATTCTACGCGTTGGAACGCGTGCCTGCTGAGCAGCTGATACTGCAGCGGTGCTTGAACGACGCTGCCGCGGAGCCTACGTACCCCTGCGTGGTGCTGGAGGAGTTTATCGACTGCTATCGCGGCGACCTTTCGGCAACGGGTGACATCGATAACGTGTATGCGCTGCCGACCGAGCTGCAGCGGGGCATGTTGGTTCGCGGCGAAGATGCGCTATGGGAAAACCAGGCGCTTCGCGCAGGCGGCCCGGAGATTGCGGCGCGTGTGGCTGCGCCGCGCACGGGGGAGGTGTCGCCTGAGGCGCGCCAGTTGGTGGTGCTGCCGCGCGTGCTGCAGGGCGGACAGGTGCTGCACGAGGCCTGCTTGTCGCCGTCGCAGATTGAAAGCTACTTGGAGTGCCCGTACAAATGGTTCGCGCAGCGTCGGTTACGCTTGGACGATTTAGACGAGGGCTTCGGCCCGCTTGAGATGGGCGATTTCGCGCACAACGTGCTGTTCAGCTTCTATAAGCATTTTCCTGAAGAGGTGGGCGCGGCGAAGGTGACGCCCGAAACGTTGGGGCAGGCCCGGGCGCTTATGGCCGATATCTTGGCACGCCATAAGGCGCTGCAGCCGCGTTTGCGCACGTCGGAGAACCGTTTGATTCCCACAACGGAAATGGAGCGGCGCGAGATGGCCGAGCTTGAGCGCAAGCTTATGAGCTATCTGGATTACGAAGCGCAGTTGTTGCCCACGTTCGCGCCGGCATATTTGGAGTACGACGTGGCAGGCGGCGGCGCCGTTGACTACGCGGGGCAGAAGCTGCTGGGCACGGCCGATCGCATTGATGTGGACAACGAGGGGCGTTGCGTGGTTATCGACTACAAGGGGTCGCTGTCCGCCTCGTATGCGCTGCGCGTGCGCGAAGAAGGGCATTTGGGCAAGGTACAGGCGCTTATTTACGCGCAGGTGGTGCGCCGCACGCTGGGATTGGAACCGGTTGGCGCGCTGTACGTGTGCTATGGGCGTCGCAACATGGTTACGGGCGCATATGACGGGCGCGTGTTGGAGAACGCGCATCTGCCGAACATGCGGCATAAGGATTGCATGTGCGCCGACCGGCCGTTTTCCGCAGTGCTCGACGAAACGGAGGAAGCGGTGGCCGCGGCGCTTGAGCGCATGCTTGCGGGGGATATTCGCCCTGCGCCCGAAACGCCTGAGGCGTGCAAGTGGTGCCCGGTTTCTTCATGCTCGGAAAGGAGGGGATAGCCATGGCGTTGACTTCTGGCCAGGCGAAATGCGTGAACACGCTTGATGCGCCGCTGGCGGTGAGCGCCGGTGCGGGCAGCGGCAAAACCTATACGCTCACGCGGCGCATCGTGCATGCGTTGGAAAGCGGCTTTTTGGACGACATCGACCAGGTGCTGGCCATCACGTTCACGTCAAAGGCCGCGGGTGAGATTAAGTCGCGCGTGAAAGGCGCCCTGCGTGCTGGGGGCATGACGGAACAAGCGCTGAAGGTTGACAACGCATGGGTGTCCACCATTCATGGTATGTGCGCGCGCATTTTGCGGGCGCATGCGCTTGAGCTGGGCATTGACCCGACGTTTACCGTGGCCGATGAGGCGCGCGTGAAAACGCTTTTGGACGAGTCGCTGGAAGAAGTGCTTGGCGGGCGCGATGATTTGGTGCGCGTTGCCGATGGCATTGATACGCAGCGCCTTGATGCGCTATTTGCGCAGTTCGATGTGCGCGGGGCCGGTTTGAACACTGCGTCGGTTGAGGGCATGGTACGTCAGCTGGTTCAGGCTGCCGCGGCGCACCCCGACGGCATGGCGTCGCTGGTGTTGCCGCCTGCGGCGGCGGGGCCGGTAAAGCTGCTGTCACAGCTTGTGGACGTAGCGCAAACGGCGGCGGCGCTGGCCGAGGGTGTGAAGCCGGGCTCTACGCGTGACAAGTTCCTTGCGGCTACGGCCGAGGCGCTTGAAGGCGCGCAGGCACTAATTGCCGGCAACGATGAGCTGACGTATGAGCGCGCACTTGAGGCTATGAACGCGTTTCCGTTGCCGGGGCGTAACTTCGGCAAGAA
>ERZ808240.44-NODE-44-length-153593-cov-13.956271_pt1 | contig 153593 bp, 123 predicted proteins | sample MGYA00521084_ERZ808240 | MGnify/ENA primary metagenome ERZ808240 (study PRJEB31516, sample SAMN03275571) | gut metagenome | biome: mammalia-associated habitat; material: feces | host: Papio cynocephalus | place: Kenya | collected 2012-08-06 ...
GTGGAGATCTGCCTGAAGGCGAAGGGATTCAAGATGGTATAGCACCAGCGTCCATGCAAAAACAAAAAGTGAAACACTCCGCGGGAGCTTGCTCTCGGCGAAGCGTTTCACTTTTTGTTTTTATACGGCGAAAGCCGTCCATTCGCAGATGCGCAGCATCTGCGAATGGGGCATGGAAAACAGCTATCTTTTGATATCTGTTTTTTTGAAAAATTCATCTATTGTATCAACTTTTATGGCAAGTTTGAACCATTCCGTCTGTTTTTCCGGACGAGTTTCGCGTCGAATGCTATTTTTTTGTTCTTCGGAGAGATCTCCCTTTTCTTCTAAAAGAGATATCACACCGTCAGCCAGTCCCATGGCTTTTCCATAATCAAATTCCGCTTTGCGGATTAATTTTTCTTCTTTTTCCTTGTCATATTCAAAAATACTCACCTTCAACACCTCCGCGCGGTTATGCGATAGGAAATCTGTCAAAATTCCTTCCTGAATACATTCAGTTATGGCTAAGTTTACTGCCTTGTTAAGAGACATTACAGTAGCGTATTTACGTACTCTGGTTACATATTGAGAATATTCCCATAAAACATGACAGCTTTTCAAAAGATCAAAATTGTGATCGGAATTAATGTTCAACATAGTAACCTTTAATTCCAAATCCGGATTTTCAGAGTGGCTTTCGTAGGCGTCAGAGAGGCGTAACTCTAAACGATCCGGGATATTTTCATCAGTACCATTATAAAATACAAGGAACTTTGGAGTCGGTATAGTCTGTAAGGTAGACGAATACAAAGTTCTTTGATTTATGAGAGACTGATATTCGCTTGCAATATAAAACAGATCACGCAAGGGAATATTTGGATTATAGGTAGACTGATGTTCATACAAATAGAGTCCGGTTTCCAATACAAAAGCAAGATCGTTTTTCATGCCCATATAGATAGCGTTTTCCAACGTTACAATGTTAAGAGCCTCCGGATTCTGATAATGTGCTCCTGCTATTGCATTATACAGTGAAAGCAGATTCTTTTTGTCAGAAAAAAGCCATCGGAAAATGGTATCCTTATAGTTCCGGTTTACCGGGAGAGAGCGATTGTCATGTTTCCTTTTCATAGGGACCTCCTGTTCTTATGGTTAGCACATGAAAACAAGAGGAATGATCCTACTCCATATCCGCTATCATTCAATGTACTATGCATGTAAATGTGGTGTAAAAGCATAGAATCCATTGAAACGATCATAGATAGGAAGACCAGCTTTCGCTGTCTGAATTGTAGAATATATGCTTTGAGCTGATTATAGCAAACGATGTTGGAATTTACAAGGTATAATAAAAATTCCTGGTTGTATTTTTTGACAGAATCGGTATGATAGAAACAAGTGAGGAAATATTTATGTTCAACGTGGAAGAAGAGTTAAAAAAGCTCCCGCGCAAGCCGGGAGTATATATCATGCGGGATGACAAGGATGTCATTTTGTATGTGGGAAAAGCAATCAACCTGCACAATCGTGTAAGGTCTTATTTTCGTGAGAATATCGGCAGAGGTCCTGCGATTGACCAGATGGTGTCTCTGATTGCCCGATTTGAATATATCGTGACGGATTCGGAGCTGGAGGCACTGGTGCTGGAGAATAATCTGATCAAAGAGAATTCTCCGAAGTACAACACCCTACTGAAAGACGACAAGACCTACCCCTATATCAAGGTGACGGTGGGGGAGGATTACCCGAGGATCCTATTTTCCCGCACTATGAAAAAGGACAAATCCCGCTATTTCGGACCCTATACCGGCGCCGCGGCGGTGAAGGACACTATCGAACTGCTGAACAAGCTGTACCAGCTGCGTACCTGCAACCGGGTGCTGCCCAGGGATATCGGTATCGAGCGCCCCTGCCTGAACTATCACATCAAGCAGTGCCTGGCGCCCTGCCAGGGCTATGTGAGCAAGGAAGAATATAGACAGCAGGTAGCGGGAGCACTGGAATTTCTAAACGGCAACTACAGCCCGATCTTAAAGGATCTGGAAGAGAAGATGAACAAGGCGGCGGAAGCGCTGGAATTCGAGGAGGCTGCCAGATACCGGGATCTGCTTTCCAGTGTAAGGCAGGTATCCCAGAAGCAGAAGATCACGGAAGGCGTGGGCGAAGACAAGGATATCCTGGCACTGTATCAGGACGAGACCGAGGCGGTGGTGCAGGTATTTTTCGTCCGGGATGGCAAGCTCATCGGCAGAGAACATTATTATATGACACATGTGCCGGAAAACAACAAACCGGCGATCCTACAGGATTTTGTAAAACAGTTCTATGCGGGAACTCCGTTCATTCCCAGAGAACTGATGCTGCAATACGAAATCGAGGATGCGGAACTCATCGAGAAATGGCTGACGGAACGAAAAGGCAGCCGTGTCTATCTGAAAGTGCCCAAGATCGGCAGCAAAGAAAAACTGGTGGAGCTGGCGGCGCAGAATGCGAAGCTGGTACTGTCCCAGGACAGAGAGAAATTAAAACGCGAAGAAGGTCGTACCATCGGTGCGGTGAAGGAAATTTCGGATCTGCTGAAACTGCCTTTGAACGGCACTGCCCGGATGGAAGCATACGATATTTCCAATATCAATGGATTTGAAAATGTAGGCTCCATGGTAGTCTATGAGAAGGGCAAGCCTAAGCGCAGCGATTACCGTAAATTCAAGATCAAGAGCGTCTCCGGTCCGGATGATTACGCCTGCATGCGGGAGGTGCTGACGAGACGGTTCCGCCACGGCATGGAAGAAAGCAAGGAGCTGGAAGAACAGGAGATGGACCGGGAGTACGGCAGCTTTACCAAGTTCCCGGATCTGATCCTCATGGATGGTGGACGTGGACAGGTAAATATTGCATTGTCTGTACTGGAAGAACTGGGGATCGACATTCCCGTCTGCGGCATGGTCAAGGACGACAACCACCGCACCAGAGGTCTGTACTACCATAACATCGAGCTTCCTATTGATACTCATTCGGAAGGGTTCAAACTGATTACGAGAATCCAGGATGAAGCGCACCGTTTTGCTATCGAATATCACCGTTCCCTGCGCAGTAAGACCCAGGTGAAATCCGTGCTGGATGATATCCCGGGAGTGGGTCCCGCCAGACGAAAAGCCCTGATGCGGCACTTCAAGTCTTTAGAGGAGATCCGGCAGGCAACGGTGGAAGAGCTGATGGAAATTCCGGAAATGAATGAGCGCACAGCACAGGAGATTGTAGCCTTTTTTGCTTCACAGACGCGCCCGCCTGTGGTACAATGATAACTATTCAGAGGCATGTAAATATCGTCATATATTCGTCGAATGCTTGCATTCGTAAGAATATTTGGCGATATTTATAGGGCGAAGTAACCACATGAGCAAAAAGCAAGCTACGAAGGAGCGGTTTTGCGAATGCGGTTTGAATAGTTAGTTTTATGTTATACAATGAATGAGGCGGGGAACCTTCAGAAGAGAATGCAGGGTTGGGTTTTTCGCGGAAAGGTATGGAGATTAGTATGGCAAGTGTAAGTTTGACCCGCGTTATCGAAAAAATGAAACTGGAAAATCTCACACCGGAGATCGATGTGAAACATGTGAAGATCACACAGCCGGACATCAACCGTCCGGCACTGCAGCTGGCAGGCTACTTTGAGCATTTTGATGCAACGAGACTGCAGATTATCGGATTTGTGGAATATACTTATATGGAAGGCATGACGGATGAGACCCGTAAGGAAGCGTATGAGAAGCTGATGGCTTACGACATTCCCTGTATCGTGTTCAGCCGTGATCTGAAGCCGGATCCCATTTTCATGGAGACTGCAATCCGACACCAGATTCCGGTACTGTCTACGAAGAAATCCACTTCTGCATTTATGTCGGAGATCATTCGTTGGCTGAATGTCAAACTGGCTCCCTGCATCTCCGTACATGGCGTACTGGTGGATGTCTACGGTGAAGGTGTCCTGATCACCGGTGAGAGTGGCATCGGTAAGTCCGAGGCGGCCCTGGAGCTGATCCGAAGAGGACATCGTCTGGTTACCGATGATGTAGTAGAACTCCGCAAGGTAAGTGATGATACCCTGGTAGGTTCCGCACCGGATATCACGAAGCACTTCATCGAACTGCGAGGTATCGGTATCGTGGATGTTAAGGCACTGTTCGGTGCATTGTCTGTAAAGGATACACAGACTATTGATCTGGTCATCCGCCTGGAAGACTGGGATAAGGACAAAGAGTACGACAGACTGGGATTGGAAGAGAATTATACCGAATATCTGGGGAACAAGGTAGTATGTCACAATATTCCCATTCGTCCCGGACGTAACCTGGCAGTCATCTGTGAGACCGCAGCTATCAACCACCGTCAGAAGAAGATGGGTTACAATGCGGCAAAAGAACTGTACACCCGTGTACAGAACTCTCTGGCAAAAAGACGTGAGGAGGACGAGGACGATGAGTAAGTATGCATTTGGGGTAGATGTGGGAGGAACCACAGTTAAATTAGGACTTTTCAATGAAGAAGGACAGGTGCTGGATAAGTGGGAGATCCCTACTGTCAAAGATAACGGCGGAGAGAAAGTACTGCCGGATATCGCAGCATCCATTAAAAATAAAATGCAGGAAAAAAACATTACCGCAGCAGAGCTGGTGGGCGTGGGAATCGGTGCGCCCGGTGCGGTAAACGCCGATGGTTATATGGTCAACGGTGCAGTCAATATCGGCTGGGCACCGTTTGATCTGGCCAAGACTCTGAAAAAAGAGTTGGATCTGCCCGTCACCGTGAAGGCAGGCAACGATGCTAACGTGGCAGCCCTGGGCGAAATGTGGCAGGGCGGTGGTAAAGGCTACTCCAACCTGGTAGCTGTTACCTTAGGAACCGGTGTCGGCGGCGGTATCATCATTGACGGCAAGATCTTGACCGGTACTAACGGTGCAGGCGGTGAGATCGGACATATCCATATCGAAGACAATGAGACTGAAGTCTGCGGCTGTAAGAACAAAGGCTGCCTGGAGCAGTATGCATCCGCTACCGGTATTACCCGCCTGGCGAACAGACGTCTGGCGAAGGATGATGCAGCAAGCGTCCTGCGCGGTGGTGAGATCTCTGCGAAGACCGTATTTGATGCAGTCAAGGCTGGGGACAAAGTAGCCATTGAGATCGCAGAGCAGTTCGGCGAATATCTGGGCAAGGGACTTGCCGCAGTGGCAAATGTAGTGGATCCTCAGATTTTCGTTATCGGCGGCGGTGTATCCAAAGCCGGAGATATTTTATTCAAATACATAGAGCCTTCTTATAAGAGATGTGCTTTCGGACCCTGCAAGCAGGCGAAATTCGCCCTGGCAACACTGGGAAATGACGCCGGAATCTACGGCGCAGCAGCACTGGTATTAAAGTAGGTCGGTTTGGAATAACTATAATAAAAAGAAAGAGCGGCCTAATATGATAAGTGCAGCAGTGATAGAAGCATTAAAAGAGATCGTACCGGCAGAGAGGATCCTGTTCCGGGAACCCATGAAATTGCATACCACCTTCCGCATCGGCGGACCGGCGGATTGCCTGATCTATCTGGAGAATGAGGATCAGCTCTGTAGAATACAGAAATATCTTCGCCTGGTAGATGTCCCTTATACGGTAATCGGCAACGGAAGCAATCTGTTAGTAGATGATGGCGGTTACCGGGGGATCGTTCTGGTAATCGGAAAATACATGAGCAGAATCGAAGTGAGGGGCACATGCCTGGAGGCAGAGGCGGGAGCCCTGATGAGCCAGGTGGCAAAGACGGCGAAGGAGAACGGTCTGACCGGTCTGGAATTCGCTGCGGGGATCCCCGGCACTGTCGGCGGTGGAGCCGTGATGAATGCCGGAGCCTACGGCGGAGAGATGAGTCAGGTAGTGACCAACGTGACGGTAGTCAATCGGAACGGGGAGATCATGGAACTGGATAACAGTACCATGGAGTACGGTTATCGCACCAGCGTCATTCAGAATCATCCATTTGTTGTCACGAAGGTGACTTTCCGGCTGCAGCCCGGGGATCCGGAACAGATTGCAGCGAAAATGGAAGAACTGGCGATTCGCCGCAGAGAGAAGCAACCGCTGGAATATCCCAGCGCCGGCAGTACTTTCAAACGTCCCGAGGGACATTTTGCCGGACAACTGATCATGGAGGCAGGACTTCGTGGATATTCTGTGGGAGGAGCCAAAGTGTCGGAGAAGCATTGCGGTTTTATCATTAATACCGGTAATGCGACCGCAGAAGATGTAAAAGATGTGATCTGGGAGGTTCAGAGAAGAGTGAAAGAGCGCTTTCACGTAGATCTGGAGCCTGAGATCAAATTTTTGTGAATGGGGTTCTGAATAGTTACGATAGAATAACGAGGTGCATATGAGATTTGTAGTAGTAACAGGTATGAGCGGCGGCGGAAAAAGAACGGCATTAAAGCTTTTGGAAGATGCCGGATTTTACTGTGTGGATAATCTGCCGGTATCTTTGGTGGAAAAGTTCGTGGAACTGATCGCCATGCCGGGCAGTGAGATCAGTAAGGTGGCACTGGGACTGGATGTTCGTGCGGATCAGAATTTCACGGATGCCACCCGTATTTTGGAACAATTAAAGGAAAAAGGCTACAAATTCGAGATTTTGTTTATGGACTCCGATGATGCTGCTCTGATAAAACGGTATAAAGAAACCAGACGTGTGCACCCTCTTGCCGCAGATGGCAGGGTGGAAGACGGCATTCATAAGGAACGCAAGATCTTAGAGACGATCCGTAAGAATTCGGATTATGTGATTGATACCTCCAACCTGTTGGTCAGAGAACTGAAGGAAGAGTTAGATCGTATTTTTGTCCGGAACGAAGAATATAATAGTCTTATGGTAACGGTCATGTCCTTCGGATTCAAGCACGGAATCCCCGCGGATGCGGATCTGGTATTTGATGTAAGATTCCTGCCGAATCCTTATTATATAGAAGATCTGAAGCCGAAGACCGGTAATGACAAAGAGGTACAGGATTATGTGTGCAGCTTCCCGGAGACCGGAATTTTCCTGGACAAGCTGACGGACATGATTCAGTTCCTGATCCCGAACTATGTCAAAGAAGGAAAATACCGGCTGGTGATCGCCATCGGCTGTACCGGCGGCAAACACCGGAGTGTTACTTTGGCGAACAAGTTATATGAACGTATGAAGGCGGAAGGTCATTACGGTATCAAACTGTACCATCGTGATGTGCCCAGAGAAGGAATCTAACATGTCATTTTCGAGTGAGGTAAAGGAAGAACTGGCGAAGAGAATCAGCCCGGCAAGACATTGTCAGATCGCAGAGCTTGCAGCGATTATGCACTTCAGTGGTCAATACGGACGCTCTGCAGAGGGAGATTTCATGATCGGTTTCCAGACGGAAAACGAGGCGGTTGTCAGAAAAGGCTTTACATTATTGAAAAAAACATATAATATAGATACTGATGTTAAAATCAGCGAGGAACAAATGCGCAGTGTGATTGACAAGATCGGCGATCTGTCGGAGCCTGTAAGTCCCCTGCTGATTAAAAATTCCTGCTGTCAAAGAGCATTTTTAAGAGGAGCTTTTCTCTGCATTGGTTCTATGAGCGACCCGCAGAAGAGTTATCACCTGGAATTTGTATGCACCGATGAGGATAAAGCCAGACAACTACAGAGTGTGATACAGGGATTTGATATAGAAGCCAAGATCGTGCTTCGGAAGAAGTATTACGTTGTCTATCTGAAGGAAGGATCCGGTATTGTGGATCTTCTGAATGTATGTGAGGCACCTATTGCCTTAATGAAACTGGAGAATTTAAGAATTGTAAAGGAAATGCGCAATTCCGTAAATCGCCGGGTGAACTGTGAGACCGCCAATATTACGAAGACTGTAAATGCGGCGACCAGACAGATAGAGGATATTATTTATATCCGAGATCACTACGGACTGGAGAATCTGCCGGAACCTTTAAGCCAGATGGCGGAAGTCAGACTGGAGAATCCGGATGCTCCGCTGAAGGAACTGGGAGAATACCTGAATCCGCCCGTGGGGAAGTCCGGTGTGAACCACAGATTACGCAAACTCAGTGAATTAGCAGATAGAATCAGAACGTAAAAGAGGAGGAAAATTATGACAAAAAGGAGCATTAAGGTCAGACTGGAAGACGGTCTGGACGCAAGACCGGTGGCACTGTTAGTACAGGAAGCCAGCAAGTACGAAAGCAACATTTACATTGAGGTAGACGATAAGCGGATCAATGCCAAGAGCATCATGGGCATGATGAGCCTGGGACTTTGCGCAGGCGAAGAACTTACGGTAGCTGCAGAGGGTGCAGATGAGCAGACCGCTGTGGACAACATTGAGAAGTTTTTAAGCGGTCAGGTGGCTTAAGGACGAACACGACGAGAGGCGGGGCTGATGGAGAATTCTGTTAGTCCCGTTTGTTATATTTTGAGGGTAGCATTTATGAAGAAGATGTTATTTATCTACAATCCAAAAGCAGGAAAGGAACAGATCCGCAACAAGCTGGCGGATATCCTGGACGTGTTTACGAAAGGTGGCTATGAGATTACCACTTATCCCACGCAGAAAAGAAAGGATGCCATGGAGAAGACCATGACGCGTGACAAGGATTACGATATCGTAGTCTGCAGCGGCGGTGACGGGACGCTGGATGAAGTGGTCACAGGCATGATCCGCAGCGGATTCCGCACTCCTATCGGCTATATCCCGGCCGGAAGTACCAATGATTTCGGTGGAAGCCTGGGACTGCCGAAAAACATGGTAAGAGCAGCGGAAACCATTGTCAACGGGAAGGATTTTGCCTGTGATGTGGGATCCTTTAATCAGGATGTATTCGTATATATTGCAGCATTCGGACTTTTCACGGATGTCTCCTATGAGACGGACCAGGACATGAAAAATGTTCTGGGACACATGGCATATCTGCTGGAAGGCATGAAGCGTCTGCCTGCGATTCGTTCTTATCCCATGAGGATCAACTATGAGGATAAGACGATAGTGGATGATTTTATCTTCGGTATGGTGACGAACTCCGTGTCCGTAGGCGGATTCAAGCGGATCACCGGCAAAAATGTCAAGCTGGATGACGGAGTATTTGAAGTGACACTGATCAAGCACCCGAAGAACCCCATGGAACTGAATAATATTATGGTATCGTTGTTGAACCGTGATATTGATACCGATGCCATGTACTGCTTTCGGACTTCCAAGCTGGAGATCATCTCCACAGAGCCGCTGCCCTGGACGCTGGACGGCGAATATGGCGGGACTCATACGAAAGTAGTGATCGAGAATATCTGCAAAGGCATGGATATCCGAGTGGAATAGAATTAATCTTAAAATTTGGTAAAAATTTAACAATAAGCTGTTCCCTTTTTGAAAAGAATGTGCTATAGTTTGGATAGTCACAAAGTGATTATTCGAAATGCTGCTTGTATATGAGTAAAATAAACTGCGTAGCAGTGAAAAGCACGATTTTACCGTGCGCTTTTACGAATGTATAACATTTCGTATATCGTAACAAGAATGAGTATAGAAAATGGAGGTATTAAAATGTTAGTATCCGCAACAGAAATGCTCAAAAAAGCAAAAGCAGGTCACTATGCAGTAGGTCAGTTCAACATCAACAACCTGGAGTGGACAAAGTCCATTCTGCTCACCGCTAAGGAGCTTCGTTCCCCTGTTATCCTGGGTGTATCCGAGGGTGCCGGCAAATACATGGGTGGTTTTGATGTAGTCGTTGGTATGGTAAACGGAATGCTGAAGGATCTGGATATTGATGTTCCAGTTGCCCTGCATCTGGATCATGGCACCTTTGAAGGTTGCTATAAGTGTATTGAAGCAGGTTTCTCTTCCATCATGTTTGATGGTTCTCATTATCCTATTGCTGAGAATATTGAGAAGACCACTGAGTTGGTTAAGGCTGCTCACAGCAAGGGACTTTCCATCGAGGCAGAAGTTGGTGCTATCGGTGGTGAGGAAGACGGTGTTATTGGTATGGGCGAGTGCGCTGATCCCAAGGAGTGTAAAGCTATCGCTGATCTGGGAGTTGATTTCCTGGCAGCAGGTATCGGTAACATTCATGGTAAATACCCCGCTAACTGGAAGGGCTTAAGCTTCGAGACTCTGGCTGCTGTACAGGAACTGACTGGTGTGCTTCCTCTGGTTCTGCACGGTGGTACCGGAATCCCCGCAGATCAGATCAAGAAAGCTATCGACCTGGGCGTATCCAAGATCAACGTTAACACCGAGTGCCAGCTGGCATTTGCTGATGCTACCCGTAAGTACATCGAAGCAGGTAAGGATCTGGAAGGCAAGGGTTATGATCCTCGTAAGCTCCTGGCTCCCGGTGCAGAAGCTATCAAGGCTACTGTTAAGGAGAAGATGGAACTGTTCGGATCTGTTGGCAAGGCTGAATAATTCTGAGATAAAATGCAAAAGTCTCTCGCAGAATTGCGGGAGACTTTTTTGCTGCTGTTTCGTCTGCCAGGGCAAAAAAATAACTATCCGGAGCAATCCCTGCCCTGCAATAGTTGAAAAACCCCTAAAAAGGGAGGATGCCAAGGATTCTGATCCTTGGCATTTATTATGAAAAAGTTTTTAAACAAGAAACTGTTGTCTGCTGTTTAGTTGTTTTGTTTGTTTCTATGGTTATAGTATATGAAACAGAAATGTCCAAAACGTGTTGTAGAATTGAAGATTCCTTGAAGGATTTGTAAACAAAATATGAACAACTATTTTATCTGTCCAGCTTGTTGGGTTCGGGGTAGGTCTCGCCGAAGGTATCCACGGTAACGCTTGCCATTACCTGATCCTCGAGGGGACGATCACTGTAATCGGTAGGAGTTTCGGCAATCTTATTTACCACATCCATGCCCTCGATGACTTTACCGAAAGCTGCATAGGAGCCATCCAGATGAGGACTGGTCTTGTGCATGATGAAAAACTGGCTGCCTGCGGAGTCGGGATGCATGGCTCTCGCCATGGACAGAACACCCTCGGTGTGTTTCAGATCGTTGGTCACGCCGTTGGCTGCAAATTCACCCTTGATGCTGTAGCCGGGACCGCCGCAGCCGGTGCCTTCGGGGCATCCACCCTGGATCATGAAGCCGCGGATCACGCGGTGGAAGGTCAGACCATCGTAAAAATGCTTGTTAATCAGACTGATAAAATTGTTTACGGATTCGGGTGCAATTTCAGGATAAAGCTCACATTTGATTACACCGCCGTCTTTCATGGTAATAGTAACAATAGGATTCTTTGCCATAATAGTTTCCTTTCTGTCAGAACTTTGTGTATAATAAAATATTATAACCACTATTTTAGTTGATTCCGTTAAAAAGGTAAAGAGGAGAATTACGGAGAATGTACTATTTACGACAGATAGTATTGGATACACAGAAAAAATGCGACAAAATTTCCGGACTTTCAGAACACGTTGTATTTTCGAAGAATCCGGAACGGGAGTTGGAAACGGAGGAAGGTACACTTTGGATCACCGATCGGGGACGGTGGGCACAGGAGCTGCTCCGTCTGGACTGTCCGGTGTTAGCGTGGCTTCATGAGGACAACGGGGAGCAGGATTTTTCCGGTGTCCGGTATGCCTGCGAGCATCCGGAGGAACTGGATGCTGACTATCTGGAGAAGGTCTACCGCAGATATGAGAGGATTCCCTGGGATATTCTGACTACAGACCGCTGCCTCGTCCGGGAAACCTGTGCGGAGGATCTGGATGCTCTCTATGAGATATATGCGAACCCTTCCGTGACGCAGTATACGGAAGGCTTGTACCCGGAGCGGGCACAGGAGGAAGCATATCTGAAGGACTACACGGAGAATATGTATTATTTTTATAATTACGGTGTCTGGACGATCTGTGATAAAATTACGGGACAGGTAATCGGCAGAGCCGGATTTTCCAACCGGGGGGGTTATGAGGATCCGGAGCTGGGCTTCGTCATCGGTGTTCCGTGGCAGAGACAGGGATATGCCACGGAAGTGTGCAGGGCATTGCTGGAATACGGAAAAGAAGAATTGGGATTCGAACGGGTGCAGATGCTGGTGATGCCGGAGAATATCGTGTCCCTGCACCTGGCGGAAAAACTGGGGTTCCTTAAGATAGATCAGATCATGTTGGAAGGAACGACATACGAACGGCTCCTGCTGGCATGATTTTTGCCCTCGATCTGTTCATGACTGAACTGTAAAAAATATAAAGAAATTATAAAAAACGGGTTGACACTCTAAAATCACGGTGCTATACTCTCACCATAGCAATGGTGCTACAGAAGATATCTGTAGTGCCTATTTTGTTATATCGATAAAAATGCGATGCGATGGGGCTTCGAGGGAGGGCTCATAGTATCGCATTTATTTTTGCAAACGAGGAGGAAAATGTTATGACAGAAGAAATCTTAAGCGCAGTAGACAGTCAGTTATTTGCAGTCTGGTTTCTGATCGGTGCAGCTCTGGTGTTCTGGATGCAGGCCGGATTCGCAATGGTGGAGACCGGATTTACCAGAGCCAAGAATGCCGGCAATATCCTGATGAAGAACCTGATGGATTTCTGTATCGGTACCGTAGTATTTATTCTGATCGGTTTTGGATTGTTGCTTGGTGAGGACGTCGCAGGTCTGATCGGTAAACCCGGTCTGGACATCTTCACCGCATACGAAAATTTTGATTATTCAAATTTCGTATTTAACCTGGTGTTCTGTGCTACCACAGCTACCATCGTATCCGGTGCTATGGCAGAGAGAACAAAATTCTTATCTTATTGTATTTATTCCGGTGTGATTTCTGCTTTCATTTATCCCATTGAGGCACACTGGATCTGGGGCGGCGGCTGGCTTGCACAGTTAGGCTTCCATGATTTTGCAGGTTCCTGTGCCATTCATATGGTAGGTGGTATTTCCGCATTGATCGGTGCAAAACTGTTAGGACCCCGTATCGGTAAATTCGATAAGGACAAAAACGGTAAGATCGTAAAAGTAAATGCATTCCCCGGACATAACCTTCCGATCGGATGCCTTGGTGTATTCATCCTGTGGCTTGGCTGGTATGGATTCAACGGCGCCGCTTGTACTTCTGTAGAGCAGTTAGGTTCCGTATTCCTTACCACAACTGTAGCTCCCGCAATCGCAACCGTAGTATGTATGGTATTTACCTGGATCAAATATGGCAAGCCCGATGTATCCATGTGTCTGAATGCATCTCTTGCAGGTCTGGTAGCTATTACCGCTCCCTGTGATGTAACCGACTGTTTCGGTGCTATCGTGATCGGTGCTGTAGCGGGACTTCTGGTAGTATTTGGTGTATGGCTTCTGGATTACAAGTTACATATTGATGATCCCGTAGGTGCAGTTGCAGTACATTGCCTGAACGGTATCTGGGGTACCATTGCAACCGGTCTGTTCGCAACCACTTCCGCACCCGGTAACGACAGTGTCGTAGGTCTCTTCTATGGTGGCGGATTCAAGCAGCTTGGTTTACAGCTGTTAGGTTTTGTAAGTGTAGCAGCATGGACTGCAGCAACTATTACCATTGCATTCCTGATCATCAAGGCAACTGTAGGTTTACGTGTATCTGAGGAAGAAGAGATTGTTGGTCTGGATTCCTGCGAGCATGGTCTTCCTTCCGCATATGCAGGCTTCAGCATTATGGATATTTCCAACACTATGACCATGGAGGTAAATGAAAACACCAGCCTTGGCGTAAGTGATTATGATGCCGCTTCCGCAACTATGAAGGACGCAGCAGTGAAAGTAGAGACCGCTCCGGCAGTAGTTCCCGCAACCGGTATCTACAAAGTAGTTGTTATTGCAAAACTTGCCAGGTTCGAGGCTTTGAAGAAGGCATTGAATGACCTGGGTGTAACCGGCATGACCATGACACAGGTTATGGGTTGTGGTATTCAAAAAGGTGCCGGCGAGATGTATCGTGGAGTTGAGGTGGATGCGACTCTTCTGCCTAAGGTTAAGGTAGAAGTTATTGTAAGCAAGATTCCTGTAAGCGCAGTTATCGATGCTGCCAAGAAGGCTCTGTACACCGGACATATCGGCGATGGCAAGATCTTCGTATACAACGTTGATAAGGTAGTAAAGGTTCGTACCGGCGAAGAAGACTTCGCAGCATTACAAGATGTCGAGTAACTTTAATTTAGCTTTTATCTAATCCCTCAATTTGGTATATACAGAGTGCTGTGCCCGGATGCTGCGACTCATCCGGGTGCAGACAAGGACCCCGGGTGCTTCCACCACCCGGGGTTTTCCCTGCCCTTCCTTGTGGATAAGATTGCCCTCTTGCAAAGAAAATGTGGAAATGATACTATCATCGTAGAAACACGGATTTTCAGAGGACGGACTGTTACATGAAAGAAAATACAAAAAGGATACAGGAACAGATGGAAAATGAAAGTGGTCCGGAAAAAGAGAACAAGATCGTAACGGGAGTTATATGGCAACAGCTGCTCCTGTTCTTTTTCCCGATTTTGTTCGGAACCTTTTTTCAACAATTATATAATGCTGCAGATGCGGTGATCGTAGGGCGTTTTGTCGGAAAAGAGGCATTGTCGGCGGTAGGCGGCGGTACCGGTACTTTGATCCAGCTGTTAGTCGGATTCTTCGTGGGACTGTCCAGCGGTGCTACGGTTATTATTTCCCAGTATTACGGAGCAAAGCGCGGTGAGATGGTAAGCTATGCCGTACATACTTCCATTGCATTCAGCCTTGCGGCGGGAGTCGGCATGATGATTGTTGGGTTCACCGCTGCGCCGTGGGCACTGCGTGTGATGTCTACACCCGAGGATATTTTAGAACCGGCGACGACTTATATCCGGATCTATTTCCTGGGCGTTATCGGGAACCTGATCTACAATATGGGAGCCGGTATTCTGCGGGCTGTGGGGGATTCAAAGAGACCTCTGTATTTCCTGATTGCCAGTTGCCTGACGAATATTGTGCTGGATATCACATTTGTCATTGGGTTACATATGGGTGTGGCGGGTGCCGCACTGGCGACCATTCTGTCACAGGCACTCAGTGCGGTATTGGTATTGTGGGTGTTGATGCGTACCCGCGACATGCATCGCCTGGAACTGAAAAAGATCCGTTTCGACGGAAGAATGTTCCACAGAATCATCCGGATTGGACTTCCGGCGGGACTGCAGTCGGTGATGTATACTTCGTCCAACATTCTGATCCAGTCCAGCGTGAATGCACTGGGAACGGATACGGTAGCGGCATGGACAGCCTACAGCAAGATCGACAGCCTGTTCTGGATGATCGTCAATGCCTTTGGCATATCGATTACCACCTTTGTAGGGCAGAATTACGGAGCAGGGAAAATAAACCGTGTACACAAGGGCGTCCGTACCTGTATGGGAATTACAGCCGGGGCAACCGTACTGTTGTCAGTGCTCCTCTATAATTACGCAGCGATCTGTTATCAGCTGTTCACCACGGATGCACAGGTCATTGTAATCGGAGAACAGATCCTGCACTTTTTGGTACCTACGTATTTTACCTATATTGCCATTGAAATTTTGTCCGGCACCCTGCGCGGTATCGGTGACAGCTGGCTTCCCATGATCATCTGCTGTCTTGGAATCTGTGTGCTGCGTGTGGTATGGATCCTGACGGCCGTACCTCTGAAAAATGATATTATTACGATCGCATTCAGTTATCCTTTGACCTGGACGGTAACTAGCATTGCATTTATTGTGTATTATCTGTTCTTCAGCCGTCTGAAGATCGTGGAACAGAAAAAGAAATAGTAAGATATTGCACTAAATTCTATAAAAATTGCATAGAAACAGGATAGTAATAAATTTATAATAATGTCTACAATAGATATTTTAAAATAAGATGGAGGTATAAATCCTCTCCTCGTCAGAGGACTCGGATTTTCCTTCGGAAAACAAGGAGGATTCTATGTATCAGGCAGATGAAAAAAGGTATGAAGAAATGAAGTACAATCGCTGCGGTGCCAGCGGATTGCAGCTCCCGGCAGTATCTCTGGGATTGTGGCACAACTTCGGCTCCAACGGTAATTTTGACAACATGCTGGACATGTGTCATACCGCTTTTGATCATGGTATTACACATTTTGATCTGGCGAATAACTATGGACCGGTATATGGTGCGGCAGAGGAGAACTTTGGACGGATCCTGAAAAAAGATCTGGGAGTGTATCGTGATGAACTGGTTATTTCCACAAAAGCGGGATACGATATGTGGCCGGGACCTTATGGTAACTGGGGAAGCAAAAAGTACCTGGTGGCCAGTCTGAATCAGAGTCTGAAGCGTATGGGGCTGGATTATGTGGATATTTATTACCATCACAGACCGGACCCCAATACACCGCTGGAGGAGACCGTTCGTGCACTGGATGGTATTGTGAAGTCCGGTAAGGCATTGTACGTGGGAATTTCCAATTACAATAAGGAGCAGACCATTGCGGCAGCGGAACTGTTCAAGGAACTGGGAACGCCTTTTATTATCAACCAGAGAAAATATTCCATGTTTGTAAGAGATATTGAGAAAGACGGACTCAAGGAATATGCGGCAAGTCATGGAATTGGAATCATTACTTTCAGCCCTCTGGCGCAGGGACTTCTGACCGACCGCTATCTCCATGGAATCCCCGAGGACAGCCGTATCCGTACCGATGGCAGATTCCTGAAAGAGACTGCTATTGTGGAGGAAACTTTGAAGAAGATCCGCGATCTGAATGTTCTGGCGGCTCAGAGAGGACAGACCCTGGCACAGATGGCATTGTCCTGGATCTTGCGTGATGGAGATATTACCAGTGCTCTGATCGGAGCCTCCAAGCCTTCTCAGATCCTGGATAATATCGGTATTGTACATGCCACAGGATTCAGCGAAGAAGAGAGACGTAAAATAGATGAGATCTTAGCCTGACAGGAGCAGCTTGGAGAGACAACGATGGAATTGGCATTGATCACCGCAAAACAGGTAATTGTATTATTTTTTCTGATATTGACAGGCATTGTCGTAGTGAAGACAGGGATTTTACAGCTGGAGAATAAGAAGATTTTGTCGAATCTGCTGATTCAGCTGGTAGTACCTGCAATGGTTCTGAATTCCTATATGATGGAATTTGATTCGGAGATCGTAGGAAATCTGGGGAAGGCACTGGGCTATAGTACGCTGTTTTTGCTGCTTGGAATTGTGATTACTTTTCTGATCACGGCCCTGATTCCGGGAATCGGCAGGGATCTGCCGATCCTGCGGTTCGGAACCATGTTTTCCAATGCGGCTTATATGGGATTCCCCCTGATCCAGGCCATTTTCGGAGAAGAGGGACTGATGTATGCCAGTGTATACGTCACGGTGTTTAACATTTTGTTATGGACCATAGGTTATGCTGTGGTAAGCGGTCAGCCCGACATCAAAAAGGTAGCAAAAGCAGTACTGACGAATCCGGTGCTGTATGCGGTAGTGCTGGGACTGGTGATCTATCTGTGCCGTATTCCGGTGCCTTCCGTTATTCAGTCACCGCTGTCGTATATCGGCAACATGAATACCCCCATTTCCATGTTGATCACCGGTATGCTGATTGCAGGGGTGACGGATTGGAAAAAGCTGTTCAACCGGCAGAACGGGCTGGCACTGTTCCTGCGAATGGTAGTAACACCTGTCTGCTGTCTGGGATTATGTTACCTGCTTTCGCTGCATGGAATCGTAGTGGCAGTTGCCCTTTTGCTGGAAGCCTGCCCCTGTGCGGCAATCACTTCCGTATTCGCCGTGCAGTTTGGGCACGATGAGGATCTGGCGGCGGGGATGGTGGTCTGCTCTACGGTGATAAGTATTGTTACGTTACCTGTGATGGCTTTTCTTCTGCCCGTAGTGTAGCGGTTCTGCTTCCGGCGATGGCGGGTGGCTTATTCCACGAAGAATCTGTAAGAAACGGATTTACGAATATTATCCCTGCACGGCAGCGAAGACCGGGTACTGAACCGGGAGAAGCTGACGGAAAGCCATGCCCGGTACGGTGATTACGGAGCGCACAAGGGTGACGGCACCGCGACCATAACAGCAGATGAACAAAGAAATATTGTAACAGAAAAAATATTGACATTCATGTCAAAAAAGGATGGGTTAAGATGAAAGTATACACTTGTTTTCCCGGCGGAAAAGCCAAAGCACTGACTATGAGCTATGATGACGGTAAGATGCAGGACAAGCGTCTGATCGGTATTTTCAACAAATACGGAATCAAGGGAACCTTTAACCTGAACTATGGACAGGTGGGGGAGAGACCCCGGATGACTTTTGAGGAGATGGAAGGACTGTATGCGGGACATGAGATCGCAACCCATACCATGACCCATCCCACCATTGAGAGATGCCCGTTGGTGGAAGTGGCGGAGGAACTGCTGGAGGACCGTAAAGGTCTGGAAAAATGGACGGGACAGATTGTCAGGGGACATGCGTATCCCAACGGTTCCTACAGCGAGGAGATCAAGCAGTTGTACCGCCAGCTGGGTGTGGCTTATGCCAGAGTCGTGGAGACGGTTCCGGATTTTGCACTGCCGAAGGATCCGCTAGAGTGGCATGCTACCTGCCATCACAATGATCCTAAGCTGATGGAGTACGCGGAGTTTTTCGCTAATTTCAAGAAGAGCCAGTACCTGAAGCTGATGTATGTGTGGGGACACAGCTATGAGTTCGATAACAACGACAACTGGGATGTGATCGAGAACTTCTGTAAGTACATGGGCGGCAGAGATGATATCTGGTATGCCACCAATATCGAGATCATTGATTACATGGATGCGGCGAAGCGTTTACAGTTCTCGGCAAATTACGAAAAGGTATACAACCCCAACGCCTGCAGCGTATGGCTGCAGTTAAACAGCGACAAGTGCGTGGAGATCAAGGGCGGAGCTTTTGTGGATCTGAATACATTGTTATAAGCCGGAAGGAAACGGCATGCGTTACCTGCTCCGCGCGGTGACCCAGGTGGGAGATGACTACCTGTGGCCGGATCTGAGCATCTATTCCGAGACGGATCATTTTCAGCCGGGTAAGGTTTACATCGTCATGTTCAGCAATCTGGAGCAGGTACAGGTCGGGTTGGAGAACTGCTTCGGCACCGGAGAGACCTTCGATGTCAAAAACCATTAAACTTGCGGATAAACAGTAAAAGAGAATAAGAGAACAGAGACCGGATGGTAATTTGCTGTCCGGTCTCTTCAAGTAATAGGTAAAAAATAAAAAAATACCTACAAATACTTTAAAACTGAAACAAGATATGTTTTTTTGGAACAAAAGCAGGTGAAAAAATATGTTTTACCGACGATTACCAGAATAAGGAGGGGAATATGTTATTATCGTATCATGAATGTCTGGAAAAATATGGCACAGACTATCAAATTAAAAAGAACTTACAGGAAGGTCATCTGTTTATGACAGAGAAGGGACTATATTCGGAAGAAAAATATGTTCCCGAATTAGAAATCATTAAGAAAAAATATCCGAATGCAATTATGACTCTTAACAGTGCATTTTATTATTACGGACTGACGGATACCATACCGGAGTATTATTATGTTGCAACCCCGAAAAGCAATAGGAAAATTGAAGATGCGCGGGTGAAGCAGATTTACAAAAACAGTGATGCTTTTGAAATGGGAAAGACAACGATAGAATACGATGGGGTGGATATAACGATTTATAATAAAGAACGTCTATTAATTGAATTAATACGTAATAAACGTAAATTTTCTTTTGACTTGTATAAAGAAATAATAGGCAATTACAGAAAGCTGATTCACAAAATGGACATGGCACAAATCACGGAATATGCATATGAATTACCAAAGACAAACATGGTGATGGAAACCATCAGACTGGAGATTTTATAATGATTTCTATACAGAAGTTAATCGAGCAGAAATGTTACTATCAAAGTCGGACTGAAACCAGTGAATTTCCTGTCTACGAACACCATGGCATTCATCAGCTGCCCGGTCGTTTTGACTACATTTTACGGAGAGTGTTGTCAGTTTACAGTCGTGTTTTTCTGCTGGATATGGTAAAATTAGAAACACAGGCGGAGGTGAATCTATGGATAGAGACCCTTTTAAAGAATATATCAGACAGGTGGAACCGGATAAAAGAGATAAGGGATATGCCTGGAGCACGGCAATAGGACTGCAGGCGGTAGATGGATTAAAGCCGTCGGATTATCTCCTGGAGACAGCGGTAAAAAATATCGATGGACTTATTACGCTGGAAGAAGCCGGAGATCTTTTAAATAGTTATTATCGGGAAAATCCGAAACAGAACCTGAATGACCGGACGGAAGAAGCAGACAAGGTTTCTGTGAGAATTGCGCAGATCTTGTCGGAGAGAGCATTTAGCTTTACCCCGAATGAATATCTGTCAATTCATCGGAAGCTTTTTATCGGAATCTATAAACATGCAGGTAAAATCAGAGATTACAATATTACAAAAAAAGAATGGGTGCTGGATGGAGCGTCGGTAGTATATGGGAGTGCATCTGAGCTTCGGGCAACATTGGAATATGATTTTTCGGAAGAAAAAGCATTTAGCTATAAGGGACTGGAAATAGAGGAAATGATTCGGCATCTGGCGGTATTTATCTCCAGACTGTGGCAGATCCATGCTTTTGCAGAAGGAAATACCAGAACTACGGCAGTTTTTTTTATCAAGTACATCCGAACATTGGGTTTTGATGTCAGTAATGATATATTTGCGGAAAACGCGTGGTATTTTCGCAATGCGTTGGTCAGGGCGAATTATAATGATCTGAAAAAAGGGATTCATGAGACAACAGAGTATCTGGAACTTTTTTTGCGTAATCTGATTTTAGGGGAGAAAAATGAACTCCTTAACCGGGAAATGCATGTCAGCGGAACTTTTTCCAAAATAGAAAAAGCGGACATTCAAGAAGAAAAAGCGGACATTCAAGAAGAAAAAGCGGACATTCATAAAAAAATAAAGCAACGTTTACCGCAGATTACAGAAAAAACACTAAATAAAATTATTTTATTATGGGAAAAATGTGGAGTTACAGAGGTTTTCGGAAGAAGCACTGTGGAAACAGTAACGGGATTAAAGTCATCCAGAGCCTCAGAACTATTAAAATTACTGGTGGAGTCAGAAATAATTGAACCTGTAAAAGGATACGGAAAAGGAAAATACAAATTTTTATAGAAAGATAGAACATAGGAAAGGCAGGGCGAGGTTATGAGGGATTATGATGTGATCATCATCGGTGCCGGAGTCAGTGGCTGCGCCATCGCCGGGGAACTGGCGAAAGGCAAGCGTAAAATCGCTGTATTAGAGGCGAAAAGTGATGTCTGCGAAGGCACATCCAAAGCCAACAGCGGCATTGTGCATGCAGGGTATGATGCTGTTCCGGGAACCCTTAAGGCGAGGTTAAATGTCCGGGGCAATGAAATGATGGAAGAACTGTCGAAGAAGCTGGATTTCCCTTTCCGAAGGAACGGTTCCCTGGTGCTGTGTTTTGAAGAAGACGGCATGTCCGGACTGGAAGAACTGTACGAACGCGGTATTGAGAATGGGGTAAGAGAATTGAAAATCCTGTCTCCGGAGGAGGTCTGGGCGATGGAACCGGCAGTTTCCCGTGACATCGTGGGAGCTTTGTATGCACCTACCGGCGGTATCGTCTGTCCTTTCGGACTGAACATTGCCCTGGCAGAGAATGCGGCGGAGAACGGCGTGGAGTTCTATCGTGACCACAAGGTGACAAACGTTGTGGAACAGAGACCGGTATGGGACGGGAATCCTTCCGCGAAGGAGGGACGGATGTATCAGGTGCAGGCGGACGGCGAGATGTTTATTGCACCGGTGCTCATCAATGCAGCCGGTGTCTATGCGGATGAGATCCATAATATGATCTGCGAAGATAAGATCCGCATTGTACCCAGGAGAGGCGAGTACCGTCTCATGGACAAAAATTGCGGCAATCTCGTGAATTCCACGATTTTCCAGCAGCCCTCCAGGATGGGTAAGGGTATTCTTGTCACGCCTACCGTGCACGGCAACCTGCTGGTGGGACCTACCGCGGAGGATATTCCGGATAAAGAGGATGTGGATACTACGGCAGAGGGACTGGCGAAAGTCCTGAACCTGGGAAGCAACAGTGTGGATGCTTTGGACGGCAGACAGACGATCACTTCGTTTGCCGGACTGCGCGCCCACCTGGTACACGAAGATCCTGCGGAGAAATCGGACTTCCTCATCGGAGAGGCAGCAGGGCATCCCGGCTTCATTGATGTAGCCGGGATTGAATCTCCGGGACTTACCAGTGCGCCCGCCATTGGTGAATATGTGGCACAGATTGTGGAAGGCATTTCTCCCGCAGAACGTAAAGCGGACTTTATAGACACCAGAAAAGGGATCCCCGGCATTGCACTTGCCACGGAAGAGGAGAGAGAAAACCTGATCCGGGAAAATCCTGCCTTTGCCAACGTAATCTGCCGCTGTGAACTGGTGACGGAGGGAGAGATCTTAGAAGCCATCCACCGCCTGGTGGGAGCGACGACTTTAGACGGTGTCAAGCGTCGTACCAGAGCCGGGATGGGCAGATGCCAGGCGGGATTCTGTTCTCCGAAGACGCTGGAGATTTTGTCCAGAGAACTGCATCTCGATCCGGCACAGATCACCAAGGAAGGGACTGGTTCCGAGATCTTAGTCGGTAAGAACAAAGACACAGCACCCGGAGAGGGCGGAACATGGAAGAGGACACAGGAGCCTGTCGGAAAGGAGGCACTCCATGAGTAAGCGTACAGAAGACATTGTCATCATCGGAGGAGGTCCTGCGGGACTGGCAGCAGCATTGTCCGCGAGAAAAGCGGGCTGTGAAAAGGTGCTGATCTTAGAGCGCGACAGAGAACTGGGAGGCATCCTGAACCAGTGCATCCATAACGGTTTCGGACTGCATACTTTTAAGGAAGAATTGACCGGACCGGAGTATGCGGAGCGCTATATCGATATGGCAGAAGAGGTGCAGATCCCCTATCTGCTGAATACCATGGTAACAAATATTTCCCTGCTCCCCGACGGACGAAAAAAAGTCACCGCCATGAATAAAGAGGACGGACTGCTGGAGATCGAGACAGAGACCGTGATCCTGGCGATGGGCTGCAGAGAGCGTTCCCGTGGCGCATTAAACATTCCCGGCAGCAGACCGGCAGGCATCTACAGTGCCGGAACGGCACAATATTATGTGAACATTCGCGGACGGATGCCGGGTAAGAATGTAGTCATTCTTGGCTCCGGAGATATCGGACTGATCATGGCGAGACGCATGGTGTTAGAAGGAGCCAAAGTACAATGTGTGGCAGAGCTTCGTCCGCAGAGCGGTGGACTGAAGCGTAACATCGTACAGTGCCTGGATGATTTCAATATTCCATTGTACCTGAACACTACTGTGGCACAGATCCATGGCAAAGATCGTGTGGAGGGAGTGACCCTGACGAAGGTGGATGACAACGGAAAACCGATTCCCGGTTCCGAGTGGGAGGTTGCCTGCGATACGCTGCTGTTATCCTGCGGACTTATCCCGGAGAATGAACTCACCAGGGGATTAGGAGCCGATATGGATGGCAGGACCGGAGGACCGGTAGCGGGTGAGAACCTGGAGTGCAGCATCCCCGGCGTATTCGCCTGTGGCAACGTGCTTCATGTTCATGAACTGGTAGACCATGTATCCGCAGAAGCGGAAAAAGCAGGAAATTACGCTGTGGAATACATCCGGCAGAAAAGAGAGTAAGACGATGGCAGAGACGAATACAATACAAAAAGAACTGACCTGCATCTGCTGCCCGGTGGGATGCAATCTGTCCGTAACCGTAGCGGATGACAGCAGTGTCACAGTGACCGGCAACCGCTGCCCCAGAGGAGCTGCTTACGGAGAAAAGGAAGTGACCCATCCTACCCGGATTGTGACATCCACGGTACGTGTGGCAGGATATCCCGACACTGTCGTATCCGTGAAGACTGCATCGGATATTCCCAAAGGGAAGATCAATGATTGCATGAAGGCGTTGGCAGGGGTGACGGCAACTGCACCGATTCACGTTGGAGATGTTATTTTGGAGAACGTGGCTGACACGGGTGTCAATATTGTGGCGACCAGGTCATTTTGCGGGTGACAGAGGATAAAGCTTAATTATAGCAAGGGTCACATATTCCAACGGATTCCGTAAAACGTGTCCGCACGGGATATCATCCTGTGAGCGGCCGTAAAATGAAAATGCATAATGGGAGGTTACATAACAGAATGGGAGATATACATAACACACAGAAAAAGACTTACATCATGGCACTGGATCAGGGAACCACCAGTTCCCGCTGCATTCTGTTCGATAAGCAGGGCAATATCTGTTCCATGGCGCAGAAGGAATTCACACAGATCTATCCCCGGCCCGGCTGGGTAGAACATAACCCCATGGAGATCTGGTCTTCCCAGCTGGGAGTGGCAATCGAGAGTATGGCAGTCCTGGGAATCACCGATGACCAGATTGAAGCCATCGGCATCACCAACCAGCGTGAGACCACGATTATCTGGGATAAAAATACCGGAGAACCCGTATACAACGCCATCGTATGGCAGTGCCGCCGGACTTCCGACATGATCGAAGAATTGAAAAAAGACGGCTTTGATCAGGTCATGCGGGAGAAGACCGGACTGATCCCCGATGCTTATTTCAGTGCATCAAAGATTGCCTGGATACTGAATAATGTCCCGGGGGTCAGAGAGCGGGCGGAGAGAGGAGAGCTTCTCTTCGGCACCGTGGATACCTGGCTGATCTGGAATCTGACCAAGGGGGCTGTCCATGTGACGGACTATACCAATGCCTCCCGGACGATGCTTTTTGATATTCATAATCTTTGCTGGGACCGGGAGATTCTGAAACGATTCAACATCCCGGAGAGCCTGCTTCCGGAGGTACATTGCTCCAGTGAGATTTATGGTAAGACAGATGCTTCCGTACTGGGTGGTGAGATCCCCATTGCAGGGGCCGCCGGAGACCAGCAGGCAGCGTTGTTCGGACAATGCTGTTTTGAACAGGGCGAAGTGAAAAATACCTACGGAACCGGCTGCTTTTTACTGATGAATACCGGACACGAAGCCATTACGTCCCAGTCCGGTCTGTTGACCACCATTGCAGCCAGTACCTCGAAAAACGTGGAATATGCCCTGGAGGGCAGTGTGTTCGTGGCCGGAGCCGGAATCCAATGGCTTCGGGACAGTATGCGTATGCTGAAGACTTCCGCACAGTCTCAGAAATATGCAGAGCATGTACCGGACACTGCAGGTGTCTACGTCGTTCCGGCTTTTGCGGGAATGGGTGCACCCTATTGGAACCAGTATGCCAGAGGCACCATTGTAGGCATTACCAGAGGCTGTACGAAGGAACATTTTATTCGTGCAACCCTGGAATCTATTGCCTATCAGACAGCGGATGTATTGGAAGCCATGGAGAAAGACAGCGGAATCAATTTAAAGAGCCTGAAAGTGGACGGCGGTGCCAGCGCCAATGACTTCCTTATGCGTTTCCAGGCAGACATTGTCAATACACAGGTGCGACGACCGGCCTGTATTGAGACCACAGCACTGGGAGCAGCATATCTGGCGGGACTTGCCGTAGGCTATTGGAAAAATAGCGACGAGATTCGGGAAAACTGGCAGATTGGTGCTTCTTTTGCACCGGAAATGGATGATGAATCCCGGAAAAAACTGTTAAAGGGCTGGCATCGTGCCGTGAAATGCGCACTGGCCTGGGCGGAAGAATAAGAGCCGCCTTTCGATATTCGATAACGGACAGAAGATAAAATGGACAAATTTTCCGCTTGCAGAACAAACGATTTAAGAGTATTATAAAAAAAGTAATATTTTACTATAGCTTTACATATTCAACTCTGAACGTTCTGTCTGATAGCAAACTTCTGCCGAAAGATTACCATTACTGAGAAAATGTGTATTGTATATAGTGAAGAAACGACGTATGTCAGGACACAACAGGAGAAACTATTGCGCACACAAATCATAAATGACCTTTTGACAAATATTTTTTACAACATTATAGAGACAGAAGACAGAATTGCCGCAGATGAGAGATTTGAAGACCTCAGCAGCAATGATATGCGTGTTTTGTCTGCAATCGGTACGGATGAGCCCAAATCCATGAAGGCAGTGGCAGAATATCTGCGTGTCAAAAAACAGACGGTCAACAATTCCGTAAAAGCATTGATCACCAAAGGCTACGCATATAAAAAGACCAACCCTGATGATGGCAGATACACATGGATTATCCTCACGGACAAAGGAGAGGAGACTGTAAATTGTTATCGGTCTATAATACGTGAGACCGTGAAGGGAATGACGGGAGATATGACAGATACCCAGACAGACATCTTGATTCAGAGTCTCTCCCAAATAAACAGCTATCTGGATGCCCAAAGCGTGGAAGGAATTCCTTCCGGGAACAGAAAAAAATAAAATTTGATTATGGCAAAAGCATACAAACAGTCTGCCGGCCGGGCAGATTGTTTTTTGGACTTTACATAAAACGTTTTATGTGATAATTTATATCCAAAAAAGCAATTCAGACAGGAGACAACGTGGCAGTTAACATTAAGGACGTGGCGAGAGAAGCAGGTGTCAGCATAACGACAGTATCCCATGCGCTGAATGGATACCCGGAAGTGGCAGCGGAAACACGTAAAAAGGTAAAGGAAACAGCAGACAGGCTGGGGTATCTTCCCAATATTAACGGAAGAAATCTTGCCAGAAAAGGTGGATACCGGATTGCCCTGGTCATCTCAGGAATACTGGAGAAAAATGTGAGAGATACCACAACTTTCCGCAGGATGCAGGGAGTCTATGCATATTGTGGAGAACATGATCTCGAAGTGGCAGTCTACGCAAGGAATCCGGAGAAAATCACATACAGCCAGTTCTGCAGATGCTATGCAGTGGAAGGCACCATATTAAGCGGACGGCATACAGACAGCCCGGAACTGGAAGACCTGATGAAGATATCGATTCCTTTTGTGGCAATGGACATGGAATGCCTGACAGATCAGGCGAAATGCATCACAATTGATAATACGGCTGCGGCTGCGGCAATTACCCGGTACCTGCAGCAGAACGGACACTCCGATATTCTCCTGGTAACAGGCAGCCAAAACTGTGTGGAACAGACGGAGCGTATGATCGGAGTGATGGCGGCGATGGATCAGGCAGAAACACCACTGCAGCAGGAAGACATCCTGCCTTGCGGAAACGCGGTAGACGAGATTCGGATGGAACAGTCAGCATACCACAGCATGAAGAAATATCTGGCGCAAAATGGAGCGGACCGGCACACTGCGATACTCTGTCTGGATGATTTTCTGGCATTGGGAATCAGAAGAGCAATTTTGGAGACCGGATACCGGATTCCGGAGGATTTTTCCCTGACAGGCTTCGGCGGCAGTATACTGGGAGAATACATAGAACCGGCGCTGACAACAGTAGAGTGGGATCCGTTTGACTGCGGATATGCGGCAGCAGAGCTTCTGTATGCCCGCATGTGCAACAGAACGGTGAAAAATAATAATATCCCCTATCGAATTGCAGTGAGAGACAGCGTAAGAAAACTATAAAGTCCTATATTTTTTAAAATTGACATAAAACGTTTTGTGTACGATATAAAGTACGAAAAAGGAGGATAAATGCAATATTTTTATAAAAACTATATAGAACGCAGAGCAAATGAAGACGACAGAGAAAAGCCTATGCGAGTGTTGCAGATACTTCCCAGCGTCTGCAGGGGGGATACCATCAGCAATGATGCACTGGAAATATACGGGGAACTGTCCGACCACCGGATCAGAACCCATATCTATGCAGAGCATATCGGACCGGGGATCAGCAGCAGGAGAGTAAGCCGGATGGAGGAGCTTCCCGTTCTGAAAAAAGAAGACGTGATAATATACCATTTGTCTACCGAAAGCGGCATGTATGAACATATTCAGGAGATCAGGAAGAATTATGGATGTAATATTATTTTCCGTTATCACAATATTACACCGCCGGACTACTTCGAACCATTCAGTAAAGATATGGCGCAGCGGTGTTACATGGGACTGGAAGAAGCGCGGAAGATCAGGGAGATACCTACACTGGTCCTGACAGTATCGGACTACGACCGTGCACAATTAAGGAAAATAGGATACAGCTGTCCGATCATGATTCTGGCACCTTTGGTTCCACTGGCGGAGTACACCATAGATCCGGCAGAAGAAGTCATGAACAGATATCCACTGAATGAGTATATCAATCTGCTGTCTGTAGGGCAGATAGTTCCACATAAGAGAATAGAACGGCTTATGGACATCTATGACAGCTACCGCAGAACCGTAGATGACAAGGCGAGACTGTTTCTCGTGGGAAGCACCATGGAAGTGCCGGAATATTATGAATATCTGGAAAACTACCGCAGAAAACTGGGATATCATGAGGATGAAATCATATTTACCGGACATGTTGCATTTAACGAGATGATTGCATATTACCGGATCGCGGATGTGTTCCTGTGCATGAGTGAAGCAGAGGGGTTTGGAATGCCTCTGGTGGAAGCAATGTACTATCAGGTGCCGGTGCTGGCATACGAGGCAGGGGCAGTACCTGAGACACTCGGCGGCAGCGGAGTGCTACTGCCTACCAGCCAGCCGGGGGACGTGGCGGACGTGATACGGACAATCATCAAAAATCCAAGAAGTAAAGGGCAGATTCTGGCGGGGCAGCAGAGAAGGCTGGAGACATTCATTGAGAGCAGCCCCCGGAAAGAACTGCTGAAAGTCATAGAGAGCATGAGGCGTTAGAATGGGAACAGACAACAGTGGAATGATTAATTATGGGGCAGGAACAAGAGAAGACAAGAACTGGATTCTACAGGAAAGTAAATTCAACAGAAAAGACCTGAAAAAAATAGAATCAATCTTTTGTCAGGGCAACGGCTATCTGGGACAGAGAGCGGCACTGGAAGAGAAGTACAGTACCGAGAACAAGGGACTGTATCTGGCGGGAACCTTTGACCGGTTTGGCGAAGAAGAGGTGACAGAACTGCCCAACTTCGCTGATTTTACCAACTTTCGCATATTCTTTAACGATGAAGAGTTTCGCATGGTACAGGGAAAAATTATTCTCTACAGCAGAGAACTGAATCTGAAGGATGGAACACTGACCCGCCATGTATACTGGGAGAGTCCGAATGGCATAGAGGCAGAACTGAATTTTGAACGGTTCGTATCTATGGCAGACAGACATGCACTGGGATTCCGGGTTGAGATCAAACCATATAACAGGAACGTGACGGTGCGGATAGCCAGTGGTATTGACGGCAGAGTGACGAATAATGGAACCCAGCATTTCCATGAGGGAGGCAAATATAATCCGGAAAACAGGCTCATGGAGTACTATACCAGGACCGGAGAATCGGGAATTCACGTAATGCAGTGCTTTGGACACCGGCTGTTTCTGGAAGGGGCGGAAATCCGCCCTTTTAAGCGACCGGTTATGGAGAGGCGCTATGCCGGTATGAAGACAGAAGTGGATGTGTCTATAGGGCAGACCCTTGTCATTGACAAAATCTGTGCGGTGTTCACCAGTAGGGACATAGAGGCATCAGAAGGAGAGATACTCTGGAAGACCAGCGAGAGAGGCAGAAAAATCGCACTGGGATATGTGGAAAGCGGATATGACATCCTGAAAAAAAGAAATCAAAAAGAATGGAAGCAATACTGGAATAAGACAGACATTCTGATACGGGGGCGGCATGATTATGATCAGCTTGCGGTGCGCTTTGCGCTGTACCATCTGAATATTATGGCTGACAGACAGGATGACAGGGTCGGTATCGGTGCGAAAGGGCTCTCCGGCGATGGACATGAAGGACATAGCTTTTGGGATACGGAGATGTTTCTGGGCACGTTTTACCTGCTGACAGACCCGGAGGAAGCAAGAAAACTGTTGGTCTACCGGGGCAAAAGCCTGCCGGGGGCAAAAGACAAGGCATACCGCAACGGATACAAGGGGGCGATGTTCCCATGGGAATCTGCCGGACTGACAGACGGAGAGGTGACACCTGTGAGGGGGGAAGCGGATCCAATGACCGGGGAGGAACGTCTGATTCTGACGGGAAAAAAGGAACTGCACATCTCTGCGGATATCAGCTATGCCGTATGGCGTTACTATATGACCACAGGAGATAAAAAGTTCATGCGGGAATGGGGAGATGAGATCATTCTGGCAACCGCTGTCTTCTGGGCAGATCGCGTGGAGTGGGATGGAGACACCTGCCATATCCGGGATATTATCGGACCGGATGAATACAAGGAGAGAGTGGATGACAACACCTACACCAATTATATGGTGAAGAAGAATCTGGAAATGGCAGTCCGGATTGCAGATGTACTGGAAAAGGAAGACCCGGAATACATGGAACTTTTGAACAACCGGTGGGAAATCCGGGAGATGCTTCCACAGATCAGGAAGGCTGCCGGGGCAATCTGGCTGCCGGACAGGGACGAGGAAGGAATCATTCCCCAGTTTGCCGGATATGCAAAATTAAAATACATGGATATCAGCAAATACAAGCAGATGGGGAAAAACGGCGCAAAAGCACTGTTGGAGGATTACACTGTAAATGATCTCCGAAATTATCAGGTGCATAAGGAGGCGGATCTTGTTTTGTTGCTGTTGCTGTTCCCGGAACTGGTTACAGCAGACGTTGACCTGAAATTATTGGAATGCAATTATGAATATTACGAAAAACGAACAATCCATGAAGCACCGCACAGCTATGCCACCCACGCACAGCTGGCTGCTTCACTGAACAGAACGGAGGAAGCCTACGAACTGTTCCACCGATGCTGTGATGTGGATCTGGGACGCGGGGAAGATGAAACCCTATCGGGCATTCACGCAGCGAGCATGGGTGGCATCTGGCAGTGTGTCGTGCAGGGGTTCTGCGGAATACGGATACAGGACAGGAAACTGCATATCCAGCCACATCTGCCGGAAGAATGGGAGCAGGTTAATTTCCGCATCAGCTTCGGAGAAAGTACTCTTGACATCTGCGTAACGCATCAGGGTGCAGAGATCAGCAACAAGACACAGAGACCGATCCCGATAGTCTTTTACGGAAAAGAGGAACTGCTGGATGGCATGCAGCGGCTGAGCCTGCAAAAAGGACAACCATAATACGGAAGAGAGAAAGAAATACCGGGAAAAGGAAAACGTAAAAACCGTGCACGCAGAAAAATGCGTGCACGGTTTTTACGTCCAGTCCCATATGTTTACTGATACAGAGAAACAAATTGCATAATATGCGTTATGCAATAACGGCGGGGAAATGGCTGAAACTGGGAATAAATAACCAAAATAAATAAAAAGAGAACCGCTTGTTTGTGCAAAATAACGTTCCGGATAAAACGATCCGAAAAAAAGCGTACAAGAAATAAAAACGCGTAATAGTCCCATTGACTTACCCATAAAAATGCGATATATATATGATTACGGAGAGTAAAAAGGTATTTAAACATACTGAAGATGTGACCCCTCTTTTGTGAATGATTTTCCCCCCTAAACGACAAAGCAGCTCTCCGATCCAATAGCCTTCCCTCCAGACCGCATCCGGAGGGAAGGACAATCAGGGATGGAAAAAGAAAAGAGAACAGTTATGGAGACGATGAAACAAGGGATTATCGGAAAAACGGCAATTACTATTGCACAAAAGGAAATTCCACATGTGAATAGGGAGAATATGTGGGTATTTTCACTGTTCTGCTATGAATATGGAATTCCGGTTTATCAGATCAAAGCATACGGAGATCTGACCTGCTACGACATCATAATAGATGCCCTGACAGGAACGGTCCTGAAAATAACAGAGAGTTGCCCATGAACTGCGGAGCAGACGCACAAAGGAGAAAAAGCCATGGAACTGCCGGAAGAATTTATCGGAGAAGCTGCCTTCGATGGAGAGAAGGAATGCTTCTATCAGCCATTTTTCAGCACAGATAAGAAATGTATCTGGGGTGCTGAGGCTTTGTTCCGCCTGAAGGACGGGGAAGGCAATTATTATAATATGGATGACCTGGTTGCGAGAGCCGAAGAGGAAGGCTGGGTGGCAGAGATAGACCGCTGGGTCTTCCGGGAAGTATGTAAGAAAATCCCGGAGCTACGGACCTATGGCCTGAAGCGTGTGAATATCAACCTGTCTCCGGCGGTGTGCCAGAACCCGGATACGGTGGAGAATATCCGGAAGGTGCTGAAGCAATACGGGATTTTCCGCAGCGAAATCTGCATGGAGATTACGGAAATGTGTAAGGTAAAAGATAACGAGCACTTCAGCCGCATGACCGAACAGCTGACGGATCTGGGAATCCGGCTGGCACTGGATGACTTCGGCAAGGGCGAATCCAATCTTCTGCGGCTGATGCAGATTCCCTTTTCTACCCTGAAGATCGACAAAGAAATGGTCTGGGGAATGGAGACCAACCGGCTGGCGGCACCACTGATCGAAGACATGATTCATTTCGCCCACCGCTATGGAATTCAGGTGACTGCAGAGGGAGTGGAGACTGTGGAACAGGCAAGGGAGCTAGCCGCTTACGGCTGTGATTACCTGCAGGGTTACCTGATTGCACCACCACTGAACTACCTGAAATTCATTAATTTCCTGAAGAATCAGGGACAGAGGAATTTCCTGGAGAATTAAGGGACGCAGGAAAACATGCATAAACGCATAGCCATAAATTTTCTCCGTTGCTCGTGTGTGGGATGTTTGGTGGTACTTATATTTTACCATGAGTGGAGAGAGAATTTATATATAAACAACGAGAAAACCCAGTAAAATCAATGGGCTGCGGAATTTAACAAATGCCTAAACAAATGTCTGAAAGAAGGAGAAAAGAAGGAAATGAAAAGGGAAAATAACAAACCAAGACCACTGAGGATTGAATTAAAAAGTCTCTTCGGACGGATTGTGGGACTATGACGGTACTGTTCCTTCTGATCATCGGTATCATCATCCAGCTGTGGACGACAGATCAGAACATTATCAATGAAGTGAAATATGGCGCAGACCTCTACAAAGCAGAGGAGGTACATTGCCAGTGGGTGACGAGTCTTGGAATGGCACTGAATTACGGGCAGAACTTCAATGGAACACTGGATTCGACACAATGTGCACTGAGACAGTTCATCTATAATGAAGACAATCCTTCTGCCGAAGCGGCCAGAGCGGGAACTGCAGGAAAGGGATCCGCCGTTGTGGCGGAAAGTATTAAGGAACTTGCGAACCAGGCACAGATTCTGAAAGAACTGACAGAGCGTTTCAGACTCAGAAAAATGAAGTAACATTGAGAAAGTGCCGGGAAACATCAGACACAGACTACATGGAAGAGAAGGCGTTATGAAGAACAACGAACACAGACATAAAAGAAAGAACGGAAGGAAGAACAACAGATACCGGCGTGCTATCTACGGTATTCTCGCTGCGGTGATCACAGTGGGAGCTATCAGCGGGGTGGCGGCATGGGAAGAGGATGCACCTCTGTATCAGGCACCGGATCTGCAGATTGTAGCAGGACAGACAGAGTATGATCTGGCTGCAGGGATCACATATGACAGCAGCAAATATACGCTGTCGGTAGAAGATATCGGCGATCTGGATACCAACCGGATCGGCAGATATGAGGTGGCGTATGCTCTGACACCGATTGCAGAGACCCTGCCGGAAGAGACGGAGACTACCGAACCTACGGAGAGTCCCGAGGTGACTGAGAAGCCGGTTGCGGAGGAAACACAGACTCCCGAAGCGACTGTAACTCCGGAGGAAACACAGACTCCTGAAGCGACTGTAACTCCGGAGGAAACACAGACTCCCGAAGCGGCTGCGACTCCGGAAGCAACACAGACTCCCGAAGCGGCTGCGACTCCGGAAGCAGCACAGACTCCCGAAGCTGCACAGTCCCCGGAGGTCACCACGGCTCCCGAAACCACTATAGCTCCGGAAGAATCCGGCACTTCTACCACAGAAGAATCCAAGGCACCGGAAGCACCCGAAGAGAATACGGAGAATGCTGACGGTGGGGAACTGGAAGAAGCGGACGTAGAGGTGGAGGCAGAAGAAGGACAGCAGTTGTCTGCAGTCCTGCGCAGCTTCTTTCACACGGTAAGTGCCGCTGAAATCGAAAGAACAGAAGCGGAAACTGAAGTGACCACGGAAACACCGGAATCCACAGAAGCACAGACGGAAGGACTTCCGGCAGAAACAACAGAAACAACAGAAACAACAGAAACAACGGAAACCATAGAGACAACCGAAGCCACAGAGACCACAGAAGCGGTCGAAGCAGCCAAAGAGACCGAGGCACCACAGACAGCCGAACCGGTAGAAACTTCTGCCCCTGTGGAGTCTGTAGAAGCCACAGTACCCGTAGCACCTGCTGGAGAGCCGCAGTACTTTACCAGAACTGTCTGGGTCGTAGCCGGTGGAGACGGATTCTTCCTTGGCTATGAAGAGGGAGAAGTGCGTATTTCTGCCAGCGCACAACTGTATCAGTTAGAGCAGAAGAGCGAGGATCCACAGGATTATGAGGTGGTGCTGGCACAGCCGGAAGTACTGACTGCCGGTCTGCGTGCCACGGACATTACGGCAGAGACTGTAGCAGGTGCGGCATTTGAAGTGACCAACGACAGTGAACTTCGCAATGCATTAAACATTGTAAATGAGAATGGCACTGCGGTAATCCGCAATATCCGTTTTGGCACTTATAATATAGAAGTAACAGCCAGCGATTCCGAGACCGGTAAGACGGCCACAGTGACCAGAACCGTTACGGTGGAAGGCATTGCTTTCGATGCACCGACACTGTATGTCGGTACGCGCAATACGGAATATAATCTGACGGCAGACATGACGGCAGTGGATGAGAACGGTAACAACGCAGAAATCTATGTCGTTGATGAGAGTGCACTGGCGGCTGCCAGAGAGACTCTGGAAGATGAAGAGACCGGTGAAGTGATGGAACGTTTTATTCCCGGAATCTATCATGTAATACTGGGAGCAAAACATCCGGCTACCGGCGAAGAATTCACTGTGGAACGAGAGGTAGAAGTTGTAGAAGGATATTATCTATATGCACCTACTCTCTATATAGAAGCAGGAAGCACAGACTATGATGTCACCGAAGGAGTAGAACTTCGCTCCGCAGATACGGAAGAAGCTATGGAAGATGCAGTGATCACAGTGGAGGACATAAGTGACCTCTACCGTGGCATAATGGAAGAGGAAGAGACCGGAGAGGCAGGCGTAGCAGTTCAGACTTACAGCATGGAGGATGAATTACTGTCGGTGCGGACTGGTGAAAACGGAACTGATAATGAGGAGGCTATGCCAATGCTTCCATTGAATGCCGGTGAGTACACTGTTACCCTGTCTGCGGAGAATCCGGACGGCAGCGGAGATCCCATCACTGTCGTGCGTACCCTGAAGGTACCTGCCAGAGCAGCAGAGACTCCTACAATGAACTTTGAAGCAACGGCTTATAAAGAAAGACTGACCAGCGATAAATATAAATCTGGACAGGTAGATTCCATTGGTGGTGGAAGAATAGTAGATAACTTGGATAGTTTATTTGATTCCGTGTCGAATGGCAGTGCTAAAAGGAAAGTTACAAATTATCATTATGCCTATATGACAACTTCTGGCAGATATCCACCGAATAGTGAAGTGTTCATGTCCAAGCTGCCTGAAGCAAGAGAATGGCTGAAGATTAAGAGATACACATCGCAATCAAGTGGTGGAACATATAGGGTAGAATATGAAGATATTTATTTGGGACATTATTTTGTCAGCCAAATAAGCTTATCAGCAAAAGCGGATGCTGCTCTGGATTATTACGTTTCAGTAGTGGGCACAAATCCTTCTGAAAATAGGAATCAAAGCGTTTCAATTCTTATTGGAAGAGATGTTGAAAGCGAAATGGCTCAACAAAGTACATATTGGAGTCAGGTAACACTACCGCAAATGAATAATGTCTTGGTTCCAAGCTCCGGTCAGACGATTCCAGGAACATCTATACAGTTAAAGTGGACTTATTCTAATCAGCCTGGTTTGTACCTGACATCTAATGGTTATACAGGCCCGATGATGCTGAGTAATACAGTACTGTCGTCGAATTCAAGCGGACATTTTAATCAAAAAATAGGTGACTGGAATCATTATGTAAATGGAGCCCGGGATCAATGGGATTCTGGTGAGATAAAAACAATGAAAAATGGAGGAACTCCGGATATAACATTGACACCATTTACTACCGTGAGCAATCGTAATCTGGACATTCAGGATTTAGACAGGATGCTCGATAATGTCACCCCGGAAGCGTCTATATTGGTAGATGGAACGGGTAAGGACTTTATCGTACCCTACGGTACGGAACAGGGTTCTGAGAGCAATCCACAGATAATACCGAACATGCAGTATTGGCTGAAAGGTTTTCAGTTGAATAAAAACACTGGAGATGAACGAGTTGCATATACCCTTCAGACGAACACCTGGTTCAAACTGGAAGACCTCAAGGCTACCACAACTGCCTCTGATAAGGGAAACAACTGGAAGGTCAGCGGTGCGGGAGATTTTGAATTTGTGGCAAACGATGGTGTGAGCACCGTGAATCTGTACTCCGAGAATCAGAAGAATGTGAAGATTACCCAGAAGGGTAACCACACCGACAGCACCAGCGCAGTTACCTCTTTTGCAGAGAGCCTGACACTGGATCTCTCCGGTGGAACATCAAAGTTCCTGAACCTGACATCTGCCGACACACAGGCAGGTGCAGGAAATACAAGCAGACTGATTCTCAAGGGCTCCAAGAGTGTGGCAAGTATGACCCAGACCGCAGGCGACCTCTGGGACAGCGGTGCTGACAAGGGAAAGATCGCCACTGGTATTCTGGATGTGCAGACGGCTGATTTTACCGTACTGAAAGCATCCGCACAGAGTGTGAGCGATCCTGTGATTACCGTATACAATCATCTGCTCTCTAACGGTAAGCAGATTACGGTTGGCAAGGATGGAGGAGTCTTTGCAGACGGTGAAGTCATCGCAGTAAGTAAAGGCGAGAAGCTGGACGCTACTGACTTCACCACCGATGCTGCGAACCAGGCACAGAACATCTACACGATGAATCTGGATGACTATACCGTCATCGCGAAGAAGCTGAACTCCAAGCCGATCCAGATTCTCAAGGGAGATGCGCAGCTGTATACAACCGATACTTACGCAGAAGCATTTCAATGGATCCAGACCAATGGAGACGGCGGAGAATACACCGTGAAGATTCTGGTTCCCAGAAACTATGGAACTACAGACAGAGATGCCCTGATGCAGGTGACTACAGCGAAAGCATCCAAGATCACACTGGAAGCTGCAGACGGAGCCAATATTGACAACGGCTACATGAGAATGCGTGCTGCCAGTGAACTGACGACTCTGGAAATGCATGACCAGGTAAAAATGGAATTAAAGAACATTTCCGTTCGAAGAAGTAATGCAGAGGGTCTTACCGATGAACAGATCATCTTTGTGAATAACAGCAGTGAACTGACCATCGGTGCCAATTATAAGACGGTAGGAGATAAAGCCGACATTTACGGCGGAAGCTCCACGACAGACAGTACGAAAGATACTACGGTTATCGTAAACGGTGGAATCTTCCAGAATGTTTACGGTGGCAGCATGGAGCCCCACAGTCACAGTGGCAAATCATATATTACCGTGGGATCGGGGGCAACGGTTACAACTATCGACGGTGCCAGCAAGGGAGAGAAGCAGAAACCCACCGGCAAGACTGCAGAGATCACACTGACTACCGGAGCCAGCATCGCGAATGTCTACAACTACGACAAGATGATGGTAGAGGCAGCGGCGACCATCTCAGAACAACTGGATTCCGAGAAGATAAAGACGGATCAGGGAACCGCCTATACCGGAGATGCTTATCAGGGTGAGACCATCCTGAAGGCGAATGCTACGCTGACTCTGTCCAATGCCTCCGGCAGACGACAGATGGGAAGCTTAAAGCTGGATGCGCAGGCAGCAGCAGGTGCGACCTTCCAGTTTAATAAGGCAGTGGGAACCGTAAGTGAAACCAACAATGAACAGTTGATATGGCTGACTGCAAAACAGCCGGTAGACGGTACGAACACGAACCACAAAATCACAGTGAAATACACAGAGGGCACAAAACCCACCGCTAATGACATTATCTTCTATCTGCCGAATGCGGATCACACCAGTAAGACGGTTCACACTACTTACATTGAGGATGGCTTTGGTGGAGTGGATGCAAAGGGAGATGCCTGCCTGATGTTACCCAGTCCGGGTACCAACACGATCATCATGAAGAACATGAGTGTTGGCTTGTCTGTGGGAGACAGCAATACCGTAACAGCATTCATGACTGTTGCGGATGCCATCAATTCTACGGATCCCAACAAACTGGGTATCAAGAAGCTGGAAGAGACAACGCCGGGACAGAATTACCGCATTACTTTCTTTGCGGATGGCTATGCATTTACGTCAACAGACAGTGCGGCAATCGTGTCCATGTGGACGAGCCGGGTGGGGAATGTGACATGGACCAGTAAGATCAGCGTGGATGGCAGCGAACTGGCTGCGGCCAACACCGTATACGGAGCCAACGGCGACATCAGCTTCTTTGGAGCCAAGACGATCATAAAGGACATTAAATTCGATGCGCAGACGGATATCAATGTATACGCAGAGGGTAAACCACTGGAAGTACAGACTGGTGTGGAGACAGAAGGACCGGGACTGATCAATATCTATGGTGGCAGTAAGACCAATGCTACGACTTCAGATACGTCTATTATCGTACAGTCCGGTAAGATCGGAAATATCTACGGAGGCGGCAAAAAGCCTCACACCGGCAACACGAACATTACCGTAAGCGGAGGAACAGCGAAAAACATTTATGGCGGCGGCAGCGGGGCGGAGGGAACCGTATCCGGATCCACGACTGTCAAAGTAGATGGCTGTGATATCACAAACGGTGGTATCTACGGCGGTGGCATGGGAACTGCGGCAACGGTAGGCGGAAGCACCTCTGTGACCTACGTCAACCAGAACGCGACCGAGCACAAAACCGATATTTTAAAGGCAATCAGCGGCTCCGGTACCGACGATGCCGGAACACTGGTAAATAATGTTACCGGTGACAAGAGGATTCATCTGACAGCTAAGGGCAGAACCTTTACAGCAGGTCTGGTGGTGACGGATCTGGCGGGATTTGACGCACTGGAGCTGGGACAGACCGGAGGAACGGCGACAACTTACGAGAGAGCACTGTTGCGTGTCACCGGAAGATTTGACAGCAAGGCGGTGGATGATGGAAACAATGACCGTACTGCAAAAGTAACGCTGCATCAGGCGACACTGATCACCGGCAGCACGACTCAGGGACATATCGGTCAGCTGGTGCCCGACGGGGAATGTCTGTTAGTAGTAGCCCGTAAGGACGACAACAGCACGATGCCCCTGATGGTGGATCAGAAGGCTAACGAGGTTCAGGTGAGCGCAAAGTTAAAGCTTGCGGTACTTAGAAGTTATAACGATACCAAACTGGATCTTTACAACAAAGTGGGAGACAGACTCATCCAGTTCACGAACACAAACGTAGCGGATTCCGAATATGAAAAATATGAGGATGCACTTTCCACACGATTGTCCGTGAAACAGGAGGAGGATAATGGAAATGTCTACATCAAGTTTGACGTTAAAAAGTCCCACCTTGCCTACGGATGGATAGAATATCCGGATGGAGCACCCGACAGTACGACAGATACTGTGACAAAGCGTAAGATTCTGCATCTGGTGTATGACAAAGAAAATGAGCATGAAGTGCGTACCCAATATGCAGCCGGTTACATTGTCGCATTACCCAAGGACAAAGTAAATGAGGCAGAAGCAGCAAACTATACAGTGATCGACACAGAGTTCGAGAAGAACGGTACTTTCAGCGCGGCAGTAAATGCACTGAATCCTGTGAAGGTTGAATGTACGATCAATAACAGTGCGGCCGGATCCAAGGGAGCACATGAGGCAACAGCAACGGTGGAAATCACAGATCTGGATCCGGAAAATAACTGGTATGTCCTGCATATGATGTGCGCCAATGGAGATTCACTGACCACGGTTCTGGATGTGGATGCACCACAGAAGGTGGAGGGAGATGTAAAGATAAAAGCAGAGTATGATTCCGCCAGTGAGAGTTATATCTATGAACTACATCTCAGTGATAAGGATTATCCGGATAAGACCAAACTACCCACCACCAAGCCGGGTGATGCGGATGCAGATGACTACAGACTGACTTATACGGCAAACGGTATTACTTCCGCCTTCTGGTCGGTAGGAGCACTGTCAGGAACTGGAACGACAGCAGCAGATACAGAAGCAGTAAAGCAAAAAAATGCGATCAGTGCACAGCCGGAGACGAACGGACTGTACAGCACGGCAAGTGTAGTGCTGCTGGCGGATGGAGTAAGCGCAGTTCCCGGAGGAGCTTCAGCAAAGGTAACCGTAACAGTACCGAAGGAAATAGCAGAGGCTCATAAAACAGATGCCATCTGGGTCTATGCCAAGGATGCAGCCAATAATACAGTGAAGATTCCCATTCCGTTAAATGCCAATATCATTGACGTAACCGTTCCTATGGAGGCCAATGTGATCGCAGTGAAGAAAACGGAGATTGGAGCTGACAGAGAACTTCTGGCACCGGAACTCAAGGTGATCAACAATGGTACAAATAAGATAGAAGTACAGATTTCCGGATTCCAGACGACACAGACACAGAATAACTTAAATCTTGTGGTTAAGGAGAAGACAGCGGTATTCCAGGCAGACGAAATCGCACTCTTCCTGAAGGAAGCAGGAACTACGACTTTCAAGGAGACAAACGTCAAAGAGGTGAACACCACGCCCTTGACAATCGGTACCTTGAATGCTTCCGGGCAGGCAGGTGATACTGCATCCTATACCTTTGATGCCGGTTATCATGTGAACAACATTAACGTACCGGATGGATTTATCCGTAACACCTTGAGCTATCACTTCAGAATTGCGGAGGGGAATTGATGAGCAGAACCGGAAATAAGGAAGAAAACACCCTGTCCGCAGCACTGGAACAAAAGCTGAAAGCCCGCAGAAGGGAAAAGAGAAAAAAAAGACGCAGAGTTACAGGAATCATGATCGCAGCTACTGCTGCGGTCGTGGTTCTGGGAATTGGTCTGACGGCACTGATCAGGAATGTGGCAGAAGATCGTAATGCAAAAACACTGTCAGAGGATACCATTACGAAGGAAGATCTCCGCCTGCAGCTGCAACAGCAGACAGATGCGAGCAACTTCCGGCTGCTGATCAACACCGCTCCGACGTCCGAGGACGGACGAACGGCAGACTGGTGTATTTCTAACAGTGCATCCAACCATTACAACATGCAGGTAGTCATCTGCAGGGAGGATGGGACAGAACTCTATACCAGCGCAGTGCTGGCTCCCGGAAGAGACGAGCTGGAGGGAGAGATGACGCAGACACAGGAAGCCGGAACATATCCGGCTACAGCGACAGCATATGCACTGGACCCAGAAACCGGGGAGAAAATCGGCGAGGTTGTCGTGGACATAATCCTGACAGTAGGGTCAGAAGAGGCTGACGATGTCGGAGTCATTACAGATAGTAGCTCAGAAGAGTCACTATAGATGCATAAGACTATGTAATTGCTGAAAAGAGGAATTACACAAGAAAAGGAGATTCATTTTATGAAGAAAAAGAAATTTGCCGCGGCACTGATTGCCACACTGGCAGTAACACAGAGTATGACTGCTTTTGCTGCACCCGCAAACAATAGCCCCACCGGTGACCAGCACACCACCATTGGTATTATGGAAGCAGAAAAGGATATCTCACAGGTATCCTTTGAAGTACCTTTGTATGTCACCACCGCAGCTATTTCCGGCAGCACGAAACTGCTATGTCCGGATGGATATGACATCAAGAACACTTCTACTACGGATCCCATCGGCGTGGTAAGCCTGACTGTAGAACGTGTCGGTGACTGGAATACGGTAGACAGTGCACCGACAACCGGAAATAAACAGGATGTAATGTTGACCATTGGTGATCTGACTCTGCCGTCCGTAAATGAAAACACGTCCCAAAATACCGTAGTATTTTTAGATGCGAAGAAAAGCTGTGCATTTTATGGCAAGACCACTGGAAAGACGGACAAACTGACTTCGATTCCTGCAGGTCAGACATTGTCCCAGGCTGCCGGAGGCCCCGCAGTTACCGAGGCAGCTTATAAGGGACTTGGCATTTCCGGCACCGTAAGTAATGATACCCGTACCAATAAGAAGGCGGCAGCCCAGTTTAGAGTCACCTATGTGATTTCCATGCTGGATGCCAACGGAGATCCTCTGGGCAACACCTATGTGGGTGACAACAAGGCAGCATCCGGAATGCAGTAATATGTGACACTTTCCGGCGACGGAAAAGCAAGGAGGCCAAACGTGGCAAAACAGATTAGAAAAAGACGGTTACGCAAAGTGGCCAGCGCGGTCACGTTTGCACTTGCCGTAATCACTCTTTCCGGCAGAGCTGCACATCATGTGGAGGCTGCGCAGAACGGAAAGACAGAGGTAAATGTCGGAGTGACCCAGCTGACCGAAGGAAATGTATCCTTTGAAGTCCCGCTGTATTACGTCATCTGTGTGACCATGGATGAGGATGGCAAGGTGAAGGTAATCGAGCCGGACACGGACAGCTACAGCATCGTCAATAAGAGCAGTGGAGATCAGAAGGTGGCGGTAACACAGATCAGCGTATCGGGTGTAAGCGGCGGTTCCTGGTCACTTACAGGTTCGCAGGCGGATCTGGGAACCTCATCTACAGACAAGAAGATCCATATGACCGTGGGAGGTATAGATCTCCCGGCAGTTACCGCAGGAAATACCACACCACAGGCGGTGGACACCGCAGCTTCCACCAACAGCTTCTATGCGAACGGTAAATACGTAGGAATGGCTTCCTACGATGCGAAGGCCCCGGAGAACAGTACCATTAAAGTGCCGATCCATTCGGAGGTATCTTCCGCATACAGTGTGACACAGAATGCGAAGGCGGTGGCACAGTTCCGACTGGCATACACGGTAAGTCCGCTGAACAAAGACGGCGAAGTCATGAAAGCGAAATAGGACAACAGACCCGGCACCGTCGACAAACGGTGACGGGCTCTGCAGGATCCCCGCGGGTGCGGAGCTCCTGCAGAGCCTGAGAGATCTGTGGAAGAGAGAAAAGGGAGAAGAAGGCATGACAGAGACAGATAAGCTGGATCATTTGAACCGGATGATCGATGGCAGGTTGCAGAAAAAGAAAGAAGAAGACAGGAAAAAAAGAAAATGGCTGCTGTTAGTGCTTCTGTTGTTACTCCTGGCAGCTGTTGCGGGAGGATGCTTCCTATGGAAGCAGACACGTCCGAAGAGCCGTTTCGAGATGGATCGTAACGCATTGGAGGGATTTCTCCCAGGCAAGAGTGAGGAAGAAATCCAGGCGGAACTGAACCGCATTATTGAGGAGGGGAGAGCCAATTTCTCCATGCTTCCTAATCCGGTGATCCGGGATGGACAGATGAGTGTATGGATTGAAAACGTTGTGGCAAATCATTATTACATTCAGGCGGATATCTATCTCTACCCTGAGAAGAACAACCGGGAGAACGCAGAACTCCTCTACAGTTCCGGTCTGCTGAAACAGAACTCGTATATAGATTTCGTAGATGTGGATACGGATGCTGCACCGGGCGAATATGACGGTATTGCCATCTTCACGGCGGTGGATCCGGATACCCTGGAGGAGATCGGCAAGGCAAGTCTGGTGCTGGTCATCACCGTGGAAGAATAAGACAGGAAGAAACAGATGAGGGAACAACGTGAGTGCATTAGAGAATGAATTAGAGAACAATCTGGAGATACTGGATCTGAAGACACCACCGGACGCGGAACAGATGAAGCAGGAGCTCCGTGGGGAGATTGAGAGAGAGATCCGGCGGAAACAACGGAAAAAAAGATGGCTGTGGCTTCTTCTGCTATTGCTGCTTCTGATGGCGGGATATTTCCTCTGGCGTTACATGGGGGATCAGAAAAGCGACCGGATTCAGAAGGAACTGAATGCGGAGATGGGGATCCTTCCGGGAATGAGTGATGAAGAGATTCAGGACAGACTGAACCGGCAGGTGGCGGAAGGGATGCTGAACATGGACATCAACCCAACCCCGCAGTTTGCGGACGGAACATCGGAAGGCAACATCCGGATTCAGAACATTCAGGGGAACAAATACAGCTTTTCCGTCAGCGTTACCTGCATCGGGGCCAGCGAGGATCCGGGGGCACAGGACTATGTGGACAGTGTTGTCATGACGACGGGAATGATCGATCCCGGCAGCTTTGTAGAGTATAAAAAGCTGGATGAAAACCTGCCGAAAGGGCAGTACACCTGTGTCGCGACATTCCATGCCTACCGCAGGGAGACCGATGAGGAGACGGGAACGGAGAATTATGAACCGGTGGGAGCCGGAGGCGTACAGATACTGATTACGGTAAACAATTAACCATAGGAGTCAAATGGCATGAGAAAAAAGACAAAAAAACATTTATTACAGACTGGCTGTGCACTGCTGTGTACGTTCCAGCTGTTGGGCGGAGCCTTATTTCAGCCGTTGACGGTGCAGGCGGGGACCGCTCCCGGTTCCGATGTCTATATGGAAGAGTATGACAACGGCAAAGACTACACCGGATGGTATACTGTGACGGTGAAAGTCGTGGATGACGCGACCGGAGATCCTCTGGAAGGTATCTATGTGACATTGAACTCCAAGGACAAGGGAGATGCGGGACACGGACCGAACATCAACGGCATCAAAGAATATATGACGGACAGGGATGGATTGTTGGAGTTCCGTATTTATCCCAGCCCTGTCACTTACGCAGCCATCGTGTCTGCGGGACAGAAGGGATATGCGGCACTGGAACAGTACGTAGGAGCCATCACGAAGGACTTTAGCATCATCGAACTGCGCCTGAAGAAGGAGGATCCGACCCCGACACCTATAGTGAAGCCGACAGCATCCCCGACACCTACGGTAAAGCCGACAGCATCCCCGACACCTACGGTAAAGCCGACAGCATCCCCGACACCTACGGTGAAGCCGACAGCATCCCCGACACCTACGGTGAAGCCGACAGCGACCCCGAACAACAATAATACACCGAAACCGACAATGACTCCGGTACCGACTCAGACGGCAAGACCCGGTGCCAGACCGACACCAAAGCCGGACAAGATTACCCAGGATGAATACGTGATTCCGGGAGCGGACAATAAGACCGGAACCGAAGACGACATCACTGTAAGACCCGGTAAGGACGATGATGGTAATAATAACTCCAGCATCGACAAAGACGGCAACGTAGACCTGCCGGATGGAGGCGAAGTCATTGTACCCGTCATTCCGGACAGGGGAGACACCCGTATTGATGTACCGGAAGGCACTGTGATAGATCCCGACGGAACGATCCATCTGCCGGAGAATGATCAGAAGACAGAAATCACTCTTCCCGGTAGGGACACCATTCTGGACACCGAGGACGATGTGATCGTGAGACCCGGTCTGGATGAAAACGGCAAAAACAACGCAAATATCGACGAGACCGGCAAAGTAGATCTGCCGGATGGAGGCGAGATCATCCTGCCGACACAGCCTGATAAGGGAGATATCCGTGTGGATGTGCCCGGTGGCACAACGGTAGATCCGGATGGAACCATCCATCTGCCGGAGAATGACCAGAAGACAGAAATCACTCTTCCCGGTAAGGACACCATTCTGGACACCGAGGACGATGTGATCGTGAGACCTGGTCTGGATGAAAACGGCAAAAACAACGCAAATATCGACGAGACCGGCAAAGTAGATCTGCCGGATGGAGGCGAGATCATCCTGCCGACACAGCCTGATAAGGGAGATATCCGTGTGGATGTGCCCGGTGGCACAACGGTAGATCCGGATGGAACCATCCATCTGCCGGAGGATGACCAGCAGACCGACATCACCCTGCCCGGTAAGGATGCGACTCTGGATACTCCGGATGACATTTTCCTGAGACCGGAACTGGATGAGAGTGGTAAGAACAATTCCACAATAGATGATGAGGGAACCGTAAATCTGCCGGACGGCGGCAGAGCAACTTTCTCCAGCGAACCGGATGCGGGACGGATCGGTGTGATCCTGCCTCCCGGCTCCACCATAACGCCGGATGGCACCATCACGATTCCGGATGGAACGAAGAAGGGTTATGTTCTGCCCGGCAAGGATGCAGCTCTGGATACAGAAGATGATGTGATTGTAGATCCCTTCATGGGAAATAACGGCAAGGACAATTCTGTACTCAGAGAAGACGGAAGCATTTATCTGCCGGATGGCGGTACGGTTACCTATGCGGATGGCACAGTCATCGAAGTACCCGGCGGTACTATTGTACTGCCGGACGGCACGATCATCTGGCCAACGAATGCGGAGGCAAAATATATCGGATTCTGGGACTGCATGTTCCACTGGTTTGAAGTCATGATCCTGCTGCTTCTCATCATCCTGCTGCTTACCAGATTACACTGGTTGAAACAGCGTAAGAAAGAACTGGAGGAGATGACCAAGGCTGGCTGGGTGAACCATGTGGATCCCGAATGGCTGACCCAAATTGAAGAACAGCAGAAGAAGACAGGAATTATCTTTTATGCTGCAATTATGACACTGGCATCATTGTGCATGATTCTGTTCTATATCTACATCCCGGAACACTGTATCGTGGATGTACCGATGCTGGTACTGACTGTAATTGCAGACCTGATATTTATCGTACTGCTGGCGGTCAGAGAACGAGATCTGAAGAACCAGCTGGAAGAAAATCATTCCAATAAAAAGGAAGATGCAGATAAAAACTAAAAACAGGAGAGACAGGAAAAGGGTAATCTCCGGAAAGGGACAAAAGCAAAATGAGGGACTTTATTAAGGAACTGGATGAGATCAGTACCGGATTCCGCGGCTACGACAAGGAAGAGACAATGCTGTATATCAAGGATCTCCTGCAGTACTGCGAGGAAGAGAAGAAAAAGGACATGGACAAGCTCATAGAGCAGTCCGATACGCTCCGCAAGGAACTGAACGAGGCAAAAGACCGCGAAGCCGAACAGAAGAGACAGTACGATGCGCTTCTGGAAAAGTTTGAAAAGCTGTCAGACGCTGTCAGCGAAAACGCAAAACACAATGCGGAGCGTGACTCCCAGCTGGACGACTTCCACAGAAAGGAGGAGGAGATCAAAACCCTCCTCCAGCAGACCAGAGAGGAAGCTGATGCTGAGAAGAAGAAACTGATGGCGGAGACCAAGGAGAAATGCCTGAAGGTTCTGGCACAGGCTGAGGAAGAGAAGCAGAAGATTATTGATAAGGCAAATGAACAGGCTTTGGAAATACGGACGAAAGCATTTGAAGAGAACAAGCGGGTAAAAGCAGAGACGATCTATCTGCGGGGCGAACTGGATCAACTGGCAGAGAGACTGAGACCGCTTCTGTATCCCGGGGGAACAGGGGAACAGGAGAACGCTTCCGGCAATCGGAACAATATCATTGCAGGGACACTGGCGGAAGGACTGATGTCGGATGACGTCAAAGGATTATGAGATAGAGCTGCGGATTCAGCAGCTGAGGGGAAAACGAAAAAAAAGAAGGTTTCTCCTCGGACTGCTGATCTGGTGCGGCTGTGTCTGGATCGTGGCCTATCTGCTCTACGGGGTATGTGTGGTAGAGGGGAACTCCATGCGGCCCGCATTTCTGCCGGGGGATATTGTCATCTATCAGAGAGGGAAGAACATTACACCGGATTACAATGATGTGGTGATACTGGAGACAGAGGCAGACAAAAGAATTATCAAACGGATCGTTGGGAAAGCGGGAGATATTATAGAAATAGATGAGAGAGGGCATCTTGTCCGGAATGGGGAAGAGATACGGGAGCCGGAAATTCTGTTCGGCCATCAGGATCTGGACAGTGAGATAGAATTTCCGTATACCGTACCGGAAGGATGCTTTTTTTATCTGGGGGACAACCGTCCGGTATCTCTGGACAGCAGGATACTGGGGACGGTAACACAGGGAGACATTAAGGGTAAAGTGATCGGATTATTCCGGTTCGGCAATTGGAATCAGAAAACAAGATAAATGCAGAAAATGAATTATAAGGAAGGAAAGGAGAGGAAGCAATGAAGAGAAAAGCATGGAGGCATCTGATGTCGGGAGTGGTATCCGTACTTACCATGGTGACCATTGTTACAGCCACTCCCGTAACTTTCAGAATCATTACCCATGCGGCCGGTCCGGGAGCGGAAGCGGCCAACCTTGTGGTTCTGGTGAAGTTCTTGGGGGATGACCGGGATATGGCGGCGGACGGCTATAATCATACATATCCTTATCAGACGGCAGGAGCACCGGCGACCTACTGGGAACTGATGCAGAGGTATTTTAACGGCAGAGGGGATACCGTCGCAGCGGGATCCTTTCAGGAGTATTTTCTGACCATGTCCGGAGGAAAACATCTGGTGACATCCTATTTTCCCCAGAGCAATACGGATGGTACGGTGGTCTACCTGACCATGGCGGACACGGTGGACGCATATAAGGGAGCGGCAGGGGAAGCAAAACTGATCGGAGAGATCTGTGATCAGCTGAATACAGCATATCCTGCATACGACACGGATCAGCTGGATAAGAACGGAGACGGCTACGTGGACAACCTGATGATCCTGGCATCCGTGAAAAGTACGGGGCAGTACACGCCCCATTCCGGTAACAACGGAGGTACTTCGGAGTTTGACGGGCAGAAAATAGGTGCTTACAACATCCTGGAGACCTTCACCATGGATCTGGGCGGAATGCTGACAGAGACTTTTGACCGGCACACGGCGGCGCATGAATATCTTCATACTTTCGAGATCCCGGACTATTACCGGAGCAACGAGGGAAGCGGCGGAGGAAATGTACCGGTAGGTATCTGGGATCCCATGGGAAGTCCCACGAACCGTCCACTGCCTCTGGCAGAGACGAGAGAACAGCTTGGCTGGACACAGATCCCGGAGAAAGATGCCGTGACCGCAGAGTATACCTTATATACCGCAGACGCTGCCTATGCGGACCGCGCAAAGGAACAGGCATTAAAATTCTATACACCGTTATCCACAGGGGAATATTTCGTCGTGGAGTACCGGAAAGCAGGTACCCGCTATACGACAGATCCTGACTGGAAGGGTACTACGACTTCCGGGGATATCGGAGATGGCATCATTGTATACCGTGTGAATCCGGCATACCGTCATGAGGGAAATCTGCAGGGGAATGATTACCTCTATGTGTTCCGGCCGGGAGAGACCGGCATCCGGGATGCGGCGGGAGAGATCCAGAAGGCGCAGCTCGGACTGACACAGTATGGAGCAAGCCGGACAGAGACCGGCAATGCGGATATGACCGCAGACATTACTGCGGGAAGCATCTGCTATTCTGACGGACGCAATTCCGGAATGCAGCTGAAAGTCACCGGGCAGACGACAGACTCGGTTACTTTTCAGATTACATTTCCGGACTATACCACACAGGATCTGTGGGACAGCGTAAAAAACGCGGATGGAAGCAGTCCTTTTGACGGCATGGAGGTATGGGATACGAAGACAGCCTCCGATGGAAAGAATCTGTATGTGCTGGCAGAAGAGATGACTTCGGCAAAACTGTTCTCCTACGATGGTCAGAACTGGACAAATTTAGGAACTGCCGGAACCACAGGAGCCAGCTACGATATGACGTTATATCAGGGAGAACTCTACCTGCTCAGGGCAGGATGGGATAGACAGAATACCCTGATGAAATATAATGGCAGCGGGTTCACAGCAGTCTCTTCCCTGACAGCAGGAAGTTCCAATTATCCGAAGCTTGGCGTAGTAAACGATACTTTATATGGAGTGCTGGAGTCGGATGAAAATAAAAATGCCAGAATTTATAAATATGATGGAACCGGTATGGCGCAGGTGGGGGATGCGATTCCGTATCAAAGCTTTGCGGCACCGGTATTTTTGCAGGAGGACGGGGAGCCAGCCCTGATCTATGCAGACCGGGATAACCTGCGGGAGGTAAGACTGGAGCAGAACACATGGACAGAGGTATTCCGGAAGGATACGGCAAGTGGTAACGCAGCGGTTACTGCCGGCGGTAAAAATTACCTGCTGAGCACCGGAAATAACACCAGCCCGGTACTGAGAAGCTGGGAGAATGCAGGACAGATGACGGAGATCACACTCTCTGGGATTCCTGCAGGTGCAGCTTCCGGAGATCTGGCATCGGATGGAGAAAACCTATATCTTACAGTAACGGTACGGCAGGAAACGATGACCTATACGGCACCGCTGACAGATACGGGGAATCTGACACTCCTCGGAAGCAGCGTCAGCAAGACTGCCATGAAGGGAAGCATGAATCTTCTGGGAGACAAGGTGTATGTCGCAGTGGCCCCGACCTACGGCAATGCCATGACCGTGCAGAGCCATGCAGCACTGAAGAGGCAGCCGGTTGTCACACCGTCACCGACGGCGAGTCCAATGGTAAGCCCGACAGTGAGCCCGACGGCAAGTCCGACAGTGAGCCCGACGGCAAGTCCGACAGTGAGCCCGACGGCAAGCCCGACAGCAAGCCCGACAGCGAGTCCGATGGCAAGCCCAACGGCGACAGCGAGTCCAACGACAGCACCGACAGCATCACCGACGGCAGCCCCAACACAGCAGCCGTCTTCGGGGAATCATTCGGGTGACAGAGAAGACGCGGCACCGCCGCCAACATCTACTCCCACGGTGACACCGACAGCATCCCCTCGTCCGATGAAGACTACTGATACGACGATCCGGCCCTCTCCCGCACGGGAGACAGCCACCCCTGCACCGACACCGACGGCATCGCCCACAGCAAGTCCGGAACCGACTCCGACCTATGAGACCGTAACCATCGGAGGAGAGAACTTCCGTCAGGAAATGCAGGAGAGTACACAGACCATACAAGAGTCGGGGACCGATACAGAAAATTCGTCCAACAGAAAGAAATCCACCATAGCAGGTGTGATCGGAACGGCCTGCGGAGTTATAGTCTGTGCCGGAGTGGGATACCTGATTTTCAAGAGATACAAAAAAGAGGGTGCAGACCATTAAAATCTGCATCCTCCGGTTCCCGTAAAATATAGGAGAATCCCCTCTCAAAAAGATTTTAAAACAATCCAGCAGAAAAGGGAAGAAACTTTCATCGACAAATATCGGGCAGATCTGAAAAAGATAAGGAAGAAGACATGAAGAAACTAAAAAATAAAAAAAATCTTACAGGAAAAAGAGTCCTGCCAGTGATTCTGTCAGCCGCTCTGCTGATCGTATCCATTAAGCTGGTCAGCGCGGATGAAGTAGATAGCAAGCTGCCCTATGACGCACCTGATCTGACTCTGATGCAGGGTGACTTAGACTATGACCTGACAGACGGCATCGACTATGACAGTGATAAATATGAACTGTCCATCACAGATTTCGGCGGCTTCGACATCAACGTGCCGGGAGAATATGAAGTTTCCTATGCGTTGACAGAGAAACTGGAAGAAGTGGCAGCTACCGTTTCCCCGGATGTGACCGAGGCACCGGAAATGCTGGAAGCAACCGAGGCACCGGGAGTAACGGAAGCACCGGAAGCAACCGAGGCACCGGAAATGCTGGAAGCAACCGAGGCACCGGAAGTAACGGAAGCACCGGAAGCAACCGAGGCACCGGAAGCAGCCGAGGCACCGGGAGTAACGGAGGCACCGGAAGCAGCCGAGGCACCGGAAGCAACCGAGGCACCGGGAGTAACGGAAGCACCGGAAGCAGCCGAGGCACCGGGAGTAACGGAAGCACCGGAAGCACCGGAAGCAGCCGAGACACCGGAAGTAACGGAAGCACCAGAAGCTGCGAATACCGCAGAAGCATCTGAGCCGGATGCATCGGAAGCATCAGACACTACCATCTCCGCCGACGCAGAACAGACTGCTGAAGAGGAAGCAGCGGAACAGGCCGTAGAGATCACGGAAGAGGAACCGCCCATGGCGGATCTCGTGATGGAGACCCCGGCAGCGGAAGCAACCCCTGAGGCGACAGTAGAAGCTACAGCAGCCCCGGAGGCAACCGCAGAGGTGACGGCAGCCCCGGAGGCAACCACAGAAGCTACGGCAGCCCCGGAGGCAACCACAGAAGCTACGGCAGCCCCTGAGGCAACCGCAGAGGTGACGGCAGCCCCGGTGGCAACCACAGAAGCTACGGCAGCCCCTGAGGCAACCGCAGAGGTGACGGCAGCCCCGGTGGCAACCACAGAAGCTACGGCAGTCCCGGAAGTGCCCGCAGAAGCAACAGCAATTCCCGAGCCCACAGTAACTCAGGAAGCAAAGGTGTACGAGTTCAGCAGAACTGTGACTGTGATTGCGTTGTATGAAGAAATGTATGCAGTTGCAACTTATGCGAAGGATGATGGGAAGTACACGGTAGATTTGGGAACACCAATTTATACGGACGAGAAACATGATACTTTTTCTTATCCTCATGTGAAAATAAACAGTCAGGGAGACGGTATATCAACTTTGACCGTGACAATCAATAAAGGTGCTTTAATTGAAGAATATGTTAAAGATGCAACGGTCAGAGATGCCGACAATTTATCTGCAACCTGGATATATGACAATGACAGGAAGAAGACAGCCGAAGAGATAGAAAAAAAACTGTCTGAGATGAAATTCCAGTATGCAGAAGGCATAGAGGTTTTTATTTCAATAGATGGAAATGATAATGTACAAATGAATAATTTGCCGACAGATGCGAAGCTGACTCAGTGGAGTCAGAATGGACATTATTATCTGTACATTAAGGGTATGACGGGATGGACTTATGCGGTAAACGATGCAGCGAATTATACTCTTGGAGGGCAGAGAGGATACTTAGCAACAATTACAAGCAAGGAGGAGATGGAATATTTAAAAAGCCTTACCAAAAGTTGCGTTTGGGTAGGAGGAACCCTGCTGGTTAATAGTGATGGATCCAAGATAAACACGAATGTTAAGTTAATTGACAGAAAAAATGGAACATTAAAAGCAGGATCATACAATAGGGCAGCTTCTTATTACTGGGCGGCAGGACCGGAAGCAGGATCAAGCATTAACAGCTTTAATAGTTCATTATGGTCTCCAAATGGCAGTGGATATGAACCCAATCATGCAGATCCAGGAGCTAATTATGCTTATGATAACACGTTTTCCAACCTGCAGAGAAAAGAAAATTGTATAATGGTTATCATACCAGATGGTGTTAAACAAAAATTTTATGGACTGAATGATATAATAGAAGGAAACTATAAAAACAATTGGTGCAATGTAGGTGTATATGGTTATTTCGTAGAATTCGGAGGATATGAGAAAGGAAAAGATCCCGGACTCAGAGATGACAATAAATATGGAAAAGCGGATCAGATTGCAGCTCCGATAGATCCGGAAGCCACATTGAATGGTGTAAAGTATGCTCCTATTGAGGAGGCACTTGCGGATGCGGTAGACGGTGATACCATCGTTATAGTTAAAGACACTGTGACAGCCTGCACTGGCCAGACCTTAAAGAAGGATGTTACCATTCAGGATATGTCCGGCAACACTTATAAGGCAACTACAGATACCACGATCGACATTGCTGATAATGGCAGCATCACCATCAAGGAAGGTGCCCTGGAACTGTCAAATATTGCACCAATCAGGGTGTATAATCAGGTGGACAGACAGATCTACGAGGTAACAGCACCGGGCTGCACATCAACAGTAAGGGCAGGAGAGAACGGAGACGAACCGTATATCACGGGGGATGAGGACGGTGTGGTTCAGATTGGAAAGGTAAGCTATACCTATGTAAATAAAAGCAATACTGATCTGAATATGGTCTACATCCCCGATGCCATGGCAGGCAATGAACTGGTGAAAAAGGCAGAAGCTGCCGCAAATGAGACTGCGACCATTAAGGTAGACGATCAGGAGTCCGTAGAGATCAAGGGCAGCGGACAGAACACCGAAAACGTCATAGTGGAGCGAAAGGACGATGGACAGGCACAGGTAAAGCTTCCTAAGGGTACAAAGGCAAACGCCTTCGGCCACGAAGTTACCGCACCGAATGGCGGACTTACGGTAAGCCAGGAGGACGCTTCCAGCGGGTATCCGACCCGTGATTATGTGGTGATTGCCGGAAACGGAGAGAGTGTGGAAATCGACGGCAAGACCTATACCGCGACAGAAGAGAACCAGAAATTTTACTTAGGCACTTTTACAGCAAATGTGGTAGCAGGAGCAAATGCGAAGCTGGACGGCACACTGCCGGATGCCCCTGCTTATCTGGAATCTTACACCGTGTCCTTCCTGCCGGAGGATAAATACGATCTGGATCTGACGAACTTCTCCATTACCATGAAGGAGAGCGACACCGGAGCAGAGAAGACACTGAATACAGCAGATGTATGCACCGTGGACAATTCCACTGGCAAGGTGACGGTGAAAATCGAAAAAGTCACCGGAGACATTACCATCAGCGCAGCAGCAAAGCACCAGTTGACCGTGATTAAGGTAACGGACTTAGATGACGGTACTTACAGCGCATGGGATAATAACGGCAATACCTATACACCGGACTCCGACGGCGAGATCACGGTAGAGCGTAAGGAAGAGCTTCATATGAAGTTCGTTCCCAACGATTTCTCCTACCCCTATTATTCCGATCTCACCGGAGAAAAGGGAGAGCATTTCTCCATCCTGACAGCACTGACAGAGACCACCGATAATAACAACGATCTGTTCGCCGGTGCTACCTTTGACTGGACAGAGAAGAGCTATACCATCACCTATACGCCGGACAAGGCAGATACTGAGATGAAGGCAGTATTTACTCCGTCTCATATCATGCATGTACATGTGACCGGCGGTACGGCACAGATGACAGATACAAGCCTGATCACTCTGGAGAACGGAGCAGGCCAGTATCAGCATGTGATCGTAGCGGACGGTCAGGAAGCAGAAGTGAAACTGACCGACACAACAGGAGCAGCAACCACTTATAGGAAAGCTTACTGGGCAGAAGTATCCGAAAATACTACAGCAGGTACGGATGTGACAACGAAGCTTCAGGGAAGCAGTCCTTATACTTATACGGCTCCTGCCGTGGACAAGCCCTACGCATTGAATGTAACATTTATGCAGGGACAGACCGTAGATGTAACCGTAACCAACGGTACCATGGATCAGACTGGAGCAGCCTGGACAGAGACATCCGGCACTTACAGAACCATCGTACAGAACAACGGCTCTCTGGCCATTGAGGTAAAACCCAATGACGGTTACGGCTTCAAGAGCATTATTGTAAACAATCATGAGATTAGTGCAGCAGAGGCACTGAAGGATGGCACCATCATCTGGGACAGTGCCAGGAAGGTTTACAGACATACCATGCAGCAGGTAAATCAGGCATGGAGTGTGACCATAGACTTTGAGAAGCAGCACGAAGCAGAATTCATTGACCGGAATGGTAATGACCTGCACACGGGCAGAATCATTGTAGTCGATGGAACCAGCATTCCGGCAGAGACCTTTGCTGAGATGCAGGAGAAGGCAGAAACCCAGGCAGGAGCAGATGAGAAGTTCTTCCTCTGGGTAGACAAGGACGAGGAGACGCAGAGCTACGATGCGTCCACTCTGGTGACCAAGGATAAGCTGATTCTGAAACCGGTATACCGGAATGCAGGAAGTGAAATCAGCAAAGATCCGAATGCAGGCATTCTGGCGGCAGACAGCTTTGCTGTCCATGTCAAAGATTTACAGACCCTGACAGCTGACACTGTGAAGTCGCTTGCAAACGCGGCTGCGTACGACCAGAACGGCAAAGAAGTGGATATCGCGCAGATAACAATGCAGCAGAGTGAACTGGATGCCCTGAAACAGATGGGGGCAGGCAGTCATGCAGATGCCCTGACCTTTACTTACAATGGTATTTCCGTGAAAATTGCTGTAGAGATTTCGGATGACACCGTGGAGATCATCGGAAGAACCGCACATACCCTGACTTTCAGAGGTAAGGGCGGTGTGACCTATCAGGTACAGAAGTCCGATGAAAACGGCGCAGACCTGACCGGAGATATCTATAGTGCGGCAACCGCAGTCACCGGTAAGGGAACCGCCGCCGGACTGGAGAAGGCAGCTTATTATCTCATCAGCCACAGAGCCTATGGTGAGGCCGTGGGAAGAACCTCACTGGTAGATGCGAAGGACATCGCGAAGCAGTTCGAGGATACAGGTGCGAACGACACCGATGGAAATGGTGCTGCCAACAAGGACGAGAAGGCCTGGAATTCCAACGTGGATGTTGTGGTAGACGATGATGGAAACTACAAAGTCATTGTGAAGAAAAACATCGACCACACCATCGAGATCCCGGATACTTGGGAGAACGTGAAGATCGACTTAAATGGCAATACCATCACCGGAGACAATGCGACAGCGGACAGCGGAGCAAAGCCCGGACTGATCTTCAAGAAAGACAGCGGAAGTGAACATCCCGGAACGAATCTGGAGATCATAAACGGTAAGATCCAGGGTGGTAACGGATCCGCAGCCCATCCCGACGGCGCAGCCGGAGTAGGAGAGGGCACAGGTGCAGACAAGCCGGATAAGGCAGGTCTGGAAGTAGGAAATAATGCCACCATCCAGGGTGGAAACGGAGCAGACGGACGAGACGGAGCAAATGGCGGAAACGGCGGCTCCGGTATCGAAGGAAGCAATATCGACACCACGGTAAATGGAGGAACCGTAGCCGGAGGAAACGGCGGTAAGGGATCTGATTCTGTTACCGATGTACCCGGCAACGGAGGAAACGGCGGAACCGGAATCAAGACCGACAACAAAGTAACCATCAATGATGGAACCGTCATCGGCGGTGACGCAGGAAACGGTGGTAATGCCACCGGAGACAACAAGAACAATGGTGGAGCCGGAGGAAACGGTGGAACCGGTGTGGATGCCGGAGGCAAGGACATTGAAAACAACGGCGGCACCATCAGCGGAGGAAACGGCGGAGACGGCGGTAACTCCGAGAACGGCGGAAATGGAGGTAACTCCGGAACCGGCGGAAATGCAAACAACGGTAACAATACCGGAAGCGGCGGAACCGAGAACAACGGAACCGGAGGAACCACCGGAAAGACCTACTACAATGTGACCTTCCTGAACCAGAACGGAGAGAAGATCGACAGTATCAAGGTAGAAGCCGGAAAGAAGATCCTGCAGGATATCTTCACAAAGATGCAGGCTGCGACAGACAAGCTCAAAGCATCCGAGGAGACCTTCCTGATCTGGACAGATAGGACTGACAGCAGCAAGGGATATACCACTGCCACCGTGATTACGGAAAATGTGGTACTGACCCCGGTATACCGCACTAATGTCATCGAAGGAACAGACGGCATCAGAATCACAGCGGATAACTTTATCATCCGTGAAGACGAACTGAAGAACCTGACAGAGGATGAAGTTAAGAAACGTTCCAATGTAAAGGCATATGATCAGAATGGCAAAGACATTACTGCAAGCGTAAGTGTAGATCAGAACAGGCTGGATACACTGAAGGCACAGAAGAAGGGTACTTATCTCAGTGCACTGGCCTTTACCGCAGAAAATGCAGTTATCAGCATTACTGTAGATGTGGTGGATGACAATCCCGTGATCATCGGTAAGACAGCACATACCTTGACTTTTGTAGGCAGACCGAATGTTGAATACAAAGTACAGAAGCTGGATGAAAACGGACAGCCGGCAGGAACCGCAGTCACCTTTACAACAAATGCCGACGGAAGGGCAACCGCTGCCGGACTGGACAAAGCGACAAAGTACCTGATCAGTCATGTAAGCTATGGTAAGACGGACGGAAAGACCTCTCTGGTAGATGCGAAGGACATCGCAGGCCAGTTTAAGCAGGATCAGACAGATACGACCACAGGAAATGATGCAACGGATCAGTCTGAAGAAGCAGGCAATTCCAATGTACAGGTAACCGTGGATGAAGACGGTAACTACAAGGCAACTGTCAAGAAAAATATTGACCATACGATTGAGATCCCGGATACCTGGGAGAATGTAAAAGCTGACCTGAACGGCAAGACCATCACCGGTGACCATGCCGGAGACAACAACGTGGCAAGACCCGGTTTCGAGTTCGTGAAGGATAACGGAACAGAGCATCCCGGAACGAATCTGAAGGTTGTCGGAGGAACTGTGAAGGGCGGTAACGGATCCACAGCCCATCCCGACGGTGCAGCCGGTGTAGGAACCTCGGAAAGCAAAAAGCCGGAAAGAGCACAGATCGAAGCCGGAAAGAATGCAACGATCAAGGGTGGTAACGGAGCTGATGGAAACAATGGCGCAGCCGGAGGAAACGGTGGAGCCGGAATCGGTGGCAAGATCACCCCTGCTGTAAGCGGCGGTACTGTAGTCGGAGGTAACGGCGGTAAAGGTTCTGATTCCGCAACAGAGGTACCCGGAAAGGGTGGTAACGGCGGAGCCGGTATCAAGACGGACAACAAGGTAACAGTAACAGAAGGAACCATCAGTGGTGGACATGCCGGAAACGGTGGTAATGCTACCGGAGATAACAAGAACAATGGCGGAGCCGGAGGAAACGGTGGAGCCGGTATCGATAGTAAGAGCGATATCGTGATCACACCCGGAAGCGGCAAGACCGATATTAACGGAGGAGACGGTGGCAACGGCGGCAGCTCTGACGAGGGTAACGGCGGTTCTAACGGCAACGGCGGAGCCGGAACAGAGAGTGGCGGAAAGATCGAGAACAACGGCGGAACCGTCAATGGCGGCAGTAACGGTAACAAAGGCAATGACGGAAACAAGACCGATGACAAACCGGATAATGGCGGAAAGTCGGATGATGACTCAGAGGATACCCCCAAGCCTGCCGCAACACCTACCGCAGTGCCGGAAGCCGGTGCGACTCCGAAACCTGCGAAAAAGCCGGCAACTACCGGAACCAAAGAGACAGGGCCTGTAGAGAATGTCGAAAAAGAGGTTACCATCAAGAACCAGACAGAGCAGAAGGACAGTGCAGACAACAGTGAACCTACAGAAGCCCCTGCAGAAGTAGAAACTAAGGGTGACAGTACAGATAATGCGGATGGACAGATCACTTTTGGACAGTGTGCTTTCCACTGGTATCTGATCCTCTGGATCCTCATTATGCTGTTGTACAGCATTGTACGCATCAGCCGGATCATTACCAAAGAGGAAGAGAAATAAGACAGGAGAAAGAGATATGCAGAGGAAAAAACAGAAACAGAGAATGTGGCATCTGATATTCCAGACCGCCATGTTTGTGATATACATCCTGTTGGGGATTCTGCTGTTTTCAACACACAGACATTGTGCAGCAGACACTCCTATCTACATAGTGGGAGTGATCATAACTGTGGTATGCATGGCGGGAATTACAATACATGACCTGAAACAGAAATAGTTCATCAACAAGATAACAGGTAGCAGGAACCACATAGATCTGACAACAGACATATGTGATTCTTGTACTACAAAATGAAATTTATAGGTAATTGTTAGTTGAATTTCTCTTATGCTGTGGATGATTTTCTGCTATATAAGGAGAGAAAAATTATATATAAGCAACGAGAAAATCCAGTAAAACCAATGGGCTGCTGCATTTAACAAATGCCTATAGGAAAACATACATAAGGAGAACACCATGATGAAAAGAACAATGACAGGAGCACTGTTACTAACCATGGCACTGGGGATGACCGCCTGCAGCGGCGGACAGAGCCAGCCGGTACAGGGGGCGGTAACAGGCCAGACGACACAGGGAACAGCAGTCCAGCCGGCACAGGCGGAACAGAATACTCAGATCACCCAGGGAACCGTAACGGTACAGACCCCGCAGCCCGGCCAGACCACCCAGAACACAGCCAACGGCCAGACCACCCAGGCACCTGCACAGCAGGGGACCGCAGCCGTGCAGGGTACCACCGTCCAGCCGGCGCAGGGAACCACCACAGGGGAGATTACGGAACAGCAGGCACTGGATATTGCGCTGGCTCAGGCAGGGCTTACCGCGGATGCCCTGCAGTATCAGTTCGTCAAGAGAGATCTGGAAGATGGACGTTTCGTGTATGATGTGGAATTCATGTCCGGCAATGTAGAATACGACTACGAAATCCTGGCGGCGGACGGCACCGTCCTGAGCTTCGACCAGGATGCAGAATATTCCGCACAGTGGAATACCGGAACAGGACAGACTACCGGGATCACCGGAACAGGACAGACCGTCGGAACCGCCGGAGCAGGACAGACCACCGGAACTACAGGCAGCACCACGATTACCGCAGAGGATGCCAAAGTCATTGTGGCGGGGAAGATCCCGGGGATCGATACAGCGTCCATCTACCTGTCACAGGACTATGACGACGGCAGATGGGTCTATGAGGGAGATGCCTATTACAACCAGACGGAGTATGAATTTGAAATAGATGCAGCCACCGGACAGGTCATAAGCTGGGAACAGGAATCCATTTATGACTAAAGAATGTGGCATGCAGAAGCACTAAAAAATGGAAAGCGGGGAAAGACAATGATGACAGACAAGGAAACAAGGACAGAAACAGAAGCGGAAACAGCACTGCAGGCAAAACAGAATAAAGCACCCAGACCTCTGAGACAGGAATTAAAGAGCTATTTCGGACGCGTGATTGTGGCAATGGCCATCCTGCTGGTACTCATTATCAGCATTATCATCCGGTTGTGGAATACGAACCGGGACACCATCAACGAAGTAAAATACGGCGCCGAACTTTACAAGATGGAAGTGGCTCATTACAAATGGGTCTCCAGTCTGGAAATGGCATTGGATTACGGTCAGGAATTCGACGGAGAACTAGATCCGGATCAGTGTACGCTGGGACAGTTCCTGAACGATGAGGCGAATAATCAGGATCCCGACAGAAAAGAATTTATAGACTCTGTTCGGGAGCTGCATGAGCAGGTCCACGCTTCTGCACAGCAGATTCTGGATCTCCCGGACAGTGAAAAAGAACAGAAACAGGAGATCTTCTTAAATACAACACTTCCCTCTGTCGAGAAGCTCATTGAGAGCCTGTCCGCAGAAATTGATGCAGGGATGCAGCGCGTGGTCAGCGATCAGAGAGAATTTGTCCTGCTGCTGGTGATAGGCGGTATCGTATGCTTTATCTGCATCGCTTTTGCCGTGCACGGTATCGGAGACATCTACCGCTTCTTCGACAGACAGATTACGAAAGTACTGGAAAACATCTCCGGGAAAGCAGAAAAACTGGCGGAAGGACAGCTGGAGCTTACCTTTGACTGTGACAGCTCTGTGGAAGAGCTGGTTACCCTGCGGGATTCCATGCAGTTTGCCGTGCAGGAGCTGGGACGCTATGTCAATGCCATCAGTGAGGGCATGGGAGAATTCGAAAAAGGAAATCTGGCCGCGCAGAGCAGTATTACATTTCTGGGAGATTTTGCTCCGATTGAGAATTCCATTGATGCTTTCGCAGACAACATCAGTGGAGTTCTCTCCAGAGTGGAGGAGTCTGCCAATGCCGTTGCAGACAGTTCTGACCAGATCGCCAAGGCAGTACAGGAGCTGGCGGAAAGTACCACCAGCCAGGCACAGAGTGTGCAGGTACTGCTGGAGAAGAGCGAGCATGTGACGGAATCCGTGCAGGCCACGGCTCAGAGCATTCAGGAGGTCAATCATCTTATCAAAGATGCGGAAGGCATCGTAGGCACGCAGAAGGTACAGATGAACAGCGTTTCCGACGCTATGGACATTATATCCAAACGCTCGGAAGAGATCCGTGCCATCAGTGATACTGTGAAAAATATTGCGAACCAAACCAATCTCCTGTCCCTGAACGCTTCTATCGAGGCGGCCAGAGCAGGCACAGCGGGCAAGGGCTTCGCTGTAGTAGCGGATAATATCAAGAACCTGGCGGCGGAATCCGCAGCGGCTACCGAAAAGATCCAAAACCTGATCGCAGCCACCATTGATGCGGTGCAAAATGGAGATAAGAAGATCAAAGAGACTGCGGGTACACTGGAAGAGATTGTAAAAGTCACCAAAGGAATTGCGAAGAAAGCAACAGAAGTATCCGACAACGCCCAGCAGGAATCCGATGCCATCATCCAGATCAAGGATGAGACCGGCAAGATCAACGAGATGGTGCTGAACAGTTCCGCAGTATCGGAAGAAAATGCCGCTGCAAGCACGGAACTGGCCAACCAGGCACAGACGCTGAAAGAACTGACAGAGCACTTCACTGTAAGAAAATAACAGTACATAGACAAGGCTGTCAGAAGACAGAGCAGAAAGGCAGCAGACCACCATGGCACAGGAAGAACAGGAATACCTCGAGAGAAAAATAGCGGAAATCAGGGAAAACAAGAAGAAAACAAAGGACAGAAAGCATTTCCTTGTGGGACTGCTCCTGTGGATCTGCTTTCTGTGGCTGCTTCTGCATGAGCTGTTTGGAATCGCATTCGTAGAAGGCGACGCCATGCGTCCGGCCTGGACGGTTCCCGGAGAGAGAGATTTTTATCCGGGCGACAACCGCCCGTTATCTCTGGACAGCAGAGTTCTGAGGGCAGTCGGAGCGGAGGACGTTCTGGGGAAAGTGATCTGTGTGATCCGCTTTGGCTGCTAGAGCCGTACAATGACAACAGGAAGGAACGAGGAGAGCAGAGTTATGACGATTGACAAATTTTTTGCTAAGCATGGCATTGTGGCAGACCGGATTATCTATATGACAAAAGAGAATCATGCAAGTGTGATCCACCTTGTAGACGGCAGGACAGTGAAGACGACCAACATTCCATTGAAAAGCTTCTACAATGCATTGAATCCGGATGAATTCTATCTGATCAACCGCGCCGTGGCTGTTGCGGAACGCTATATTGACCATATTGACGGAATAGATTATTACATGAGAGATGGCTCTGTCCAACAGGGGAATGTGTCGGATATGACAGTCCACAACAGAAGGGCACGGGAACTCAGGGATAAGATCTGGGCAGCCGGATAGTGGCGTCCGGCAGAGGACAGAAAGGACTATGGCCGCTGAAATAATTTTACAAAAAATTTGCAAAAACCTTCTGATACATTTTACAGGCAGCTTTTATAATGTTCCTGTACATAATAAAACTACATCATTTATCCAGAAGGGAGAAACAAATGAACTTCAAGAAAATTACCAGTGGACTGTTAACCACGATGATGACATTATCTCTGGCAGCCTGCGGCGGCAATGCCGGAGAGGCACAGAGCACGGAGAATTCTTCTGTCCAGACCCAGACTCAGACGGCTGCGGCATCCCAGCCTGCGGAAACGGTCAGCCAGGTTACGGCAGAGGAAACGAAAGCACCGAAATATGTATTTCTGTTTATTGGTGACGGCATGAGCTATCCCCAGTTCCAGGCGGCTTCCGATTATCTGGGTGCACTGGCGGATACCGATTATGCACAGGCACTTCCCAGCAACAGCTATGAGGATCGTGCAGGCGCTGTTCTGGATGGACCTGAGGCTCTGAACTTCATGAATTTTGAGGTGGCAGGCTCCGCAGTGACCTATGATTCCTGCAGCTTTGCACCGGATTCCGCATCCACGGCGACTTCCATCGCTACCGGTTACAAGACGTATTCCGGCATGATCAATGTGGACATTACAGGCTCCACACCCTATGAGACTATTGCAGAGAAGCTCCACGGACAGAAGGGATGGAAGGTCGGTGTGATCAGCTCTGTCAATCTGAACCATGCAACTCCGGCGGCATTCTATGCACATCAGGCAAGCCGCAACAACTACTACGAGATCGGGGAAGAACTGGTGAAATCCGGATTTGAATATTTTGCCGGAGGTGGGCTGAAAAAGGTGACCGGCAATGACAAGGACAAGACCAGCCTGTATGATCTGGCAACAGAGGCAGGCTATAAAGTGACCTATACACAGGCAGAGGCTGAGGCGGTGACGGCTGCAGACGGCAAGGTCATCCTGATCGACGAGCATCTGGCGGATTCCGATGCGATGGATTACGAGATGGATCGTCAGGAGGGAGAATGGGCGCTGGCGGATTATGTCAGAAAGGGAATTGAGGTGCTGAATAACGACACCGGATTCTTCATGATGTGCGAAGGCGGCAAGATCGACTGGGCATGCCATGCAAATGATGCGGGAGCAACGGTCAACGATACTCTGGCGCTGGCGGATGCGGTGCAGGTGGCAGTGGACTTTGCCGCAGAGCACCCGGAGGAGACACTGATTCTTGTCACCGGTGACCATGAGACCGGCGGTCTTACCATCGGTTATGCGGGTACCGACTATGATACCTATCTGGACACCCTCTCTAACCAGACCATCTCCTACGCACAGTTTGATGAGCAGTATGTGAACGGCTACAAAGAGGCAGGTACCAGCTTTGAAGATGCCATGAAGGATGTGGAACAGCTCTTTGGACTGAAGCTTTCCGGAGAAGAGGGTGACCGTCTGGTATTGACAGAGTATGAGACGGAGCGTCTGCGTACCGCTTATGAACTGGCGATGTCAGACACTGCGGCTGATGAGTATACGCAGGAACAGTATGTGCTGTATGGCACTTATAATCCCTTCTCTGTAACGGTTACCCATATCCTGAACAACAAGTCCGGTGTGGACTTCACCAGCTATTCCCATACGGGTCTGCCGGTTGCAGTATTCGCCGACGGCGCAGGGGCGGAGAATTTTACGGGATATTATGACAACACGGACATTTACAAGAAAATGGCGTCCCTGTTGGAAGTACAATAATTATGAAGATGAAAAAAACAGAGACCTTCTGGCCGGTGGCCGTTGCACTGCTATTGCTGGCAGTATTGCTTCTGCTGCCCACCGGCTATGAGGGAGCACTTTCCTACCAGAATGCGGACCGTGTGTCCGCATTGGTGTTATCAGCAGATGACAGTGATGTCTACGACACCGGACTTGTCCGCACCGGAGACCAGCGCTGTCGTGTGCGGATTCTCGGAGGACAGTTTGCCGGAACAGAGACAGAGGCTGTCAACCGGCTGAACGGGTCGCTGGCGCAGGACAAGCTGTTCGCTCCGGGAGATAAGGCCTTCGTTGTGGTAAGCCACAGTGACGGCGAGATTACAACAGTATATATGACGGATCATTTCCGGCTGGACAAGGAAGCTGTCCTGGCGGGAATGTTCCTGCTACTGCTTCTTCTGTTCGCAAGAGGCACGGGACTGCGGGCAATCCTGTCTTTTGTGGATACCATCCTGCTGATGTGGAAGGTGTTGGTACCGGCGCTTCTGAACGGCTTAAACCCCATCTGGGTATCCTTGGGACTGGTGCTGGTATTGACGGCACTGATTCTGATGCTGATCTACGGATGGGACCGCCGGTTTCTGGCAGCGGTGTCCGGTGCGGCACTGGGGATTCTGGTGACTGCAGTGCTGGGATTCGTATTCACGGATCTGTTCCGTATCCACGGTGCGGTCATGGAGTCCAGCGAAAGTCTTCTCTATGCCGGATACCAGAATCTGGATCTGACCAGAATTTTCGTTGCATCCATTTTTCTGGGTTCCTCCGGAGCAGTTATGGATCTGTCGGTGGATATCTGCTCCGCTGTGCATGAGGTGGTACAGAAGAAACCGGACATCAGTGCAAGAGAGGCGATTGCTTCCGGCTTCGCCGTCGGCAGGGCTGCCTGCGGTTCCACCACCACAACGCTGCTTCTGGCTTACTCAGGCAGTTACATTGCGTTGCTGATGGTATTCATGGCGCAGGGCACCCCGGTGGAACTGATGCTGAATTATAAGTATGTGGCTGCGGAAATCGTCCATACCATCGTTGGTTCCTTCGGACTGGTGACAGTGGCGCCTCTGACTGCAATTACCAGCGGACTTCTGCTGACGAGAAGACCGGCACGGAATCGTGAACGACAACAGGAATTATGAAATTCTGAAGGATCTAGCGGGACTGGAGGCTGTGGGGCACCGGAGCATATGTCTCCGGGACTATGGAACACTTTCAACCTATTGCTTAGATGAGATTGCTCGGAATAAAACAGTTATCCGCATCAATCGGTATCGGTTCCTCACACATACAGATGATGCCGCCGCTGCCACGCTTCAAAGAAGACTTGTCAATGACGCTGTATTTTTTAACTTCACGGCGGTCGGGCGCAGCACTCTTCTTGATTTCCAACGGATGGATGACGTTGTTCTCCTCAACAAACACATCAATCTCTTTTGCATTGGAGTCTCGGAAGTAGGTAAGGTTCACTTTGGATTTTGCGTAGGCGTAGTTCCTGACAAGTTCCATCACAACATAGTTCTCGTAGTAATGACCGCTTGCAGCACCGTTACGCAGCGTATCCGGTGTCAGCCACATGGAAAGATACGAGCAGAGTCCTGTATCGCAGAAGTACAGCTTCGGCGTTTTACTGAGGCGCTTCAGTTCGTTGTTGGAATAGGGGGCTAACAGATAGAGGATGTTTAACCCAACGAGAATCTGCAGCCATCCTTTGGCTGTACTCGGCGCAATGTCGGCGGATTCAGCCAACGTTGCATAATTGACTTGTTCCGACACAAGGGAGGCACATCCCACAAGAAATTTGCGAAAACGAACGCTGTCGGTAATGCCGCCCGCCTCGGCAGCGTCACGCATCAAGTAGGTGTCAACATAGGAATTGAAATATTCCTGCCGGAGCTCGTCATCCACGCCCTGCACCTGAGGCATACCGCCCTCCCAAATGTGATGGAACACTTGCACCACATCATTTTTCGGAACCCTGCGTTGTCTTGCCTGCAAGGCAGCGAGAGAGAAATCCAAATCCGTGTCGAACACAAGCCCTGCTTTTTCTCTTGCGGATAAGCTGTACAGCTCCAGGATGCCGATTCTTCCTGCAAGGGTCTCACGCACTTTTTTCATCATATTGTATTGCTGTGAGCCGGTCAGCCAGATAAGCCCTTTTTCGTCGCTTTCGTCGCAAATGATTTTGATTTGCTCGAACAGCTCCGGCGCTTTCTGAACCTCGTCGATGAGGATAGGCGGCTTATAGGTCTGGAAGAATAGTACAGGGTCAGACTGTGCAAGTTCTCTTACCATGCTATTGTCCATCGTGACATAGGTTCTGCCACTCTCTGCTAAATGCTTCAGCATGGTTGTCTTACCAACCTGCCTTGCACCGGTAACAAGGATAACTTTGAAAAAATCATTGAGCTTTAAGAACTTGCGCTCAAGCTCTCTTGTAATATATGCCATAATGCACCTCCATATTTTATGAAAATCCGTGATTAATCATATTTTGTCATAATATTCCCACTTCGTCAAGAGAGTATACACATTATGATATAATCAAAATTTCTCTTTACAAAAACGTTTCCGTATGGTAATATGATCTTAGATCACAAAAACGTTTTTGAGGAAAGGGGAAAATAAATATGGCAGTAACAATTCGGGATGTAGCCCGCAAATGCGGGGTTGCCGTATCGACGGTTTCCAGAGCGCTGAATGGCTATTCGGATATCACAGAGGAAACCAGAGACAAAATTTTAAAAGCGGTAGCGGAACTTGACTACAAACCGAACCTGAATGCCAAAAACCTTTCTTCCAAAAAAAGTAACAGAATAGCATTAATTATATCAGGATTATTGGAAAATAATCCAAAAGAGAATCTGTCATTCCGGTTGATCCAGGGAGTATATTCTTACACCTACAGCCATGATCTGGATGTCGCTGTATATGCAACGGATGCCAGACAGCAGGAGAAAACTTCCTACGAGAAGTTCTGCACGGAACACGATGTATGCGGAGTCATTTTAAGTGGTGTTACGCTGGATGATCCTTATTTTAAGGAATTAATAGACTCAGAGATTCCCTGTGTGACCATTGATGTGGAGCTGCCGGACAAACGTGCCGGATGGGTATCTATTGATAATACCAAAGCAATGTCTGAGATGATGGATTTACTCTTTGAAAACGGTCATGAAAATATTATGGTGATCAGCGGCAAAAAAAATGCCGGTGTTACCGTTGATCGAATGACGGGTGTATTTGATGCCATGCAGCGCAGGGGAAAAAAGGTGCTGCAGGAAGATATCATGTATTGCGATTACAGCGAAGAAATGGCATATGAGAGGACCGGAGAGTACTTACAGAAATACGGAACTACCAGACATACGGCGTTTCTCTGCTTCAGTGATCTGATGGCATTGGGGGTTATGAAAGCAATACGGGAAGCCGGATATCGGATTCCCCAAGACTTTTCTGTAACCGGATTTGACGGAATTCCCCTTACAGAGTATACAGCACCGCCGCTTACCACCGTATGGCAGGACATGAAAGCAAACGGTTATGCGGGTGCAAAGCTCCTGCATGATCACATAAAAGGGAAAAAAACCGCATTGCACAGTACACTTCCGTACAAACTGATGCAGCGGGAAAGTGTGCAGAATATCTGCAGCCGGAAATGACCGCAGGGCACACAATTTTTTTACTCTAATACAAAAACGTTTTTGCGATAATAGAAACTTATTTTTTAACAAGAGGAGGATAACAAATGAAAAAGAGGATGTTAGCATTATTACTGACGGCGGGCATGACTCTGAGTGCTGTAGGATGTGGCAGCAACGGAACGACAAATGAGAGCACTGCTTCGGGCAGCAATGGGGAAAGTACGGCTGTGGCGGAGACCGGCACTGCGGCGGCAGGAGAAATCGTGGAGGTTACAATTCCTTCCTACAAGACCGGCGAAAATGTGGGAGCGGCGTTTTTTGAACCCCAGGTAGAACGGTTTAATGAAGCATATGCAGGTAAATATAAGATCACGCTGGAGGCATCTCCGGAAGATGGTTTTAATGATAAATTAAAGCAGCTGGCACAGCAGAACAAGCTGCCGGTGCTGGTGCAGGGCGGCGATGTGGACTGGATCACCAACGTGGTAATTCCCAATGGACTGGCTTATGACCTGAGTGACTGGCTGAACAACGATCCGGAGCTGAAGGGCAGACTTTTGACAGACTCGGTAGAGTTCAATACGCAGGAGAATGGTGCTATCTATACCATGCCTCTGGCAACGGTAAGACCTACCGGTTTCTTCTACAACAGTACCATGTATACCCCTTCCGGTGATATCAGCGCCATGACCATGGATGAGTTTCTGACGGATATTGAAGGTCAGAAGATTGCTTTTTCCACGGCGGAAAACGGCTGGGTGGCATCTCTGTTCTATACGGCACTGATTGCTGATGAGGAAGGCGGACTGGAGCTGCTGCAGAATGGTGTAAAGAATAAGATTACAGATTTTAATCAGGCGCCGATTTTGGAGGCAACCAGAAAGTTACAGAAACTGCTGCAGAATAATGCAGCACCCAACTCCATCGGCGCGGCATATGCAGACGCAGCAAATGCTTTCATGAGTGCTCAGGCATCCATCATTGCAAACGGTCCATGGATGTCCGGCGATTTCGCACCGGAGTCCTCAGAGAACTGGAGCAATGGCTTCGATGGCGCTAATGTACGGGCAAGTCTGTTCCCCGGAGATGTGGGTATTGCAAACACTCAGGCCTATGGTGAGTGGTGGGTATCTGCTTCCGCAAGCGAGGAAGAAGTAGAACTGGCAAAAGCATTCCTGGAGTTCATCAATACTCCGGAAGAACTGGAAGCCTATCTGCTGGCTGAGGGAGGCGATGCTCCTAATATTGAGTATTCCGCTGGCTTCAAGGCAAAGCAGGCGGAGACGCAGGTTCTGGCGGATCTTGCAGCGGATACTACTTCCGATACCGTATTTGCACCCAGCATTCTGGATGTCATTCCTACTTCCGTGGCTAATACCGAGTTCGGAAAGCTGCTTCCTTCTCTGGCTGACGGCTCTTACACAGCAGAAGAGTTCTGCCAGTGGCTGTCCGATAAGGCAGCTGAGGCTGTGGAGGAATAAATATTCATAAATCCCATAAGATTCTGGCCTGCGGATATGTCCCGCAGGTCAGAATGCAACATAAGGGAAAGAAACAGCAGTACATGAGAATGCTTCTGTGGGAGGAAATGCCGATGAGGAGAGCAGCTAAGAAAAAAGACCGGAAACTGATATGGATATATTTATTTCTTTTACCTTCTATCCTGATTTTCCTGATGTTTTATATGATACCGATTCTGCAGGTATTTGTGACTTCTTTTACCAAATGGGACGGGTTTAATTCGCCTGTCTTTAACGGATTGGCCAACTATATTTCACTTTTTAAGAAAAGTGCATTTCGTATTTCCATTAAGAATCTGATTGCCTGGAGTATCATTGCAATGACCCTGCATGTGGGCTTTGGTACGCTGGTGGCGTTTATCTTATTTTATAAACCGAAGGGGTGGAAGTTCACCAGAGCTGTATTCATGGTGCCGAATGTTATTTCCGCAGCAGCCTGGGCTATGATCTACCGCTTTATTTTCAATGATGATTTTGGTGCATTGAATTTCCTGATCCGCAAATTTGACCCGGATTTCCATGTGCAGTGGTTCTACAAATCGCCATATGCTTTTTGGAGTGTCACAGCTACATGGCTCTTTTATGCAGTCATCGTGACACTGTGTGTACTGGGGGATCTCATGAATATTCCTTCGGATTGGATCGAGGCGGCCAAAATCGACGGAGCCGAGGGATGGCAGCTGATCCGTTATATTATGCTTCCGCTTTGCCGGAATGCCATAGGAACCAGTGTCATTTGTTCCCTGACATCCAGAATTACCATGTATGAGCAGATTGCGCTGACTACAGCGGGAGGTCCCGGAGACGATACCATGAGCCTCGCGATTATGCTGGTGAATAATGTTACGGATTACAAGTACGGACAGGCCAATGCTATCGGCGTTGTGATGTTCCTGATCGGAATTGTGATTATGGCGATTGTGAATAAAGTATTCCGTATGAACGAGTCTGTATATTAAGGAGGGAAACAGGATGGAACGCTTCAAAAAAATATTGACCGGAATCATGATGTACGGAGTCATGCTGTTCGTGGTGATCATTTCCTTATTCCCGGTATTATGGGTCATCAATGCTTCTTTTAAAACGAATGCAGAGATTTTGAGTAATCCTTTTTCTTTGCCGGCTCATTTCTCGTTTGAGGCATATCAATATGTATTTGAAAACTATGATTTTGCAAGGTATTTCGCAAATTCCCTGCTGGCGGCCGGAGTGTCTACGCTGGTATCCCTGATGTTCTATGCCATGGGTGCTTATGTGCTGGCAAAATACAATTTTCCGGGCAAAAATTTATTTTTTGTATTATTTACCATAACATTGCTGGTGCCGGCGCACAGCCGCACGCAGCCAATCTTCAGTCTCATTATGCATCTGAATCTGTATGACAACATTTGGGGTGTAACGCTGGTATACTTATCGGCGGGTATGGCGATGTCCATTTTTCTGTTAAAGGCTGGATTTATGGCGGTGCCGAAGGCTCTGGATGAGGCGGCTGCCATCGAAGGGGCCGGATTCTGGAAGATTTTCTGGTCCATCAATCTGCCTTTGACGAAGAGTGCATTGACAACCGCAGGAATCCTAATGTTCTTAAATAACTGGAATGAATATTACTACGCATCGTTGCTTACGACTTCCGATAAGAATCGAACAATGCCCATTGCATTGTCTTTCTTCACGAATGAGTTTTCTTACAATTATACCAGAATGTTTGCGGCGCTGGCGGTTGTGATCATTCCCGGAATTCTTCTGTATGCGGCAGCCCAGGAGCAGGTGCAGGCCTCGCTGGCGGCCAGTGGAATCAAAGAATAGACATATTTATGTAAAAGATGTAAAAGACAACGGTAACATCCAGACATAAGACGGAGGGCAACATGAGTAAGGCATATCTAAATTATAATAGTGGAACAGACAGCAAAAAGAACTGGATCATCAAAGAGCAGATTTTTGACAGAGAAAAGCTTGGGAAGTGTGAAGCCATTTTCTGCCAGGGAAACGGATATATCGGGCAGAGAGCAGCTCTGGAAGAAAAATATACGGCGGAGTGCAGAGATTTGTTTGTAACAGGAACGTTTGACCGTTTTGACGAAGGAGAGGTAACGGAGCTGCCCAATCTGGCGGATTTTACCAATTTGAAAATCGAACTTGACGGGGAAACCTTCAGTATGGATGCAGGCAAACTAGTATCCTATGGCAGAGAGCTGGATCTTGAGACCGGAGTGGTTACGAGATCTGTGCTGTGGGAAAGCTCTTCCGGTCTGCAGGCGGAGCTTACATTTGAACGGATCGTATCTCTGGCAGAAGAGCATGTGATTGCATTCCGTACAGTAATCCGTCCCTTGAACAGAGACATCAGGGTGCGGATTTCCAGCGGCATTGACGGAACAAAGACTAATACCGGTACCCAGCATTTTAAGGAAGGGACCAAGCGGATCTATAATGCCAATCTTATGGAATATACGGCAGAAACCGTACAGTCCGGAGTTACTGCGGTACAGTATGCGGGACACAGAATCTATCGCGGGGGAGAAGAAATTCATCCTTATTTTCTCCCGGTCATTGACAGACGTTATCTCGGAATCCGTACGGAAGCTGAGGTGACAGAGGGAGAAGAACTGGCAGTAGAAAAAATCTGCTGCGTTTATACCAGCCGTGACAAGGATGCCACAGAAAACGAAACCCTGCAGGAGACGGAGAAAAGAAGCCGCGCTGCGGCAGAGGCGTATCTGAACAGAGGATATGCGGCTCTGCGCGAAAAAAACGATACGGTCTGGGAAGAGTATTGGAGAAAAACGGATATACGTATTGACAGTGAAGATGATTACGACCAGCTGGCAATCCGGTTCGCCCTGTACCATCTGAATATCATGATCAAGAGAGATGATGACCGTGTGGGTATCGGGGCCAAGGGCATGAGTGGCGAAGGCTACAAGGGCCACAGCTTCTGGGATACGGAAATATTTCTTCTGCCGTTCTACCTGTTCACAGACCCGTCGGCGGCAGGAACACTGTTATCCTATCGCGGGAAAAGCCTGCCGGGAGCACGAAAAAAAGCAAAGGAGAATGGCTATAAAGGTGCCATGTTCCCATGGGAGTCTGCGTGGCTGGATGACGGAGAGGTAACACCGGAATGGGGTGCCGCGGACGTAGTGACGGGAGAGCCGATTCCGATTCTGACCGGCAAACTGGAACAACATATTTCCGCAGATGTCAGCTATGCTGTATGGGAATATTATATGGCGACCGGGGATGAGACCTTCATGAAACGTTACGGATATGAAATCATTCTGGCGACCGCAGTGTTCTGGGCAGATCGTGTGGAGTGGGAAGGTGAAAACTGTCATATCCGCAATGTGATCGGACCGGATGAGTATAAAGAGCATGTGGATGACAATGCGTATACAAATTATCTGGTAAAGTACAACTTGAAACTGGCATTGAAAGCTGCGGAAAAATTAAAAAAGCAGGATACGGAGCTGTTTACGGAAATAGACAGCCGCTGGGAGCTGGAGGATAATCTGGAGGCGATCCGCAGAGCGGAGGAAGGACTGTATCTTCCGAAGGCGGATGATAACGGAATCATTCCCCAATATGATGGCTATGAGAAATTAAAATATCTGGATCTAACGAAATATAAGGAAAGCGATGTCGTCGGTACAATCTATGAAGATTTTAACCAGGAACAGATTGGAGAGTATCAGGTACATAAGCAGGCAGATACGGTGCTGTTACTGTTGCTTTTCCCGGAACTGGTAAGTACCGAAGACCGGGGGAAAAATTATGAGTTCTATGAGAAGAGAACCCTGCATGATTCTTCTTTAAGTAAATCCAGTCATGCATTGCTGGCCGCAAAACTGGGAAGACAGGAAGAGGCTTATCATTTCTTCCGGGGATGCTGTGATACGGATCTGGGTCCTGTGATGACAACCTCCAATGCCGGAATCCACAGTGCCTGCATGGGAGGCATCTGGCAGTGCGTAGTACAGGGATTCGGAGGTGCCGAAATTCGTGAAGGAAGACTCCATGTGGAACCGCAGCTGCCGCCAGCATGGAAAACACTGACCTTCCGCATTGCCTATGAGGGAACGACGCTGGAAGTAAGCGCATCCCGGGATGATCTGGAAATATGCAATGTCGGAGAAAAAGCGGTGACGGTGATCAGCGGAAACAGGGAAGAAGAGATCGCAGCGGGAGAGAATATTTTGATAGCAAGGAGAGACTGACATGATGAGAACATATAAGGGTATCATTTTTGACTTGGACGGGGTACTGTGCCATACGGATCACTATCATTATCAGGCATGGAAAAAGCTGGCGGACAAATTGGGGATTCCGTTCGATGAAACCGTCAATAACCGGCTCCGGGGAGTATCGAGAATGGAAAGCCTGGAGATTATTCTGGAGAAGAGCACCAAAGAATATTCGCAACAGGAAAAACTGGATTTTGCGGAGGAAAAGAACGAGGAATACAAAAAGCTTTTGCAGCAGATGAAACCTTCGGATGTCTCTGAGGAGGTTCGTGAAACGCTGACGCTGTTGAAGAAAAACTTTTCTCTGGCAGTGGGATCCTCCAGCAAAAACACCAAACTGATTTTGGAAAAGACAGACCTGGGAAAATACTTTGATGCGGTGGCGGATGGAAATGATATCAAAAATTCAAAACCGGATCCCGAGGTATTTTTAGTGGCAGCCGAACGGATTCATCTGGCTCCGGCAGACTGTCTGGTGGTGGAAGATGCCAAGGCAGGTATCGATGCGGCGGTGACCGGTGGATTTGGCTGTGCAGGTATCGGAGATGCTGCCGGATATGATGAGACAGACTGGCCGCTGCAAAGCTTTGCGGATTTGCAAAAGCTGGTAAAAGATTGAATAATATCGAGATAAACGGAAAAATGCCGGAGCGGTTTGCCTGCTCCGGCATTTGTGACAGAAGTAAAATTTCATGTTTCGTATTGTAAAACTATAAAATACTGTGATATGATAACTATTTAGAAAACAAGGGGAAGCAGGGAATTTACCGGAAAGGGAACAGGATGGATTTCAGCGGCTTACCACAGACCGTTCAAAATTTCATAGACGAAATAATGCGGCAGAGAGAGAACGGCAAATGCCTGGATAACGAGACCTGTCAGAAAGTACTGGAATATGCGGCGGATACCGGATCCCAGAAGCTGGCGGGACTCGGACTGTATTATCTGGCGGAATATTACTGGCAGAATGGTCAATATGAGAGTACGATACAGAGTCTGACGGAATGCATAGGATATCTGAAAAACTCTGAGATGTATGAACTGCTGGCGCGAACCTACAATATGATGGGAGCGGCGTCCGACCGGAAAAATAACCGGATGGTGGCACTCAGTTCTTATTACAACAGTCTCCAGTATGCGGAGAAGTATCATTTCTATTACGTACAGGGAATGGCGGAGAGCAACATTGCCTACACCCTGGTGCGGATGAGACTGCGGCAGGAGGCAATCCGGCATTACCGTACGGCAATCGACTGCTATAACCGGTCGGAGGACAGCCATTATCTCAATTATAATAAGATCAACTGCATGATCGAGGCTGGCTGCTGCCACTTGTACCAGAGGGAGAATGAACAGGCACTGGAGATGCTGGAAGATATCGAAGAGATCCTCCGCAGAGACCCGGACTGTTACTATTCTCATATAAAGGTGGAAATGTATCGGATTCCCTGCGAAGCGGTGAAGGGACACGATGAAGAAGCTGCGAAGCTGGCGGCGGACGTCCTGAAGCGCCTGGAGGATCACGATACCTTCGATGATATTTTGGACAACCTGGTGATCCTGGCCGGCATTTTTACGATTTTACCGGATGGAAACTATTTAGAACGGCTGATTCGTATCATTGATGAGAAAGGTGTAGAAGAGCATTATAATATTTACCTGGATTTGTATCCCTTTAAGGCGCAAAGCATTTTAAACAGTGGGAACATGCAGGAGTATATCACATATACCCAGAAGTATTTTGAAGTCTATGAGAAATTCCGGCAGGAGAACCGCCAGGCACTGGTCAATGTCATGGAACTGCAGGATCGGTTGAAGAATGTCACAATGGACTGGGAAAACATGCAGGCATCCAATGAGGCACTGGAGAATCTGGCAATGCATGATGAACTGACAGGGCTTGCCAACCGGACATACCTGCATGAATATTTTACCGGCTGTTTTGAACACGCTTATGCGGAAGAAAAGATTCTGGGCGTAGAACTGATGGATATTGATTTCTTCAAAGAGTACAATGACCACTACGGTCACCTGATGGGAGACCGGTGCCTGAAAGCCATTGCAGGAGTCCTGCGAAAGATACAGATGCCGGGCAAGGTATTCTGTGCCAGATACGGCGGAGATGAATTCATGATCCTGTACACCGGGATGACAGCGGAACAGATCCGGAGAAAATCGGAAGACATCCTCAGGGAAGTCCGCAAATTAAAAATGCCCCATGAGCGGAGCAACTGCAGCAAATACGTATCCATCAGTCAGGGCGTGTTTGCAAGAGTACCGGTGGGGAATAACAGAGAGTGGGATTTCACATCCAGAGCGGATGATCTTCTCTATAAGGCGAAAAACTGTGGAAGAGACGGCATCTGTCTGTCCACGGAAAAGTCCAGAGATAAGTTTACAGAGATCAAATAAACAGCGCAGACAGCGCGGATGGGAGAGCATAGTATGTTAGTTCAGAAATACAAAGACATGCTGTCTGGAAAATCAGTGATCCGGCAGCTTTCGGAATTCGCTACGGCAAGAGGACAGGAAATCGGATACGAGAATGTATTTGATTACAGCCTGGGGAATCCTTCCGTTCCGGTTCCCAGAGAATTTACGGACCGTATGATTCATATGCTGGCGACGAGAGAACCGTTGGAACTGCACGGCTACAGTCCCAGTCTCGGTATTACCAGTGTGAGAGAAGCCATTGCGGAGAATTTGGAACAGAGATATGGTCTGCCCTATCGTAAGGAGCACATTTTCATGGCATCCGGTGCGGCGGGAGCGCTGGCACATGCCTTTCGACTGGTAACAGAGCCGGGAGATGAGATCCTGACTTTTGCACCGTTTTTCCCGGAGTATCATCCTTATGTAGATCTCACCGGAGCCGTGCTTAAGGTAGTTCCGCCCGATCTGGAGAACTTCCAGATCAATTTCGAGGCATTTGAGGAGATGCTGACGGAGAAGGTCAAGGCAGTACTGATCAATACTCCCAACAATCCCTCCGGTGTGGTATATTCCACCCCGACACTGCAGAGACTGGCAGATATCCTGAGAGAAAAGTCCAGGGAATACGGTCATATTATTTACCTGATCTCCGACGAACCTTATCGTGAGATCGTGTTTGAAGGTGTAGACAGTCCCTGTGTATCCTATTTTTATGACAATACCATCATGTGCTATTCTTTCTCCAAATCTCTGTCACTGCCGGGAGAGCGTATCGGTTATGTGGCAGTGAATCCGGCATGTGAGGAAGCGGAGACCATGATCAATATGTGCGGACAGATCTCCCGCGGTATCGGACATAACTGTCCTCCCTCCATTATCCAGCTGGCAGTGGCACAGGTGCTGGACAAGACAGCGGATCTGTCGGTGTATGAGACGAATATGAACATCCTCTACAAAGAACTGACCGACCTGGGATTCACCTGCGTGAAGCCCGGCGGAACCTTCTATATTTTCCCGAAGGCACTGGAGGAGGATGCCAGGGTATTCAGCCAGAAGGCACTGAAATACGATCTGATCCTGGTACCGGGCGACACCTTCGGCGCACCGGGATATTTCCGCATGGCTTACTGTGTGGACACTGAAAAAGTAGAGAGATCCCTGGAAACTTTGCGCAGATTTGTCAAAGAGGAATATGCAACTATCTAGAGTCACGCAGCGTATCGAAAAGCGAATCGTGCTTGCACGAATGAGTCTTTCGATCTGCTGATGTGGTTCTGGATAGTTGCAGGAGCAGAAAGGAGAGAAGTGTATGTATCAGGCAGGACTGGTATTGGAAGGCGGTGGCATGAAGGGCGTCTATACCGCCGGAGTGTTGGACTTTTTTACCGAAAAAGGAATTGACTTCTCCCATATTTACGGGGTATCTGCCGGAGCGTGTCACATGTGCAGCTATCTGTCCAGACAAAAGGGACGGGCACTGAGCGTCAGCGTAGATTATCTGGATACGAGACGGTATTGCAGCCTGGAGAGCCTGGTGACCAGCGGAGATCTGTTCAATGTGGATTTCTGTTATCACCTGATTCCGGATTACCTGTATCCCTATGATTATGAGACCTTTGAAAAATATCCCGGCAAGGCCTACAGTGTGGTGACCAACATCGAGACGGGACAGCCGGAGTATCTGCGGGTTCGTGATATCCGCAAGGATATTGACAAGATCCGGGCATCTGCATCCCTGCCGTTAGTAGCACGGAATGTGAAGATCGATGGAAAAGTATATCTGGACGGCGGCATCAGCGATGCGATTCCCCTGGAGAAATCCATCCTGGACGGCAATCGCAAAAATATCGTGGTCATGACCAAAGAGGTGGGCTTTGTGAGAAAACCCGCATCCGCATCCCAGCTGGCACTCATAAAACTCAGATATCTGAAATATCCTAAAGTATATGAACTCATGGCGGACCGGCACATCCGTTACAATGAGTGCCTGGACTACATCGACAGACAGGAGAAAAGAGGGCAGGCATTCGTGATCCGCCCTCAGAAAAAGAGCGATGTGGGACGTATCGAGAAAGACAAAGACAAACTGATTGCCTTATACGAAGAGGGATATCGGGAAGCGGAAGCCCGCTACGAAGATTTGCTGGCTTATCTGGAAAAGTAAGTATTAAAAATATAAGAAAGTATAGAGAGAAAAGAAATGTTAGAAATCATCAAAGCAATTATCTACGGTATTGTAGAAGGTATTACCGAGTGGCTGCCTATCAGCAGCACCGGACATCTGATCCTGGTGGAGCGCCTGATTCCTTTCAGGCAGACCAGCGAAGACTTTTTCGATATGTTCGATGTAGTCATCCAGCTGGGAGCTATTTTAGCAGTCGTGGTACTGTTCTGGAACAAGATATGGCCCTTCTATCTGAAGAAAAATCAGCAGACGAAAAAGGGCGGCATTATAAGATCCAAAAAAGATTTCACCGTAGGAAATGTAGCATTAAGCATGGATGCTTTCTGGATGTGGGTGAAGATCGTCGTGGCATGCATCCCTGCCGTGGTTTACGGATTGTTATTTGATGATGCAGTGAGCGAAGCCTTCAAAAAAGAGATCGGAAGTAGTGGCGTGACGGTTCAGGTCATCGTGGTAGCGGCGATGCTGGTACTGGTGGGTGTTCTGTTCATCGTGATCGAGAACTGGAATAAGAACCGTGTACCGACTACCACGAAACTGTCACAGCTGACTTACAGAGATGCACTGATCATCGGATTGTGCCAGCTGGTGGCTGCGGCACTGCCCGGAACCTCCCGCTCCGGAGCTACGATTTTAGGAGCCATCGTCATCGGTATCTCCAGAACGGTAGCAGCGGAATTCACCTTTTTCCTGGCGATTCCCGTCATGTTCGGAGCCAGCCTTCTGAAGGTGCTGAAGTTCGGATTCGCATTTACGGGAATAGAACTGGCATGTCTGCTGATCGGTACAGTGGTATCCTTTATCGTATCCCTGTTCGTGCTCCGTTTCCTGATGGGATACATCAAGAAGCATGACTTTAAAGTCTTCGGATGGTATCGTATTGCACTGGGCATCGTTGTATTACTGTACTTCCTTGTATTCGCATAACAGTTGACAATTATAGGGAAATGGAATACACTACCCTTATCGAGTGCCGTAATATGGCACTTGTGAGGAGAATGAAAATATTTTTTGTACAAGATTCGTACAGAAGGGAGACGGTAACATGGCAGTAGTTAAGAAAACTGTAGCAGCAGCGAAGGCGGAAGCGCCTAAGGCAGAAGTGAAGAAAGCAGCACCGACAACTCCAGTTAAGACAGAAAATGCAACCGCTGTAAAGGAAGCTGAGAAGGCACCTGTAGCGAAGGAAGAGGAAAAGGCACCTGAGAAGGCATCTGCAAAAGAACCCGTAAAGGCAGAGGCGAAGAAGCCTGCAGCCAGGAAGCGGACTGCAAAGAAGGAAACAGTAAAGAAGGAGACTGCTAAGAAAGCAGCACCTGCTAAGAAGCCCGGAGCCGGGAAGGCAGAGTTAAAGAGCGAGATCAGCGTGCAGTTCGGCGGCAAATCCTACTCTCAGGAAGATCTGATGAAGATCGCCAGGGATGTATGGAAATACGACCTGAAGCAGAAGGCAGCTGATCTGACCAGCGTAGAGCTGTATGTAAAGCCCGAAGAGAACATGGTTTATTATGTAATGAACAAAGAGACCACCGGTAGCTTCTACATATAATTATCCAGAGTCAGATAAAATGAGCAAAGTATACGTCGAATGCTTGCATTCGTAAGAATACTTGCTCATTTTTATATGACGACGTAACCTTATGAGCAAAAGAAAAGCACCGCAGGTGCGGTTTTGCGAATAAGGTTCTGGATAATTATATGGGTGGTGATCTATCAGACCCCAAAGTTGAATAATCACTTTGGGGTCTTTGTACCATTATTGATCAAAAATGTTGAAGGATGACAGAATGCAGAAAAAATCAGAAAAGATTATTTTTACATTATATCTGCTGGGATTTCTGACGCTGGCGCTTACCATCGCCCTGCTGCAGCCCCTTGCCAATACACCTCCGCTGTTCGGCAATCCTCCGGATGAACACGCGAGATATCTGATTCCGCAGTTTATCTGCAAATACGGTAAGATTCCCACGGGACTGGAGGAAGAGGTGCGGATCCCGGCGTATGGATTTTCCTATGCACTGTATAATGCATTTCCCTATATTGTGCAGGGCTGCATTATGCGTTTTGTCAGTCTGTTCACAGAATCCGAGATCGCGCTGCTCTACACCGCACGCCTGGTGAATGTGACATTCGGACTGCTGATGGCGATCGTCGTATATTTTATAGGTAAAAGAGTCTTTCAAGATGACAGATTCCGTTGGCTGTTCTGCTTTGCGGTGACCTACCTGCCGGAAGGATTGTTCATGCACACCTATGTAAATACCGATTCCTGCTGTATGCTGTCCACGGCAATGATGGTATACGCGCTGATCTGTGCCTACCAGGACGGCATCAATGCCCGGAACAGTTTGTGGATGAGCGGAGGCATTATTTTATGCGCACTTTCTTATTATAATGCCTATGGATATATCGTAAGCTGCATTTTGCTGTTTGTAATGTTCTTTTTACAGAAAAAGGAGAGCGGCGGCTATTCTTATGACTGGAAGAAGATGTTAAAATACGGCTGCTTTATTGCGGCAGTGGTTCTGATAGGGATCGGATGGTGGTTCATCCGCAGTTATATCGTACTGGACGGGGACCTGTTAGGACTTGCCACTCGGGAAAAAATGGCAATACAGTATGCAATAGAGAGCGTGAATCCTCTGACCATGCAGACCTATCAGTCCATGGAATATACAGTATTCGAAATGCTCCGGGAGCGTTATACCCTGTCCGGACTGTTCCACAGTTTTGTGGCGGCATTCGGTTCCATGTCCATCTATGGATCCATCTGGCTGTATCGGGCATATAAAGTATTTTTCACCGCGGGCATTGTGGGAGCACTTCTGTATCTGATCTGTTATAAAAAACGACGGAAGATATCCGGAAGAGAGTGGTTCTTCCATATAAATATGCTGTACTGTATTTTCATGCCGGCTTTTCTGACGATTTATTATGCGTATACCACGGATTATCAGAACCAGGGACGTTACCTGCTCCCGGCACTGATTCCACTAATGTATTACATGGTAAAAGGAATTCAGAAGCTTTCGGAAATCAGTTTCAGAGGCAAGACTTTTCCGAGATGGCTGGTAAACGCAGGCATAGCGGTATGCTTCCTGATCATTATCGGGGGCACAATAGATATGGTATATGTACGGGCGCTTCCCGTATATTTAGAGACAGGACTGGTACTCAAATAGTACCGGTTCTTCTTTGTTTTGCGAATGGGGCTCTGAATATTTTTTTTTAATATTTTGTTTAGAATTATTTTCCGGAAAATCGGTTGACAATAATATCCTGTAGTGCTATTTTAGGATAAGAAGATGTTAGCACTCCTTTTAGATGAGTGCTAATAATCCCAAAGGAAGTGATGGAATGCAATTGGATGACAGAAAAACAATTATATTGCAAGCCATTATCCGGAACTACTTGGAAACGGGGGAGCCGGTAGGCAGCAGAACCATTTCGAAATACACGGATCTGAATTTAAGCTCGGCAACCATCCGGAATGAGATGGCGGATCTGGAAGAGATGGGTTATATCATACAACCGCACACTTCCGCAGGAAGAATTCCTTCCGATAAGGGATATCGCTTCTATGTGGATACCATGATGGCTGCCAGAGAGCAGGAAGTCAATGAGATGAAGGATATGCTTCTGGAGAGACAGGATAAGTTGGAGAACCTGTTAAAGCAGGTAGTGAAGACCCTGGCTCAGAACACACAGTACGCCACCATGATCAGTGCTCCGCAGGTACATCGCAACAAGGTAAAATTCATCCAGCTGTCCCGGGTGGATGCCGGACAGATTCTGGCAGTCATCGTTGCCGAAGGCAATGTGATCAAGAACAATATTCTGGCGGTGGATCAGGAACTGGATGATGAGACATTGCTGAAGCTGAACATTCTGCTGAATACCCACCTCAATGGATTATCCATGGAGGAGATCAATTTGGGAATGATCGCAGCGATGAAACAGCAGGCCGGAATCCACAGTGAGATCGTCAGTGAGGTGATTGATGCTGTGACAGATGCCATCAAGGCAGATGAAGACCTGGAGATCTATACCAGCGGTGCCAACAATATTTTCCGGTATCCGGAACTGGCAGATCAGTCCAAAGCAAGCAAACTGATAAATGCCTTCGAAGAAAAACAGCAGCTGGGCGGTCTGATTCAGGAATCTCTGGCAGATGAGGGCAGCACCGGTATTCAGGTGTACATCGGAGACGAGACACCGGTACAGAGCATGAAAGATTGCAGTGTTGTCACAGCTACTTATGAATTGGGCGAAGGCATGAAGGGAACCATAGGAATCATAGGTCCCAAGAGAATGGATTATGACAAGGTCATCGGAACCCTGCGGACGGTGCAGAACCAGCTGGATGACCTTTACCGCAAAGAATAGACAGATTCCAGAAAGGAAAGTAAGAATGGCAGAACAGGAAAAGGAAATATTAGAAGAAATGGAACAGGATCTTTCAGATGCCGAAGAGCTGAAAGAAGAGGAACCCGAAGAGGAAGAGTCTGTGAGCAAGGCGGATAAAAAGGCGGCAAAGAAACAGGCAAAGCTGAACAAGAAGGAAGATTCCTACAAGGAGAAGATTGATCAGCTGGAAGACAGAGTAAAACGTCAGATGGCAGAGTTCGAGAACTTCCGTAAGAGAACCGACAAAGAAAAGCAGGCCATGTTCGATACCGGTGCCAAGAGCGTGATCGAGAAGATCCTTCCGGTGGTGGACAATTTTGAAAGAGGTCTGGCTACGGTTTCCAAAGAATCCAAAGAGGATCCTTTTGTAGACGGTATGAACCGCGTCTACAAGCAGTTGATGTCAGAACTTGAGAACATCGGTGTGAAACCCATCGAAGCCGTCGGACAGGAATTTAATCCGAACCTTCACAACGCAGTCATGCAGGTGGAGAGCGATGAGTATGAATCCGGTGTGGTAGCCCAGGAACTTCAGAAGGGTTACACATACCATGACATGGTCGTAAGACACAGCATGGTAGGAGTTGTTCAATAAATTAACCATCACATATTTTTAGATATAGAAACCATAAACGCAGACAAGAAAGAGTAAAAAACAGGAGGAAAATATTATGAGTAAGATTATTGGTATTGACTTGGGTACAACCAACAGCTGTGTAGCTGTTATGGAAGGTGGTAAGCCCACCGTTATCGCAAATGCAGAAGGTGCGAGAACCACGCCCTCTGTAGTAGCATTTACCAAGACTGGTGAGAGACTGGTCGGCGAGCCTGCGAAGCGTCAGGCAGTTACCAACGCCGAGAAGACCATTTCTTCCATTAAGAGAGATATGGGTACCGATCACGGTCGCACCATTGACGGCAAGAAATACTCTCCTCAGCAGATCTCCGCAATGATCCTGCAGAAGCTGAAAGCAGATGCAGAGAGTTATCTGGGTGAGAAGGTTACCGAGGCGGTTATCACAGTCCCCGCATACTTCAACGACGCTCAGCGTCAGGCTACCAAGGATGCCGGTAAGATTGCAGGTCTGGATGTAAAGCGTATCATCAACGAGCCTACCGCAGCAGCACTTGCTTATGGTCTGGACAATGAGAAAGAGCAGAAGATCATGGTATATGACCTTGGTGGTGGTACCTTCGATGTATCTATCATTGAGATCGGTGACGGTGTCATTGAAGTACTGGCTACCAACGGTGATACACACCTTGGCGGTGATGATTTCGATAACAAGATCATTCAGTGGATGCTGGATGAATTCAAGAAAGCAGAAGGCGTGGATCTGTCCGGCGATAAGATGGCTATGCAGAGATTGAAGGAAGCAGCTGAGAAGGCTAAGAAAGAGCTGTCCAGCGCAATGACCACCAACATCAACCTTCCTTTCATTACCGCAACCGCAGAAGGACCTAAGCACTTTGATATGAACTTGACTCGTGCAAAGTTTGATGAACTGACCAGAGATCTGGTTGACAAGACCGCAGTTCCTGTACAGAACGCTATGAAGGACGCAGGTCTGAATTATTCCGATCTGGGTCAGGTACTGTTAGTAGGTGGTTCTACGCGTATCCCTGCGGTACAGGACAAGGTAAGAGCCCTGACCGGTAAAGAGCCCAGCAAGTCTCTGAATCCTGATGAGTGTGTAGCCATCGGTGCTGCTATTCAGGGTGGTAAGCTTGCCGGTGATGCAGGTGCCGGTGATATCCTGTTACTGGATGTAACTCCTCTGTCCCTGTCCATCGAGACCATGGGTGGTGTTGCTACCAGACTGATCGAGAGAAATACAACCATTCCTACCAAGAAGAGCCAGATCTTCTCTACCGCAGCCGATAATCAGACCGCAGTAGATATCAACGTAGTACAGGGTGAGCGTCAGTTCGCCAAGGATAACAAGTCCCTCGGACAGTTCCGTCTGGACGGTATTGCTCCCGCTCCCAGAGGAGTCCCTCAGATCGAGGTTACCTTCGATATCGATGCTAACGGTATCGTAAATGTATCCGCTAAGGATCTGGGTACCGGCAAGGAGCAGCACATCACCATTACCGCAGGCTCCAACATGTCCGATTCCGATATCGAGAAGGCTGTTAAGGAAGCAGCCGAGTTCGAGGCACAGGATAAGAAGCGTAAGGAAGCTATCGAGGCAAGAAACGAAGCAGACTCCTTCGTATTCCAGACCGAGAAGGCTCTGAACGAAGTAGGTGACAAGGTACCCGAGAGCGACAAGACTCAGGTACAGGCTGACCTGGAAGCTGTTAAGTCTATCCTGGAGAGAACCAAAGATCAGGAAATGAGCGACAGTGATGTAGATGAGCTGAAGGCTGCAAAAGAGAAACTGACCCAGAGTGCACAGTCCGTATTCACCAAGATGTATGAGCAGGCTGCACAGGCACAGCAGGGTGCTCAGGGCGCAGCAGGTCCTGACATGAATGCACAGACCGGCAGCAATGCAGGCAGCAACGCAGATGACGATGTTATCGACGGAGATTTCAGAGAAGTATAAACAGGCTTCACAAATAAGGCAAATCGTGGTATAACAGTAGATGCTGTGTAACAGCGATTGCAAATAACGGGGGCACAGGGCACGCAGAAGCGTGCCCTGTGCATAACCATTTTCAGATTTATGTGACAGAGGTGTAAAAATGGCAGAGCAGAAGAGAGACTATTACGAAGTCCTCGGTGTAGATAAAAATGCAGATGACGCTGCAATTAAAAAAGCATACCGTGTATTGGCGAAAAAATACCATCCCGACATGAACCCCGGAGACAAAGATGCGGAGCAGAAGTTCAAGGAAGCTTCCGAGGCTTATGCCGTGCTGAGTGATCCCGAGAAGAGACGCCAGTACGATCAGTATGGTCATGCCGCATTTGAAGGTGGTGCAGGCGGAGCCGGTGGATTTGATTTCAGCGGTACGGATTTCAGTGATATCTTTGGTGATATTTTCGGAGATTTCTTTGGCGGCGGAAGAAGCAGAAATTCCCAGAGTAACGGACCCAGGAAGGGTGCGGATGTCCGCATCAGCGTTCAGATCACGTTTGAAGAGGCTGTCTTCGGCTGCAAAAAGGAGATTGAGCCTACAGTAAAAGAGATTTGTAAGACCTGTAACGGTTCCGGAGCAAAGCCAGGTACCAACCCGGAGACCTGTACAAAGTGCGGTGGTAAGGGTCAGGTAGTATATAACTCACAGTCGCTCTTCGGTACGATGCGTACGGTGCATACTTGTCCCGAATGTCAGGGAACCGGTAAGGTGATCAAGGAGAAGTGTCCGGATTGTCGTGGTACCGGATATATTCCGATGAAGAAGCGTTATGAGGTAGTAATTCCCGCAGGTATTGACAATGGTCAGGCTGTTCGTGAGCCAGGACTGGGAGAACCCGGTATCAACGGAGGACCCAGAGGTGATGTGCTGTTAGAAGTGCGTGTAGGTCGTCATCCGATTTTCCAGAGACAGGATTTCAATATCTTCTCCACCGTTCCGATTTCTTTTGCGGTAGCAGCATTGGGCGGAGAAATTTTGATTGATACTGTAGACGGTAAGGTGGTCTATGATGTGAAGGCAGGAACCCAGACGGATACGAAGATTCGTCTCCGCGGCAAGGGTGTTCCTTCCTGGAGAAATAAGAATGTTCGCGGTGACCATTATGTAACACTTGTGGTACAGACTCCCGATAAGTTGAAGCCGGAGGCGAAGGAACTGTTAAAGCAGTTTGATGCGCTGACCGGAGATTCCCTGAATGCGGTGAAGAAGACAACAGAAAGCGGAGAGGGAGACAACAAGGAGCCGAAGGACGGCAGAAAAAAGAAATTTTGGAAATAAGATTGGCAGCGTTTTTTGCTGACAATCTTATGAATGGCGAGACTCATTGCGGAGGGCTGCCATAGACCAGACAAGCTCCCAAAGCGACGAAATTTCCACGAAGAGTGGAGAGCTCTGTATTTAAAATCCTATTTATTACTCAAAAAATACAAAAACATGAGATTTTGCCATGTAAAAAGCTGTTATTTTCGCTTAGCGTGCAAAATGAAGAAATTCCGTACAAAAATTCCTGATTTAGGAACTTTTTTGTACGGAATTCATTGTTTTTAAGGTTTTTACACCAAACGAACGCCAACGGCGAACGGAACATCCTTGTCGCCGTCCGCCTGTCGCGAACGTCCTGTTCGCTCCACCCTGTCTTTCAGCACTTTTCGAGAAAATATCACCACCTCCCGACAAACATCTTCGGAAGGACATTCCATCCGCCGTGGGCGTTCTGCGTTTTGGCAAGCTCACCATTTTGTAAAGAGTAAACGGTTTGACAGAAGGGGGAGAAACGCTTACAATGCAAGTAGTTACGCAGTCTGTGATACAAAGGAGCCTATAGGGCATGGAGAAGCGGAAAGAGGAATTCCTGAAAATCGTATGTCATATATATATGGCTGCCATTCTGGTAGTATTGCCGCTGTACTATATTCCCGGAAATGGATATTACAAATTGGGCGATAGCAAATATTATTTATATCGCAATATCTCTCTGATCTGTATGGGGATTTGTCTGGTGGTACAGATAATCGCTGTGGTAAGAAGCTGCCTGATGGAACAACACAGACGGATGGAACAACACAGACGGATAGAACAACGCTATCGGATGGAAAACTGCGGTAGTTCCGGTATGTATATGAGAAAAACCGGGAAAAAAATAATCGGATGGTGCAGAGAGCATATCGTAGTGACAGCAGTCTGTCTGTACGGAGCCAACGCTGTGGTTTCCGCACTTTGCAGTCCTTACGGAAGTACTGCGTGGACGGGAGAACGGGAATGGTACATGGGAGCTGTCACGATCTGTCTGATGGTGGGCGGATTTTTGCTGACGGCAAGGTATGCCGGGCAGTGCGGGACGGTATTGCTGCTTGGAGAAGGGGCATTTGTGCTCGTTACGCTGATCGGTCTGCTGCAGAAGCTGGGATATGATCCGTTAGGATTGTTGAAGGGTTATGTCGTAGGGGACTGGGAATATACGCATATGCTCACTACACTGGGGAACAATAACTGGCTCAGCGGGTATTACAGTGTGATGTTTCCTTTATCGCTGGCACTTTTTCTGCAGGCGGTGGAAGAGGGGCGAAGAGGAGGTTCGATGCTGCTTGGAGTCTGCAATACTCTTGCGATCGTATTGTTGCTTTTACAGGGAAGTGACGGCGGTGTGATGGTGGCATGTGTGGCACTGTGGATGTGCTTTTGGGGCAGCCGTAAGAACACCAAACTGTGGGAGGCTCTGCTTTTTCTGCTGACCGGTGTCTGTGTGGGAATGCTGCTGTGGGGAAAGGGGATGCAATCCCTGGGAACCTTTGACATCCTGTTGCAGGACGGTATTGCCAAACGGCTGGCAGCCTGGCAGGGGTGGATCCCGTTTGCTGTGGTGTGTCTGTTATTCTGTGGGATACATCATGTCCTTCCTGAGAAGAAAAAGAGGATGTTACGAACCGGGGTGCTGTATGGCAGTCTGGTATTGGCTGCGGGTGCAGTAATATGGTATATTTCGAAACTACAGGGTAGTAATTTCGAGGAATGGGGTAACCACCGGGGAAGATTATGGCAGATGGCATGGCAGGGATTCTGTCAGGGAGATCTCAGACAGAAGCTGCTGGGGGCAGGACCGGATTGTTTTGCAAGCTATCTGGGACAGGTGCTGCCCGGAGGCACGGTACTGTTTGACAAAGGATATTTTGCCGGTTCGATTTTTACGAATGCCCATAATGAGTGGCTGACCACGCTGATCAATATGGGAGCGCTCGGAGTTTTCGCTTATGCAGCCGTATTTTTTACCGCATTGCGGAAATACAGTGGGAACCGGCTGGGGCTGCTGTTGCTGATTACTTACGGAATGCATTCCCTGGTCAGTTTCCGGCAGGTACTGAATGCACCGTTATTTTTTCTGCTGCTGGGGGTATGCGAAGCCGGACAAAGGCAGGAAAAGCTACATAGAACGGATACAGATGAGGAGTCTATAGAAATCGCATGAAAAACATTTGGAAAATTTTCACAGGAGATCTGAAAAAACTGGTGAAACAGCCTTTTGCATTGGTCATAATTATCGGACTGTGTGTGATACCGTCGCTGTATGCATGGTTTAATATTTTTGCCAACTGGGATCCCTATGCCAATACCGGAGGAATCCCCGTGGCGGTAGTGTCTCTGGATAAGGATTACACGCTGAAGGACGGTTCTGTGGTGAACATGGGAGAATCCGTGCTGGAGAGTCTGCATTCCAACACCAGTGTGAAATGGATCTTCTTAGATACCGAGGAAGAAGCGCGGGAAGGCGTGGAAGCGGGGAAATATTACGCAGCCATCATCATCACAGATAAATTTACATATAGTATGTACAATGTATTCTCTGATGATTTTGAGAATCCGTCACTGATTTATTACCAGAATCAGAAGAGCAACGCTATTGCTACCAAGATCACGGATACGGTAGCGGGAACATTGCAGAATACCATTAATCAGACTTTTATCAAAGTGGCAGCTACCACGATTTTCGAAGAGGGCAATTCCGTATCGGATCAGATGCAGGGAGACAGCTATGTGGAGGAATTCCGTACCGATCTGGAAGAACTGAATGACAACCTGAAGGAATACAGTGCGATGATCGATACTTTCCGGGCGGGGAATGACAGACTGGAAGCGGCGATCACCCATGTGAATTATGAGATTCCCGCAATGCAGAAGAAACTGGATGCGACGACGGCAAGTCTGAACCAGAGCAGTCAGAATCTGTCTTCCACCAGAGATACGCTGTCGAATTTCAGCACGAATGTGGATACCTCCATGAGTACCATACAGACCTCACTGGAGGATATGAAAAAGATCCTGGATCAGAGCAAGCTGGCAGACGATACGGCACAGATGACGAAGGATCTGAATAAAGTGGCAAGGGACACCAACACCCTGAACGGACAGGTGAACACCCTGCTGGCAGCGCTGATTGAACAGCGTGTGCAGGGAAGCGTATCCGGCGGGGATGCTTCCACCGGCAGCGGAAGCGGCAATACGGCAGCAACGGATGCTGCCATTGAAGCGCTGAAAGCTATGCAGAAAGAACTGGATATGATGAACACTGTCATAGGCAGTGTACTGGAATCCACCGATGAACAGGCGGCAGAGAAGGCGAAGGTCAATGTCAACAATGCCATGAATAATTTAAAGAGTGTCATCGACAGCTGTGAGAATTCCGTGAGCAATATGCAGGGCATCTATAAAAATAATCTGGTGCCGCAGATGCAGAGGGTTCTGACAAATATGTCAGATTCATTGAATCAGGTGACCAACCTGGTAAATACATTGAGCAGTACCGTACAGAATATAGGTGTAGTTATGGAAGGTGTCGGCGATGCGGTCGACGGAACCAGCGAGAGCCTGGGACAGATCCAGGGTGTGGTAGATTCTATCAGTGAAAAACTGACAGACCTGACAGATCAGCTGGAGGGCGCTTCCGAAGAGGAAATGATGGATATTCTGGTACGTTTTCTGGGAGGAGATCCCGACAGTCTGGGAGCATATTTCGCATCTCCCGTGACCATGGAGACCATAGCCATGTATCCGGTGGCAACCTATGGTTCTGCCATGACACCGTTCTATTCCACACTGGCGATCTGGGTAGGGTCTACGATTCTGGTAGCACTGGTGAAGGTAAAGGCATCACTGAAAAATCTTGAAAATGTACAGAGTTATCAGCTGTATTTCGGCAGATATCTGCTGTTCCTGCTGCTGGCACAGATTCAGGCGGCAATTATCGTAGCGGGAGATCTGTGGCTGTTGAAAGTAAATATTGTGGAACCGGGACTGTTTTTCCTGGCGGCAAGTTTTACCGCCACCGCATTTTCCCTGTTGATCTATTCCCTGACGCTGGCGTTCGGGGATGTGGGCAAGGCTGTCTGCGTAATCGTTATGGTACTGCAGATCGCGGGATCCAGCGGAACATTCCCTATCGAACTGCTTCCTGATATATACCAGAAGATATACATCTTCTTCCCCTTCCCTTATGCAATTACGGCAATGCGTGAGGCACTGGCGGGTATGTACGGAACCGCCTATATGGCAGCACTGGCGAAGTTGATTCTGTTTATGCTGGAAGGTCTGCTGATCGGACTGGTGATCCGGATCCCCTTCGTCAAACTGAATCACTTTGTGGAAGAGAGAATGGAAGATACAGAGCTCATGTGATGCCTATTCGGAGCCATGTAAACATTGCATAATATTCGTCGAATGCTGGCATTCGTAAGAAAATTTTGCAATGTTTATAGGGCGAGGTAACTTCATGAGCAAAAGGAAATCTCTGCAGGAGCGATTTTGCGAATAAAGTTCCGAATAGGCAGAAAGCGGAAAGGAAATTTCATGGAAAGAGATTACGAAGAGATTTTCCAGAAGGTGCTGGATTATGAGCAGACCCTTCATGAAAAAAACAGAAAAAGAATAAAGATCGGTCTGAAATGCATCTGGATCGTGCCCCTGTTTTTCCTGGCATTATTGTTTCTGACCGGCAGCAACAAGGTGATCTTCCTGATCCTGTGGATCGTATCCCTGTTCGCCCTGTCGATCTATCTGATTGTTGTGGAATATATGGATTATAATCTGCAGGAGAAGATCCTGGAGCTCAAAGGAGAAGAAGGAACCATCGAGGCTGTGACACCGGCGGATTTCGACAGAGCGGCACAGATCATCCGCAAGACCCGGGAAATGATCGGAGAAGGACTGAATTCTACGGCGGAGACACAGACAGACGAGATAGGTGAGATAGAAGAAACAGAGGAAATAAAAGATACAGAAGACGGGGAGGTCGGGGAATAATATGCGAAATATCTGGAAAATATTTACCACCGACATCCGTCGGATCAGTAATAACGTCGTGGCGGTAGTCATCGTCATGGGATTGAGCATTCTGCCGGCGCTGTATGCCTGGTTCAACATTTTCTCCAACTGGGATCCTTATGAACCCGCAGCTACCAGCCAGCTGAAGGTGGCGGTGGCTTCGGATGATGCCGGAGCGGAGATCATGGGGCTGTCCCTGAATGTGGGAGACAGCGTGTTGGAAGCCCTGGAGGCGAACACTACCATCGGCTGGGTATTCCCGGAGACTACGGAAGAAGCCCTGGAGGGTGTGAAGAACAGCGATTATTACGCGGCACTGATCATTCCCGAAGGCTTTACACAGGAAATGTTAGGATTTTTGGACGGCGAAGTGGATCATCCCACGATCTATTATTATGAAAATGAGAAAAAGAACGGTATTGCACCCAAGATCACAGGCAAGGCGAAAAATGCCGTGCAGGAGCAGGTAAATGCCACATTTGTCAGTACCGTGGCGGAGTCGGTCATGAAAGCCGGCAATGCGCTTTCCATGGTGAATGCCAGCGGTCAGGTCAGTGTGACGGATTCTTTGGATACCGTGCAGACGCAGCTGCAGGACTACGTAGTCATGCTGCAGTCCTTCCAGAGCATCATGAATTCCGCGGAAATGATCATGTCCACCAGTCAGAATATGCTGCCGGATATGGACAATGTGCTGGAGAATGGGCGGAATACCATGATCGGCATGCAGACCATGATCAATTCCAGCGTGGATGCGGTGGATGTCATGAGCGACATGGTCAGCAGCAGTATGAATATGGTAACGGAAGCACTGCAATACCTGTCCATTTACGCGGACGGACTGTTAGCCCAAATGGACAGCAACAGTGTGGGAAGCACCACGGACACCGGGCTTGGTATGGCAATCGGACTGGTGCAGGGCATGCAGGCGAACATGGATGTCCTGGGAAGCCTGGTGACCGGACAGGAAGCACAGATTCAGGAGATCAGCCAGTCCCTGAAAAATATTGAGGCGGACCTGAAGCAGCTGCAGAACAGCAAAGGACAGGTAGATACCGACATCAATACCCTGCGGGCGCAGATGCGGGAGCAGATCCAGATTTGCAGTAAACAACTGGATAACCTCTTAAACGACTATAATAACAATGTCAGACCTTCCTTCCGTGATACGGGTAAATCCATGCAGCAGGCATTTTTGAATGCCGCAGCGATGATGAACGGCACGGATTTGAATATGGATGAGATCTCCGATATTTTAAAAGAGTATCAGCAGACTCTTAACGAAGGCAACGTAAGCCTGCAGGATTCCCTGGTAATTGCGCAGGAACTGCTGGACAAGGTAAGTAAAATAGCGGATAATATAAAACGGATCACCGGAGCGGACTCTTATGAGGATATTTTAAATGCCATGGCAACGGATCCTACGGCGGTGGCAGACTTCGTATCATCTCCTGTACAGCTTGAGACGGTACCGGTCTATCCGGTGGATCACTATGGCTCGGCAGCATCCCCGTTCTACACGATCCTGGCAATCTGGGTAGGGGCGCTGTTTTTGGTGGCAATCATTCACGTAGGTGTGAAGCCCATTGAACCCGGGGATCATTACAAAGCTTACGAGCGGTATTTTGGCAGATATCTGCTGTTTTTCCTTATCGGACAGGCGCAGACACTGCTTACGATTCTGGGTAATCTCTATTACATCGAGATCCAGTGTCAGCACAAGTTCTTATACTGGCTGGCGGCAGCCGTGGCGAGTGCGGCATTCAGCTGCTTCATGTATTCCGTGACCTTTGCATTCGGCAATGTGGGAGAAGCATTGGCAATCGTGGTCATGGTCATCCAGGTAGCGGGAAGCGGCGGAACTTTCCCTATTGAAGCATTACCGAAGGTGTTCCAGTGGATCTATCCGTTCCTGCCGTTCCAGTTCGGCATGAAAGCCTTCAAGGAATGCATTGCGGGAATGTACGGCGTGGATTATTGGATCAATGTGGGTAAAATGGCATTATTCCTGATCATAGCGTTATTGCTGGGACTGGCACTGGAGCCCCCGTTCCGTAAACTGAACCATATGATCGAGAAGAGCAAGGAAAAGACAGGGCTTATGCTCTAAATATAGAAAGGAATTACAATATGAAGTGGGTGAAATTCAGAATAAAGACTGTGACTGACGCGGAAGATATTATTATCAGTACTTTGTATGATCTGGGACTGGAAGGTGCGCAGATCGAGGACAAGGTGCCTCTGACTGCGATGGAAAAGGAGCAGATGTTCGTGGATATCCTGCCGGACGGACCTGAGGATGACGGCATTGCATATTTAAGCTTTTTTGTAGAGGAAAAAGAGGATGGAAGTCTGGAAGTGGCCGGGGAGAAGACCACTACTGAGGCCGTGCTTGCCGATGTGAAGAGAGAACTGGAAGATTTACGTCAGTTCATGGATATCGGAGAGGGATCCGTCGTTGTAGACGAGACCGAGGATATCGACTGGATCAACAACTGGAAGCAGTATTTCCATCAGTTCTACATTGATGATATTCTGGTGATTCCTTCCTGGGAAAACATCAAACCGGAAGATGCCGGTAAAATGGTGCTTCATATCGACCCCGGAACAGCGTTCGGTACCGGTATGCACGAGACCACACAGCTGTGTATCCGCCAGCTGCGCAAATTTATTACCCCGGAGACAGAAATCCTGGATGTGGGAACCGGCAGTGGTATTCTGGCGATTTTATCCCTGATGTTCGGTGCAAAACATGCGGTGGGAACCGACCTGGACATCTGTGCGGTGGAAGCCGTGGCACAGAACTGTGAAGTGAACGGCATTGATCCGGCACAGTTCGACATGATGATCGGTAACATCATTACAGATAAAGAGATACAGGACAAAGTAGGCTATGAGTGCTATGATATCGTGGTAGCCAATATTCTGGCAGATGTGCTGGTGCCCCTGACTCCCGTGATTGTGCATCAGCTGAAAAAGGGTGGTATCTACATTACCTCCGGCATCATCGATGACAAGGAACAGACCGTGGTGGAAGCAGTGAAGGCAGCAGGACTGGAAGTATTGGAAGTAACCTATCAGGGAGAATGGGTCAGCGTTACCGCAAGGAAGAACTAAAAGCCCGGAAGCAGGAGTCGTTATGTATCAGTTTTTTGTAGAACCGGATCAGATTGATGTGGCGGGAAAAAGCGTCATCATCCGGGGAACCGATGTAAACCATATTAAAAATGTACTGCGGATGCGTCCCGGTGAGGAAGTGGCGGTCAGCAACGGAATCGACGGCAAGGAATACCGTTGCGGAATCCTGGCACTGGAGGAGGACTGTATTCGCCTGGAATTGCGTTTTATTAAAGAAGACGGTGTGGAGCTTCCTGCGCAGATCTACCTGTTCCAGGGTTTGCCCAAGGCAGACAAAATGGAACTCATTATCCAGAAGGCTGTGGAACTGGGAGCCTTTCAGATCATTCCGGTGGCGATGAAACGCTGCGTGGTGAAGCTGGATGAGAAAAAAGCAGACAGCAAAATAAAGCGATGGCAGGGAATTGCGGAGGCGGCTGCAAAACAGAGCAAACGGGGAGTAATCCCTGAGGTGACATCTGTGATGAGCTATGCACAGGCTGTGCAAATGGCCTCCGAAATGGAACTGAAGCTGGTGCCCTATGAACTGGCGGAAGGCATGGAACAGACAAAGCAGCTGATTGAGAGTGCAAAGCCCGGCCAGCGGATCGCTATTTTTATCGGTCCGGAAGGCGGATTTGACCCACAGGAAATCAAGGCGGCGACAGAAGCGGGAATCCGGCCCATCACCCTGGGAAAACGGATTCTGCGGACAGAAACAGCAGGATTTACGACCATCGCATGGCTGATGTATCAGTTGGAAAATTAGATGTCGGACAGCACAGAACGTCTGGCTGTGGCATATTTTAATCATAAGAAGAATATAGTAATTATTCAGACCAAAAGGAAGACCTTGAAGAGGCGATTTTGCGAATAGGGCGCTGAATAGTTACTGAAGAGATAGATAGCAAGGAGAAAAAGAGAATGGAAGTCTATTTGGACAATTCCGCTACCACAAGGACCTTTCCGGAAGTAGCCGAATTGATGACGAAGATCATGTGTGAAGATTACGGCAATCCCTCCAGCCTGCATATGAAGGGAGTGGAGGCGGAGAAATACCTCCGCTATGCCAAGGAGACCCTGGCGAGGATCCTGAAAGTGGAGGAGAGAGAACTTTTATTCACCTCCGGAGGAACGGAATCCGATAATATGGCGTTGATCGGCTGTGCTCTGGCGAACTGCCGCAGAGGCAACCACCTGATCACAACACAGATAGAGCATCCTGCGATCCTGCAGACCATGCGTTACCTTGAGAGTCAGGGATATCGTGTCACGTATCTGCCGGTGGATTCCTGCGGACGCATCCGCTTGGAAGACCTGCGCAGAGCCATGACACCGGAGACCATTCTGGTATCCATTATGCATACAAATAACGAGATTGGTACACTTCAGCCCATTGAGGAGGCCGGAGCTCTGATCAAGCAGATGAACCCCGACACCCTGTTCCATGTGGATGCGGTACAGGGATTCGGTAAGTCCCGGATCTATCCGAAAAAGATGCACATTGACCTGTTGTCTGTCAGCGGACACAAGATCCACGGCCCCAAAGGTGTCGGTCTGTTATATGTAGGGGACAAGGTGAAGATCCAGCCCATCGTATTTGGCGGCGGGCAACAGCAGAACCTCCGCTCCGGTACCGAGAATGTTCCAGGTATTGCAGGGCTGGCAAGGGCAGTGGAAATGCTGTACAGCCATTTTGATGAGGATCATGCAAGACTCTGTGCCTGCAAGCAAAGATTCATCGAAGGCGTGGAACGGCTGGATCATGTGACGGTCAACGGACTTCTGCCGGATGCTCCTTACGGAGAGGGTACAGCAGCCCATATCGTCAGTGTATCCTTTGCCGGAGTGAGAAGTGAAGTGCTCCTGCATGCACTGGAGGACAAGGGAATCTATGTATCGGCGGGAAGTGCCTGCTCTGCACACAAACCGCAGCCTTCCGCTACACTGAAAGCCATCGGCGTTGACAAATCGCTGCTGGATTCCACCATAAGATTCAGTTTTTCTGTATTTACCACGGAAGAAGAGATTGACGTATGTCTTCAGGCATTGTACAATATAATACCTATGTTACGCAGATACAGTCGCAGATAAGCGATTTGAGAAACGCTCAGAAAGGAAACGAACGTGTTTACATCATTTTTGATAAAATATGCCGAGATCGGCATTAAGGGAAAGAACCGTTACCTGTTCGAAGATGCTCTGGTACGCCAGATTAAATATGCTCTGAAAAAGTGTGAGGGAGAATTTCTGGTACACAAGACACAGGGACGTATTTTCGTGGATGCAGAGTCGGAATTCGACTATGATGAAGTGGTGGCACATTTGCAGAGAGTCTTCGGAATCTCCGGCATCTGTCCGGTAGTCCATGTACAGGACGAGGGCTTCGAGAAGCTGTGCGAGACCGTGATCGACTACATTGCAAAGGTATACCCCGACTGTAACCAGACCTTCAAGGTGGCAGCGAGACGTGCCAGGAAAAATTATCCCAAGGATTCCATGACCATCAATATGGATATGGGAGAAGCTATCCTGAACGCATACCCCAACATGAAGGTGGATGTACACCATCCCGATATCATGCTGAACATCGAGATCCGTGAAGAAATCTATATCTACTCCGTGATCCTGCCCGGTCCCGGAGGCATGCCCGTAGGCACCGGCGGCAAGGGAATGCTGCTTTTGTCCGGCGGTATCGATTCTCCCGTGGCAGGCTATATGATTGCCAAGAGAGGTGTCAAGATCGATGCGGTATATTTCCATGCACCGCCATACACCAGCGAACGTGCCAAGCAGAAGGTCGTGGATCTGGCGAAGATCGTTGCCCGGTATACCGGTCCAATCTATCTGCATGTGATCAACTTTACCGATATCCAGTTATATATTTATGAGAAATGTCCTCATGAGGAACTGACCATTATCATGCGCCGCTATATGATGCGCATTGCAGAACAGATCGCGAAGGAGACCGAGTGCTTAGGTCTGATCACCGGTGAGAGCATCGGTCAGGTAGCATCCCAGACTATGAATTCCCTGATCGCTACCAACGAAGTATGCGAACTGCCGGTATATCGTCCGCTGATCGGCTTCGACAAGCAGGAGATCGTGGAAGTGTCCGAGAAGATCGGAACCTATGAGACTTCCATCCTGCCCTACGAAGACTGCTGTACCATCTTTGTGGCAAAACATCCTGTGACGAAGCCGAATGTAAAGGTGATCCGCAGACATGAGCATAACCTGGATGAGAAGATCGATGAACTGGTGAAGACTGCACTGGAGACCAAGGAACTGATCATCGCAGAAGCATAAGAAAAATAAGAAGAGAAGCAAGAAAAAAGCCTTGAGAGGATTGCGACTCTCAAGGCTTTTTAAACTGTCGTTATGTATTCGGACTTCCGAATCGGTAATTATACCAGATAAGGCTTTAATACTTCCAGAACCTCATCAACGCCGTTCTCAGCATGGATGTTCAGGTCGATAGGCTTGGAAAGATCCAGACTGAAGATACCCATGATGGACTTTGCATCAATTACGTATCTGCCGGATACAAGATCGAAATCATAATCGAACTTGGTAATATCGTTTACGAAAGATTTTACCTTATCAATAGAATTTAAAGAAATCTGAACTGTCTTCATGTTGACTACCTCCTTAATATGTGTCATACCTTCTGACTTCATATTAATGGGTGGGCGGCCAAAAGTCAAGACGAAAACAATACAAAAAAAGTGAGGAATCCTATGAAAAGTGTAGCATTACACAACCTCGGATGTAAGGTTAATTCCTATGAAATAGAAGTAATGCAACAAATGTTACAAGAAAAAGGTTATACTATTGTACCATTTGATGAAATCGCAGACATTTATATCGTAAATACCTGCACAGTTACCAATATTGCAGACCGGAAAAGCAGACAGATGCTCCACCGGGCAAAACAGAAAAATCCGGCGGCTCTGGTGGTGGCCGTTGGCTGTTATGTACAGACCGGCAGAGAGGATGTAGAGCAGGATCCCTGCATCGACCTGGCCATCGGCAACAACCGTAAGAAGGATCTGGCTTCCATTCTGGAGGAATATTTACAGGATCTGGAACAGGAAGATGCAGTGGCGGAGAACGGGGAAAGTGCCGGACACGGCGTGTACAAGACGCTGCACGATACCACAGTCATCGACATCAATCATACCGCGGAATACGAAGAAATGACCCTGAAGCACACCGCGGAGCATACCCGCGCCTATATCAAGATCCAGGATGGCTGCAACCAGTTCTGCTCCTACTGTGTCATCCCCTATGCCAGAGGCAGAGTCCGCAGCCGCAGAGCGGAAGACATCATCCGGGAGATCACCGGCATGGCACAGGCGGGCTACCGGGAGATCGTGCTGACGGGTATCCATATCAGTTCCTACGGCATTGATTTTGATGAGGAAGCCTGGAAACGGGGAGAAAGCGTCTCCGTATTAAAAGAAGATGAGGAAAGAAGAGATTATTCCGGCAGCAACAAGCTGATTGATCTGTTGGAAAGGATCCATGACATTGAAGGCATTGAGCGCATCCGTATCGGCTCTCTGGAGCCTCGTATCGTCACGGAGGAGACCGCGGCCCGGATGGCGGTATTGCCGAAACTGTGCCCCCATTTCCATCTGTCCTTACAGAGCGGATGTGATGCGACACTGCGCCGCATGAACCGTAAGTACACTTCCGAAGAATATGCGGAGAGCGTGGCGCTGCTTCGCAAGGTGTTCGACCATCCGGCAATCACCACGGATGTCATCGTCGGATTTCCCGGGGAGACGGAGGAAGAGTTTGCGAAGACGAAGGAATTCCTGGAGAGGATTCAATTTTTCGAGATGCATATTTTCAAGTATTCCAGGCGTGCGGGTACCAGAGCGGCGGTGATGCCGGATCAGGTGCCGGATCCTGTGAAAACCGTCAGAAGCGGAGAACTTCTGGAGATGGAAAAAGAACAGTCGAAGCGTTTTCGGGCGCATTATCTGGGCAGGGAAGCGGAGGTGCTGCTGGAAGAGACAAAGGAGTTCGACGGAGTTGAATACCTGCTGGGACATACAAGAGACTATGTGAAGATGGCGGTTCCCGTGGCAGAAAATAAAAATCTTACGGCAAATACCGTGGTGCGCGGCAGGGCAGAGGGATTTCTGACGGATGAAATCCTGTTACTATCACCTCTTGAATTTTCAAAGTAAATGCGGTAATATAAGGCATAATGGTAACTATTCAGAGCCGCGCGAATTATGGCAATATGTACGTCGAATGCTTGGATTCGTAGGGACATTTGACATGATTAGTTACAAAAAATGTTTTAGGGCAGAAAAAGAGGATCATATGCAGGACTTAGGAAATACACAATACTTCAAGGTAGAGACAGAACCTGAGACCGGCGTAAAGCTGGTGCTTTCTACCGTATATGAAGCACTGACGGAGAAGGGATATAACCCGGTGAACCAGATCGTAGGTTACATTATGAGCGGAGACCCCACTTATATTACCAGCCACAAGAATGCCCGCAGCCTGATCATGAAGGTGGAACGGGATGAACTGGTGGAAGAACTGCTCACAGAGTATATCAGGACCAAACACTGGAAATAATTACAACATATCAGGAGGACCCACATGCGTATCATGGGTTTGGATTTCGGCTCACGTACCGTGGGCGTGGCAATCAGCGACAGTCTGCTCTTAACAGCGCAGGGTGTGGAGATCATTCGCCGCAAGGAAGAGAATAAATTACGACAGACATTAGCCCGCATCGAGGAACTGATTGTAGAGAACGAAGTGGAAGAGATCGTACTGGGACTTCCCAAGAACATGAACGACACCGAAGGCGTCCGCGTGGAGCTGACCAAAGAGTTCAAGGAAAAGCTGGAGCGCAGAACCGGTCTCCCCGTATATTTCTGGGATGAGAGACTGACCACCGTGGCAGCGGACAAGGCAATGATGGAAGCGGGGATCCGTCGTGAGAACCGCAAGGATTATGTGGATATGATTGCGGCTACCCTGATCCTGCAGGGATATCTGGATCGCAGGAACAATGAGAAGAAAAAGGAATCGGAATGAGTAAATTGGAAAAAATCACATTTCGCCCTGAGGGCGAAGAACCTGTAGAATTTTATGTACTGGAACAGACCAGGATCGGTGGACATAACTATATCCTGGTAACCGATGTGGAAGAGGGTGACGGAGATGCCCTGATCCTGAAGGATATGTCTCAGGATGGCGAAGAAGAGAGCATTTATGATGTAGTCTCCGACGATGAAGAACTGGAAGCAGTATCCGGAGTATTTGCGGATATGCTGGAGGACATTGATCTCATTTAGGTCATTAAGCCATAAAAACACTCCCGTGCAAGCACGTCGTGTTTTCAGACTTATGACCTTGGTATATGATAAATACAGGCGGTTCTGCGAGAAGGACGGTCTTATATTTATATATGATTTGTATGATTGGCAGAGAGGGATATCGGATGCTTTGCCGGTTTCAACATATAATGGTTTTGTGCTAAAAGTGACAGGGAATACACGAAGGGCATGAGAGGTGCCGTTATTTTGATGGAGTCGTAAGATCTGGGATGCCTGATTTCACGGGAGTTTTCGAGAAGAGAGCCGGAAGAACGGGCGGGAATCGCAGATCTTTGTCTGCAGAGCGAAAAACCCATTCTTGCGCCAATATACATACACTGTGAACTTAATGTATAGACGTATAGAATTTGGAGGTAATTTCGTTGAAAAAGAAAAAAGAGAATAGTAACGTTTCAGGTCTGAAGATCATTCCTTTGGGCGGCCTGGAGCAGATCGGTATGAACATTACTGCCTTCCAGTATGAGGACAGTATTATTGTGGTGGACTGCGGTCTGTCTTTCCCTGCGGATGATATGCTGGGAATCGACCTGGTCATTCCCGATGTGACGTATCTGAAAGATAACATCGACAAGGTAAAGGGATTTGTCATCACTCACGGACATGAGGATCATATCGGAGCACTGCCCTATGTGCTGCGTGATATCAATGTGCCTATCTATGCGACCCGTCTGACCATGGGCATTATCGAGAACAAGCTGACAGAGCATAACCTTATGAAGAAGACAAAGCGTAAGGTGGTGAAATTCGGCCAGTCCATCAATCTGGGCGATTTCCGCGTGGAATTCATCAAGACGAATCACAGTATTGTGGATGCTGCAGCACTGGCAATTTATTCCCCTGCCGGTATTGTGGTACACACCGGAGACTTCAAGGTGGACTATACTCCGGTCTATGGAGACGCCATCGATTTACAGCGTTTTGCAGAGATCGGCAAAAAGGGTGTACTGGCACTGATGTGCGATTCCACCAACGCGGAGCGTCCTGGCTTTACCCCTTCTGAGAAGACTGTGGGAAAGACTTTCGATACTTTATTTGAAGAACATAAGAACACCAGAATCTTCGTGGCAACTTTTGCATCCAACGTAGACCGTGTGCAGCAGATCATCAATACTGCATATAAGTTCGGTCGTAAGGTGGCTGTGGAAGGCAGAAGTATGGTGAATATTCTGGATACCGCCATCAAGCTGGAGTGCATTAATATCCCCGAGAATACACTGGTGGATCTGGATCAGTTAAAGAATTATCCGGACGAGCAGCAGGTTATCATCACCACCGGAAGCCAGGGCGAAAGTATGGCAGCCCTGTCCCGTATGGCAAATAACATGCACCGTAAGATCACCATCGGTGCCGGTGATACCGTAATTTTCTCCTCTAACCCCATCCCGGGCAATGAGAAATCCGTAACGAAGATCATCAACGAGCTGCTCCGTAAGGGTGCAGACGTTATTTTTCAGGATGCCCATGTATCCGGACATGCCTGTCAGGAAGAGATCAAATTGATCTATACCCTGATCCATCCGAAATATGCAGTACCTGTGCATGGTGAGTACAAGCATCTGAAGGCACAGGCGAAGATCGCAGAGAGCCTTGGCATCAGTAAGGAAAATATTTTCATCCTGTCCTCCGGCGATGTACTGGAAGTCAGCGAGGAGCAGGCGAAGGTCAGCGGCAGAGTACCCGTGGGCGCGATCCTCGTAGACGGTCTGGGTGTCGGCGATGTCGGAAATGTAGTGCTGAGAGATAGACAGCATCTGGCAGAAGATGGTATTATGATCGTGGTTATGAGTCTGGACAAAGCCAGCGGCGAGCTGGTAGCCGGTCCCGATATCGTATCCAGAGGTTTTGTATATGTGAAGGAATCCGATGAACTGATCGAGGAAGCGAGACGCACCGTGGACGATGCACTGCAGGCATGCCTGGATAAGGGAATCACGGATTGGGGCAAACTGAAGACTACTACCAAGGATGTCCTCAGTGATTATGTATGGAAGAAGACCAAGAGACGCCCCATGATCCTTCCGATCATTATGGAAGTGTAATAGTAGCGATTGCTGGAAAGGTCGTAAGCAGATGAAGATTACAGCGGACGAAAATGTGAACGAGGCAGTGGAACAACTGGTCGGTGCGATCCGGAACACGGATGCCTATCTGGAGTATCACAGACAACTGGATCGTGTAAAAGAGCAACCGGAATTAAAAAAGCAGATCGACGATTTCAGGACAAGAAATTTCGAATTACAGACCAGCAAAGATACCAATTTTGACAAGATTGATCAGTTCACCAGAGAGAACGAAGCGTTCCGTGAGAATCCGCTGGTATCTGATTTCCTGGCGGCAGAGCTTGCTTTCTGCCGTATGATGCAGGCGATCGGTCTTTATGTTACCGATCAGATGAGGTTCGAGTAGTTCCAGTGGGAAAGGACAACAACATGAAAACAGCAAATTTGGCAGGCGCCGTTCTGGGCGCAATCTTAAAAGTAGTGTTTGCGGTGGTTGTGGTATATATGGTATATACCGGAGTATCCAAATGCTACGATTACGGATACCGTATTTTCACAGAGCCTGCAGTCTCCTCTGGAGAAGGCCGTAAGGTTACAGTGACACTGACCTCCGATATGTCTGCTACGGAGATCGGTACCGTCATGCAGGAAAAAGGTCTGGTACGAGATGCAAAACTGTTCGCATTACAGTATCTGCTGTCGGAATACAAAAAAGAGTGGAAGCCCGGTACCTATGAACTGAGCACCGCCATGACCGCAGAAGAGATGATGGAAGTCATGGCAGGACAGACGGAAAGTACCACGGAGGAGACCGTAGAGACCATCGACAACGGCAGCGCGGTGACCGGAGATGCACAACAGGAGACCGTTGCACAATAAGCAATATCTGAAATGCAATATAGGAAATGAGGATAGTATGATCATAGACGAAAGAATGTCTGCGTTTATCGATTCCCTGGACAGCGGGAATCCCGCGTGGCTGAATGAGATTGAGAAATATGCGCTGGACACACAGGTCCCCATCATACGCAGATCCATGCAGAGTCTGTTGAAGTTTTTGCTGAGATTCACAAAGCCGAAGAGCATCCTGGAAGTCGGGACTGCCATCGGCTTTTCTGCGTTACTGATGAGTGAATATGCACCGGCGGATTGCCATATTACTACCATAGAAAAATATGAGAAGAGAATTCCCATTGCACGGGAAAATTTCCGGAAGGCGGGACGGGAGGATCGGATCACCCTGCTGGAAGGGGATGCCACGGAGATCCTGCGGGAGCTGAATGGTACCTATGATGTGATCTTCATGGATGCGGCGAAGGGACAGTATATTCATTTCCTGCCGGATATCTTACGTCTGTTAGCCCCCGGCGGACTGCTGATCTCGGACAATGTATTGCAGGACGGCGACATTATAGAATCCCGCTTTGCTGTAACCAGAAGAAACCGGACCATTCACGCCAGAATGCGGGAATACCTGTATGAATTAAAGCATCACCCGGGGCTGGAGACCGTGATCCTGCCGGTGGGGGATGGTGTGACGCTGAGTACAAAAAGATGACAAAAGGAGAAGGATGTATGAAAGAAGTAGCGAAGAGGATCGGCAGTATGCTGGGAATAGTAGTGGCCGGAGTGCTGTTGGGGGCACTGCTGCTTACGCTGGTATTCTGTATCCCTGTCAATCAGGAGAATGCTGACAGGTCGAGAACTTCACTGGATGAAGAGGGATGGTATCCCTCGGCAACCCAGCTGTGCAGTTCGCTGGATACCTATTTCCACAGTTATCTTCCCGGAGTGCTGGATGGAGGTACGGACGGGCTGATGATAAGTCTGGCTACGGAGGAACTGCAGGGGAGTCCGTTGTATGCGGCCATGAATATGGAGGGCTATACTTATTACTGGCATGGCTATGTGGTGATCTTACGGATCCTGCTGCAATTTATGGATTATGAAAAGATACGTTTCCTAAATTGCGTAGCGCAGTTACTGTTGATCTTTTTTATCGCACATCAGATATGGATAAAAAAGGGAAGCAGATATGCCCTTGCAGTGCTGTCGTCTTATTTCCTGCTGATGCCGATGGCAATGGTGCTGTCTCTGCAGTTTACCTGGGTTTTCTATATTGCCATGCTGCCGACAGCTTATGTCTGTTATTATACGCCCCGGGTTACGGAGCAGAAAATACCGTTTATGTTTCTGGGTATCGACATGCTGACCAGTTTTCTGGATTTGCTGACATATCCGCTGTATACCTGGGCTTTTTCACTGCTGATCGTATTGCTGCTGTCAGAGGATGGTCAGAAAGCAGCAAAATACGTGAAAACAGTCATTATCTCCGGACTGAGCTGGATTCTGGGATATGGTGGAATGTGGACAGGAAAATGGCTTCTGGCCAGTGCGGTCGTGAAGAGAAATGTCGTGCAGGAAGCCTGGGATGAAATACTCCTCCGTAGCGGATCAGAGGAAGCGCTGACCGTTTTTGACAGGCTGAATGCGCTTTACAAGAACTGGAAACATTACGAATATCCATTATATATGGCAATCCTTCTGATCTGGCTGTTATGGTTCGGCTATAAGAGTATTGCATCTGCCACAAAAGCAGAAAAGCAGGAGAAAAATGCAGCATATCTGCTGATTACACTGTCTGCTTTTGTATGGTATTTTGTTCTGGCAAATCATACGCTGGGACATCATTTTTTCACTTACCGTATTTGGGGAGTGGCAATCAGCAGTGTGTTGTTTATATTCTGTGGAAGCATTACGGTACGGCAGGAAAAGAGCAACAGAAAGCTGTGTTTATATTCATTATGCGAATGGGGAATCCTTTGTGTTCTGGCGATGGGGCTGACACTGACGGCCAGAGAGAACATTACGGCCTTGAATGGAAATGTGGAGTATCAGGAAGCAGAACTTGCAGAAGGAATGCGGATGGAAGAAGAATTTTATCCCACATATACCAGAATCAAAGAATTTTCCATGGGAATCCGTACAGAATCCAATGCGGGACATTGCATGCTGGAGATCTGTCATGATGGAGAGCCACTGTACAGGATGGAATTACCGCTTGCGGATATTCCGGAGAACAGTTATATCTCTCTGCCTGTGAACTGGAAGTTTAAAAAAGGGGAAAAATATGAGATCGTCGCATATACCGAGGGAAACGAAAGCCCTGTGTACCTGCGTTTTACCAGTGACAATGTAAATCCCATGAGGGAATTGGGAACAGCATATATCGGAGAACAGAAAATATCCGGACAGCTGATATCCGGAATTACCTATATCAGCAGACCACCTCAAAAGACCACCTTATTTTTCCTGACCATAAGCTGGCTGGGATTGCTGGCAGCATTATGGCTGGAAGGTAAACAGATAGTAATGTGGATACTCCAGCGTTTCAAAAGCAAGGCCGGAAGCGTTTAAATTGTTGATAAATTCGTAATTTTCCTTGCGGACAATATAAACGTTAGACGGATCTATAGGGGTATCAGGGCCAACTTCAAAATAATAGCAATGAGAACCGTTATCATAGCCGTCCTCCTCGACAACAGACGGAGCCGCAGGATAGTAGAAGAAATAGTATTCGCTCATTCTCAGGCAGTCAAGATAGAGACCGGTATAGTCCAGATTCTCTTCGGCGTAATCCACAATGTCGTTGAAGGGTGCACTGTACAGGGAATTTGGATAACGGTCGGCTAAAGTATAAATACGAAAATAATAATTGAAAAAGGAAGCTGCCCACAGAAGATAACTGCAGGACAGGGCAACGATAAAAGGCTTATGGTAGGTGGAAACAAACTGACAGGCCAGTGCAATACCATTTACCCAGAAATACAGATAGCAGATAAAGAAACTGTTTGCACGGTAAATGTAGTGTGTTCCGGACAGCCCGATGGTGATCAGACCGCTGAGATAGAATAAGAGGTACAGGCTGCCAAAATGAAAAGTTCTTTTCCGGATGGATCCGGCAAAACACCAGATAGTATGAAGCAGCCCTAAAACAATGAACGGGATGGAAACAGGGTAAAGAGTATAAAATTTGTCCACGGCATCCTGGGCGTAGGAACCGCAGGTCAATGTAATTTTAATAATATCCCATACGTTTTTCCAAAAACCGGTAGCGCTGATATCAGACATACGATCTGAGGCGATGGGTGGGATAATGAAGCCCAGAAAATGAACAGGCTCCCATTGAAACAGCAGAGAACATGCGAAAAGGATCACAGGGATGGCGGTGATACATACCGCAACTGCGAACAGGATCGCTCTGGGAAAAGTGATTTTGCGCGTATACAGCATGTACAGGGTGATCAATATGAGAAAAATAGGGACCATAAAATAACTCAAGGCATAAGAATAGAGGGTAATTCCGAAGGAAATACCACAAAATATCAGAAACGAAAGTTTACCGCTCTGAATGTATTTGATGAGCAATAAGAGAGAGACAGCGGAAAAACATAGCATAAGGTTGCAGTCCAGGGCAAATCTTCCGGCCATAATGTAATACGGACAAAAAGCAAGAAAACCGGCAGCTGCAACAGTGAGCTTGCGGGAAGAGAATACCAGAGATATACTCTTAACGCCTGCCCAAAACAGGAGAAGACTTGCCAAAACGGCAGGAAGCCGGGTAAGCCAGAGAGACAACTGACCATGACCTGCGGTTTTGATCAGCAGAACCAGCAGATAAGTATAGAGAGGGCTTTGACCGCCTTCAAAATTATGTGCATAAAATAAAAAGGACGGACATTCAGATAACGATCGGTTCCGTAGTGGGCCAGACACCAGGTGTTATAGCCCATGCAGGCTTCGTCAAGTTCAATGGCATCGGGAAGTTGTGTGAGTCGGTAGATCCTTAGAACCATTGCACAGAGGAAGAGAATACCAAGCAAAACAGGATATTTATATTTTTTAATAAGATTCATCATAGTGTATCCTTTACTTATGGGATAGTGATATTTTATATTTGTTATGTTAACATATATAAAATATAATGTCATTAATATTTACTTTTGCGGGAAGCGATAAAAGGAACAGGAATAAGGCATGAACAGGAAAATACTGATAAAACGAACGACAATGATACTGCTGACTGTTCTTTTCATCTTACTGGAGTTGTCATTTTGGCCGGGGTATCTGGTACATGATTATTTTTACAGTAAGAGCAGAGGATACGGGGTATATTGCAAAATTGGCGACGAAGGAACCAATTTTACACAATACTTTATCCCACAGATGCGGAGACTGGCGTCCATAGATATTGCGGCTTCTTTTCCTGAAAATGAGGTAGGGGATGAAAAAATTAAGTTTACACTATATGATGAAACTGGAAAAGAAGTGCTTTGCCGGTGGATACCGATATCTCAAATGGAGGACGGACGATATTATACGATTCCCATCAGAAAAAAAATTGAAGGCGGATGCCCAATATCATTGGACGGTGGAAGTGACGGAAAGTCTGCCGTACGACTGGAGCCTGATGCTTTCGGAGGATAAAACGGGAATTGCTCCGGAGAATACTTTTCTGGAAATGAACGGAATTCCGGGTATAGGGGATGAGGCACAGACCGTATCGCAATATGCTTATTATATTCACAAAGACAAAGTAATCATCCTGGCAACTTGTTGGTGCGGAACTTTTTTGGTCTATCTGACAGGTATGGAAATAATTCAGAAAATCTTTAACAGAAAAAAGTAAGGGAAAAAGAGGAAAAACAAAATGACTTATAAAAAACCGGAACTTTTGATCCCGGCCAGCAGCCTGGAAGTATTAAAAACGGCTGTTATTTTTGGGGCAGATGCCGTGTATATCGGCGGTGAGGCTTTTGGACTTCGGGCCAAGGCGAAAAATTTCAACAGCGAAGAGATGGCGGAGGGAGTGGCTTTCGCTCATGCCCATGGAGTGAAAGTCTATGTGACGGCCAATATTCTGGCGCACAACTATGACCTCGAAGGAGCCAGAAAATATTTTGCTGAGCTGCGGGATATGAAACCGGAACAGCCGGACGCACTGATCATTTCTGATCCGGGTATGTTCATGATCGCCAGGGAAGTATGGCCCCAGGTGGAAGTACACATTTCCACCCAGGCCAATAATACCAACTACGAGACCTACCTGTTCTGGTGGAAGCTGGGAGCAAAGAGAGTGGTATCAGCCAGAGAACTTTCCCTGATGGAGATCAAAGGCATTCGAGAAAAAATACCGGCGGAGATGGAGATCGAGAGCTTTGTTCATGGGGCAATGTGTATCTCTTATTCCGGCAGATGCCTGCTGAGCAACTTTTTCACCGGAAGAGATGCCAACAGAGGTGCCTGCACCCATCCCTGCCGCTGGAAATATGCGGTGGTGGAGGAGAGCCGGCCCGGGGAATATCTGCCGGTCTATGAGAATGAGCGGGGAACCTATATTTTTAATTCCAAGGATCTGTGCATGATCGAGCATATTCCGGAGCTGGTGGAGGCGGGGATCGACAGCCTTAAGATCGAAGGCCGCATGAAGACCGCATTGTATGTGGCGACGGTAGCCAGAACCTACCGGAAGGCCATTGATGACTATTTTGAAGATCCGGAATTGTATGAGAAAAATATGGACTGGTACAAGGCGGAGATCTCCAAGTGTACCTACAGACAGTTTACGACGGGATTTTATTTCGGCAAGCCCGATGAGAACACTCAGATCTACGATAACAACACCTATGTGAACGAATATATTTATCTGGGGATCGTGGAAGCGGTGAAGGACTCTCTGTGCCGGATCGAACAGCGGAACAAATTCTGTGTGGGAGATTCCATTGAGATTATGAAACCCGACGGCACCAATGTACCGGTCACTGTGGAAGCTATGTACACCGAAGACGGCGAAAGTGTGGACAGCGCACCTCATCCCAAGCAGGTGTTGTGGATAAAGTTGTCCGAAACGCCGGAGACCTTCGACCTGCTGCGTCAGAAAAACGACTGACACCGGGAGGAAAATGGGAAAAACTTCTCAGGAAAACCATCGAAAATAATAATTGACCATTATAACGCACATGTTGTACACTGTAATCGATATTATTCTATAGTATACCGAAGGGAAGCAGGGACATGCGCGAAGAATTGAATGTAGAGGAGCTTTTTGCCAGCAAAGTATTTACTCTGGGCAAAATGAAAGAGAGACTCCCCAAGAGCACTTACAAAGAAGTAAAAAAGATCATGGATCAGGGGGGAGAACTTTCCCTGGCGACTGCCGATGTGGTGGCAACAGCAATGAAGGACTGGGCTATCGAGAACGGGGCAACCCATTATACTCACTGGTTCCAGCCGCTGACCGGTATCACCGCTGAAAAACACGATGCTTTTGTAACACATCCCGATGAGGATGGCCGTATGGTCATGGAATTTTCCGGTAAGGAACTGATCAAGGGCGAGCCTGATGCATCTTCTTTCCCGTCCGGGGGCTTGCGTGCGACTTTTGAGGCAAGAGGTTATACCACCTGGGATATTACTTCCCCCGCATTTATCAAGGAGACCGCTACCGGTCCGACCCTTTGTATCCCTACTGCTTTCTGTTCTTATAAGGGCGAAGCACTGGACAAAAAGACCCCGTTACTTCGTTCCATGGAGGCCCTGAGCAAGCAGGCAATCCGTATCGTGCGCCTGTTTGGCAACACAGAAGCCACCAAAGTACTGCCTTCCGTCGGCGCAGAGCAGGAATATTTCCTGGTGGATTCCGCCAAGGCTCTGCAGCGGGAAGATATTATTTTTGCCGGACGTACTTTGTACGGAGCTCCCGCTCCCAAGGGACAGGAGATGGATGACCATTATTTTGGTGTTATCCGTGAGCGTATCGGCGCATTTATGCATGATGTGAATATTGAACTGTGGAAACTGGGCGTAACGTCCAAGACCCAGCATAACGAGGCAGCTCCCGCGCAGCACGAGGTAGCGCCCATCTATGAGTCCGCCAACGTGGCAGTGGATCACAACCAGTTGGTGATGGAGACTCTGAAGCGTGTGGCAGGCAAGCACGGTCTGCGCTGCATGCTGCATGAGAAGCCTTTTGCCGGAGTGAACGGTTCCGGTAAGCATAATAACTGGTCCATCACGACAGACAACGGTGTGAACCTTTTAGAGCCCGGACAGACTCCTAACGAAAATATTCAGTTCCTGCTGGTACTGGCATGTATCATGAAGGCAGTAGACACCCATGCGGATCTGCTGCGCCAGAGTGCGTCCAATGTTGGCAACGATCACAGACTGGGCGGTTACGAGGCTCCCCCTGCGATTATCTCTATCTTCCTGGGTGAACAGCTGGAGGACGTGGTGGCACAGCTGGTGGAGACCGGTAAGGCTGACAATCTGAAAGAAGGCGGCGTGCTCCGTACCGGAGTGTCCACACTGCCTGATTTTGTGAAGGATGCAACCGACAGAAACCGTACATCACCTTTCGCGTTTACCGGTAATAAATTCGAGTTCCGTATGGTGGGAAGTGAGGATTCCATCGGAAGCCCCAACACCACCCTGAATGCCATTGTGGCAGAGGCTTTCTGTGAAGCCGCAGACCGCCTGGAAGGTGCGGAAGATTTCGATATGGCAGTTCATGACCTGATCAAGGAATACATGACCGAACATCAGAGAATCATTTTCAATGGCAACGGTTATGCCAAGGAATGGGAAGAGGAAGCAGCCAGAAGAGGACTGCCCAACATTCCTTCCATGGTAGCGGCTGTGGATACCCTGACCACCCCCAAGGCAATTCATCTGTTTGAAAAGTTTGGTATTTTCACAGAGGCAGAGTTAAGATCCCGTGCGGAAGTTCTGTACGAGACCTATGCGAAGACCATCAACATCGAGGCACTGACCATGGTGGATATGGCAAACAAGCAGATCATTCCCGCAGTGATGAAGTACAGCAAATCCCTGGCAGATGCTGTTATTGCCATCACGGAAGCAGGAGGAGACACCTATGTGCCTACCCGTATGCTGCAGCAGATCACACAGAAGTTAACCGAGATGGAGAAGGCATGCGAGGCACTGCTGGATGAGGAGAAGAAAGCTTCCGCTATGCCCAGAGGTAAGGAGCAGGCATTCTGCTATCATGATAAGGTCATGGTGGCAATGAACGCTCTGAGAAAGCCTGCGGATGAACTGGAGAAGCTGGTAGATAAAAAGTACTGGCCGTTCCCGACCTATGCGGATCTGCTCTTCGAGGTATAGGACGTTTCAAAGGTCGTTTCGGATGCAATAATAAATTTTTTTCAAAAAGGGTATTGCAATCGAAAAAAAACTGTTGTATAGTAATGAACCATAGAGGAGCGATCCTCACAAGTTAATATTTTTCAATGCGAAACGAAGGCGTTTACACTGGGAGTGTAGCGCCTTTCTTTTTGTTACTATTCAGAGCCACCCGAAAAGCATCGAAGATGCGATTTTGCGCATGTAAGTTCTGAATAGCAACAGTGCCGGACGAAGTCGCAGGAAGCATGGAAAAAGCAAAAATAAGGAGGAAACGAAGATGAGTGAAGTATTAAACGTGGAAGAAATCTTTGGCAGTAAGGTATTCACTCTGGGTAAGATGAGGGAAAGATTACCCAAGAGCGTCTACAAAGAAGTGAAGAAGATCATTGATCATGGCGGAGAGCTGTCTTTAGCTACCGCAGATGTTGTAGCTAAGGCAATGAAGGACTGGGCTGTCGAGAACGGTGCAACCCATTATACTCACTGGTTCCAGCCGCTGACCGGCATCACTGCTGAGAAGCATGACGCATTTGTAACCCATCCCGATGAGTACGGCAAGATGATTATGGAGTTCTCCGGCAAGGAACTGATCAAGGGCGAGCCCGATGCATCTTCCTTCCCCTCCGGCGGTTTAAGAGCTACCTTTGAGGCAAGAGGCTATACCGCATGGGATATCACCTCCCCCGCATTCCTGAAAGAGGATGCAACCGGCGTGATCCTCTGCATTCCCACTGCTTTCTGCTCTTACAAGGGTGAGGCACTGGACAAGAAGACACCGCTCCTTCGTTCCATGGAAGCAGTCAGCACCCAGGCACTGCGTATCGTAAGGCTGTTCGGCAACACCGAAGCTACCAAGGTCGTAGCAAGTGTAGGACCGGAGCAGGAATATTTCCTGGTAGACAGAGATAAATACTTAAAGCGTGAAGACCTGATCTTCGCCGGACGTACCCTGTTCGGTGCACCTGCACCCAAGGGACAGGAACTGGAGGATCACTACTTCGGAACCATCCGTGAGAGAATCGGTTCCTTCATGAAAGATCTGAACATTGAACTGTGGAAGCTGGGTGTAACCGCAAAGACACAGCACAACGAAGTAGCTCCCGCACAGCACGAACTGGCACCTATTTATGAGACTGCCAACATCGCGGTAGATCATAACCAGTTGGTTATGGAGACTATGAAGAAAGTAGCAGGACGTCATGGAATGACCTGTCTGCTGCATGAGAAGCCTTTCGCCGGAGTGAATGGTTCCGGTAAACATAACAACTGGTCCCTGGGAACCGATAACGGTGTGAACCTCTTAGATCCCGGCGACACTCCTAACGAGAACATCCAGTTCCTGTTAGTACTGGCATGTATCCTGAAAGCTGTAGATACTCACGCAGATCTGCTTCGTCAGAGTGCATCCGATGTCGGCAATGATCACAGACTGGGAGCTAACGAGGCCCCCCCTGCTATCATTTCCGTATTCCTGGGCGAACAGCTGGAGGATGTGGTAAAGCAGCTGGTTGAGACCGGTGATGCAACCCATTCCATCCAGGGCGGCAAGCTCCTGACCGGCGTATCCACACTGCCGGATCTGGATAAGGATGCAACAGACCGTAACAGAACTTCACCTTTTGCTTTCACCGGCAACAAGTTTGAGTTCCGTATGGTAGGCAGTGCAGATTCCATCGCCAGCCCCAACACCACTCTGAATGCCATTGTTGCAGAAGCCTTTTGCGAGGCAGCAGACATTCTGGAGAAGGCAGACGACTTCGATATCGCTGTACATGATCTGATCAAGAAGTATCTGACCGAGCATCAGAGAATCATTTTCAACGGCAACGGTTATTCTGAGGAATGGGTAGAAGAGGCAGCCAGAAGAGGACTTCCCAACATTAAGTCCATGGTAGAAGCTTCCGAGACTCTGACCACCGAGAAGTCCATTAAGTTGTTTGAGAAGTTTGGTATCTTTACCGAGGCAGAATTGAGATCCCGTGAGGAGGTTCTGTACGAAACCTACTCCAAGACCATCAACATCGAGGCCCTGACCATGGTAGATATGGCGAAGAAGCAGTACATTCCCGCAGTTATGGAGTACACCAAGACTCTGGCTGATACTGTACTGGCTGTTAAGAGCGCAGGCGCTGATGCAACTGTACAGACCACTGTTCTGAAGAGCATTTCCGAGAAGCTGGCAGAGGCACAGGCTGCCGAGACCACTCTGGAGGATAAGCTGGCAGAGGCAGCAGGTATCGAGGATCCCAAGAAGCTTGCTTTCTTCTATAAAGATGTGGTACATACCGCAATGGATGACTTGAGAGCTCCCGTGGATGCACTGGAGATGATGGTTGATAAGAAGGTATGGCCGGTACCTACCTATGGTGACCTGATCTTTGAAGTATAAAATACCATAATACTTTTCTCTCATTGTGTTGAATAAGGCGGGGCTTACTGCGAAAGCGGTAAGCCCCGTTTCTGTTGCGATGGGGAAAAGGCTGTGTTAAGATAGTGGCATGATGAAAAATAAAAAATTTTGGAAAATAATCTGCATTCTTGCGGTAATTGCATATACGTTGAAAAACCTGTTCATCGGAGCGGATACGGATGAAGGGTACGGTATTATGGTGGGATACCGGCTTGCCATGGGCGACCGTTTGTTACTGGATATGTGGGAGCCCCATCAGACATCAGCTATTTTCACAGCATTGTTTATTGCACCGTTTGTGTGGCTGACAGGCGGAGTGAATTATCTGAATCTGTTTTTGAGATTCGTATTTTTTCCAATCCAGGCGGGAATAAGTGTCTTCTTATATAAAACGATCCGGAAAGCAGCACCGCGGATAGATGCGCCAGTAGCTGCATTGATGGGAGTTTTGTACTATGTAACGACACCGAAGTCTATTTTTATTCCGGAATATTCTAACCTCCACAACTGGTTCTTTGCGTTGATGGTATTATGCATGATACGCTACCTGACAGGAGAAGGCAGACTGCGTTATCTGGTACTTTCAGGGATTTTCATGACCTGTGATGTCCTGGCGTATCCTAGTATGGTGCTGGTTTTCCTATGCTGTATGGGATTTCTGCTTCTGCGTAAATCAGCGCGGAAAGGCAGAGAAGTTCTGGCATATCTGTTACCCTGCGTACTGAGCGCCGGGGCGATGTTCGGATATCTGCTGACGTATATGTCGCCGCAGACCATGCTGCAGATGGTGGGAGAGATTTTGGGAGAAGGATCCCATCAGACCTCCGTAGCAGAGAAATTGCTGGACTGGGGAAAAAGTCTCGGAGAGACTCTGATGATCCTTCTGGCAGCACTGCTTATTGCGGGACTGATTCGATGGATCGTGGAAAAGAAGATGAATATGACGGCATACCGTTACAACAATAATATGGAGATCTGGCAGGAGGCAGTGCCGGACGGCAGTACGGTGCTCTATGTGGGACCGTCCCAGTTCTATTGTATGCTCGGAGAGCATACCCAGGCTTCTCCCGATACCATCTGCTCCATGATTTACGATGAGAGATTGTTGGACTACTGGGAACTCCACCCGGAACGTTATCCGGATGTGGTAGTGTTTGAAAGCAGCTACGGTGATATCCGCCAGGAAGGCGACAACTTTATCTGGCACTGGCTGATGGAAGATTTTCAGCCCACGGAGAGGAAAGATTACCCCTATATCGCGGTGTTTACCAGGTGATTATGCTGGAATTGTTTTAATTTCATATACTTTTTTAAAATTTTTTAAATTAGGTATTGCAAAATGGAAACAGATAGTGTATACTTCATCAAGTAAACGACATAGGGCTATCGCCAAACGGTAAGGCAACGGACTCTGACTCCGTCATTTCAAGGTTCGAATCCTTGTAGCCCTGCTAGGTAAACCTCAGTGGATAAATCCGCTGAGGTTTTTTGTTGCGTAAAAGAAATAACGAAAACCGAACATATTTTCGATTGTATCTGTACTTTTCAAAAAAATTCTGCTATAATCTGTGCGAGACATGAAATAACAGAGATAGCAGATTAACATGGAGATGTGTCATGAATTATTCCAGTGAACCCTCACAATTCAAATTACATTCCGAATATCAGCCTACCGGCGATCAGCCGCAGGCAATCGCAGAACTGGTAGAAGGCTTCCGGCAGGGGAATCAGTTCGAAACCCTGTTGGGCGTTACCGGTTCCGGTAAGACATTTACCATGGCAAATGTGATCCAGGCGCTGAACAAGCCGACTCTGATCATTGCCCATAATAAGACGCTGGCGGGGCAGCTTTACGGGGAAATGAAGGAATTTTTCCCGGAGAATGCGGTGGAATATTTCGTCTCTTATTACGACTATTACCAGCCGGAGGCTTATGTGCCGTCTTCGGATACTTATATTGCCAAGGATTCCTCTATCAATGATGAGATCGATAAGCTACGTCTGTCGGCGACGGCATCCCTGGCGGAACGCAGAGATGTCGTGGTGGTAGCCAGTGTGTCCTGTATTTATGGTTTGGGAAGTCCCGATGAGTACCAGGATCTGATCGTATCTCTGCGCCCCGGCATGGTGAAGGACAGAGATGAAGTGCTCCGGGAGCTGATCGACATTCAATATAATCGTAATGATATGGATATCCAGCGTGCTACTTTCCGTGTCAGAGGCGATGTGGTGGAAGTGTACCCGGCACAAGGCGGAGACTATCTGATCCGTATTGAATTCTTCGGAGATGAGATCGACCGGATTGCGGAGGTGGAGCCTCTCACGGGGAAGATCCACGCGGAATTGAACCATGTGGCAATCTTCCCAGCGTCTCATTATGTAGTGTCACAGGAGAAAATCAAGGCGGCATGTGACAACATCGAAGAAGAGATGAAGGAGCGGGTACAGTTTTTCAAAGGAGAGGATAAACTGATCGAAGCCCAGCGGATTGCGGAGCGTACGAACTTTGATATCGAGATGCTTCGTGAGACCGGATTCTGTTCCGGCATCGAGAACTATTCCAGACACCTGAACGGACTTCCGGCAGGAGCACCGCCCATGACGCTGTTGGATTTCTTCCCGGATGATTTCCTGATCATCGTGGACGAGTCCCATATGACGATTCCGCAGATCCGTGGCATGTATGCGGGAGACCGTTCGAGGAAACAGACCCTGGTGGATTACGGTTTCCGTCTGCCCTCCGCGTTAGATAACAGACCGTTGAATTTTGAAGAGTTTGAGGCACATATTGACCAGATGATGTTTGTGTCGGCGACACCTTCCGATTATGAGAAGGAGCATGAGCTGCTTAGAGCAGAGCAGATCATCCGTCCTACGGGACTGTTGGATCCCGAGGTACAGGTACGCCCTGTGGAGGGACAGATTGATGACCTCATCGGTGAAGTGAACAAGGAGATTGAGAAGCACCACAAGGTACTCATCACTACACTGACCAAACGTATGGCGGAGGACCTTACGGATTATATGAAGGAAGTCGGTATCCGGGTAAAATATCTGCATTCCGATATTGATACCCTGGAGCGGGCCCAGATCATCCGTGACATGCGACTGGATGTATTTGATGTGCTGGTAGGTATCAACCTGCTCAGAGAGGGACTGGATATTCCGGAGATCACACTGGTAGCAATCCTGGATGCGGATAAGGAAGGATTTTTACGTAGTGCAACTTCCCTGATCCAGACCATCGGACGTGCCGCCCGTAATGCGGAGGGACATGTCATTATGTACGCAGATACCATTACGGATTCCATGCGGGAAGCGCTGGATGAGACCAACAGACGTCGTGAGATCCAGATGAAATACAATGAGGAACACGGCATTACCCCGCAGACCATCAAAAAGGCGGTGCGGGATCTGATCAGTATCTCCAAGGTAATCGCCAAGGAAGAAGTCCGTTTCGAGAAGGATCCGGAATCCATGACGAAAAAGGAACTGGAGAAGCTCATCGGCGACATTCAGAAGAAGATGCAGAAGGCAGCCGCAGATCTGAACTTCGAGGCGGCGGCAGAACTGCGTGATAAGATGATAGAACTGAAAAAGCAGCTGAACGACATGGAATGATTTTGGAGAAAAATGATGAAATCTAAGGAAATGACCTGTATAGAACGGATCTTTTTAATAATATTCGGATGTCTGCTGACCGGTATTACCGGGATATGTCTGGCGAAGCCACAGCACAATCTGGTTCCGGCACGAATGGTGGTATTTACGCTGGTATGGATGATTGCTCTGTGTTTTGGACGATGGGTGATTGTCCGCTTTGGAGACTGGGTGGAACGGGAAAATAAGGAAAAACTGCTGAACATACTGCTGGTTCTGTTTTTTGCCGCATGGGCTGTTTTGCTATTTATAACAGGGTATAATGCCAGATGCTATCCCCATACGGATTATGAAAATGTTTATAAAGCCGCCGATGCTTTGGCCAGAAATGCCGAAGTGGATAACTGGGCATATTTTTCCAGATGTACGAATAACCGTTTCCCGATGCTGTTTCTTTCCGGCTTGCTGTATATAGGTTATAAATTGGGGCTTTCGGATGCCTATTATTTTGTGCTGGCCTATCAGGTGATACATATTGTAATAACTGCAATATGTTTATACTATCTTGCCGGAGGCAACAGAACGGAAAAATCCCCGGCCAATGCATTGACAGTACTTATGCTGATGTTTTTATTTACGCCCATCTGGGGAAATATTGCCTTTTTCTACACAGATCAGCTGAGCTTTGGATATAGTATTATTGCTTATACACTTATTTATATGGCAATGCATGGGAATTACGGAAAATACGCAAAATTATTTATGGGGATCGCCAGCGGAATCCTTTGGGCAACAGCTTTTCAGATAAAAGTAACGTCGATTATTTCGCTGATTGCGGTAACGATAATCCTGTTTATCAGGAAAAAATACAGAAAAAATCTAAAATATGTTTTGGTTTTCGGTATTGCTTTTGCACTTGTAATTGCCGCAGGGGAGATGCGAGTCCGGGCTTTGCCTTGTGAGGAAAATGTGGAACGTGATTCCGACCCGGTATTATATTGGGTGGCACTGGGATTGAATGGAGATGGCAGCTACGCCGCAAATCAGGATTTCGCAATGCAGTGTGCATTTGCGGAGAATAAGGCGGCGAGAGAAAAGCTGGTAGAACAAAAACTGACAGAGGAATGGAGACAGTTTTTCAACGGGGAACATATTGTGGCAAAGATCCGATGCAATTTTGCCACCGGTGACGTTGGCGCCAGTGGATATATGACATACCCCTACAAAAATAACAATATCGTTCATGAACTGATATCGTGGGATGGAGCGTACTTTTGGAAGTATGCCTGCCTCTCTACAAGTTATTTATTTGCAATCTTTTTGCTGATGGCGATCGGCGCGTTTTATGGCGCCTTTGGCAAAAAGATCAATTTTACGGTAATGAGCGCTTATGTGACAACATTTGGCATTATGTTGTTCTTAATGTTGTGGGAAGCACAGAATAAACAATTGTTTAATCAGACAGGATGGATATTATTGGCGGCAGCCTATGGACTTCAGGCAATTAAGATGCCGGACAAATATTTTATGAAAAAAAGAAGTATAGTATTAAGGAGAAAGTAATGGAAGAAGCAAAGAAGATGCGCCCCAGGGAATATATTAAGATCCGCGGCGCCAATGAACATAATCTGAAAAATATTAACGTAGATATCCCAAGAAACGAGCTGGTGGTATTGACAGGTATGTCCGGTTCCGGTAAGTCGTCCCTGGCATTCGATACGATCTATGCGGAAGGACAGAGACGTTATATGGAATCCCTGTCTTCCTATGCGAGACAGTTCTTAGGACAGATGGAGAAGCCGAATGTGGAAAGCATCGAGGGGCTGTCTCCCGCCATCTCCATCGACCAGAAATCCACCAACCGTAACCCCCGTTCCACCGTGGGTACCGTAACGGAGATCTACGATTATTTCCGTCTGTTGTATGCGAGAATCGGTATTCCCCACTGCCCGAAGTGTGGCAGAGAGATATCCAAACAGACCGTTGACCAGATGGTGGATCAGATCATGAACATGGGAGAAGGTACGAAGATCCAGCTGCTGGCGCCGGTGGTCAGAGGCCGTAAGGGTGAACATTCCAAGGTGCTGGAGCGTGCCAAGAGAAGCGGTTATGTCCGTGTGCGGATCGACGGCAGCATGTATGAGCTGACGGAAGAGATCAAGCTGGACAAAAATATCAAGCACAACATCGACATCGTAGTAGACCGTCTGGTGGTAAAGGACGGCATCCAGCGCCGACTGACCGATTCTATCGAGAACGTGCTGGAGTTGGCGGAAGGATTGCTGGTAGTGGATGTGATCGGCGGTGAACCGGTGACTTTCAGCCAGAGCTTTTCCTGCCCTGACTGCGGGATCAGTGTCAGCGAGGTGGAGCCCCGAAGCTTTTCCTTCAACAATCCCTTCGGTGCCTGCCCTGTCTGCTTCGGACTGGGATATAAGATGGAATTTGATGAGGACCTGATGATCCCGGACAAGAGACTCAGCATCAATGAGGGCGCGATTACCGTCATGGGCTGGCAGTCCTGTGCGGACAAGTCCAGTTTTACCAACGCTATTTTACAGGCATTGGCGAAGGAATATCATTTTGACCTGGATACGCCTTTTGAAGATTATCCGCAGAAGATTCATGATATTCTGATTCATGGAACGAACGGCAAAGAAGTTCTGGTGCACTATACCGGACAGCGGGGCAGTGGTGTGTATCCGGTGGCTTTTGAAGGACTGATCAAAAATGTGGAGCGCCGTTACCGTGAGACTGCTTCCGAGAGCAGCAAACAGGAATATGAGACTTTCATGCGTATCACACCCTGTAAGGAATGTAAGGGCATGCGCCTGAAAAAGGAGTCTTTGGCGGTTACAGTATGTGATAAAAATATTTTCGAGATCACTTCCATGTCCATCCGGGATCTGCAGAAGTTCCTGGACACCATGACTCTGACGAAACAGCAACAGTTCATTGGTGAACGGGTGCTGAAAGAGATCCGTGCCAGAGTAGGATTCCTGGTAGATGTGGGACTGGAGTATCTGTCGCTGGCGAGAGCTACCGCGACATTGTCCGGTGGTGAGGCACAGCGTATCCGACTGGCGACGCAGATTGGTTCCGGACTGGTAGGCGTATGCTATATCCTGGACGAGCCCAGTATCGGACTGCACCAGAGAGATAATGACAAGTTGTTAAATACCCTGAAGAATCTGCGGGATCTGGGCAATACCCTGGTGGTGGTAGAGCACGATGAAGATACCATGCTGGCAGCGGATTATATTGTAGATATCGGTCCCGGCGCCGGCTCCCACGGCGGAGAAGTCATTGCCTGCGGTACGGCGGAAGAGATCATGAAGATCCCGGAATCCATTACAGGACAGTACCTTAGCGGCAAAAAACGGATTCCCGTACCGGAGACCAGACGGACACCTACCGGCTGGATCAAAGTACTGGGAGCACAGGAAAATAACCTGAAAAATGTAGATGTGGAGATTCCTCTGGGTGTGATGACCTGCGTCACCGGTGTGTCCGGATCCGGCAAAAGTTCGCTGGTGAATGAGATTCTCTACAAGCATCTGGCGAGAGAACTGAACCGTGCCCGCTGCATTCCCGGCAAACACAAGGGGATCGAGGGCATGGAGCAGTTAGACAAGGTCATCAATATCGACCAGTCACCCATCGGACGTACCCCCAGATCCAACCCGGCGACCTATACCGGAGTGTTTGACCTGATCCGTGACCTGTTCGCTTCCACGGCAGATGCCAAGGCGAAGGGCTACAGCAAGGGACGTTTCAGCTTCAATGTCAAGGGTGGAAGATGTGAGGCCTGTGGCGGTGACGGTATCATTAAGATCGAGATGCATTTCCTGCCGGATGTCTATGTTCCCTGCGAAGTCTGTGGCGGCAAACGTTACAACCGTGAGACACTGGATGTAAAATACAAGGGTAAGAGCATTTTTGATGTGCTGGATATGACGGTAGAGGAAGCGCTGCCTTTCTTTGAAAATGTGCCTTTTATCCGCAGAAAAATCGAGACCTTATACGATGTGGGACTTTCCTATGTGAAGCTGGGACAACCCTCCACTACCTTATCCGGCGGTGAAGCACAGCGTATCAAGCTGGCAACAGAACTCTCCAGGAGAAGTACCGGTAAGACGATATATATTCTGGATGAGCCCACTACCGGATTACATTTTGAGGATGTACACAAACTGGTGGAGATCCTGCACAGGCTGGCGGACGGCGGTAACACCGTAGTTGTCATTGAACACAACCTGGATGTGATCAAGACAGCAGATTATATCATCGATATGGGGCCGGAAGGCGGAGACCGCGGCGGTACAGTGATTGCCCAGGGAACCCCGGAAGAGATCGTGAAGGTGAAAAAATCCTATACCGGATACTATGTGGAAAAGATGCTGGAGAAGGACAAGGCGTTGCGTCTTTCGGAAGAGTTATAGAAAAATTAATATTTACCCCCTATGAAAATGGAAAAAATTCAGCTATAATATGGTGTATATGACTAAAATAGCGTGTAGAGTCAAGACTTATAGATAGATACCATCGGAAAGGGGTAATAAAAAGATGCAGTGCACAGATATCGGAATTGATTTAGGTACCGCCAGCATTCTGGTATACATCAGAGGAAAGGGTGTCGTATTGAAGGAGCCGTCTGTTGTAGCTTTTGATAGAGATACAAATAAGATTAAAGCCATCGGTGAGGATGCGAGACTGATGCTGGGAAGAACTCCCGGCAATATCGTAGCGGTAAGACCGTTACGTCAGGGCGTTATCTCCGATTATACCGTAACAGAGAAAATGATGAAGTATTTTATCCAGAAGGCTCTGGGTAAGAGAACTTTCCGTAAGCCCCGTATTGCAGTCTGCGTACCCAGCGGTGTTACGGAAGTAGAGAAAAAGGCAGTAGAAGACGCTACTTATCAGGCAGGTGCCAGAGAGGTATCCATCATTGAGGAGCCCATCGCAGCTGCCATCGGTGCGGGAATTGATATTTCCAAGCCTTGCGGTAATATGATCGTAGATATCGGTGGTGGTACTTCCGATATCGCGGTAATCTCCCTGGGAGGTACCGTAGTCAGCGCTTCTATCAAGATCGCAGGTGATGATTTTGATGAAGCCATCGTTCGTTATATGCGTAAAAAGCACAATCTGCTCATCGGTGAGAGAACCGCAGAAGATCTGAAGATCAAGATCGGTTCCTGCTATAAGAGAGCGGAAGTAGACTATATGGATGTCAGAGGACGTAACCTCGTCACCGGTCTGCCCAAGACCGTAAAAGTATCTTCCGAGGAGACCGAGGAAGCATTACGGGAGACCACAGCACAGATCGTGGAGACAATTCACAGTGTACTGGAGAAGACTCCCCCTGAGTTGGCAGCTGATATTGCAGACAGAGGAATCGTACTGACCGGCGGCGGAAGCTTACTCCGCGGTCTGGAGGATCTGATCTCCGCTAAGACAGGTATCAATACCATGACGGCAGAGGATCCTATGACAGCCGTAGCTATCGGAACCGGTAAATACGTAGAGTTCCTGGCAGGTTACAGAGAGTAAACAATAAGAACAAGGCAGGATGCCGAACATTTGTCGAAGGATCGAAACATCGCAAATGGAGGATACGAATGGTTAAAGGTCTATATACCGCATATACCGGTATGCTAAACGAACAGAACAGAATGGATATCATGACCAACAATCTGGCGAATGCGTCCACTGTCGGTTATAAAAAGGAAGGCTCTACCAGCCAGTCTTTTGATGACGTATTGACAGTTAAGATCAAGGACCAGTCCGTGGGCATGAGAAATGTCCAGAGAATCGGTATCAAGAATCCCGGTGTGAAGATCGGTGAGAACTATACCGATTATTCTCAGGGATCTTTCCGGATTACCGGCAATACCTATGACCTGGCACTGTCCGGAGAAGGTTTCTTTGCCATTGAATTTACTAACAAGGCAGGGGAGACCGATACCAAGTACACCCGTGCCGGGCAGTTTACTTTGAATAAGGACGGCTATCTGGTGACTGAAGAGGGCGATTACGTTCTGGATACCCAGAACAGACGGATCCGGTTAAATACTCTGATCGATTCTTCTATTACCGATGACGGCACCATCTATCAGAACGGTCAGGCGGTGGCGAGAATCCAGGTGACGGATTTTGCAGACTATGATTATCTGGAAAAATACGGTGAGACTTATTACCAGCCGATTCAGGGAGCACAGACCATTGCTTCCAACGCCCAGGTGAAATCCGGCTATCTGGAAATGGCAAATGTGCAGATCGTATCCGAGATGGTAAATCTGATCTCCATTACCCGTTCCTACGAGTCCAATCAGAAGGTAATACAGACTATTGACGACACTCTGAATGTGGCAGTGAATCAGATTGGCAGAGTCCAGTAATCTAAAATAAAAAATAACCGATATATAAATATATAACGATTTCAGGATGGAAAACGGGTCATGGAGGACATAAGGGACAGCTTGAGAGGAGACTACATATGGTCAGAAGCTTATGGACAGCAGCGACCGGCATGATCGCGCAGCAGACGAATGTGGATACCATTGCCAACAACCTGGCAAATGTCAATACCACAGGTTATAAGACACAGGTCAATGAATTCAAGAGCCTGTTATATCAGAACATTCAGACGAAGACCACTTCGGCGAACGGAGATACCAAACCCAGCAGTGCACAGGTGGGACTGGGTGTAAGAAACGCATCCATCAGTTCCGTATTCAGGGAAGGAAGCCTGACAGCATCCGACAGTGATACGGCATTTGCTATTGACGGTAAGGGATTTTTTGCAGTGCGCGGTGCGGACGGTAACACTTACTATACGAGAAACGGTAATCTGAAGTTTACTTTGGCATCCAACGGCGGCAATATGCTGGCGACTTCCGAAGGACTTCCGGTACTGGATACCCAGGGAAGACCGATTGTACTGAGTAACAACTATGTAATGAGCAAGATCACGGTCAGCAAGGACGGAAGCCTGTGCTATCCCGATGCGCAGAACAATCCTCAGCCCATCGGTATCACCATCGGTGTATTCCAGTTCAACAATCCCAACGGACTGGAGAGACTGGCAGACAGCCTGTATCAGCAGACCGCAGCCAGCGGACAGGCAATCAACGAAGCTACCAACAATAACGTGGAACGAAGCAGTGTTATTCAGGGATATCTGGAAAGCTCCAATGTGCAGGTCGTAGATGAAATGGTCAATATGATCGTGGCACAGCGTGCTTATGAACTGAACTCCAAAGCCATCACGGCGTCCGATGAGATGTTACAGCAGGCGAACAATCTACGTAGGTAATGAGAAAGGCTAAATTATGGATATCAGCAGTTTATACGGAAGTTCTGCCTTAGACAGCACCGCCTACACAAACGCGGCGAACCAGACAGCTTCCAAATTACAGGATAAATTAAACAGTGCAGATTATTCCAAGGCGACCGATGATGAACTCATGGATGCCTGCAAACAGTTCGAGGCTTATTTTGTAGAGCAGATGTTCAAAGAGATGATGAAGACGATTCCGGAGAGCGACAGCACCTCTTCTTCCAACTCTCAGCTGATGGATTATTACAAAGATGAGATGGTACAGCAGATCGCTTCGGATTCCACAGAGCAGAACAGCCTGGGACTGGCACAGATGCTGTATGAACAGATGAAGCGCAATTATAATCTTGAGTAATTATTTCGGGCTGCCGTTCCCGGCAGCCCCTTTCTTTAGTCTTTCACCGCAGCAGCGGTTCTCTTACGATTTCGTAGGGATCAGCCATATGTAACAGAACATACACCGGAATGAGGAATGGAAATGGATAACATTACAGGATATGTAGATCATATTGTCTATCAAAACAGTGATAACGGATACACAGTCATGACACTGGTGGCTGAGGGAGAAGAAGTGACCTGCGTCGGCATGTGTAAAGGTCTGGGACAAGGAGAAAATATCTCTGCGGAGGGAGAATACATAGAGCATCCGGTCTACGGCAGACAGTTCAGGATACAGACCTATGAGACCGTAGCGCCCACTGACCGCGCCGGCATGGAACGATATCTGGGATCCGGAGCGATCCGCGGCGTGGGGGAAGCCCTGGCTGCCAGAATCGTTAAAAAATTCGGAGATGATACGTTCCGAATCATAGAGGAGGAACCGGAGCGGCTGGCGGAAGTAAAAGGAATCAGTGAACGAAAAGCCCAGGAGATTGCCGTTCAGATGGAAGAAAAAAAGGATCTCAGAGAGGCATTGGTCTATCTGCAGCAATATGGTATCAGCAATACCCTGGCGGTGAAAATATATAACACCTACGGAATGGAAATGTACAGCGTCATGCGTGAGAATCCTTACCGGCTGGCAGAGGATGTCAGCGGCGTAGGATTCCGTATTGCCGACGAGATCGCCGGAAGGATCGGCATCCATACAGATTCCGATTACCGGATCCGGAGCGGTATTCTGTATACCCTGCTGCAGGCGGTAGGCGAAGGACATTGTTTCCTGCCGCTGGAACTGTTGCTCCAGAGAGCATCGGAGCTGCTGGGGGTATCGGAGGAAAATATCCGTCCCCAGGTGGATAATCTGATCATGGACAGGAAACTGGTGGCAAAAGGGGATGCGGTCTTCGCTTCCAACTATTATTATGCGGAACTGAACTGTGCCAACATGCTCCGGAATCTGAATATTCCCATGCTGGAATCGGAGAATCTTCCCGCCCAGGACATGGCGATTCGCAAGCGACTGGAGCGGATGGCGGAAAACCTCTCCATGGAGTTGGACGAACTGCAGCTGAAAGCCGTAGAGGAGAGTATTAAAAACGGTCTCTTTATATTATCCGGAGGACCCGGTACGGGGAAAACGACAACCATCAACATGATCATACGTTATTTCGAGTCGGAGGGAATGGATATTTTCCTGGCGGCACCCACAGGACGGGCTGCCAAGAGAATGACGGAAGCCACCGGATTCGAGGCAAAGACAATCCATCGCCTATTAGAGCTGAACAGTGCTCTGTCGGACGATGACACCAGAAGAGCCAACTTTGAACGGAACCAGGAGAACCCCTTAGAAGCAGATGTTGTGATCATCGATGAGATGTCCATGGTGGATATTCAGTTGTTCCAGGCACTCTTAAAAGCCATTCTTCCGGGAACCCGTCTGATCCTGGTAGGGGATGTGGATCAGCTGCCCAGCGTGGGACCGGGACAGGTGCTGCGGGATCTGATGAACAGCAAGGCGTTTCCCATGGTGACCCTGGAGAAAATATTCCGACAGGCGGGAGAGAGCGATATCGTTATCAATGCCCATCGCATCAACCGAGGAGAACAGATTGCCCTGGACAACAAATCAAGAGACTTTTTCCTGTTGGAACGAAGCGATGTGAATGTAATTTATAAACATATGATCCAGCTGATCCAGGATATGCTGCCCCAATACGTAAATGCCACACCATTTGATATTCAGGTTCTCACCCCCATGCGGAAGGGAAGCCTGGGCTGTGAGACATTAAACGGTATCCTGCAGAGATACCTGAACCCGGCGGATCCTCATAAAAAAGAGCATGCCTACGGAAATACCGTGTTCCGCGAGGGGGATAAGGTCATGCAGATCAAAAATAACTACCAGCTGGAGTGGGAGATCGTGGGCAGATATAATATTCCCATCGATAAGGGAATGGGGGTCTTTAACGGAGATATGGGAAGAGTCCGGGAGATCAATGAGACAATGTCTACGCTGCTGGTAGAGTTTGACGACGGCAGAAGGGTCAATTATCCGTTCTCAGGGCTGGAAGAACTGGAACTGTCCTATGCCATTACGATCCACAAGTCCCAGGGAAGTGAATATCCCGCAGTGATCCTGCCGCTTCTAGGGGGTCCCAGGATGCTGTTTAACCGTAATCTCCTGTATACGGGAATCACAAGAGCCAGGAACTGCGTTACAATCTTAGGCAGCAGCGAGACTGTGCGGAATATGATCGACAATGTCAGTGAGAACCGCAGATATACGGCATTGGAACAGCGAATCAGGGAGATTTGCGGTCTGCCGGAGGAAATGTAAATATGATATTACAGCTATTGTTCCCCACCAGATGCCCGGTGTGTGACAGAATTGTGAAACCCTTCGGGGAGAAGATCTGCCTGGAATGTCTTCCGAAGCTCCGAGCAGTGACACCTCCCTGGTGCATGAAATGCGGGAAAAAGATACAGGGAGACGAAGAACTGTGTACGGACTGTAAGAACAGAAACCATACGTTTGACCGTGCCAGAACGCTTTATGAATACGGCACGGCGGCTCCGTCCATCTATCGGTTGAAATACAAAGGGAGACAGGAATACACGGATTTCTTCGGAGAGGAAATGGGAAAATACCTGGGAGAGTTTATCCGCAGAGTCTCGCCGGACGTACTGGTGCCGGTGCCGCTGCACCGGAAGAGGCAGAAACGGCGTGGATACAATCAGGCGGCTTGCCTCGCCAGAGCGCTGGGAAAGAGCCTGAATCTTCCGGTAGATGAAAAACTGGTAAAAAGAGTACGGAATACGGCGCCGATGAAACGCCTGAATCCCACGGAAAGGCAAAATAATTTGAAAAAAGCTTTTATTATAGGCAGAAATGATGTAAAATTATATGACCGGGTGATTCTGGTAGATGATATTTACACGACCGGAACCACGTTAGACGAGATCGCTGCACTGTTGAAGGCAGGCGGCGTATCGGAAGTGTACTGCGTTACTCTGGCCTGTGGCGCCGGATTATGATGAGGAAGGTGTGAGAATACTATGAATATAAGAAACTGCAGAATGTGCGGGCATATATTTAACTATGTGGCAGGACCTATCCTGTGCCCTCGCTGCAAGGAGAAAATGGAAGCCAAATTCCAGGAAGTTAAGGAATATATCCGTTCCAACCCCGGAGTAGGTATTCAGGATGTAGCGGAGAACTGCGATGTGGAACCTTCCCAGATCCAGCAGTGGCTTCGGGAAGAGAGACTGGAACTGACGGAAGGATCGGCAATTTATCTGCAGTGTGAGAAATGCGGTGCTCCTATCCGGAGTGGAAAATACTGCGATAAATGCAAATATGATATGTCAATGGAGCTGCAGAGCGTACTGCCTAAAAAGCAGACAATGTCGCAGCAGCGTTCCACTTCATCCAGAGACGGAGAGCGGATGCGTTTTCTGTAAGCATTTGCAGGTGGAGGGATTATGCTGAACGAAGAAAAGATCATACTGATGACCAAAATGGCATCCTATGAAGAAAATGAAGGCAAAAAGAACATGGCGATCGACCGTTATTTCCGGAGCGATTATATTGCAATACAGGTATTGAAGTCCGTACTGTGTGCCACGATTGCCTATGCGGTCTGCTTTGCATTATTTGTTTTTTATGATTTTGAGACTTTTATGCAGGATATTTACAAAATGGATCTGATCAGTTTTGCCAAAAATGTTCTGCTGTATTACGGAATTACGGTAGTGGTATACGGAGCGGCTTCCTATCTGATCTGCTCTCTGCGTTATGCCAGGGCGAAGAAGAGCCTGAAATGCTATTATAACAATCTGAAAAAGCTGAATTCCATTTATAATGAATAACGGCTGCAGATTGATATGGAGGAAATATGACTGCTTTACTGGAATTAAGAGAAAATCTGAAAATGATCTACAGCAGAAACGAAGCATTTATTCTGCCGGTGATCAAATTCCTGCTTAGTTTTATCGTACTGAGCATCATAAACGGCAAAATGGGATATATGACAAAAATAGACAATATGGCGATCGTACTGATCGTATCTTTGTTATGTTCTTTCCTGCCTACCGGATTTATGGTGGTATTTGCCATGCTGTTTACGCTGCTTCATATGTATGCTTTATCCATCGAGACGGCGGCAGTGGGACTGGTGGTATTTTTACTGCTATATCTGCTTTTCCTGAGATTCACGGTCAAAGAAGCATTGGTAGTGGTACTGACTCCCATTCTGTGCATGATGAAGCTTCCTTATGTCATGCCGGTTGCCATGGGACTGATCGGAACCCCTGCTTCCTGTGTATCCGTAGGATGCGGTGCTGTAGTGTATTATCTCATACAGACGGTAATCAGCAATGCGCCCACCATCAATTCCATGGGTGCGGAAGAGGCTACGGGGAAGTTGCGCCTTCTGATCGACGGTATGCTGGGCAATAAGGCTATGTTGATCATGCTCGTGGCATTTACCGTGACCGTGATTGTGGTATATCTGATTCGCAGAATGAGTGTGGATCACTCCTGGACCATTGCCATGGTGGCCGGAGTCATGATTGAAGTACTGATTCTGCTGGTGGGAGATTTGATGTATGATACGAATCTCTCCATCTTCGGTGCACTATTGGGTGCGATTGTTACCGTGATCGTATGTAAGGTGATAGAGTTCTTCCGTTTCTGCCTGGATTACAGCAGGACAGAAAAGGTCCAGTTTGAAGATGATGAATATTACTACTATGTAAAAGCGGTACCGAAGATGACTGTGTCGGCACCTACCAATACTGTGAAGAAGATCAACACCCAGCGCAGACCGGCGGCACAGAACGCAAGACCTGCAGGGCAGGGCAGACCTTCCGGTCAGAGCCGGAGTGGCGGACAGAATGTCAGAAGTGCGGAAGGATCCGCAAAAAGTGTAGTAACAGAGCGTACAGCGCCTGCCAGAAGCAGCGCTCCTTATGGACAGCAAAATCCCTACCGCGGACGTGAGATGACCGGCGGCAGAAGCGTTACCATAAGCAGTGATCATATGGCGCAGGACGACTCGGACGATTACGAAGAATTGTTCTGAAGGGATTAATGAAAAATGCAGTTATGGGATAAGCTAGCAGAATATATTAAGAATTTCAGCAGTTATCGCACGACCATGGATTTCGGTGATGTAGCCGAGATCCTGATCATTGCGGTGCTGCTGTATTATGCGTTAGTGTGGATGAAAACGACCCGGGCATGGGTATTGCTCAAGGGTCTGATTGTCATCCTCATTTTTTTGCTGCTGGCTTATTTTTTCCGGATGACGACGATTCTGTGGATGGCTCAGAATGTGTTGGGATTTGCGGTGACAGCACTGATTGTGGTGTTACAGCCGGAGCTGCGAAAAGCTCTGGAAGAGCTGGGTAAGAAAAATATCATCAGTTCGGTGCTGCCCTTTGATAATAATCATCGTGTGAATGAAGAATTTTCCGAGAAGACCATTAATGAGATCACCAAGGCCTGTGTAGAGATGGGCAAGGTGAAGACCGGTGCACTGATCGTAATCGAACAGAAAGTATCCTTAAGAGATTATGAGAGAACCGGAATCGATGTAGACGGTATTGTCACCAGCCAGCTTCTGATCAATATTTTTGAACATAACACACCCCTGCATGACGGAGCAGTGATCATCAGAGGGAACAGAGTGGCATCCGCTACCTGTTATCTTCCGCTTTCGGATAATCTGGGGCTGAGCAAGGAGCTGGGGACCAGACATCGTGCCGGTGTGGGAATTTCCGAGATCACCGATTCCCTGACCGTGATCGTGTCCGAGGAGACCGGCAAGATCAGTGTGGCTTATGAAGGTGAACTGGAACGGAATCTGGATGCGGAATCACTTCGTGACAGAATGCATAAGATTCTGAACAGTACCGGTGAGGAACATAAGAATCTGCGAATCTGGAAGGGAAGGAGCCGTGACAAGAAATGAAAAAATTACTGACACGTAATCTCGGACTGAAGCTTGCTTCTCTGGTACTTGCGTTTGTACTCTGGTTCCTGGTGGCGCAGATCTATGATCCGAAGGATACCGTGACTTTTAATAACATTCAGGTTCGGCTGATCAATACGGAACTTTTGGATGAAGAAGGAAAAGTTTACGAGGTGCTGGATAACAGTAACCTGGTAAGGGTTACCGTTACGGGACCGCAGAGTATTGTAAAATCCGAACTGCGCCGGAGCGACATCGTGGCGGAAGCGGATATGAGTAAGCTGACCGACATCAATACCATAGCAATCACTTATTATTGTGAGAATATCAGCAATGATTCCGTGGAAATCAAGGGCAACCATGATTCGGTACGGCTGAGCGTGGAAGACAAGACCAGCAAATGGATCAAGCTGGAGAGCAACACCATCGGTGAGGTGGCTTCCGGCTATATGATCGGAAATGTAACACTGGATCAGACCAATATCGAGATAACCGGACCGAAATCGGCGGTCTCACAGGTGGATCATGCCGGAGTGGATATCAATGTAACGGACTCCACCAGCAGTCTGTCCGCAAATGTGGATATAAAGCTGTACAATGCGGAAGGCAACGAACTGACACTGGAAAGCGTTAAGAAAAATGTAGATTCTGCGTATATGACCGTTGAAGTACTGGCAACCAAGGAGGTGCCCATCGAGATTGAATACATGGGTGTACCTGAGGATGGTTATATGGCTACCGGAGAAGTGGAGAGCAGTATGTCTACGGTAAGGATTGCCGGAACGGCATCCACACTGCTTGGAATCTCCGCAATCACCGTGCCGGAGGATCGTATGAATATTACCGGACAATCCGAGAATCTGGTGGATATCATTAACCTGAAAGATTACCTGCCTTCCAATGTACGACTGGCAGATAAGAGCTTCGATGGCAAGATCACCGCTACGGTCTACATTGAACCGATTGTCACCAAGGATATTACGATCCCGTCGGATAATATTTCCGTCACCGGAGTACCGGATGGCATGGAGGCAGAGATCACTTCCACAGCGGAGGAATATGACATTACCGTATCCGGATTGTCCAGGGATATCAGTACACTGCGTGACGGCAATGTGACGGGAATTCTGGATCTGAACCAGTGGATGGAAGACAACGGTGTGGAGGAACTGACACCCGGTAACTATACGATTCCCGTGACATTCAATCTGTCGGAGGAGATTACGGTAGATACGGATGTCAATATTCATATCCGATTGAAAAATGCGGACAGCAATGCATCATAAATATTAAGTAACTATTCAGAGCCTCATTCGCAAAATCGTTCCTGCGGAACTTCTCTTTTGCTCATTGAGGCTACTTCGCCAAAGAAATTTACAAAATTATGCTCATTCATGCAAGCATGATTCGCAAATTTATGTAAATTTCCTCGGCTCTGAATAGTTACAATATTATATAGAGACAGAAAAGAAGAAATGAGAGGTTTTTTACAATGGCTAGAATGTTTGGAACAGATGGTGTACGAGGTATTGCAAATGAGGAACTGACTCCGCTGATTGCCATGCAGCTCGGTCAGGCGGGAGCATATGTTCTCACCAAGGAAAATGAGCATAAGCCCACGATCATGGTAGGCTGTGACACCAGAATCTCCGGAGATATGCTTGCAAATGCACTGATGGCAGGTGCCTGCTCCGTAGGTGCCAACTGTGTATATGTGGGAGTGATCCCGACTCCGGCAGTGGCTTATCTGACCAAGAAATACAAAGTAGATGCGGGAGTTGTGATCTCCGCATCTCACAATCCGGTAGAGTTCAACGGAATTAAGTTCTTCGACGGTAACGGTTATAAGCTTCCGGATGCTTTGGAAGATGAGATCGAAGCACTGATCCGGAATAATATGCCCGGTATCAAATTCCCCATCGGACCCGGTGTAGGCAAGATCAAATACCGTACCGATGCCAGAGAAGAGTATATTAATCACGCCATTAGAGCCGTAAATGTAGACCTGACCGGTCTGAAGATTGTGGTGGACTGTGCGGAAGGAGCCTCTTTCTACACATCCGTAGAATGCCTGAAGGAACTGGGGGGCAGCGTGGTAGCCATTCATAACAACCCGGACGGAACCAACATCAATGCCAACTGCGGATCCACCCATATGGAAGAACTGCAGGCGAGAGTGGTTTATGAGAAGGCAAACGTAGGTCTTGCATTCGACGGAGATGCCGACAGACTTTTAGCTGTAGATGAGAACGGTAAGATCGTAGACGGTGACCAGATCATGGCAATCGTCGGCAACTTCATGAAGAGCAAGGGAACCCTGAAGAAGGATACCATCGTAGCAACCGTCATGAGTAATCTGGGATTCTTCCTGATGGCGGAGAAGAACGGCATTACCATGGAGAAGACCAAGGTAGGCGACCGCTATGTGTTAGAACGCATGAAGGAGATCGGTGCAAGTCTCGGTGGAGAACAGTCCGGACATATCATTTTCCTGGATGAGAATACCACCGGTGACGGGCTGCTTAGCGCACTGCATCTGTTGCAGGTAATGGTAGAGACCGGCAAACCTCTGTCCGAACTGGCACAGGTAATGGAAGTATTGCCCCAGGCGCTGGTAAATGCCAAGGTGGCTAACCATAAAAAAGAAAAGTACATGGAATATCCCGAGATTGCAGATGCCATTCAGAAGCTGGAAGAGAAGTTCGCGGGAGAAGGCCGTGTCCTGATCCGTCCTTCCGGAACAGAGCCTCTGGTAAGAGTTATGATCGAAGGAAAAGACCAGCAGGTGATCCAGGAGGAAGCAGAGAAACTTGCCAACCTGATCCAGGATATTATGTTTTAACCGACACGACATATTCCGAAAGATGTCGGGGAAAAGTTCTTGTGAATGACCTGTATTCATGCTATGATAGAAATGTGAATGATAGGTAAAGTCATAAGATAACAGAAAAATAGAATGCATATTAATATAGATATTGGAGGGTTTATGATATGGTAAGTCAGAAAGTTGTAATCAAGAATCCTACGGGCTTGCATCTGCGTCCCGCCGGAATCCTGTGCAAGGAGGCAATGCAGTTCAAGTCTCTGATCACTTTCAAATTCCGTGAGAACACGGCGAATGCCAAAAGCGTACTCAGCGTACTGGGTGCCTGTGTAAAGTGTGGGGATGAGATCGAATTCGTATGTGAGGGTGAAGACGAGGCAGAAGCTCTGAAGACACTGGTGGAAGCGGTAGAGAATGGCCTTGGGGAATAAATGGCGATAAAGCAACAGAGGCTGTGTATCCATGAGGTGCACAGTCTTTTTTTGACAAGAGGGAGAGTAAAATGGAGCAAAAAAGCATGAAGAAAAGTTTTTCCAGCCTGGGTTGGAGGTTTCTGATCGGAACATTAGTCATCTACGCAGTACAGATGGGAGTCGTGGCAATCGTGGGAATGGTAAAGCCGGAGTGGCTGCAGAATACCACTATCAGTCTGATCCTCACGATAATGCCACTGTATCTGATCGGCATGCCGATATTGATTGCGTTGGTAAAGCGGATGCCCGGGGAAGCACCTGAGAAGAAAAGCATTAAGCCGGGGCAATTCGTGGTGGCACTGATTATGTGTTATGCGCTGATGTACTGCGGCAACCTGGTGGGGACGCTGATTACTACCGTAGTGGGGGCATTGAAGGGCTCTGCGGTGGATAATGCATTAATGACATATGCTACAGAATCCAATATGGTCGTGACATTCATTTATATGGTAATCTGTGCACCGATTTTGGAAGAATACATTTTCCGTAAACTGATCGTGGATCGTACCGTGAAGTATGGTCAGGGCGTTGCCATTGTACTATCCGGCCTGATGTTCGGATTATTCCATGGCAATCTGAACCAGTTCGCTTATGCCATGCTATTGGGAATGTTCCTGGCGTTTATGTATGTGAAAACCGGAAATCTTAAAATCACTATCGGTTTACATATGTGCATCAACTTTATGGGCGCGGTGGTAAGCGTACTGCTTTTAAAGTCCATTCACCTGGAAGAGTACCAGGAGATCGTTATGAACGGAGGAGATCCCGAGGCAATCATGAATTTCATGATGCAGTATCTGCCGGGCTGGATCGGCTATATGGTCTATGTGCTGTTTATCCTGGCAGCGGTGATCACGGGAATCGTTCTGTTCATTGTATTCCGTAAAAGATTCGCCGTGGAACCGGGACAGATCCCTAAGGGACAGAGATTCAAAACGGTCATCTGCAATCCCGGAATGCTCTGCTACTGCATTTTCTGGATCGTGATGATCATTATCCAGATGTTCCCGGAAATGATTACGGCAATTACCGGAAATCTGTAAAAGACAGTAAGAAGAACAGATGCGGCATAGGAACGCCGCGAAGGAGATAAATAATATGTACGCATTTGACAGCAGAATACGCTACAGTGAGACCGACAGTGAGGGCAGGCTGACACTGGATGCCCTGTTGAATTATTTTCAGGACTGTTCCACTTTCCACTCCGAGGACGCGGGACTGGGAATCGGCTATATGAAACAGATCGGTCAGGTCTGGGTGCTTTCTTCCTGGCAGATCGTTGTGAACCGGTATCCGCTGTTGGGCGAGAGGGTGAAAATCGTCACACTTCCCTATGAGTTAAAAGCTTTTCTGGGATATCGTAATTTCGCAATGCTGGATGAAAAGGGAGAATACCTGGCGAAGGCAAATTCTCTCTGGAGTCTGCTGGATGTCAGAACGGGGAAACCGGTGATGGTAAACGAAACCATGCACAAAGGCTATGTAATCGACGAAAAGCTGGACATGGATTATGCTCCCCGCAAAATCACCGTGCCGGAGGGCGGACAGCTGCTGGAACCTATTGTAGTGAAAAAGCACCATCTGGATACGAACCATCATGTGAATAATGGGCAGTATGTGAATATTGCCATGGAGTATCTGCCGGATGATTTTGTGATTCACCAGATGCGTGCGGAATATAAAAAACAGGCATTTTTGGATGATATATTGTATCCCTATGCAGTTCCCGTGGAAAACGGCTATGTTGTAAGCCTGCGGGATGAGGAGGGCAAACCCTACGTGTCCGTAGAATTTCTGCAGAAGCTGTAATATAGCAAAGCAATAAGGAACCGATAATCTATAACAGAAGCTGTGACAACAGACAGAACAGGAGAGAACGTGGAACTGAAATTAGGTGAAAAACAGACACTTGTAATCGTGAAAAAAGTAGAATTCGGCGTATATCTGGCACCGGCAGGTGCGCCGGAAGATAAAGTATTACTGCCGGCGAAACAGGTTCCCGCAGGGGCAAAAGTGGGAGATGAGGTGGAGGTATTCCTGTACCGGGATTCCAGCGACCGCCTGATCGCCACGACCAGAACTCCAAAACTGATGATGGGACAGGTGGCATTGCTTACCGTAGCACAGATCGGCAAAGTAGGTGCCTTCTTAGACTGGGGACTGGAGAAGGATCTGTTCCTGCCCTTCAAGCAGCAGACCCGCAAAGTAAAAGCGGGAGACCAGGTACTGGCAGCTCTCTATATTGACAAGAGCGGCAGACTCTGCGCTACTATGAATGTATACGAGCAGCTTCGCACGGACAGTCCTTATAAAAAAGATGACAAGGTCACCGGAAGAATTTATGAGATCAGCAAAAACTTCGGTGCATTCGTAGCCGTGGATGACTGCTTTTCCGCACTGATCCCCAAAAAGGAACTGTTCGGAGCCACAGAGCAGCCGAAGATCGGTGAACAGGTGACCGCCCGCGTCGTAAAGGTATTAGAAGACGGTAAACTGACCCTGAGTATCCGTGAAAAGGCATATCTGCAGATTCAGAAAGATGCAGAGAAAATCGAAAAACTCTTAGACAGCTATGAAGGTGCGCTGCCCTTTAACGACAAGGCAGCACCGGAAGTGATCACTCATGAGACCGGCATGAGCAAGAACGAGTTCAAGCGTGCCGTAGGACATCTGTTGAAAGAGGGCAAGATCCAGATTACGGAGAGAAGCATCCACAGAGTCTGAGAATAAGAATAGAAAGAAAAAATACTGAAAATACCGATCCTCGGGAAAATGCCTGTAAATCAGAATTTCCGTTGATCGGTATTTTTATGGGTACTGCTACATGGTGATATATTTGTCGAAATCGCTTCGTACCGCAACGGCAGCAGCGCTTTTCGCCCCCGGCAGTTCATCCCGATTCAGGAAAATGATATGAAACCGGAAGGAACTGGGGCGGAAAGAATATTTGTACAGGGTATCCGTGAACAGATCCCGGTATTTCTGATGGACAAAATAGGGAGCATCTACGAGAATACATTCAGGACGAACCAGGTTGTCCTCATTGGCGATAGCGACACCGAGATACAGGATCACATCCCGGATGAGCTCGTCGATTGCCTCGTCATGGGTGGCGCTGTCCATCAGCTGTTCCTCGGAAGGAAGAGCATCCCCGCAGAGGGAATACAGATAGGGAGCACGTCCGGAGACGGCAGCTGCCTGTGCCTGCTCCTTCAGGGCACGGATGCCGGCGAGATTGTTCAGACTGCCGGTACTGCCCCAGGGTCCGAAGGGCATCTTGGGATCCATGATCATATAACCCAGCTCGCCGGCACCTACCGGGGAGCTGGACAGAGAAAAATCATTCTTCGCAAACGGTGAGGCAATACCGATGGAAACGTACAGATAGAAAAACGAGGGTACCTCCTTAAGCTGATCACGGAGAAAAAGCTGCGCAGCCAAAGCTCGGGAGGAGGCGTCATTTTCTATGGTAATCGGCCCGGTGTAGCCGGTCAGCTTCCGTAAATCTGTCACAACATCCTTGTCATACCATCCGAACTGACGATGTGCCAGCAATTTCCCGGCTTCGGAATCGATCAGACCGGGGAGGCAGACGCCGATGCCACAGATCCGATTCGAGGGAACGACGGTGGACTGGAGGGCTGCCTGCACCAGACGGGCAGCGGACTGCAGTACTTCGTGATATTCCTTATACATGGTATTGTCGATGCTGGTATAGACCATGGCTCCGCGGTAATTGCAGATGCAGACACTCCGGGAGAGCTGTGTGATCTCCAGACCGATAAAATATCGGGAGTCCGGTACGATATCCACAGGCAGTGCGGAACGTCCGGGGGTCATGACCACGTTGTCCCGATCCTCGAATAAAATGCCGTTCTGAAGCATGGCATTTACATTTGTAGTTATAGTAGGAAGCGTCAGATGCAGATCTTCCGCAATAGAAGAGCGCAGCACCGGTCCCCGCAGATAAATGATCTTGCGGATGGAGGACTGATTTTCCTGTTTCAGACGCATCATATTATTTCCTTTGGATGAACTTGAAGATGCCATTTCTCAATTTCCCCCTGATACAATGCTTATTTAAAATAATTAACTATATTATAGATATGAAAAATCTGCCAGTCAATAACACCCGCCAAATTTTGTGATTTTCTACCAAAAATAGCTTAATTAAATTGTCTAAATAAGCAATTGCAAATGATATATGCCGGTACTATAATGGTGGCATAATTAAAAGAATTAATTAAGCAGCAAAAAACAACTGCGTGAAATGGAGCATAAGAATAAAAGATGATCGATTTAAAAGCAAAACCATTTTACTTAAGTGATGATGACATTGCATGGGTCCGGGAGACACTGGACGGCATGACTACAGAGGAGAAGGCGGGACAGCTGTTCTGCGTCCTGCTGAAAAATGACAGTCAGGATACCTTGGATTATGTATTTAACCTGATGAACCCGGGCGGATTCATGTACCGGATCATGCCGACACAGAATGCTGTGAGAGCGACCGGACAAGTGATCCGCCGCAGTAAAGTATATCCTCTGATTGCAGCCAACCTGGAAAAGGGCGGCAACGGCATTGTAGAAGAAGGAACCCTGGTAGGATCTCCCATGGAGATCGCTGCTACCGACGACGAAGCAATGGCGGCGAAGATGGCGGAAGTCTGCGGCAGAGAAGCCGGAGCGGTAGGCGCTAACTGGTCTTTTGCGCCGATTATCGATATCGACTCGAACTTCCGTAATCCCATCACCAACACCCGTACCTTTGGCTCCGATCCGGAGCGCGTAGCCCGCATGGGACTTGCCTATGTGAACACGATCCAGAAGCTGGGAATGGCAGCCTGCATCAAGCATTTCCCCGGTGACGGACAGGACGAGAGAGACCAGCATCTGGTAACCTCCATCAACGATCTCGATTGCGAGACCTGGATGAATACTTACGGCATGGTATATAAGAAGTGTATTGATGCCGGAGCCCTGACGGTCATGACCGGACATATCATGCAGCCGGCATGGGAGAGAGCTATCAATCCCGAGATCAAAGACGAAGAATTAATGCCGGGAAGCCTGTCCCGCGAACTGTTACAGGGACTTTTACGAGAGCGCCTAGGATTCAACGGCGTCATCAGCACCGATGCCACGACCATGGCGGGTTTTATGCTGGCGATGGGCAGAGAACGGGCAGTTCCCGAGACGATTGCAAGGGGATGCGATATGTTCCTGTTTGCGAGAAATCTGGAGGAGGATTACCACTTCATGCTGAAAGGCATTGAAGAGGGCATTATTACTCCCGAGAGACTGGATGAAGCAGTGACCAGAGTGCTGGCACTGAAAGCAGCCCTGGGACTGCACCGTAAAAATACGGTGCCGGAGGCAGAAAAAGCCGGACAGATCGTCGGCTGTGCCGAACATAAGAAATGGGCGGCTGAGGTAGCGGATCGGGGAATCACGCTGGTAAAGGAAGAAAAGGGTGTATTACCGATCACACCGCAGAAATATCACCGGATCCTGTTATACCGCATCGAACCTACGGGAGAAGGCTACTCCATCTATAAAGTAAGTCCGGCGATTGAGAAGATCAAACAGAAGCTGATCGCGGAAGGCTTTGAAGTGGACGAATTCGTACCACAGCCCTACGGAGAAGGCTTTACCACCAAATATAACGATATGGTATCCAAATACGATCTGATGCTGTATGTGGCAAACCTGGCAACCAAAAGTAATCAGACGGTAGTCCGGATTGAATGGAAACAGCCCATGGGAGCTGACTGCGGACTCTACATTAACGACGTGCCCACGGTATTCGTATCTCTGGAAAATCCTTATCATCTGCTGGATTTCCCGAGAGTAAGAACTTATATCAACTGCTATTCCGGTAATGACCAGACGGTGGATGCTCTGCTGGAGAAGCTGATGGGCCGCAGTGAGTTCAAGGGAAAAAGTCCGGTAGATCCCTTCTGCGGAAAATGGGATGCACATTTATAAGCTTTACAAGTCTGGTAAGAACATAGGAGGCGAAACTTCCGTATGGAAAAGCAACAGAACGAAATATTTTTTGAAACAAAAGATCTGACCAAGAAATTCGGGGATGTCACAGCGGTGGATCATGTCAGCATGACCATCCGGACCGGAGAAATCCGGGGACTGATCGGAGAAAACGGCTCCGGTAAATCTACCATATCTTCCATGATCAGCGCCATTCATACCGTGACGGGCGGTGAAATGTTCCTGTATGGAAAGCCCTACAGTCCGAAGAATCCGGGAGATGCCAGAAAAAGCGGAATCACCATGATCGTGCAGGAAGCCGGAACTATTGACGGACTGAGCATTGCGGAGAATATTTTCGTGGGCGATGAGAAACGTTTTTCGCATCACGGAATTATTGACAGGGCGGCAATGAACAGAGAGGCTGTCAAAGCACTGGAAAATATCGGAGTGACGGATGTGGATGTGACCAGACCGGCTGCTGCGTACGGCTTAGAGACCAGAAAACTTGTGGAAGTAGCCAAGGCACTGTATTATGATCCGATCCTGTTCATCGTGGATGAGACGACCACAGCTCTGTCCCAGAGCGGAAGAACCACCATCTACCGCATCATCCATGAATTGCGGGACAAGGGAAAAGCAGTATTGTTCATTTCCCATGACCTGGAAGAACTGATGGAGAACTGTGATGTACTGACGGTGCTCCGGGACGGCAAACTGGTAGATACGATTGAAAAATCCGAATTTGATGAAAACCGTATCAAACACTCCATGGTAGGCCGCGAGATCAAGGGAGATTATTACCGCAGTGATTATGACAGCTCCCACGGAGAGAAAATAACCCTGCAGGCGGAACATATTTCCAACAGAGATCTGAAGGATGTCAGTATCACATTGCATGAAGGAGAAATCCTCGGACTGGCAGGACTGTCCGGGTGCGGAATGCATCAGCTGGGCAGAGCCCTGTTCGGGCTGGACAAGCTGACAGAGGGCAGGGTACAGGCATTCCGACCGGATGGCACCGAAGTTACGGTACACAGTGTGCAGGATGCATTGGACAGCAGTATTGGTTATATTTCCAAAGACCGTGACAAGGAAGCGTTAGTGCTTCCCGCATCCATTAAGGACAATCTGGTACTTGCTAATCTGAACCGTATGGGAACCTTCATCCTGCCGAAGAAGGAACGAGAGCACGCAAAAGAACAGATTGAATCCCTGGCAATCAAGTGTTCTTCCATGAATCAGGCAGTGGGAGAATTGTCCGGAGGTAATAAACAGAAAGTATCCTTCGGAAAGTGGATTGGCAACAAGTCCCGGATCATTATCATGGACAGCCCTACCCGAGGCGTGGACATCGGTGTCAAGACCACCATGTATCAGCTGATTGCCCGGATGAAGAAGGAAGGCTATTCCATCCTGATCATTTCCGAGGAAATGCCGGAGCTGATCGGTATGTGCGATGAGATCATGGTGATGAAAGACGGAAAAGTAACGCAGACCTTCAAACGTTCAGAGAACCTTTCAGAACAGCAGATTATTGAATATATGATTTGAGGTGTGAGAAATGAATGCAATGAAATTTATAAAACAACATCGAAACAATATCGTCTGCTATGGCAGCCTGACGCTGGTATTTATCCTGTTTGCAATCCTCACAAAGGGCAAGATCTATTCTGCGTACAATCTGAAGAGTCTGGTGGGACAGATGGTGGTGCTTATGATCATTTCCATCGGTATGATCTTCATGTTTGCCCACGGAACGGTGGATATCGCTTCCGGAGCGGTGGCAGGTCTGTGTACCATGGTGATTACTCTGGTGTTGAATGCCACCGGCAATGTGCCGATATCGGTGTTGGCTTCCATAGCTACAGCAGTGGCACTTTACCTGTTCATGTGGTTCGTCACAGCCTATCTGGGACTGATGAGTATCATCGCTTCCCTGGCGGTCATGTTCATTGCCAGAGGCATGGTGACCTACATCCTGTCGCTGAATGACGGACGTATGAATATCACCCGGTACGATCTGATCCAGCCGTTAAAAAGCAATGTGGCATATGCACTGGTGGCGATGGCCATTATCGCACTGATCGGCATTGTGCTGTTCAACTACACCAAACTGGGAAAATACTGCAAGGCGATCGGTGATAATCCGGTGAGTGCGGAACAGTGCGGTGCAAAATTAAAAATTGTGAAGTTATGGTGCTATATCATTGCAGGCACCTGCGTCGGCCTGGCAAGTCTGTTCCTGCTGGCGCGAAGCGGTAATGTAGGTAAAAATATCGGCTCCGGCACCGAGATGGATGTCATGGTGGCAGTCATCCTCGGCGGCATGAACTTAAACGGCGGCTGCAAGAGCCGGATCGGAGCGGCAATCGCCGGTGTGATCACCTACACCTTACTGTCCAACGGACTTACGATCTCCGGTGTGAACCAGACCTATATCACACTGGTCAAAGGTATCATTTTCATTGTTATCATTGGCATGACACTGCGACAGAACAAATCCATCGCAGAGATGCCCAGATAAATAGAGGTTTTAGAAAAGGAAGGAGTATTACTTATGAAAAAGAAAATAATCAGCCTGATGATGGCAGCAGTACTGCCGGTTATGATGATGGCAGGATGCGGTTCCGCAGACAACACACAGAGCAGCAGCTCTGAGGCAGCAGGTACTACCGCAGCACAGGAGAGCGCAGCGGGAACCGCAGAGGCAGTAAACACCGAAAAAAGCGGTGACCCTTACAAGATCGGTGTGGTAATGTACCAGTGGACCGATTCCCAGGGCACCAACATTCAGAATTTCTGCAATTACCTGCAGGAGAACATGAACGTAGAGTTCGAGTATGAGTCTACCTTTTACGATGATGACGCACAGGTATCCTGTGTAGAGAATCTGATCAGCTCCGGCTGTCAGGCAATCATCAGCGGATATGATACCAATATTGTGGCAGCTATGAGCACCTGTGCGGATGCCGGTGTATATTATGTGGTAGCTCTGGATCACATCACAGAGGACGACTTCGCAGGCGCTGATCCCGGACAGTATTTCCTGGGTGGTACCAAGCAGTTCGGCGGAGACCTGGCAGCTCTGGGTAAAGAGTACGCAGACGCTGTTGCAGATTCCGGAATTACCAACGTAGGCGGTATCTCTTTCCCTGCATGGGCATTTTCCGATGCGCCTGAGATTTACACAAGCTTCCAGAGTGAACTGAAGTCCAAGAACATTGCAGTACAGGATCTGACCTTCACCTCCGGCATGACTTCTGATGATGTACAGCAGAACACCAAGGATCTGATCAACCAGAATCCCGATATGGATGCTGTCTTCGGTATGGCTTCCGGTCTGGACTATGTATATCCCGCACTGCAGGGCAGCAATGTCAAGCTGATCGCCATGGGATATGATACCTCTGTAGAATCTCTGATGAACAGCGGTGCTCTGCTGGCAGCCGGCAACAATAACCACACCCAGGCAATCGCAAGCTGCGTGGCAAGAGTTATCAACGCACTGGAAGGCAACAGCTATCCCGATGCAGCTGACGGTCAGTACAACGAAGGCAGCATTGTCAACGGTGTAGCAGGATATCCTGTCATTGGTACCACCGAAGATCTGCAGAACTATCAGAATTATGTAGTACCCGAGAACGGTGCAGACGGCTGCGTTACCGTAGAGGAACTGGAGAACTGCATTATCTCCCACAACGCAGATGCAACTCTGGCAGACCTGAACGCTCTGACCAACAGAAGCCTGTCCGATATCGTGGCAGCACGTCAGTAATTGAAGTTATGTACTCTGTGGCACCCTCAAAAGTGCCGCAGGGATTCAGATGGGCAGACTTACTGCTCTAAGATGGAGGAACGTAAACTATGAGCAAGAAAACAGGATACTTCAAAAGGTATGCAATGACATTGTTGTTCCCGCTGGGAATGTATGCTGTATTTGCATTGATCACCCTGATTGTCGGAAATGCATCCTTTTTCACAGGATACACGACGGAAGGCATCATCCATGATACGGTGGAAAATACCATTATAGCCCTGGCAATTGCAATCCCTTTGTCCGGCGGCAGATGGGATTTCGGTCCCGGTGCCATTATCATGCTGGGAGCGATTATCGGAGGCAATCTGGGCATGAAGCTGCATATGGGAACTTTCGGAGTGCTGTTGTGCTGCGTGGCAGCATGCATAGGACTGGCATTGATAGAAGCTGTTTTCTATGTGACATTACGTGTCCCCAACATGATCATTTCCATGGGTATCGTTATGGTATATGAGGCAGTCAGCGGACTGTTAAATAACGGTCTCGGTGTCAATTTCTATGCTAACGATACCGGATATACGCAGGAGCTGTTACGCATGAACCAGTTCCCTCTGGTTTATATTCTTCTGATCGTAGTGATGGCAGTGACCTGGTTCCTGCTATACAAGACCAAATTCGGATATGACACCAGAAGCCTGGGAGCGAATGCCAAACTGGCAGTCAACGCCGGCGTCAATGAGAAGAAAAATATTATTCTGACCTATGCACTGGTAGGTGCACTGCTTGGCTGCGCTGCCATGCTGAGTGCCTGCAGCAGCAAAGTGGAACCTGCCAACAACTTAAGCTCCACCGGTCTGATGTTCGGTTCCATGGCACCTGTGCTGATCGGACTGTTTCTGGGAGGCTTTACCAATATGCCCTGGGGTATTTTCGTAGGAGCCCTTGGCATGGAAGTGTTCACTTACGGATTAAATGCCTTCGGCATCGACAGCTCCATCCAGACTATCGTAACCGGTATTGTACTGGCACTGATCATGGCTTATATTAATGACGGAGCCAGAATCTTACAGCTGGTAAAACAGTTGTTTGGATGTAAGAGCAAGGCAGCTTCATAAAAAAGCGGTGTACAGAGTACCCGGTGTATACAGGCACCGTGATTGAAAAGCAGGAGAAGAAACATGGCAAGATTTGAGACAAAATTTATATCACAGACATTATTACGTTCCGTAGAACTGACCGTAATTATTCCCAGTCCTACGATTCCGGAATCCCTTGGCGTGGCGGACAGACAGGCATCCTACGAAGTGAAGGATCCCTATCCGGTATTGTATCTGCTCCACGGACTGGGCAACGATCACAGCGACTGGACCAGCTACACCAATGTGGAACTTTTCGCAGAGGAACAGTCTATGGCGGTGGTCATGATCTCCGCGGAGAATAAATTCTACCGTAAAAACGGGGACGGGGACGATTTCTTCCGTTTCCTGTCCGAGGAAGTTCCGGCATTTATCACGGGTATGTTCCCGGTATCGAAAAGACCTGAGGATACCTACATCGCAGGTCTGTCCATGGGCGGCTACGGTGCGATGATCCACGGACTGAACCATCCGGAACGCTTTGCGGCCATCGGGGCATTTTCCGCAGCCATCGGCACCGAGGATGAGCAGGAGAAGAATAAGCTTCAGGACGGTCCCTTTGATCCTTACGGACTGATCCACAAAAATGTGGCAGAAGGGAAGAAAATTCCTCCCGTATATTTCGCCTGCGGTATGCAGGATATGCTTTGGGAAAAGGTATGCCGCTATGAGAAATTCATGGAAGAGAACGGCGTGGATGTGACCTGGGTGCCCGTAGACGGTTTCCGCCATGAGTGGAGATTCTGGAATCTTCAGATCGAGAAATTTTTAGAGTGGATCCCCCGCACAGATGCGTACGCAGCGGATCAGAAGAAGCACAGAAGCGTGTAAGATATATTAGGAATATGGAAATATGGGAAAGGAAGAGACAACGTGGTAAAGACGATTATTTTTGACCTGGACGGTGTCCTGGTGTACACAGATAAATTCCATTACCTGGCATGGAAAAAAATGGCGGACCGCATCGGCGTTCCCTTTAACGAGACGATCAACAACCGTCTGCGGGGTGTCAGCCGTATGGATTCCCTGGATATTATTCTGGAGAAAAGTACCAGAAAGTATACACAGGAAGAAAAAGAAGACCTGGCAGAAGAAAAAAACGGATACTATAAAGAGTTCCTGAAAAATATGTCCCCTGCGGATGTAAGACCCGAGATCCGGCAGATGCTGAAAGAACTTCACGAGAGAGGCTATCAGCTGGCTATCGGCTCTTCCAGTAAAAATACGAAGTTTATTCTGGCGCAGACTGCACTTACGGATGCTTTTGACGCTGTCTCCGACGGCACGAATATCACGAAGTCCAAGCCGGACCCGGAAGTATTTTTAAAGGCTGCGGAATATACGCAGACCGCACCAGGGAACTGTCTCGTGGTGGAGGATGCCGTAGCGGGAATCGATGCGGCAAAAGCCGGAGGAATGCTTGCTGCCGGAGTCGGTGAGGCGAAAACATACGAGAAAACAGATTATCCCATGGAAAAAGTGGAAGATCTGCTGACTCTGCCATTGTAATTGCGGGAGCATCGTGGTAATATATCAATATCTGAAAGATACCGATAAAGGAGGTGTTCCTATGGATATCGCAGGATTATCAATGTCAATGGCTTCGACCAATCTGCAGGCCAAGGTCGGAACGGCTGTACTTAGCAAGGCGATGGATACGAACGAAGCGCTGGGACAGGGAATCGTACAGATGATTGATTCCGCAGCTATGGAACGCAGCGTAACACCGGAGATTGGTGCCAATATTGATCTGCGGATTTAGCGCAGAAATAATACATAATAAACGCTAATACAAAAAGAGTTCGGAATATTAGTTTCCGAATTCTTTTTTTACGCTAATAAAAAAAGAAAATGGCAATTTTACTAAAAAAGTGCATAAAAAACTATTGCTTTTTCACCGGATTTTTTGTACATTTGTAATGTATGGGGTACTACGTCAAGAAGAAATTTTGGTTGGGGACTGAAGGAGCATAAGATGATATCGAATCAGATTTTACAGAACACCATTGAAGGATTGAAAGGAATCGCCAGAGTAGAGCTGTGCGTCATGGATGTGGACGGCAAGGAAGTGGCTGCCACCATGGACATGGGGAACTGCTCCAAGCCTGCGGTAGAGTTCGCATCATCTCCGGCGGATTCACAGGAGATTCAGGGATATCAGTATTTCAAGATCTATGACGAGCAGCAGCTGGAGTATATTCTCGTAGCCGGCGGTACCGGTGAAGATGTGTATATGATCGGCAAAATGGTTGCTTTTCAGATCCAGAATCTGCTGGTGGCCTATAAGGAGAGATTCGATAAAGATAACTTCATCAAGAACCTGTTGTTAGACAATCTGCTGCTGGTGGATATCTACAGCCGTTCCAAGAAGCTGCACATTCAGACAGATGTTCCCCGCGTGGTTATGATCGTGGAGTCCGCAGGCGGCAAGGACAACAATGTCCTGGAGCTGGCAAGGAACCATTTTGGCACCAACAGTAAGGACTTCATCACCGCAGTGGATGAGAGCAATGTGATCGTGGTGAAGGAATTCGCCGAGACCGATACCGGCAAAGAGATCGAGAAGGCTGCCAGAGCCCTGGAAGCTGCACTGCTCAAGGAAGGTATCCGGGAAGTCCGCATTGCATACGGCACCATCGTACATGAGATCAAGGAAGTCAGCCGTTCTTATAAGGAAGCCAAAATGGCACTGGATGTGGGCAAGATTTTCTTTGATGAGAGAGATATTATCGCCTACAGTGAACTGGGCATCGGTCGTCTGATCTACCAACTGCCGATTCCTCTGTGCAAAATGTTCATTCGTGAGATCTTCGGTGGCAAGAGCCCGGACGATTTCGACGAAGAGACACTGACGACGATCTACAAATTCTTCGAGAACAGCCTGAATGTCTCCGAGACCTCCAGACAGCTGTTCATTCACAGAAATACACTGGTATATCGTCTGGATAAGCTGCAGAAGAGTACCGGACTGGATCTGCGCGTATTTGAAGATGCCATCACCTTCAAGATCGCACTGATGGTCGTAAAATATATGAAATACATGGAAACGTACGAGTATTGATTTCTTTGGCGAGAAAGCCTCAGATGAGCAGACAACAAGTAAACTTGTTGCCCAAGAAAGCTCTGTAGGAGCGATTTTGCGAATGAGGCTCTGCAAGAAATCAATATGATGACAAGGCAGTAGAAAGGCAAGATATAAAATGGCAAATAAAGAAGCACAAAGGCTGAAGAGAGAACGAATCATTGAGGAAAACGGTATAATTTTCCTGGACAATGTAAGCAAGTCCTATTCCTCCGGCTCTCCGGCATTGAACGGCGTAACGCTGAGCATCGGAAGAGGGGAATTTGTATTTATAGTAGGTGACAGCGGATCCGGTAAATCGACATTGATCAAATTGCTGCTGCGGGAGCTTACGGCGACCAGCGGCAGTGTTTATGTTATGGGAAACGATCTGGCGAAATTAAAGCACAGACAGATTCCCAGATTCCGTCGTAATCTGGGCGTAGTGTTCCAGGATTTCCGACTGTTAAATGACCGCAATGTCTATGAAAATGTGGCATTTGCGCAGCGTATTGTGGAGACTCCCGTCAGTGAGATTCGCAGAAATGTTCCTGCAATTCTGGCAACTGTAGGACTTGCCGGTAAATACAAGGCGAAGACCAAGCAGCTTTCCGGTGGTGAGCAGCAGCGCGTGGCACTGGCAAGAGCACTGGTGAACAATCCTTCCGTACTTTTGGCGGATGAGCCTACCGGTAATCTGGATCCCAATAATTCCTGGGAGATCATGAAGCTGTTAGAAGAGATCAATGAAAGCGGCACCACGGTAGTTGTGGTAACCCATAACCGCGAAATCGTCAATGCCATGCAGAAACGAGTGATCACCATGAAAAAAGGCGTGATCATCAGCGACGAAGAGAAGGGTGGGTATATTGATGAAGATTAGTACACTTTTATATACGATCAAGCAGGGATTTGCCAATATTTTCCGAAACAAATGGTATTCCCTGGCATCTATTGCGACCATATCGGCCTGCCTGTTTCTGTTTGGCCTGTTCTACTCCATTGTGGCTAACTTTCAGAATATTCTGAAGACGGCGGAGGAGGGTGTGTCCGTAACCGTATTTTTCCATAGTGAATGGGATGGCTGTGAGAGCCATACAGATGGACAGGTTCCTTCAGAACAGAGGATAGAGGAGATCGGACAGGAGATCGCCAAACGTGCGGAGGTATCCGATGTGCAGTTTAAATCCGCAGATGAGGCATGGGCAACCTTCGGACCGGACTATTTCGGCGAGGACTATGCGGAAGGCTTCCCGGAGAATCCATTGGCGGGAGAAGACAGCTATGAGATTTTCCTGAGTGATGTATCCATGCAGGATGCACTGGTGACCTGGCTGCAGTCTCTGCCGGAGGTACGTAAGGTTAATTATTCCGAGATGACCGCCAATACTTTAAGTGGTTTGAATCTGCTGATCGCTTACGTATCCATGGGCATTATCGTGATTCTGCTGGCTGTCAGCATTTTCCTGATCAGCAATACAGTAGCCATCGGTATCTCTGTGAGATCGGAAGAGATCAATATTATGAAATATATCGGTGCGACGGACTTTTTTGTACGTGCGCCTTTCGTGCTGGAAGGTATGCTGATCGGATTGATCGGTGCTGCGGTACCTTTGGGATTGATCTATTCCCTGTACAATTACGCATTGAATTATGTGGTGAACCGCTTTATGGTACTCAGCGGTTTCCTGAATTTCCTGTCGGTAGATGAAGTGTTCCATTTCCTGATCCCGGTATCTTTGGGCGTGGGCGTGGGTATCGGCTTCCTGGGAAGTATTTCCACAGTCCGGAAGCATCTGCACGTATAGTAATGTGAGAACATGTAACCCGGAGCTTTTTTCGTCATGATGTATGCGAATATTACGATTCACATACATCATGATTGTTTTATAGTGAATGGAGATAGAATTGAATAAGAAGAAAAAAGGCTTCCTGTGCCTGGCACTGTGTCTGATATTGACCGTTTCGTTTGCAGCTTACGGTCTGAGGGTGAATGCCACAAGCATGTCTTCCATTACATCGGACAGCATCCGGGAGAAACAGGATCAGATCAGCCAGGCGCAAAAAGAACGGGAAACGATGAAGAGCAATCTGAGTAACCTGGAGCAGATCAAAAAGGATCTGGAGACGCAGAAGAGCAATCTGAAGAACTATGTGGCGCAGCTGGATCAGAATCTGAGCGAAATTGAACAGAATATTGCGGAATTGAAGAGTAAGATTACTGCCAAAGAGGAGGAGATCACTCAGACACAGGCAGAACTGGATGCGGCACTGGAACAGGAAGAAAATCAGAAAAATGCCATGATCCGGCGCATAAGAATTATGTATGAGAGAGGTGACTCATACATCCTGGACATGATGCTGAAGGCAGAAAGCTTCAGTGATTTCCTGAACCGGGCGGATTTCATGGATCTGGTGATGGCATATGACCGCCAGCAGTGGAAAGACTTCATGGAGAACCGTAAGTATATTGAACTCTGCAAGGAGGAACTGGAGGAGGAGAAAGCGATCCTGGACGAAGCAAAAGCCGGTGTGGAGCAGGAACAGGCGAACATGGAGGCTCTCATCGATCAGAAGAACCGGGATATCGTCGCTTACGAATCCGATATCAGTAATAAAGAACAGGCAATTAAGGAGTATAAGCAGTCCATCGCGGATCAGGATGCGGAGATCGCAGCGTTGGAGGCGGCGATTGCCGCGGAGAAAAAGAGAATTCTGGAAGCCAGCGGTACCGTGCTGACCTATGACGGAGGTGTATTCAAATTCCCTCTGGCATCCTATACCAGGATATCCGACGATTACGGCAATCGTATCCATCCGACCTTAGGAATCGAGCAGTTCCATAATGGTGTGGATTTCGCGGCACCCAAGGGAACGGCAATCTATGCAGCCTATGACGGGCAGGTGGTAGCAGCCACCTACAGCAACACCATGGGAAATTACGTAATGATCGACCATGGCGGCGGACTGTATACCATCTATATGCATGCATCGGCATTATATGTGTCCAAGGATGATATTGTGGTCCGCGGGGAGACCATTGCAGCGGTAGGATCCACCGGACGATCCACAGGTAATCATCTGCACTTCAGTGTCAGAAAAGACGGTGCATATACGTCACCTTGGAACTACATATCGCAATAGTTCTGCAATCGCAGAGCGCGTGACTGCTTGCAGGCAGAGCGCTATGGCGATTAGCAGAACAAACATATATGAGCAAGTAGGGCGATAGCCCGGAATGCGAATGTATGTAGCATTTCGAGAGTGCGAAGCACGGAGAAATGCGTGTTGCAATCAAGACATGTGACTGCTTGCAGACAGAGCGCTATGGCGATTAGCAGAACAAACATATATGAAAATGCGTGTTGCGACA